>Ga0247838_1000477_pt1 | contig 62731 bp, 37 predicted proteins | sample LaCruzMarch2015__5_FD_189097 | JGI IMG/M metagenome (GOLD analysis project Ga0247838, IMG submission 189097) | Freshwater microbial communities from meromictic Lake La Cruz, Castile-La Mancha, Spain - LaCruzMarch2015_15m | ecosystem: Environmental > Aquatic > Freshwater > Lake | place: Spain...
CCAAGGCAATGCAGCCGGCCTAGAAAACTTCATTCTCGGCAAGACAGCTTCGATTGTTGCCAGCGACGCAAAGATGTTGATTTTGGCAGCACTGCTTGTGGTCGGTGCGCTTTTGGTTTTTCGCAAGGAACTGCAATTGCTATGCTTCGATAGCCAGCTCGCTTCTGCACAGGGATGGCCGGTGCTTGCAATCGATTTATTGCTTCTTGGATCCGTGCTGATCGTTGTGATCGTCGGAGCCAATATCGTCGGTGTCATTCTGGTGATTGCGTTAATCGTTATCCCACCCGCTTCTGCAAGGTTTTGGACCCATTCGTTGCCCAAGACCATTTTGCTAAGCGGCTTTTTTGGAGCGTGCTCAGGGATCATTGGAGCACTGAGCAGTCTCTTAATCGATCGAGTACCCTCCGGGGCTGCCGTGGTGCTCGCAGCCAGCGGATGTTTTTGCATCAGCCTATTGTTTGGTTCTGAAAGAGGGTTGCTGTGGAGAGTATGGAGTCTTGGCCAACAGCGATCGAAGGCAGACCAAGTGCACGTGTTGCGAGCGATTTACGAACTGCTTGAATCGAAGGGGCTTGCGCCGCAAGAGCATGCTCAAATGCGTTCGGATGCCGCGAATCTGTCAGAATTGGTTCGTATGCGAGCTTGGTCTCCGTCGCGGTTGAAATCGGCCGTCCGACGAATTCAGCGACAAGGATGGGCTACCATCAATTCCGAAGGAGATGCGGTTTTGACCGCCAGCGGAATTCAACAATCGATGCGTGCCATACGAAAGCACCGTTTGCTCGAACTCTACTTTTCACGCTGGGCAGATCTTACACCGGATGCCATCGACCGAGGAGCGGACTACACCGAACATACGTTGGATGACGATTTGCTAGCCCAGCTAGAGAAGGATGCCATCGTGATGGGCGAGTCCGTTGAGTTACCAAAAAGCGTACACCCGATACTCTAGTGCTTTGTGCTGAAATCAAGCTGTAACAAAGCACTCGCCAGTGGCAATCCATGTCGTTGGAGTCCATAATAGCTTTTTCCTGTGGTCTGCTTTTGTGTTGCGATTCTTGTTCAAGGAAAATCTCTGTGAATTTCTCTTCTTACTCTTTGGCTCGACTTGCGTTGATCATTCTGTCGACCACAACAAGTCTGTTGTTCTGGGATCAAGATTTGCAATCTGCCGATCCCGTGTCGCCGTTCGATGGAAAGTCATTCGCGGCATGGACGACTCTCGAGGGCAAGCCCGTTTCAGTGGGCTGGGAGATTCTCGATGGAGTGATTCACCTCAAGAAAGAAGTTGGACGAAGTGGGCATATTGTCACGCGTGCTGAGTATGGTGATTTCACGCTTGCGTTCGATTGGAAGATTGCGGTTGGCGGCAACAGCGGCCTGAAGTACCGAGTCCGCTCATACGGCAACAAAGTACTTGGACTTGAGTATCAGATTTACGATGACGCGGGAGCCAAGAACAAGGTTGCTCCGAAGAATAGTGTGGGATCGCTTTATGATCTTTATGAACCGCATTCCGATAAACAATTGAATCCGGCTGGCGAATGGAACCATGCCAAAATCGTTGTTCAAGGAAAACGTGTCGAACACTGGCTCAACGGCAAACAGATAGTCGCGGCCACGATTGGCGATGAAGAATGGAAGAAAAGGGTTGAGGCGAGCAAGTTTAACGACGTGCCTGAGTTCGGTCTCAACGCGAGCGGTAAGCTGATGCTAACCGATCACGGTAGCGAAGTCTGGTACCGCAACTTTGTGTTCGAAACCAAGGAGTGAGTGCAAAGCGTACAACAAGACAGCAATGACTCTTATTTGGCCACGAATTCGTTCCGCACCCAGCCGTCGCCCACTCCTTCGAAGTGTCCAAACGTCCAGTCCGCCGTTTCGCTTAATACGGTCAACTCAGCTCCATCCATCAACGCTTTGTCAAACGCGGGCTCGTAGTTGGCTCCTGTTCCCTTTCTCGCAATGGTCTCTCCTACAATCACTGCCCGCTTAACGCCCGATATGTCGGGCGAGTTGATTGCTACGTCGACACCCATCGCGCCAAACACAACCAAGGTTGCGACCGCAATCCAAGTAAAAACCCTGCGACGAAACCAGACGGCGCAAAATGCAAAAACGGCTGCCAAGGATAGTCCGAAGCCGACCAAACCAATTTTCGTCGCATTCGAGATCCATTCGTTCCAGAACAAAACATGGTTCCACCATGGCTTGGGTTTCTCTACCAAACGGCCTGGTGCCATCGAAATGGCCTGTTGAAGATTGGCCGCCAGATAAGGATCGCGAGGCCGAAAGAACTTGGCTTTGCGATAGTTCAGAATCGCTCGCCCATACTCACCCGCTCGGTAATAAGCGTTGCCCAAATTGTAGTAAACAACGCCGCTTTGGTATCCATCCTTGAGAATAGACTCAAACGATCGGGCCGACTCGAGATAGTCTTCCGGCATTTTGGCTTCATCAAACAGCTCAAGGGCTTTGACAAAAATGCGTTGGCGATCCCCCGAATCGGAACTACCCGAATCGGAGCTAATGGCCGACGAGTCAGCGAAAACAATTTTCGTGAAAACAATCGAAGCGAAACAGATCGTAGAGAAACAAATCAACCAACGGGCGAGGGTGATCATCGCGGGCTCCGTTGTAAATAAGGTGCAATCCGATCGATTAACTGCGCTGCCTCACGTATCAACGCCGATGAATCCATTTCATCGCCCGCTCCATACTCGGATGACTCGATGGTGCTCAACAATTTCTCCACCGAGGCTTTATCGTCCGTCGGGACGTTTGCCGTCACCAACGCATCACGCACATCGGCAACCGTCATTCCATCGACGATTCGGTTTTGGGTGTCTGCAACAAGTCCAACGATTGCGGAGCGGACTGTCCGAAGCATTTCCTTGGGCTTCTCGACCATTTGCTTGGCTTCGTTCAGCTTCGCATGAGCCGCTCGAGTTGCTCTTTGCCTTCGCTGGCGGATGGTGTCCGAGGATGTTCGGCGAAGCGCCAGGACCGATAACATTCCCATTCCCATGGCGCACCATACGCCGGCAACCGCTAACATGGTTCGCACCAGACTGACGCGATCATCGCGAAGCTGCTGCGGATTCGTGATGTTCTGAAAGATACCCTTACTACTCATTTTGATATCATTGCTGCTCCCTTTGGCCATCGCACCAACCAATTCAGCGCTGCTTACTTGAGATGCCTCAGCGACGTCCAATGCAATGGGCTGCGTCGTGATCTCAACGAACTTTTGCGAGATAGGGTCGAACGTGGAAAGAGTGATCGGCGGAACGGAGACTCCTTGACGTTTAGGGCGAATTGCATAACCAAATTTTTTGGTGTCTCCATCGACTCGGCCGGTTGGGTTCGAATCGATAATGTCGAAGTCGCTCAGAATGGGTTCGATCGAGCCAAGGTCTGGCGCGGACAACAGTTCAAGCGAGCCACTGTTGGCTCCCCTCTCAAAGTCCAAATTCAACGTCAAAGGATCGCCAACTCGCAGTTTCGTACGACTTGCAATCGCCTTGACACTGTAACTGCCGATACCTCCTGTAAATGTAGCTGGTCTAGGAGAAGGGACCTCTTTGACGAGAACTTGAATCGCAGGCGCAATTGCGACAAGCTTCTTTCCGTTGAAATCCGTTCCGTCGGAGCCTGTCACAAACGTTCCTTTGACAACCGCAGGACCGAACGTATACGTGCCGGTTCGTTCCGCCGTGAAGTTGCGAGTCATTTCATAAACAAAATACTCAACTTCGTTTCCTTCCAAGTCCTTGCGAGTCTCTCTCCCGCTTCGCAAATCAAATACTGCTGCTTTCGGTGAATCGAACAGTGAGCCGGACTGCGTGCTGAAGTCATTGATGGTAAAGCCGGCTCCGCTCTTGGAGAGCATGGACCGAAGCCATTCCGATTTATCGTCCGCCTTGAGACCCTCTGGGATATTTACCAAGTCCGTTTGCAAATGGGGCGGACGGCGTCGAAGGACCTGGACTGGATCAAATGAGCTATTGGGTATTGGTTTGACGAGTACTCGAAGCGAGACGGAAAACGATTGCGTGGGGAAAATCTCTGCTTGACTGGCGATCATCCGCACGATGACAAGATCCTGTTCTTCCGCTTCCTGCACGGTTATCTCAATCGGATTTGTCGCAAGTGATTTGCCATCGAGAGTTGCGGTCGCGGCTGGGATGGTTAACTTGCCAGACAACTTGGGCTTGAGTCGATATGTATAAATGTGGTTGTATATGTTTCGCTGGGACATCCGCCCGTTCAAAATCGTGGTGGATGACTGATTTCTAGACTCATCACCTGTTGGCTCAATATCAAATTCGAGGCGAACAGAGGAGAGATCGGGTTTAGGTGGATTCTCCACGTTTCGAATCTCGATTTGATATTCAACCGATTCGCCAATGAAAATCTCTTGCGTGTCGACGGACGCCTTTATCTTGGGAGACTGCGCCGAGAGCGGCACCGCGAAATGGATCAGAAATAGCAGGCAAAGGCATGTCCGACCAAAGTCAAAGTAGTAGGCACATTCCATGTGCCGTCCACCTAGAATCTTGGCAAAAGCTTGACTGCGGACGGCACGTCGGAGCGTGCCTGCACCTTTCGTCGGCTGTGTCAGTAAGAGTTGAGAAGCGAAATGCCGTTTATCCTCGATTCGATAATGCACTTTACCAATCCTTGTCCACTGGAGTTCGTCCCAGGATACGTGCTCGCAGTTCACGATCGCGTTCACGCTTGTCTTGTTCGCGTTCTCGAACTTTTCTGAGCATGTCCTCGATTCGATCTTTCGATACTTGATTCGGTTTCGGTTGCTGCTGTTCTTGTTCTTTCTTGTCTTTGTTCCCGTCCTTGTCTTTGTCCTTATTCCCGTCCTTGTCCTTGTCCCCTTCTTTCTCCTTGTCCTTGTTCTCGTCTTGTTTCTTGGGATCTTGCTTGTCTTTATCGGTCTGCTGGTCCTTTTCGTCCTGACTTTTCTTGTCTTCGTTATCTTTCTTTTCGTCGTTCTTATCTTGATTTTGTTGCTGATCTTGGTTGTCTTTTTTATCTTGTTGATCCTGTTTGTCTTGTTCTGGATTCTTGGGTTGTGCGTCTTGAATTTCTTGAAGGATTCGTCTCGCTTCTTCTGCGTGAACCGACGCGCGATTTCGGTCTTTCTTTTTGATCTGCTCGGACGCCGACTCCATTTGCTCAACCGCGCTGGGCGCAAGCTCGATGGCTTTACGGTATCCCGCCTTTACTTCCTCCGGATCTATCTTCTTGGGCTGCTGCGGATCTTGGGGTTGCTGTGGATCAGGGTCGGGCGGAACGGTTTCCGGTTGGGTTTCCGGTTGGGTTTCTGCGTCCATTCGACTAAGCTCTGCCTCCGCCTTGGGAGCCAACAAGCGAGCTTTTCGAAGGGCTTTTTCGTGAGACTCTTGAAGGTCATTCCAGTTCGGTTCTTCGACCGCGAGTTGTTGCGGCGACGCAGGTGGCGACCCAGGTAGCGACGAAGATGAAATCGGATCATCGATAGCCGTGGTTGCATCTGACCCATCGTTTTTTTCTACTGCTGCGAGCCCTAACCTTTGGGTGATTTGAGTTTGGTCACCGAGTTCCTTTGCGAGCAGTGTATGGAAGTTAATGATTGCATCCCAAATGCGATCCAATTCCACCTGTGCAGCTTTCTGTTCCGCAGCCGCATTCGCGGGATTGGAACGCGCCAATTGCGACGACGCGTTTGCCATCTTTTTTCCAGCTTCATCAGCCCAACTTTGCAATAGTGCAATACCTTCCTCGAGCTCCTTTGAACTTGGTGCCGTTGCTGCTGGCGGCTGAGGCGGTTGCGGCTGAGGCGATTGCGGTTGACCTGCATCTTGTTTCGGACGCAAATCCGAATCGATCTTGTCGCGCAAGACAGGTATCTCCTCAGCCAACTCGTCCTGGATTCGCTTCAGTTCTGCAAACGTGTCGGCAGACGTGTTGGGAACAAGCACTTCAACGGAATCTTGAATGGCCGTTTGGGCCTGGACGATGTAGTCAAGAAACTGCAACAAGTTGGTTTCATTGCGGCGTTTTTGCCTATCCAATTCATTCCACTTGTCCGTGTAGAATTTGATCCATTGCCGAACGAGTTCAATATTCTTTCTGGAGGGGGTGTGTTTCGGGTCTAACTCCAAACAATGCCTATAGGATGCGACGGATTGCTTTAGCGATTCGATGATCTCTTTTCGCTTGTCAACTGCCACGCTTTCAGGCTGATCGCCCGCTGTGGATCGGGCCTGTTCGGACGAAAGCATTCCCAAGTTGAAGTGTGCGGCGGTCGCAAGGTTTCGGTCCTGGCTAAGTCCGGCCTGTAAATAACGCTCCTTTGCCTTGTCGAAGTCACCCTTGCGATGAAAGGCACAGGCTTCATCAAAAATCGCTACATTGGCTTTTGGCGATTTTTGCTGTTCGAGCTGCGATGCGGCCAAAGCGAATGCATCGTGAGCTTCGTCAAATTTCTGGTCGGCAAAAAACTTTATCCCTTCTCGGACTTTGGATACGGAATCGTCCGCTTGGAGCGGCACCCCAGTAACAAGTCCAAAAAAGACGCCGAATCCTATTTGGGCGACGGCTGCCGCAGAACTGCGAATTGGCTTAGGTATTGGCATCGCTGATTTGGGCCTCCAACCGCTGCGGAATGGGATGATAAACATATCGATCAATAGGGCTAACAACGCGATCGCCAAGAATATCTGAAATCGTTCGGTTCGTCGAATTCTAGTTTGACTTGTCGAGTCATCGCCGCGACGTCCTTGAAGGTATTTTGTATAGAGCTCGCCAAGATCATACGAACGCGTACCGGCTGGGATGTAAACGCCAGAGGTCTTTAAGGCGATTTCCTGCAACAGAGTGCCATCCAGTTTGCTCCATACCTGCTCCCCTTGATGTTCTACGAACAAACCCGACTTGTCTTTCTGTGGAATTCGCGAACCTTTCTCCGCATCACCGAGGCCGACGGAAAAAATAGTAACTTGGCGTTCGGCAGCGACCGTGGCCGCTTCGAGAGGATACGACTGTTGGTCGTCGCCATCCGTAATGAGCAAGATCGCTTGGTCCCGTGCTGAGTTGGATTGAAACACCTCTAACGATTTGCGAATCGCGTCTCCGATGGCGGTTCCGCCTCGCGGAGCGCTATTCGGATCTAGTTCGTTCAGAGCTCGACGAAAGGAATTGTAGTCGACGGTTAGAGGGCATTTGACGACTGCTTGGCCTGCGAAAGCGATCAATCCAATTCGCTCCCCTTCCAGGCGATTGACCAGTGCAGAAACGTCCGCTTTGGCACGTCCGAGTCGGGTCGGAGCAACATCCTCTGCAAGCATGGAACGAGACACGTCGATCAGTACATACAAATCGCTGCCGCGAGGAATGATTTGTTCGTATTGTTCGCCAAATCGAGGTCCTGCAAGTGCAACCAGGCCAGCCACAATCGCGACTTCACGCAATGCCAACTTGATCCAGAAACGTACTGCGGAAGGTTCCGGTAAAATGCGATCCGACATCTGTTTTGCGACAAATAGTTGTCGCGCGCGAACACGTCGCGATTGTGAATAGAGGGCCAGCACAAGCCATCCAATGCACAACGGTAGAATGAAGTAAAGGGCTGTCGGGTTTTGCCAATCCATAATGTTATTCCGTTACGGAAGCGAACGAAATCGAGTCTCAAGAAGTATATTGACCAAAAGTATTAATCCTAAACCGATCAATGCAAACCAAGGAAATAATTCTGAGTATTGCGAATACTTGAACTCCTCGAACTGGCCTTTTTCCAATTGATCGATTTGGGAATAAACTTTCGAAAGCCCTTCCGAGTCCGAGGCGTTGAAATAGGTTCCGCCGGTTTGTTCAGCCATCTCGCGCAACAGGTCTTCATCAATTCGGAATTGGACCGGGACCAAAACGCGTCTACCATATTCATCTTCCTGCGGCATTGGAACAACTCCATTACGACCAATCCCGATGGTATGAATCTTGATCCCAAGTTCCTTTGCGATGCTGGCTGCTTCGCGCGGATCTACCGTTCCTGCGTTGTTGTCGCCATCGGTCAGCAGAACCAAAACCTTGCTCTTGGCTTTCGAATCGCGAAGCCGATCCACACCCAAGGCAACTCCATCGCCGATCGCTGTCGCCAGTTCTTCCTTGAGTGTCTCTTCGTTGATGACGCGGCCCTGTCGATCCCGAATTCTCTTTGGAATTTCGAGACCCTTTACGATGTCGACCAACGCACCATGGTCGAGGGTTAGCGGACACTTGCTGTCTGCAAAACCGCCAAAGGCAATCGTGCCAACTAAGTCGTCTTTCCGACCGGCCAAACCCTTGGAACGCGAGCCTTGGATGAACTCGCTAATCACATGCTTGACAGCAGTCAATCGACTGACATCCTCTCCCTTGAGCTGAAAATCGAGCGCATCCATGGAACCGGAAACGTCCAACACCAATTCAATCGCGATCCCCTCACCGCGAATACGAGATTCCGATTTGCCCGACTGAGGCCTCGCAAGCCCAAGCACAATGAGGCACAACCCAACGCCATAAACGACAGGGAGCAGCCTTCGGAACCGTTGCATCGAAGTAACGGGAATCGATTTCAAATCAGAGATGCTCGAAAATATGGCGGACGGTCGAATGCGACGTTGAGATCTCCACCAAACGCAACCCACAACGATGGGTAAGACCAGAAGCCACAGCCATGATTCAAATCGGAACGCTTCCATCGTTATCGATAGTCTCCTACACTCAACGCCGGCGCCGTCGGCTTCGTTGCAATGAATTCTCGGGCACGGACGATCGACAATTCGACTTGATCTCCGTCGGGTTTCTGGCCCGCATACTTGACCATATCCGCCGCTTCGAGAAACTCCTTGAGGCGAAGCGATTGGTCTACCGCGAAAACCTCGGTCGTTCGCGAGTCGCGCAAGAACTCTTCCGTAGTTTGCTCCGGCGCGCGAATACCGGTGCTTCCCTCGATATACTCTCGCACAATGCCCGTTAGGCGAAGATAGAAATCTTTGAACAGTCCCTTGGCCAGCAACTCTTCGGAAAGCAATTGCTGAAGTTGCATGCTCGCGATCTCTTCGGGCGACTGTTTCGGAGGCTGAACGGCATCTCCTTTTTTTCCTCGCGTCGCCCACAACAATGCAGCGAATATTGCGACAAGAAAAAATACGGGAAGTATCCAAATCCAAGAAATCGTGGATTCGATTGTTTGCGGTGCAACCATCGGTTCAAGATTGGCTAAGTCAGGAACCGCATCGCCAAACTCCGAAGTGATATTGACCTCAATGGGTTCGGACTCGATGCGAGACTTTGTTCCGGTTGCTTCCGAGTCGGGACGATTGTCGGTAAATTCAATCGCCAGCGAACGTATCAAATGCGTGCCAGTGTGCACCGGTTCTAACCTATAACGAAAGAGTCGGCTATTCGGTTCTAGCGAACGACCGAACATATCGATGTTGCGTTCGCTATAGTCGCGGACCAAAAAATCCCCAACCGCTTGGCCGAAGGCTGGAGACTCAACCAGAATCTTGTCTTGAGCGGAAACGAGGATTTCCATGTCGACGATATCGGAAAGTCGCGGCTCAGACGGCGAGATGCGAATCGTCATCTTGACAGGACCTTTTTCAGCAACCTTCTCGATTGCAGATCCAGCAGCGACAGGCTTGCTGGCAACATTCTTGGACACGCATCCCAATTGCAACATCGCAAGAATCATGCACCCAGCGGTCAGAACCGTTTGAAACCTCATCGTTGATGCTCTCGCATACGAAAAAACCTTTGCAGACTTGTCGCATACGATTGATCGGTGCGGATCTCAAGCCGATCCACTTGGGCTCGTTTCAGTCCATTCGTTAGGATGCTCTCACGATCTCTGGCAGCTTGGGCAAACAAAGCTCGGACTTTGGGGTGACGCGTGTCCAACTCTAACAATTCGTCGGTTTCGGCATCGCGAAGCGTAATGAATCCGACATCTGGGATCTCTAGCTCACGTGGATCTTGAAGCGTCACCGCAATGCAGTCATGCCTTTGATTGGCAACAGATAGTGCTTTCGAACAATCGGCGCCAAGGAAGTCACTCATGACGAATACCACACATCGTCTTCGTTGGACGCGACCGAGGTACTCGAGCGCCTTGGTGATATTGGTTTCAGCTTTGATGGGCTCGGCAGCGAGCAGTTCGCGAATCAGTCGCATCACATTTCCACGTCCCTTGCGTGGCGGAACGTATTTGACCACTTCGTCAGCGAAAAACATCAAGCCAACTTTGTCATTGTTTCGAAGAGATGCGAACATGAGAACGGCAGCAACCTCAACGGCTGTTTCCATTTTGCTCAGGCTTTGCGAACCGAAGGCTCCGGACGCAGAAATGTCTACGGCGATAAAGACGGTCAGTTCGCGCTCTTCACAAAACGTTTTGACGTATGGGACTTCGGATCGCGCTGTAACATTCCAGTCGATGCTGCGGATTTCATCTCCGGGCACGTATTCGCGGACAGCATCGAACTCCATGCCGCGTCCCTTGAATGCGCTGAGGTACTCACCGGCCAACAAATCGTTGACCTGTCGCCTCGCAACGATATGGATGCGGCGAACTTCCTTTAGGACGTCTTCCAGTTCACGTGCAGCCATGTTGATTTACGGAACCGGAACGGATTCGAGGACTTTTCGCACAATATCATCCGAGGTCATCTGCTCCGCTTCTGCTTCGTACGACAAGATGATTCGGTGCCGTAGCACTTCGAACGCAATGTCCTTGACATCCTGCGGAGTGACATAACCTCGACCGGCGAGAAATGCGCTTCCTCGGGCGGCCAAGCACAAATTGATCGACGCTCTGGGGGACGCGCCGCATTGAATCAATGGCTTTAGCTCCTTTAACTTGAACTCATCTGGACGTCGGGTCGCTGCAACAACGTCCAGAACATAGTCCTTCACTTTGTCGTCCATGTATAACGATGCCACAGTCTGCTTGATTTCGACAAGTTGCGATGGTTCTAACACGGGTTGCACTTCCCGCCAAACATCATCGAGAACGGAATCGACCACCTTTCTCTCTTCGGCTTTGGTTGGATAGCCAACGACGACTTTGAGCATGAATCGATCCACTTGAGCTTCGGGCAGCGGGTACGTTCCTTCTTGCTCGATTGGGTTTTGCGTTGCGAGTACGAGGAAAGGCTCATCCAGCGGATAGGTTGTGTCTCCAATCGTCACTTGATGCTCTTGCATGGCTTCGAGCAAGGCGGACTGGACTTTGGACGGAGCTCGATTGATTTCGTCCGCCAAGATCAAATTGGCAAATATCGGACCCTTTCGTGTTCCAAACGACCCTTCCCTCGGATTGTAGATCATGGTCCCGATCAAGTCGGCTGGGAGCAAGTCGGGGGTGAATTGGATGCGATTAAACTTGCAATGAATGGCGTTGGCTAAGGCTTTGATGGCTGTGGTCTTGGCAAGTCCCGGCAAGCCCTCGAGCAACACATGCCCACCGGTGAGCAGGGCAATCATCAATCTCGAAAGCATCGCATCCTGTCCAACAAGCACCTTGCGGACCTCGGACCGAACTCGCTCCAAGTGATCTGCGTGTTGCAGTACCTGCTCCTTGATTCGTTGAACGTCGACACTCATAAAATTGGGGATACCTTATTCGAACTGGTGCGTTTTCAAGATTTTGTGTTTGAGAGCGTGAAAAAACAAGCTCCGGAGCCAGGATGCGGAAACAGTATACGTTCGCATAGCGGGCATGGGCAATACGCATCCTTTCGCTGATCAGTTTAGGGAAATTATGTTGAGATCACGCGAATCAACCGTGAATGGACTCACGCACTCGCGAAACATCCCGCAGCTGCGTTTTGCCCTGGAACAAATTTGCGATTTCGTTGGGAAGCTGACTTTTTGAGGCTCTCTGGCGAGCCTGCTGCGCTTCCACGACCAAAGTATTTTTTGAAATTCCACACCAAGTCGCACCACATTTGTCCCTCTATTCCAATCCTTGCAAGGATAGGAGCAAGATCTTTCGGAATGGTGGGTTTTTCTAAGCTGCCAACACGCTGGCGACCCGTCCAATCCAGCAGACTCAAGTAGTCGCCCAACTTCATCGACAGGAAGCCTTTGTCGCTTGCACGCACGCCACTGTGGCTTGTTTGTGCTCCCGGTTTGCCACGTTCGTTAAGTGTTAGCGGTGACAACCAAGCGTCTCTGAGGATGGATGAGCCTCGTTTCTTTTTGGCGGCAGAGCGTTTCTTGCGAAGATCATCCGGAGTCGTGGTTCGGCGGATTTTGCCCGCTTCCTCTGTCTCGATGGCGACCAAGTCTACGGCAGCGGATGCAATGGTGTTTCCCGCGAGGGCTTTGATACGATCGTAAGCGGACGTGTGAATGGATTCTTCGGGAGACGAAGCCATTGCGGCACGGATCGGATTCAGGTCGACATACATGCTGCAAGCCAAAAGTCCGGCTTCGTCGGTAATGGCTTGTGCTTTGAAGCGACCTTCCCAAAAGTGGCCGGTTACATTGTCTTGGAAATTGGCGAGACGAGCGATGGGTTCGCAGAGAGCTTTCATAAACCAGGACGGATCGGACAAACGCAATCGAATCGTTTTGATGCGTTCGGCGTTATTGGCCAAAGTATCGACGGCGGTTGTGGTGGGGTCAGCCAAATGTTCATCCATTCGCTGTCCAGGAAAAATACGGAGCCATCGCAGCGCGACATCCTGGTCTGACCATTCACGAGTAATGTCGGGTCGAGTCCGAGCGACGATATGAAGGTGATTTGAGAGAATCGCATAGGAAAGGACATCGATACCGAAGACGGACGCGAGTCGTTCCATACGCGCGCGAATCCATTCCCTTCGATGGGAATAGTCTTTTCCGGTCGCTTCATCGAATCCAGCCAAAAACGTCCTTCGAACGCAACGCTGGATCAGGTGGACGATCCCAACTTCGTTCAGGTCAAACTGTTCAGCACGGGGTGTACGAGGCATTTCAAATCTCCTTTGCCACGATTGTACAGTCGGCAAGCCGCCCTGTCAAGTTAGGTGCCTGGCACCTAACTTGTAACGTCGCGAGCCGAGGAAACTTGCTCACCCATGGGGGAAGCACATGGGGGCCGGAACCGCTGCGCAGTGGGACGCGGGTTAGCTGACCAAACTGGCTGTCCAACGACACAAGGTCGTTGGGGCAGGATCGCTCGCTTCGCTGGCGTTGATGGCTGCAGGTAACTGGAAGCAGAGCCTCTGATTATCTCACCCTTGGAACCTATTGTTGCGGATATCCGTTGCTATACTCCCCTCCTGTCGTTAAAACGTCAGCTTCGTCCGTTTGGTTTAGTCGAAGGGCTTAAAATTTTCCATCGCCGAGGAGATTTCACTGATGAACTTGAATTCACGTGTCCGCTGTTGGACCTTGGTGGGAGTTACAGCGCTGGTTGCATGCAATCCTATCGCATTTGCGGATTTCACGGACGATTTGAAAGTCCTCATCGACGCACACGAGGGTGAGGTCGCGGTATCGGTTAAGCACCTCAAAAACGGAACGACTTTCGTTCACCGAGGAGACAATGTTCAAGCCACTGCTAGCCTGATCAAGTTTCCGATTCTGGTCGAACTTTACCAGCAAAGCCAAGCTGAAAAAGTGTCTCTAGACAAGGTGATAACGCTGAAGGAAGAAGACAAGGTGCCTGGTTCGGGGATTCTCACCTCTCATTTTCCCGCCGGTAGTCAAATCCCATTGCGTGGAGTCGCTCGCTTGATGATCGCGTTCTCCGACAACACCGCAACGAATCTCGTCATCGATCAAATCGGACTTCCGACCGTCACACAAACCATGCAGGATCTAGGCCTACCAGAGACTCGAGCCAACTCAAAAGTATACCGGCGCGATACATCCGTTGCTCCGGAGCGAAGCGAGACGTATGGACTTGGCAGCACGACTGCCAACGAGATGGTCAAACTCCTAGAACTCTTGCATTCACGCAAACTTGTATCGGCGGAAGCATCCGAAGAAATGTTAAAACACTTGGCGGCTTGCGATGATGGAACAAAACTCTTACGGTTTCTACCAAAGTCCATCAAGGCCTACCATAAAACCGGAGCCGTCGCCAACGTGCGTACCGATGCTGGACTCCTCGAAACACCAAGCGGTGCGATTGCCATTGCGGTCCTAACGACCAAGAATAAGGACGCGAGCTGGGGGGATTCCAACGCCGCAGAAATCCTTTGCGGGAAAATCGGACAAGCCGTTTACAAAGAATTCAACCCGGAAAACGCGAGCAAATCGCCGAACGACAAGCCAGGTGAAACCGCTCTCTCCATCGGTGCTAGCGGAGAGATGGTAGAAGCCTTGCAGCGGGCCTTGAACAAGAGCGTCAAACCCGAAGTGGCGCTGACGGTGGATGGCGACTTTGGATCCATGACCGCCTCGACGCTTCGAAAATTCCAATCGGAAAACGGACTGGAACCAACAGGAATCGCGGATGCCGCGACCTGGAAAAAACTGGGGCCACTCGAGTTTCAAGAAACGGCCGCTCCCGCACCGTCCGTTGTCAACTCGGAACGTTTGCCTCTCCAACCTGCCGATTCCTTGACAGGCATTCCATTCGTTTCTTGTCGCGGATGGGTCGTGGCGGATGGCGAAACAGGGCGAGTTCTCGGTGAGGAAAAAATGAACGACAAGATGGATATCGCAAGCACAACCAAGATCATGACGGCTTGGCTGGTCTGTCAAGCATGCGATCGCGACCCCAAAGTGCTTGACGAGAGAATCACTTTTTCTCGACGCGCCGATGAAACGGTCGGATCCTCCGCAACAGTGCGAGTCGGTGAATCCCTTTCGGTGCGCGAAGGCTTGTACGGCTTGATGCTACCCTCGGGCAATGATATGTCGGTGGCGATGGCGGAACATTTCGGTTCACGCCTTCGTGCTCCAGGTGTTTCGGAAGATCAAGATCCCCTCGATTCCTTTGTCGATGCGATGAACCGAGAGGCCTTGCGGTTAGGCATGACCGGGACTCAATATCAAAACCCGCACGGTCTGACGGTCAAAAATCACCATAGCACCTGCGCGGACTTGCTGAAACTTTCTCGAGCCGCACTTGAATCGACTCTCTTGAAGAGCATTGTGAAAACGCGACAACGTGGCTGCGAACTTACTGGCGCAGCAGGATACACTCGCAATATTGTGTGGAAGAATACCAACCAGTTACTTGCAACCGATGGCTACTTCGGATTGAAAACAGGCACGACCGATGCTGCGGGGGCTTGTCTGGTTTCCTGTAGCCAAAGAGACGGTCGCTCGTTAATCGTGATCGTGCTCGGTGCCAGCGGTTCCCCGGCACGCTACTCGGATTCACAGAATCTACATCGCTGGGGCTGGCAACAGCTTCTCAAACAATAACGTCTTTGTGTGCGAGCACGAGTGCTTTGTTATGGCTTGATTTCAGGGTAGTGGATCTTGTTAAAGATCCTGAATCTGTGGGATCTTTAACAAGATCCACACCATCCAACCCTAATTCTAAGCTATCACAAAGCTCTAGGTTGCCGGGCTTTGTTTCCCGATGTCCAAGTCGACAAAGAAATCGGCTACCGGAGATGTAAAACCCTGAATCGCATTTCCCCCGTCGATGAATTCCCTTTCGCCGACTACCCGAACATTCGAAGGCGAAGTGTAGATTGCGATGGTACGGTGCTTGCAATCGACCATCCAAACTATTTGCACGCCGCTGTGAAAGTACTCTAAACGTTTTCTTGCCATTTCAGCTTTGGTGTTACCAGGGCTGAGCACTTCGACAACCAAATTGGGAACCAACTGGGGATAATTCTGTGTCGGAAAGGAACCACCCGGCAAGCGATCAAGCGAAACAAAAGCGACATCGGGCCCACGAGTAGAGGAAAGCAGACGAAAGAAACCATCCGCTCCCGAGACCAAACCTAGGCGGTTCTTCGAAACAAAATGTCTCAAGATGTGCGCGATCGCCATTGCCACTACGGACGCTTCGTAACCCATGGCTTTCTCCACCAAACTGCCGTCGACCAGTTCGCACAATCCGCCCTCGCGTGACTCATTGACTGCAAGCAGATCCTCAAGCGTTGCTTGACCGGGAGTTGGATCAAGCCGAACACGGCTTGCGGCGATTCCACCTAGCTCTACGAGACGATCTTCAAGTGTCGTCGCCAAGGCGCCGTTGGGACTCATTCGGAAAATCCTCAATAAAAGTAGCAAATGGTTCAAATCCATTTTATGCGGTTCACCGTTGGTGTATAGGCTTTAGCGGACGGATCTGCAAAAACATCGGCTTTGGCAACCTAGGCGAGCGGCAGCATGGGATACCCGTAGAACAGGCTGCTAGCCTTTGTTTTTTAACTATTGCAGCCCGTGCTACGTGGTAGTTTTTGGTCTGCCGATCAACTTACAATCTTGATTGTCGACCGGGATGCCGATATCCTTTTGCAAGGAGTAGATGAATGCAGCGCTGGATATCCATCCTATTACTTGTGTCTTTTGTTCGATTGCAGTTGGTTTGCTGCTGCGGATCGATGGGGGTCTGCGCGCAAAAGATTGAAAATGAAGCAGTCGCTGAGCACTGTTCGGGTGATTGCCACGCGCCCGAATGCTACGATCTGGAAATAGCTTGCGATTCGGCTGAGGCCGGAACGATTGAGGCTCTTTGCCCCTGCGGTGATTGCTTGCATTGCGAGAACAGCTCTCACCATCATGTTTTCTTGATATCGCATGCCTTTACAGGGCTTGCTCAAGATAACGAAATTCAGAAGACAATTGTCGTACAACAGTTCATCGACGCGGTCGTCCCTGTTGTGAGTGGAAAAACCGCTTCTAACTCCGACCCCTGGAATGAACGTATTTCGCGCGGACTTGGTAGCCGAGCTCTCTTAATGCTTGCACAACTGCGCATCTGATTCAAGTGCGTAGCACAGGCTGCCAGCCTGTAATAGCCCAAAAAAGCACAGGCTAGCAGCCTGTTCTACGGGACTATCTCATGCTGCCGCTCGCGTAAGTAGCCTCAAACGAACGGCCTTACCGTAACATCGCTCCGAGTGATGGTTCTAAGCGTCTTGCGCCGCATAGTTGAGCTTGACGCAACATTTGCATCTTTGTGCATTCTTTAAAAATCAAATCATTGGAGTTAGATCATGATAAGAGTAATCCTAATGTCAGTCAGTCTTGTTCTGATGGCGATCCCATCCGCAGTTCAAGCTCAGTCGCCAGTCCCGCCTTCAGCACCCAAGAGTGCGCATCCGGTGCATGGCCCACACGAAGGCGAGCTGTTGGAGATTGGCAACGAGGAATTTCACGCGGAAGTCGTTGTTGACGAAACGAAGAAACTGTTCGCGATTTACGTCTTGGACGCACAGGCGAAGTCGTATGTTGCGTTAGACGCCCCTTTCTTAGCAATCAACATGAAATTGGCGAACAAACCAGTGCAGTTCAAACTGAAGGCGGCACCACAGACAACAGACAAAGCTGGTTCTTCATCCTGCTTTCAGTTGACAAGTCCCGAGCTTATCCACGGTCTCCACGCGAATGGCTCAGACCCAAAACTGTCGCTGAAGATCGGCAAAAAATCGTACGTTGTTAAGGTCGCTCACGATCATGATCACTCTGGTCACAAACACGCAACTCAGTCACAGGGCTCGGGGCCACAAAAGCGATAGATCGTCTACCGACCAAATAAACTCGTGCTGGGTCCGCTGAATCGCAATGAATAAAGAACATCTGAAAACACCCTTGGTTTGGCTCTGTATCTTCGTATCGATCTTTGTGGTTTATGGAGCTGGATGGTTGCATGGACGCTACCAAGTAGGCAAATCACTGATTGATTTTTCATGGACCAAAGTCGACCATTCCATCCAACAACAAGAGGAAGGACATGACCATGGCCACGACCATGGCCATGGCCACGACGAAACAAACTCGATCGAGCTCTCCGATGCAGCCCGAAAAAACCTTGGTTTGACCGACGACTATCTTGAGCCAATCGAATTGTCCACATTTCAAAGAACGATTACAGTACCCGCGATCATCGTCGATAGGCCTGGCAGAACAAGACTGCCTGTCAGCGCTGCGATGACCGGTATCGTCACGCATGTGCATGCTGTCTCCGGAGAGGCGGTTGAGCCGGGTGACTTGCTTTTGGAAATGCGTTTAACCCACGAAGACCTCGTGACGGCTCAAAAGGAGTTTCTCCAGTCATTGGGCGAACGCGACATTGAAGTCAAAGAGATTGCACGAATTGAAAAACTCGCAAGCAGCGGGGCACTCTCCAACAAGACTCTGTTGGATCGTCAGTATAGCCTGGATAAAGTGGAAGCACTCATGAACTCGCAACGCGAAGCGCTCCGCTTGCATGGTCTAACGATCGCTCAAATCCAATCCATCGAAACCGATCGCCGATTGCTCACTGAGATGCGAGTCTTTGCCCCAGGTCCCGATGACCACAATGACGATGAGATGCATTTAAGTTCGTCGGACAAGCCTGACATATCCAAGAAATTGCGAACTACTTTTGGCAAATCGGATGAAGCATCGCATGCTCCGGCGCACATGCTTGTTCTGCAAGACATGCGAGCTCAAAAAGGGCAAATCGTCAACGCGGGTGATCTGCTTTGCACTTTGGCTGATTTCGACGAACTGCTCGTCGAGGGACAAGCCTTTGAATCCGAATCCGGTCAAATCACCAAGGCAAAGCAGCAAAACGTCTCGGTTACCGCAGTGCTTGAAGAGAGCGGAAAACAGTCGAAGATTGACGGGCTGACCATGGGTTGGGTAGACAATGAAATCGACCCAACTACGCGAACGCTCAAGTTCTACGTGTTGCTGCCCAACATTCTCCTGCAAGACACCAGCAATGCCTCTCATCAACGCTATGTCATTTGGCAATATCGGACCGGGCAACGATTGCAACTTCAAGTGCCGGTCGAGCAGTGGGAGGACCAAATCGTACTTCCGGTAGACGCAGTCGCGAAAGAAGGCATTGAAAGTTATGTCTTCCAACAAAATGGGGACCACTTCGAGCGACTTTCCGTCCACGAACTATACCGCGATCAGCTTTCGGTGGTTCTTGAAAATGACGGCACCATTTTCCCAGGTGATGTCGTGGCACGGCGCGGGGCCCATCAACTGCAAATGGCATTAAAAAACAAAGCGGGCGGTGGGGCGGACCCGCACGCAGGACACAATCACTAGCCGTTAGCCAAGAACCCAATCTATGCTCAATGCCGTTTTGAGATTTGCACTTCAGCAACGACTGCCAGTCATTGCGATCGCAATTGCGTTATCGGCGTACGGGCTGTGGATCGCATCGCAGTTGCCAATCGATGTATTTCCTGACCTGGATCGGCCTCGGGTCGTCATCATGACCGAGGCGGCCGGGATGGCTCCTGAGGAAGTTGAGAGCCGCGTCACCTTTCCAATCGAAACCGCAATCAATGGTGCCAACGGCGTGCAAGCTGTTCGGAGCACTTCTTCGACTGGTATGTCCATTATCTATGTCGAGTTCGATTTTGGTGCGAATGTCTACTCGGCACGCCAGATCGTCAACGAACGCTTGGCCATGGTGATGGATCGGTTGCCAAAAAACGCCAAACCTCAACTGGCGCCCATCTCCTCCATTATGGGGCAGATCATGATCCTGGGAATGTGGCACGATGCGGCGGACACAGATGAGTCCATCGATCCGGTCGAACTCCGAACGCAAGCGGACTGGATTGTCCGACAGCGATTGCTTGCCCTCCCCGGTATTGCGCAGGTTTTCACGATGGGGGGTGGTCGGAAACAATTCCAAGTGCAACTCGATCAAAACGCCTTAGTCAAATTTGGGATCTCCATCGATGATGTCCGAAAAGCGGTTCAGGCAAGCAATGAAAATGCGACCGGTGGCTATCTGGACCAGCGAGGTGCCGACGAATGGCTCGTGCGAGCGATCGGCCGAATTCAAAGTCTCGATGACTTAAAAAGAGTTCCAATCGCGGTGCGCGATGGCAGGCCTGTCGCCCTCTCGATGTTGGCAAACGTCGTGGAGGCCGCTCAAGTAAAACGAGGTGACGCAGCCGCGTTCGTTCGAGAAATCGACGGATTCAGTGGAGGCCCAGCCGTGGTTTTGACCGTCAGCAAGCAACCGGGAGCAGACACCCGCGCAATCAGCGAATCCATTCTGAAAGCCATCGAAGAGATCAAACCGTCGTTGGCCAGAGGAATTCGAATTGAGCCGCTCTACGCTCAGAAGCACTTTATTGACCGAGCGATCGAAAACGTCTTGGTGGCCCTCCGCGATGGAGGCATTTTGGTCGCTGTCATTCTCTTTCTCTTTTTGATGAACTTTCGTACCACCTTCATTTCATTGACGGCGATTCCGCTCTCGTTGTTAACGACCGTATTGGTTTTCAAAGCACTTGGACTTTCGATCAACACGATGACGTTGGGAGGCTTGGCGGTGGCGATTGGTGAACTCGTAGACGACGCCATTGTGGACGTGGAAAACATCTTTAGGCGTCTTAAAGAGAACGCCGCCCTTCGCGAGCCACAGAGTGCTCTCAAAGTTGTCTACAATGCCAGTCTGGAAGTGCGAAGCTCAATCGTTTTTAGCACGATCATTGTTTGTCTCGTTTTCCTACCATTGTTTGCTCTTTCCGGGATGGAGGGACGCTTATTCGCACCGCTTGGTATTGCGTACGTTGTCTCGATTCTAGCGTCACTAGTCATATCATTGACCGTAACACCCATTCTCTCGTATTGGTTGCTTCCTTCGTCGCGGGCAATGGCACACCAACAGGATGGACCGATTTTACGCGGATTGAAAGTGATCGCAACGGTTGTGATTCGGTTCAGCTTGCGTTTCCCGATCTTCAATCTCACAGCCGTTCTGTTGATGGTCGCGATTTCGATCTTTTTTGTCTTGAGGCTTGATCGTGATTTCCTACCTCCCTTTAATGAGGGTGCAATCCAACTGAATGTACTGCTGCCGCCTGGCACATCGCTCAAGACGACGGTCAGCATGAATCGTTCCGTCGAACAAGCGTTGGTTCGCAACTCCGACATCGTTCATTTCGTGCGACGAACAGGGAGAGCCGAGCTGGATGAACACGCCGAGCCAGTCAGCGCCAGCGAGTACATTATCGAACTCGATTCCAAATCAACTCGCAATCGCGAACAACAACTCGACAAAATACGCGAAGATTTAAGGGAAATGCCTGGTCTTGTGTTCGCAGTCGAACAGCCGATCTCGCACTTGATCTCACACATGCTCTCAGGTGTTAAAGCCCAGATTGGAGTGAAGCTCTACGGTGACGATCTTGACATCCTGCGACGCAAGGCTGCTGAAGTGAAAGCAGAGATTCAAGACATTCGGGGGATTCGCGACTTACTCATCGAACAGCAAACTTTGATTCCCCAACTGAAGATCGAATACGATCGGGACAAGATGCTTGCGGCGGGCGTGTCGGTGGACAAGCTAAACCAGTTAATCGAAACGGCCATGAACGGCCAAATTGTTTCGGAAATCATGCAAGGTCAACGAACATTTGATCTGGTAGTTCGATTGCGGGAGGATGCGAGACAGGACCTGGATGTGCTACGGCGTCTAACGATTGATCTTCCTGGCGGCGGAAAAGTCCCTTTGGAATCGCTTGCTAGAATCGAGGAATCGCTCGGGCCGAATACGATTCAGCGCGAACGCATCCGACGGCGCATCGTGATTCAATGCAATGTCGCAGACCGCGGCTTGGTGGAAGTTGTCGAGGAGATTCAAAGCAAATTGAAGGCTTATAGTTCGTCGTTGCCGCAAGGATACTATTTCGAGTTCAGCGGTCAGTTTGAAAGCCAGAAGATAGCCTCGCAAATGATTGGTTGGCTGTTCCTGGTTGCCTTGGCTGGTGTGTTTTTGACTCTCTACACGATGTTCCGATCGATCAATCTATCGCTTCAAGTCATGGCTGCTGTGCCGATGGCTTTTATCGGATCTGTTGCGGCGTTGGTGATCACGGGACAGAACTTGACGATTGCCAGCCTGGTCGGTTTCATCTCGTTGGGTGGTATCGCATCTAGGAATGGGATCTTGTTACTGCAACACTACTTGCATTTAGTAAAGCATGAAGGGGAGGATTGGACGCAAGAGATGATCGTGCGGGCAGGACAGGAGCGTCTCGCCCCCGTTCTTATGACAGCCTTAACCGCAGGCATTGGCTTAGTGCCATTGGTATTTGCAGCAGGACAGCCGGGTAAAGAAATTTTGTATCCAGTCGCGACGGTGATTCTTGGGGGCGTGATCAGTTCGACCTTGCTCGATTTTTTTGTGCATCCCGCCTTGTTCTGGTTGTTCGGCTTGCGATCCGCTCAGCGAGTGGTCGAAAACCTTCGCGATTGATGGCTGTTAATAGGATGATTCGAGGTATCGGCCTACTTCCTAAAGTCATACTTTGTTGCCGATTCGGGTGAATAATTGACGACTTTGTGCCCTCTATGCTTTGTTCCCGTCATGTAGTTTAGATCGTCCATTCATTGCCAATCGGTTCAAAAATGAACTTGAGAACTTCCGACCGAGTTAATTACCTGTTGATTTGTTCCTTTGCCCTGCTCAAAGGCATTTCGGTCGCCACGGCTACCGAGCCCTCCCCCGACCAGTTGGCTTTTTTTGAGGGGAAAGTCCGCCCGCTGCTCATCAAGCATTGTTACGAATGCCACTCGACCGAGACCAAGAAGCTCAAAGGCGGCCTGCTGCTCGATTCGAAGGAAGGCTGGATGGCCGGCGGCGATTCGGGGGAAGCGATCGAACCTGGCAACCCGAACGAAAGTCGGTTGATCGAATCGGTTCGCTATAAGAATTCGCATCTCCAGATGCCGCCCAAGTATCAGCTCGCCGAAGCGGAGATCTCAGTTCTGGAACGTTGGGTCCAAATGGGAGCGCCCGACCCGCGAACAGGAACGAAGGTCGCAAAGGCACCTGGGATCGATTGGGAAAAGGGAAAGAAACACTGGGCCTTTCAACCCGTAGCACGACCGGCAATCCCGGTAGTCAAAAACAATAGTTGGACTCACGGCGATTTGGACCATTTCGTCCTTTCTAAGATCGAGGCTGCTGGACTGCGACCATCGCCGGATGCAGATCGATTCGCTCTGATTCGCCGGGTGACGCTGGACTTGACCGGTTTGCCGCCCACCGTGAGCGAAGTTGGCGCTTTCGTGCATGATTCAGCGTCAGACGATGAAGCTCTCGCGAAAGTAGTGGACGTTTTGTTGCAATCGCCAAGCTTCGGTGAACGTTGGGGCAGGCATTGGCTGGATGTGGCCCGCTACGCAGACTCGGTTGGCAAAACACGCAATATTCCTTTTCCATATGCATGGCGTTATCGCAATTATGTTATCGATGCATTGAACACGGACAAACCCTACAACGAATTCCTCGCGGAACAAGTTGCAGGCGATTTATTGAATGCGACTGACAAGCAGGATCGCGAGGAAAAGCTGATTGCCACCGGCCTCCTCGCCTTGGGATCGATGGATTTGAATGAACGCGACAGCGAGCAATTCCAACTTGACCGCATCGATGACCAAATGGATACACTTGGCCGCGCCACGATGGGACTCACGCTGGGTTGTGCACGCTGTCACGATCACAAGTTCGATCCAATTGCTCAGTCCGATTACTACGCAATGGCAGGCGTTTTTGCGAGCACGGCCACGTTGAGCGGTCAACAGAATCGGCAAGGTGGGAGCAAGCAGTATCACCAGCCGAGCCTGCTTGCCAAGTTAGACATGCCGCCGTCAACCAAGCCATCGGATTCGAAAAAGAATAACACGCCGACGAGCAACAATGCAGCCCAAATCGCGAAACTGAAGAATCGACTTAAGCAACTTCAAGCCGAAGCCAAAAGCAAAAACAACCGTGCAAGGCTCAAGGAAGAGGTCACTCAGATCCGCCAACAATTAGCTAAACTCGGTGAAACGGAAATTCGTCCCGCACAAGCCAAGAACAAAAAGAATGCTCCTGAAGAAGCGATCGATATGGATGCAGCGTTGGCGATGGCTGCTGCGGAAGGGCGCGTGACTAATCTGGCGCTCCGTGTTCGCGGTGAGCCGGATATCCAAGGTGACGTCGTTCCGCGGGCGTTCCCAACCATTTTTAGTCGCATGCAATTGCCGCCCCTTCCTAGCAGGGAAAGCGGTCGGCGAGAGTTAGCAGAGTGGCTTGCGTCTCGCGATCATCCGTTAACAGCGCGGGTTATGGTCAATCGCGTCTGGGCGCACTTGCTTGGCCGCGGCTTGGTCGAGACCGTCGACAATTTCGGCGCATCGGGGGCTGCTCCGACGCATCCCGAACTGCTCGATCATCTGGCGACTCAGTTCATGGATGAGGGCTGGTCGGTCAAGTCCCTTATTCGCTCAATTGTACTCAGTCGTACGTATCGACTAAGCGGTCAACCTATACCCGCTAACTCGGCGGTCGATGAAGCCAACGGTCTATACTGGCGAGCCAATCTGCGCCGTCTCGAAGCTGAGGCGATTCGCGATTCTTTGCTAGCGGCTGGAGGAATGTTGCAAACCGAAAGGCCCGCCGGAGCACCCTTTGACTCCTCGGATGCAGGCGATCTCGGCAAGGGAAACAGAAAAGGGAAAGCAGAAGATCCCATTGTCCGGCCCGTTCGAAGCGTCTATCTGCCGGTCTTCCGTTCGAAGTTGCCTGGCATGTTTACCGTGTTCGATTTCGCGGAACCAGATCAAGTAAATGGCCAGCGCGATGTGACCACCGTACCCCCGCAGGCACTCTTCTTGCTCAATAATCCATTCGTGGTCGACGTTGCCAAGCGGGCCGCAGATCGAATTCTCGAGCAGAATTTGCCGGATGATAAAGCCAGAGTCCGTTTCGCGTACGCCTATTCTCTTTGCCGTTATCCTACCGAAGCGGAAACAGAGCGCGCATTGACATTTCTGAACGAAACAAAAGACAAACGGAGCAATTGGGCGGCTTTGACTCAGGCTCTCTATTCGTCCGCTGAGTTCCGCTACCTTCCTTAAATTAAATTGAATCAATACGGAAAGACACCCTTGAACACTTGCCGAAACACCTTCACCGCTGTCACTCGCCGTGGCATGCTGCAAACCACTGCCGCCGGATTTGGTTGGCTAGCCTTTGCCGCATTAAATGCTGAAAAAGTCCTCGCTACTCCGGAAGATTTCACTTCGCCATTGGCACCGAAACAACCGCACTTTACGGGCAAAGCCAAGCGAGTCATTTTCCTTTTTATGCAGGGTGGTCCAAGTCACTTGGATACATTCGACTGGAAACCGGAACTCAAGGCGAATCATGGCAAGACAATGAGCAGTTCCGATGGCGACAAACGCAAGGGGGGTACGCTCCTGGCACCCCAATTCCAATTCGAGCCCAAAGGCAAAAGCGGCTTGCAAATCAGTTCACTTTTTCCCGAAGTCAGCCGGTACGCCGATGATCTTTGTCTGCTCAACGGCATGCACACTTCGAACGCGGCTCATCCTCAAGCGACCATTGCACTACACACGGGTAGCGCCAATTTCGTCAGGCCATCCATGGGTGCGTGGACTACCTACGGATTGGGTTCGGAAAATCAGGACCTACCGGGCTTCATTACTATCAATCCAGTGGGTCTCGGCGGAGCACAAAACTACGGATCCTCGTTTCTGCCGGCGTCGTATCAGGGCACACGAGTGGATCTAGAAGCCGGCGGCATCGCCGACATCCGCAACCGGCATCTTGCCTTCGGCCGTCAACGTTCGCAGATCGACTTGATCCAAGAGATGAATCGAGATCTGCTTGACAAACATCCTGGCAATCCAGAACTAGATGGCGTGATCCAGTCTTTCGAGCTTGCATATCGCATGCAGACTTCAGTCCCGGCCGTACTCGATCTCAAAGCCGAGAAGTCTAGCACCCTAGAGCGCTATGGGATCAACCGCGAAGCCACCCAAGAATTCGGCACGCAATGTCTCATGGCCCGGCGGCTGGCTGAGTCAGGTGTCCGATTCATCCAAGTCAGCAAGAAGGGCTGGGATCAACACAACAACCTGAAGTCTGCCCTGACTGAGAACTGCCTCGCCGTCGATCAACCCATCGCTGCGTTGCTTCAAGATCTGAAAGAGCGTGATATGCTCAAGGATACGCTTGTGCTGTGGGGTGGTGAGTTCGGCCGCAGCCCTCAAGACCAGGCGAACAGCGGCGACGGTCGACGCCACAACAATTCAGGCTACACAATGTGGATGGCCGGCGGCGGAGTCAAAGGTGGCATGCGTTATGGAGCAACCGACGAAACCGGCGGCACATCGGTCCTCGGCAAGATAGGCACCCACGATCTGCATGCAACCATCTTGCACCTGCTCGGATTCGATCACACCAAGCTAACCTACCGATACGCGGGACGGGACTTCCGACTCACGGATGTGTACGGTGAAGTCGCGAAAGATATCCTTGCGTAGGGCCGAGTCCGCTGCGCGGTTTTGCTCGGTTTAGCTGACGAAACTTGCCGTTCAACATTGAGGTTCTTGCGACTACAATGGCAGTCCATCAAAATGACCCTCATCTACCATGGTTGTCGAAATGCCCAATTCCGCTGGTTCAATGCATGACTCCGAACCCAAACCAGATACGTTGCGTCTCGATCATTTCTTGAAAACGAATGCGATCTCGGAAACGGGCGGTCAAGCCAAACAATTGATTCAGAACAGCGAAGTTAAAGTGAATGGCCAAGTGGAGACGCGGCGACGCAGGCAACTGGTGGTAAGCGACGTGATCGAGGTCGCAGGGAAAAAGTTCGTCGTCAAAAAGACTTAGCCATTTCCGACGTTGATTGAACCTCGGTATGCCCTGCTGCAGAAATACGATCACCGAATTCGCCCATGCGGTGTGTCTTGCGCTATCACTACGATCGTAAAAACTTGACGCAGGGCAGAAAGGATTCTCTAAGACAACAAAGCCAACCTGTTATGGTACAATTCCAGATCTTTCCACCAACTTCCATTCCAGTTTTCGACTTGAAGCGTGCTAAGGTTCGGTTGCCAAATCAACCAACCTGCCCTCATTGGACTGGAAAGGATACTCATTGTTATATGCTCATGCGGCATCCGCTACCCGAATTACAATTTGACTATCGTCTGCCTTACGGAGCGAATGTTACCGAAAAAGGCGTTCAATTTACGATATTCAGTCGATCCGCGACTGCCATGCGACTCCTACTGTACAAGCATGTAGACGACCGAGAACCGTCCGAGATCGTCGAGTTTGATCGACGCAATGATCGATGGGGTGACGTTTGGAGCATTTGTGTTCCAAATTTAAAACCCGGACAGCTATACCATCTTCAATCCAATGGGCCATTCGATCCAGAATCGGGTCAATGGTTTGACAGCAACGCTCGGCTCGTGGACCCGTACGCCAAGGCGTTGGCCGGATGTTGCCAACATACGACAGACGGCGTTATCCGACCACCGAAATGCGTCGTCGTCGATGATGCATTTGACTGGGAAGGCGATCGCCATGTGCGCCGCTCGCTCAGCGATAGCATCATTTACGAAATGCACGTGAAAGGTTTTACGCAAAGCAAGTCCTCGCAAGTTGAGCATCCTGGAACCTATCTAGGGGTAATCGAGAAAATACCTTATTTGAAGAGTCTTGGCGTTACTGCGGTTGAGTTGATGCCGGTCCATGAGTTTCCGATCTTGGACATGCACGGCAACACGCCAGAGCGGCCCAATTACTGGGGCTACGACCCGCTGGCCTTCTTTGCACCGCATCGAGGCTACGCTCATTCCAAAGAGCCAGGCGCCCAAGTGCTTGAGTTCAAGCAGATGGTAAAAGCCCTGCACCAAGCGGGTATCGAAGTCATTCTCGATGTCGTGTTCAATCACACGTGCGAAGGAAACGAAAGAGGCCCCGTTCTGTCCTTCAAGGGACTTGAAAACCAAGTCTATTATATCTTGAACTCGGGTGGTGCTCACTATAGTAACTACACAGGCTGTGGAAACACATTCAACGGCAATCATCCGATTTGCCGTGAATTGATTTTCCATTGTTTGCGACACTGGGTACACAACTATCACGTCGATGGATTCCGATTCGATTTGGCGAGCATTCTATCCCGCGACCGATATGGCAATCTCATGCCGCATCCGCCATTGGTCGATTTGATCGCGGAAGATCCCATGCTGGCCGACACCAAGATCATCGCAGAAGCTTGGGATGCCGCCGGAGCTTATCAAGTTGGGTCATTTGGCGATCTTCGTTGGGCGGAATGGAACGGGCGTTATCGCGATGATGTGCGACGTTATTGGCGAGGTGATCCTGGTATGGTTGGAGCCATGGCAACTCGCTTGAGTGGCTCGTCGGATCTTTACGAACATACTGGTCGTGCACCCTATTGCAGCATCAACTTCATTACGTCGCACGACGGATACACGATGAACGACTTGGTCAGCTACAAGGAAAAGCACAATGAGGCCAATGGGGAGGGAAACCGCGATGGCGATAACAACAATTGCAGCGATAACTACGGTGTTGAGGGGCCAACGAAAAAGAAGGGCATCGAAGCGATTCGAACTCGGCAGGTCAAAAACATGATCGCTACGTTGATGTTGAGTCAAGGCGTTCCAATGCTTTTAATGGGCGACGAGGTGCGGCGGACACAACGGGGAAACAATAATGCCTACTGCCAAGACAATGATTTATCTTGGTTCAACTGGGCCAACCTAGAAAGCAGTCCCGACATTCTGCGATTCACTCAAGGGCTTATTGAGTTTCGAAAGATACAGCCATCCTTGCGTCGTGAACGTTTCTTGACGGGGCGACCACAGGATTTACGCGGTGTGCCCGACGTGAGTTGGTTCGAATCGACAGGCAAACCGATCCACTGGGACGCTCCAGACGGAACGCTCATCTGTTGGCTAGGCAAGCCCGCCTTAGCTGACGACCCAGACGGGTTTGGTCGCGATATCTTAATCATGCTCAATGGAACACCAGAAACGAAGTTGTTTACGATGCCAGCACAGACGCGTGGGATTCGATGGAGGTTGTTCGCCGACACGTCGAATGAGTCTCCTAAGGATCTTTACACCAACCTAGATGGGCCTGTCGCACCTGTCACGCGTCAAATCGAATTGCAGTTTAGAACGACCATGGTTTGGGTTGCAGAAGAACGCTAACGGGCTTAGGTCCGTTCGCTATATAAAGGTCGCAAAAACTACACGTAGTACAGGCTGCCAGCGCTGCCAGCCTGTATCTATATGCAAAGCACAGGCTAGCAGCCTGTTCTACGGGTATCTCATCCTGCCGCTCGCCTTAAAGTATCTAATTTGAACTGCGAAATCTGTTCGAAAAATTGAGGGCTTCAACGAAATGGCTACGATACACCGCTATAATGTTAGACCACTTCTTGCATTCTTGAGAAAGCAAACCATACAACCTTTGCGTTTACAAAGGTCGTACCGATCTCGCAGCAAACAAATTCCCAATGGCACGTTCTAAACCAGACCTTCCAGAAGAGACTCCGACGTTTGAGTCCGCGATGGCTCATCTAGACCAAATTGTCCGCAAATTGGAGGGGAATTCGCTTGGACTTGATGCCGCGTTAGTGGAGTACGCAAAAGCCGTCGAGTATGTACGACTTTGTCAGTCGCAACTCTCCGGCGCGAGACGGAAAATTGAACTGCTTCGCGGCATCACCGGACGTGGCGAAGCGATCACGGAAACTTGGGAAGACAACGAAAGCGATGAGAACTAACTGCCGGCGTGAAAGGTGCAGGCACGCTCCGCCGTGCCGTTCGCAGTCAAGCTTTTGCCAGGATTCCAGGTGGACGGCACATAGAATGTGCCTACTACTTTGACTTTTGCTGGCTGTGTCCAACCGCATCAGGCTTGGTTCTTAAAAATGGCAACGGTCCGATACCCTTCGCTCTATCAAATGAATACTCGCGTCTGGCTAACCGAGTTTTCCCGAAACCTGGGCCGACGATGCTCGTTGGAGGACATTCCGGACTCAGAACTGGATCATCTGGCTGAGTTGGGTTTCGACTGGATCTGGTTCCTCAGCGTGCGGCCTGTGTTTCCCGACCTTGCCGGGCGGAAATGGAAACTGCAAGATCAACTCAGCTCAGCCAGTTACGAATGGAATGGCGACGATCTGGCGGAGCGGGGCATGTATCTGGATATGGCTCCTTGGCAGGCCGCTGTATTTGACTTGGTTATCCGATGAGCTGAACAAAACCGCTTCGCCTACGAGCCACTGTGATTTACGGGGACGAAGCCTCCCATGGTGAAAGCGATTGGGCTGGGGCCGGAATCGCAGTTCGCTTTTGGCGTCCAATCCGTTAGAATGAAGTTTTCCAACGTCGGTTGTATTGTTTTGGCGGACCTTGCGAGCCCAGTTTTTAAAAACAAGAGCGTTTCCCGATGTCATCGGTAGATAGACTGATCGAACCACTCCGACATTCACCGCAGCTTCCCCAAGCGATTGCGATCTTGCAAGCAGAATTGGAGGCCGAGCGTCAGCGACGCGATCGGTTTTATCACGAACTTTCGCCCGAACAAAAGATCGAGTTCATTGATGGTGAAGTGATTTTGCACTCGCCCGCACGCAATAGGCATTTGGATGTCACCGGCAATATTTTCCAATTACTCCGAACGTATGTCACCGTTCATCGACTTGGCCAAGTCAAGTCCGAGAAATGCCTTTGTGTGTTTCCTCGCAATGACTACGAGCCAGACGTCGTTTTCTTCGGTCCAGACAAGTCAGCTAGTCTTTCCCCCGACACGATGAAGTTCCCTGTTCCTGACATGGCCGTTGAGGTTTTATCGCAGTCGACGAAAGATCGAGATCGAGGAGTGAAGTTTGAGGACTTCGCCTCCAACTGCGTGGAGGAGTATTGGATTGTCGATGCCGACGCACAGATCGTCGAACAGTATCACCTCGAGAACGGTGAATACACCCTCGCCTTGAAATCCGGGTCAGGTATGTTGAAGTGCCGAGTTGTCCAAGGACTAGCTATTCCCATCGGAGCGATTTTTGATGAACAAAAGAATCTCAACGCGATCCGGAAATTACTTTTGGCAGATGTAGCAGGTAATGTAGCTGAGTAAAAAGATAGTCTTGAGTGAGTTTGCCCGATTTATCCGATTGCGGCAATCATTTCAGCCATCTTTATGGCGGTAAAGTCGCGCGCTTTGGCTGCGGTAGCTCGCGCCGCAGGTAAATCGTTAGCAATACTAAGCAGGGTTTTCGCGATTTGGTCTCCCGTCGAGTCATCCATTTCAAAAATCCATGAGTCGAGCTGGATATCTCGCCACATCTGTCCCTTGCGAGTATCTGTCGGTTGACGCAATAGAATCGATGGGACACCGCTTGCAATTCCCATAATCGGAGAATGCTGTTCCATGCTGGCAATCGCGGCTGCGTTCGCGTACACGCTGTTGGCTTCCGCCGTTAGCCAGTATCGATCCATCGTTGCAACAAATGGTTTGACGTCGTCGGGAAGGGGATCAAACAGCAGTGGCTTCAGCAGGGCCACTTGGTAGGTCATCTCCGGAGCAAGCAAAACACGCATTCGCGTTTCACGAACCCATGCAACGATACCAGCCCGCAATTTAGCATGATCGGATTCGACGTACTTTTCGTTGACCGCAATCTTGTCGGAGTCTGGTTTTCGCGATTCTGGATGGATCTCCCAGTAAGGCGTCCACCGCAAGCGGGGAATTGCGCACAAGTACTTACCGGGCGTTAGTTGATGAAGTCCGAATAATTGCTCTGCGGCATGATCATCACGGATATCGAGCGCGAACGTGGCGTCTGGGCCGAAAGCAACGGGCGGACCTTGAAATCCAGAAGCCTCAAGTGCGCGTTTCGAATCGGTATCTCGCAGGAAAACAAACTGGGCTCCTTGGAGCAGTTCCCGATGATTCTTAATCTCATTGTCGTTCAAGGTGATGCCGCCGATTCCGTAGGGCTTTTTCGCCGTGGCCGCAAGTTGGGTCTCCTTTAGTCCGACTAGGCCTGGTCCGGAGCCATGAAGAAAAAAGTCACAGGCATCTAGCGCGGCGGCTTGCCCGGCTTTGTCCATGACGATCTTCAATTGAGGAAATCGCTTTCGAAGGATCGCTTGGACTTCTGAGCTGATCGCGTTGGGCCATAGCGTAACCTCGCAGTCGGGTCGATGCTGTTCGAGCAATCGCAACATGCCAGGGGTGTGAGCAATATCGCAGATGTTCACCGTTTGCCATGAAGATCTCAACAGGATTTTGCGGTTCTTTCCAGCAGCGGTTGTTGCATTCCTTTCGCGTGCTTGAACGGCATACTGGCAGCCTGTCGCTGCGGTAATGCCAGCTGCGCCAAGTGTTGAGAGAAACGTGCGACGTTCCATAGAGATTCTCCCTGGCAATGTCGAACCGTTAATCACCAGCCAAGATCATATCGATCCATTCAACAAAACCGCCTGAGTACGTAAAGATGTTATTAACATCCATACGATTCATGTACCGGAAGCAGCCTTGCAAGCGTTCTTCCAATAGGTCTTGGCTAGTATAGTCGATGTAGAAAATCGACTTTCCATGGACATCTCGGAGATCCTCCGCGAATTGCCTGATGAGGAACCGAAGTAGAGCGTCTTCTTCGGATAGGCTGTAGCCAACGATTACTAGTACGTCGCTTTCTTGGAGCAACCTAACCGCTTTGGGAAAGATTGAGGTGAAATAGGCGTTCATGTAATTCTGCTCTTTCGATGGCATCATGATCTCTGGCGCGTCGGCCCGAACTTGCTCGAAAGATCGTTTCCGGTAGTCGATGTCATAGCCAGTGTCGCTGGGAACGATCTCGAACCCCCCATTGATCTTGATCAATGAATTTACGGACCATCGGTCTTGAACGACATTGTTGTTTCTCTTGCCATTGATTTGAGCCGGTGTGATGCCACGGTAGGTATTTCGTAGTGCGCCGCGCTCCCCGACATTATCAAGAATTGTCTCGATAACATAGTCGTAATTTGTCGACAGAAACTGCGTGTGTACACCCCGAACAACCCTGTTCTGCTGAGATTGGTGACTACTCATCCATTGGAAAAACTTGAGGATCTTGGATTGGTTCGCAGTTGGCTTGTAAGGAAGTGGAAATCGGCCCAAGGCTTCATCGTAGGCTACTCATCGTTTCAAATCGCCTGTGCACCACAGCTTTGATCTCGTCGATGACGAGCTGGATGCTCATTTCGTCCATGTACCGGGTACGAATACCTGGGTACTTCAACTGCATGCTCAAGTTGTATAGCAGTTCTTTGAAGGCCGGAGGTGCGGCATCGTCGATCGATGGGTATCCAGGAAGCGCAAGCAGTTCGTCGATCTCGATGTTGTCGGCCATCTCCTCAAGGAATTCTTTTGGGAAGGTAAAAAGCTCGTTACCGGTGGGAGACGTCGATTCCCATGTCTTGGAAAAGCCAGCCCCAACAAAAAAAGCAATATTAATTAACCCAGCATTCTCTGCTGTTTGACTCGAGTGTCTCGCAACTATCTTTCGAAATGCCTGTGCTGCGTCATGATCCGCCATAGAGAATTTCCTGTTACTTCTTTGGGGGGGAATTCTATTAAAATGGTTCAACTACGTTTCGCGTTAGAGCGGTCGATCCTAGCCTACATCAAACCCTTTGAAAATCCCCCTGTTCAATTTCGTGGTCAGTGGCTTTAGGAATGTTTCATGACCAACGGAGGATCAATCGAAATGAACACCGGTTGTGCGACGCTCCACGTCGCACCAATCACGACGGCGGAGCGTCGTGCAACGAAGTACGGCGGAGCGTTGTGCTACTTAGCCTGGCGATCGCCTAAGATCGCATGAAAGTAACCGTCTGCGTCTCGCTCGATTCGAACTTTTGCCTCAAACAACGATGTGATATTGGCCTCGTCGATCGCTTCCGCAGTCGGCCCATCGAAGAATACACGGCCACCCTTCAGCAAAATCGTTCGTTGAATGCACGGCAAAAGCTCTTCCAGGTGGTGCGTCACCAATAGGATCTGCGTACCAGACGTCGCAAGATGGTTCAATTCACTAAGCAATCTTGCTCGCGCCAGTATATCGAGTCCTGAAGTGGGTTCGTCAAGTATGATGGCCTTGGGGCCCATTACGAGGGCCCGAGCGAGCAATACGCGCCGTCGTTCGCCTGACGACATGTGTCCAATGAGTTTGGTTGGATTACCAGTCATGCCAAAAAGAGCCAGCCATCGCATGGCCTCGGTCTTCATTTCCGTCGTAATGCAATCCAACTCAGGCTCCAACTCGCTTGCGTAGAAGCCGGTCAAGACCGTTTGCAGCGCGTTAAGACGAGCAGGACGTCCCGAGCAAAAATGATGGTCGATCTCAGCGCTGACGAAACCCAAATGCGCACGCAAATCCCAAACGTTCCATTCCTCGCGTCCAAGTATTTTGACGGTTCCAGAATTCCCGTCGATCACCGATGGATAAAAGAATTTCATCAACAATTTGAGAAGTGTCGACTTGCCGGATCCGTTAGGGCCAACAATCGCAACATGTTGTGATTGTGGAATGCATAGACTAATTCGGTCTAGAATGCGTGTTGTGCCACGTTCGAGGCTGACCTTGTCCAGCTCGATCAGCATGGATCTCGAATCCATCAGTTGAAACCGAATTCAACGATTTCGCTGTCGTAGGACGTTTCAGGGGAGAGGCTCAGATCCGTTCCCGTCACGATGCCCATCATGAAACGATTGGCAGCTTGAAGCATGCCAGCATCAAGCTCGTTTCCGTCGGTATCGTCCTCGGATTGTGCTTGCAAGAATCGATAGTCGAGACCGGACTGATGAGCCAATTTGACGGCCCGCATCATGTCATCTTCCGAGCAAATCGTCGACCCTTGGCGTTGAGCGAATAGCACCTTCAAGCTGCGAGCGATTTTCCAATTCGAAAGAACCCTCGATGTCATCGGGAATTCGCCTGTCAACGATACAACACCAGCGAGTTGCGACGCGTACTTGAGTCCGATCCATTGTGCCATGGTGCCACCACCTCCAAAGCCTGCCAGAAATATTCGGTCCGAATGAATCGACAGAACATCCATGGCTGCTTGAACACTGTCCCAAACCAAATCTTCTGCGACAGCACAATCGGTAAGAGTCGTGCCCCAGCGATACCGCCGCTGGCTTCCTCGCGATTTCACATTTCCGCGAGGAGCAATCGCGATGTAGTTTCGAAGACTGAGAGCTGGCATCACATGGTCCAATTCCATTTCGGAACTCGCATCACTGTGAAGCCAGACAACAAGCGGGTAGGCGTATCCTGGCTCGTAGTTTTCAGGAACGAAAAGCCGGTAGGGGAATTCAAGTTCGATGCTTCGTTCTAGGACAGGTGCACGCGTTGGAAGCGTCGCAATGGAGGAGTACTTTTGATTGAACGATTCGTGGAGCATCGAAAGGCGACTCATTCAAATATTCCTATTGGCCGAAAAGAGCGGATGAGATGAGAAATGGTTTGCCGCAAACAACTTAATAATTCACGTTGTATTGAGGACATCCGGGAGCCGTCAATGGCGCTAGGCAGAAGAATTCCGTTCAACCCAGCGTCAATGAAATGCTTGCATTTCCAATCCAGCCTAAGCGGCCAGGAGTTGTGTCATCGTAGCCACCAACGACTTCACTGCATCGACGCTCTTTTGGAAGGCCGCTTTTTCGGAATCGGTTAAGGAAAGCTCGATAATTTTTTCGATTCCATTGCTTCCAAGAATGACAGGCACACCAACATAGTATCCACCTACCCCGTACTCCGCATCGCAATAAGCTGCACACGGAATCAGCCTTTTCTTGTCGCGAACGATCGCTTCCACCATTTGAGCGGTGGCCGCTGCAGGTGCGTAGTAGGCCGAGCCCGTCTTGAGCAAAGAAACGATTTCTGCGCCGCCATCACGCGTTCGTTGAACGATCTCGGCTAGACGTTCGCTTTTGATCAATTGGGTGACTGGAATACCTCCAACACATGTGCAGCTCGAGATAGGAACCATCGTATCGCCATGGCCACCCATCAACATCGCAGAAACATCTTCGACACTCACGCCGAGTTCCATCGCGAGAAAGGCACGAAACCTTGCAGTGTCAAGCACGCCAGCTTGCCCGATGACTCGGTTCGAAGGAAAACCAAGCACTTGAAAGGCTCGTTGTACCATCGCATCGAGTGGATTGCTAACAACGATGACAACCGCATTGGGGCTGCTTGTCTTGACTTGTTCCGCCACGCTGGTGACGATCTTGGCATTGGTGCTCAGCAGATCGTCGCGGCTCATGCCGGGCTTTCGAGCAATGCCAGCGGTTATGACGACGACATCGCTATTGGCTGTGTCCGCGTAGTCGGTAGAACCAACCAATCGACTGTCAAAGCCCATAATAGGCGAGGCTTGCATCAAATCCAACGCCTTGCCTTTGGGCATATTCTCCGTTTGCGGGACATCGAGCAAAACGACATCGCCGAGTTCCGCCGAAGCACACCAATGTGCACAAGTTGCGCCAACGTTTCCGGCACCGATAATCGTAATTTTTGCACGTCGCATTGGATATGGCCTTGATTCCTGTGTGGAGGATTACGAACTACTCAACGAAAGCACGAAGTATGGTGACATTGGCGTGACCGTCAAGTGGATAATTTACGGGAAATCGGTTCGTGAACGCCGCAGTCTAGGATGGATCGGCCAAAAATTGCAAATCGATAAGGACACAGCCGACCAAAGGTGCAGGCACGCTCCGCCACGCCGTTCGCCGTCGAGTTTTTGCCAGGATTCTGGGTGGACGGCACATGGAATGTGCCTACTACTTTGGATTCTGGGTGGACGGCACATGGAATGTGCCTACTACTTTGACTTTGGTCCGCTGACACTTTTCGCTCGTTGACGCAACTCAATCGGTCGAGTGTTGTTTACAATACGTGAAACGTTTTTTTGTTGACGCAACTACTACCAGCGAGTCCTACGATGAACAACAGCTTGTTTTTTCGGTCTTTCTCTAGGTTGATATTGGGCTGCCTCGTCAGCCACATGGCATTTCTTTCGAATGCATGCATGGGTCAATTGGTTTTCGAACCTGCAAATAGCACTCAAAAAAAGAGTGTCGTTCTGGTTGCGGGAGATGAAGAGTACCGGACCGAAGAAAGCATGCCCATGCTCGCTAAGATCCTTTCTCAAAAGCATGGTTTTAAATGTACCGTGGTCTTCTCCATGGGACCCGACGGTGCGGACTATATTGACCCAAATCACTCCCAAGGGTTGCGAGGATTGGCCGCACTGGATCAAGCGGACTTGATGATCATCGGAACCCGGTTCCGAAATCCGGTGGACGAAGAAGCAAAGCACATTACTCAGTTCTTGAATGCTGGAAAACCCGTCATTGGGATTCGTACAGCCACTCATGCTTTCCAAGGAAAAGGGAATTTTGGAGGACTGGCGTTCGGCGACTTCGGACTAAAAGTCCTAGGTGAGACATGGGTTAGCCATCACGGCAGGCACAAGGGGCAAGGTGGACGAAGCGTGGTCGAGGCAGCCAATTCAAGCCATCCGATTCTTCGTGGCGTCGGGGACATTTTTACTCCTTCGGATATCTACGGTGTCATCCACCTCAGCGATGCCGATACGGTCTTGTTGCGAGGTGCTGTGACAGAGACGCTAGATCCAGCGTCGCCAGCCATCGCTGGCGAAAAGAACTCCCCCATGCAACCTTTGGCGTGGGTGCGGACCTATCCGAGGCCAAACGGAAGTGGCACTGGCAAAGCTCTTTGCACCACTGCTGGCGCTTCGGTGGATCTAGTGGATGAGAACTTACGACGGCTGATCGTGAATGCTGCTTATCAACTTACGGATCAAGCTGTGCCGACCAAAGCGGACGTGTCGTATGTCGATCCCTATTATCCGAGCTTCTACGGTTTCATTCAGACTCCGAACTACTGGAAAAATGCGAATTTGAAACCAGAAGATTTCGCGCTAGGAAAAACACCTAATCTTCCGGATCCACCAAATTCACCCGAATGGAAGTTCAGGGATTTTCCAGCGAAAAAATAGGGCTGAGGCCACTCGCCTTCCCTTTCCATTCGAACAAGAGTGCTTCTAGCAAAGCGGCTGAAATTTGGTAACCCGACGCGTGAGCGAGGATTGCGGTCGGCGCCTCGCTTACGTGCACGGGTTACCAGTGGGCTCCTCGCTTACGCGTCGGGATTGCGGTCGGCGCCTCGCTTACGTGCACGGGTTACCAGTGGTAGTTTTCATCTGCTGCTCGCTTTAGGTGAGCGGCTCGGGCTGGTCCGCTATATGGCGATTCGAATGCAGATCCAAAGCAGATAGCAAGTCCAAGCCAACAGAGCAATCGACATTGCGATGAAACAAATTTTCCGGGAGCTAGCCTGCATCGGTGCCAAGCTCAAATCTCGGTTGAAATGCTTCATCAAAAACGTATTGGTTGTCGAAATCTTCTCGGCGATCGGATTTGCTTTTCCGCATTTCTTTCACTCGAATCAAATTGTAGACAATTTCGCCGAAGTCCCCCGTATTGAAGATTCCCCAACTATTCAGCACTGTCTTGGCCATGAACCCATACTGCTCAAGCGCATACTCTTTGATCGCGTGACACAACTGTTGACCGGTTAAATGGTGGTCTTGCTTTTCCTCGGCCCCTTCATCGTTGGTCGCCGGCATTTTCATCACTTTTTGTGCGTACGCCAACCCTTCACGTACAAATTGGTATGCGTCAAGATGGTAGCGCTGGTCATTTTGTAGCAGTTCCATGATTGCCAAAACTTGTTCGTTCATAGTGGGTAGTGTGTATCGACTAGCTTGTGCGTTCGCAAAAGAGGTTGGAACAGGATCAACGCTCGGCGGCTCGTTTCAAAATCGTTAGGCAATCGCTGCCAGGTATTAGGATCCGACGATTGTCCTCGGTGATAACGAGTAGTTGCTGAGCCAAAATCTCGACCCCTATTACTCTACCTTTTCCTTGGGAGGTAACAATCTCACTTCCGACCGTTGGCAATTCGGCGACGAGTTCTTCGTACGTGTCGTTCTCATATCGAAGACAACATTTCAAGCGACCACAACGGCCTGAGATTTTGTTTGGATCGAGCGTGGCTTTTTGTAGTTTAGCCATGCGCATGGAAACGGGCGGCATTTCCGACAAATGCGTGTTGCAGCATACGGGTTTGCCACAATCACCATAGTCCGCGAGCAGCTTTGCCTCGTCTCGTGCGCCGATTTGACGCATTTCAATTCGCGTTTGATACTCGGTCGAAAGCCGCTTGACCAGTTCTCGGAAATCGACGCGGTCGTCAGCACTATAATACACCACGACTTGCTCCCCTCCAAAGATCAACTCAACGTCCACCAAGGACATCGGCATATTCATTTCGCTAATAAGTCGTTTGCAGGTCTGAAATTCGCGTTTTTGTTGTTCGAGTAGACGCCGATGTTCGTTTTCATCGTCGGGAGTTGCTTCGCGTTGAATATTGCCCACAGCCGGGTCTTTCATTTGCCCAAGCACATGATCGGTGGCTTCGCAAAGCACTTCGCCTCGTTCCAAGCCGCGATTGGTCCTGCCGATTACGATTGCACCTCGGCGGTGTTCGGTGCGCGCGTTCATCACAAACAGTGCGCGCATCAATCCACAGCGAACGATGTACCGAGACATTTTTGGTAACGATTGACGAGGAGGAGCGGGTCCGACGGCGAAACGAGTTGGAAAAGGACAACTTTTCCAAATGGAGTCCTTCGATTGTACTGCAAACCCTTGGGCTTTTGTCGCGTGTGCTGGGTTAGAATCACTGCTAGGGACAACTTTCGCCAAATCTGCTATTCTATCTCCTAGCTGGAAGGCATCTTCGATAGTGCCTGTTTTCCCAACGATCTAATGACTATTCAACCGCGGAATTGCGCGATGCCGTTTCCATCACCCTCCGAAGACAGACCCGATCCAAACGAGAACATGCCTGCCATGCGTGCTCGCATTCCAGAACATATTGCGCGAGGCGAGATCAGTACGGGTGTTATTGTTGTAACGGGCGGTACCGAATACGTCTTGGATTTCGTCAGAAATTTGCCTCGTCCCAACGCCATTGTTGCGAGAGTCATCTTGCCGCATATAGTCATGCCTCAATTCATTGATGCCCTAGCGGCCAATATCGAGCTTTTTCGAAATCGATACGGCGAACTACCTGGCGCCCCGAGTGCTGCAGTCGCAACACAACCTTTCCAATCTGGAACCGGGTCAGTCTCACCACCAACACCGGCAACCTCTCCCCTTACCGACATCAACACGGTGGATGGTTGGCCGGGTGCCGATGCGACATCCAACCCAAATGCAAACCCAAACCTAAATGCAAACCAATCGCCACCGCCGAATTCAGCCGCAAGCGTTGGAAATGGGTCCGTGGCGGATTCGCTAGGGACCAGTGCGAGCGGTCCGAGCGGAGGCAATCCGCCAAACCAACTTGGCAATGCGGTTGGCAGCGGAAACGCAAGTCCGCTCAAGCGTCAAAACCCACAAGAAGTTTACGACGATCTCAAAATTCGCGACGAAATCCTTAGCGGAGCGTATGCGAACGCGGTCATGATCGGTCACGGTCCCTATGAGTTCAGTTTCGATTTTATCACCAATTTTTATCCCCAGTCGGCGGTTAGTTGCCGCGTGTATCTTGCTTCAGGTCACATCCACCGTTTGATCGAATCGCTGCGTGCATCTTGGGAGCAGCTCAAGCCAAGGCTTGCGCAAAACTTTCCTCCGCAACCCCCTCCGCCACCGCGCAACGTTGGATAGATGTCTCTCGAACCTCACCCCTCGTTTCAAGCCGACAGTCGAGAACTCATTCTCGCAAGCTCTTCACCTCGTCGTCGCGAACTCCTTGAGCGATTTGGATATCGTTTCCGAGTTCTCGAACCAGACTCCCATGCAGAATGTGGAATCTGCTCCCGCGAGACTCCGCCCGAAGTTGTCGCAAGGCTCGCGTACCAGAAGGCAGCCAACGTGATCGACAAGATCGATTCGGGGTTGGTGCTAGCCTGCGATACCGTTGCCGAATGTGTTGCCATTATTCTCGGTAAACCTGAGGATCGCGAACATGCTCGACAAATGCTGACGCGACTCCGAGGCCGATCCCACTCTGTCTATAGTGGTATCTGCCTATGGGACAAAACTTCGGCGCACAGACTTGTTCGCGTCGGAGTTTCGCATCTTTGGATGGAGCCGATCAGCGACCGACAACTCCATGCATACCTCGATTCCGAACAATGGGTCGGCAAAGCGGGTGCATTTGGATTTCAGGATGGACCGAATTGGATCCGTTTGGACCGCGGCTCAGCCACCAACGTGGTCGGATTGCCGATGGAATTACTGGGCGAGATGCTTATGGATATGAGCAAATATCTGACCGCCAACGCGATCGACTGAGGTCGCGTGCAAGTTACTTCTTTTCATTCTCAAACCCTGCTTTGAGCAGTTCATCGTACCCGGGCTTCAAGGGGCGGACATCGTATCCGGCTTTCTCGAGGATCGTACCCGCCTTCAACGACCGCATACCGACGACACAGTACGTGTATACAATGGTGTCCTTGGGAATTTTTTTACGTAACTTGGCCTCATCCAACTTTTCTTGCAGTTCTCGAAAAGGTAGATGCTCAGCATTCTTGATATACCCTTGATCCCACTCGACTAAATCGCGGACATCCACCAAAATTGCTTTCTTGGCAGCGACTCGTTCCTTGACGGTTTCCAATGAGTCTTTGGTATGTTCGATTGCGTAGAGTCGCGACGGAGCTATGAACGCAGTCGCCATAAAAATTGCCATCACACACAACTTAAACATACTCAATTCTCCCTGGGTTTCTGCACGCAACTCGTTGAACTAGAATAGCGGGTATTATAGCAGCGAAATCCAAGCCGAGATCTGACTTCTGTTCAAAAAACCCCTTGGATCGTTTCCAGATTGGGATCGACTCCTATATAATTCGGGATTACCCATTTCCTGCCATTGCCCAAGCGTATCGCCATGACCAATTCAAAAATCCGCGGAACCGTTCACGTTATTGAAGCCACCAAGTCATTTGGGCAAAAGGGATTCCGAAAGCGGTTGGTTGTTTTGGAACAACAAAACGGTCGATTCGCCAATTACATTCCGGTCGAATTCACCAATGATGCTTGCGACGCAGCCGATGAGCTGAAAGAAGGGGATGAAGTCGATGTCACGTACCGCTTGAGCGGTCGCAAATGGCAGAAAGACCCTACGAGTGAAGTCAAGTATTTCCTAAGCGCCGAAGCGATGGGCTTTACCAAGGTGGGTGCGGGCGGAGGTAGCTCAAATGAAGACGACCTCAACGATACGTTCTCACAAGCAGCGGCCGATGACGAATCGGATGCGCCATTCTGATTTTAGCCCCGACTAAGTTGCACGACGCTCCGCGTCGTGATTCCTAGCAATCGTGATTCCTAGCAATCGTGATTCCTAGCAATCGTGATTCCTGGCAGTCGTGATTCCTGGCAGTCGTGATTCCTAGCAATCGTGATTCCTGGCAGTCGTGATTCCTAGCAATCGTGATTCCTGGAAGTCGTGATTCCTGGAAGTCGTGATTCCTGGAAGTCGTGATTCCTGGAAGTCGTGATTCCTGGAAGTCGTGATTCCTGGAAGTCGTGATTCCTGGAAGTCGTGATTCGTGCGACGCGGAGCGTCGCACAACTAATGGTGATTCATGCGACGCGGAGCGTCGCACAACGAAGAGCGCATCGTATCCACGGTGCATCTCCGCTCGCGTACTGTCCGTCGTGCGATATTAACTCGCAAATCTACCGACGAGCGAGCAGCTTTTGAATTTTCATCACTTGACGCCCACAGTGAGGCGGTTACAAAGCTTCCAAATTCCATTCTCGAGCTGCTTCCACTGAGGAAAATCATGCGCAAAATTCCGACCCTCCAATCCTTGTTTCAACGCCAAACCCTTCGCAAACGTTTGAGAAATCGGTCGGTTTTCCGGAAGCTCTTGGGGATCGAAACGCTCGAATCTCGCGCGCTGCTCGCAAGCGATACCATTCAAATCAATTCGCTTAGCGACCTTGCTGCTTACTACGACGCAGGCACCAACTCGTACTCCATTGGCGAGGAAAGCACCTCCAGCGTCACGATCGCAAACGGAATCGTAATCGATACGAGCAGTGTTGTCGGGCAAGCTGGCAGCATCACGATACAGGGGGATGTGATATCGATCGGAAATAATGTCCAGATCACTGCCAATGGACCTTTGGATCCAGCGACAGGAGTCGAACAGGATGGGGCAATCACGCTTCTGTCAGAAAATGTCCTGACAGGATACAACATCAATGCTGTCATGCAGATCGAGGATGTGGTTCGGTTATTCCAGGGCCAGAAGTCGACGATCACCGTTGGCTCGTCTACCGTCATCGAGGGGGGGGCCATCACCATCAGCACCGACAGTGGGAACGAATTGGTCGGTGATTTCATTGCGAGCCAAGTCCACTTGGCGTCGAAAGTTGTCCTCGAGAAATATCATAAATCTGATATCGGTGCTTTCTTCGCAACTGTGCAAATCTGGGAACCGGTTTCGGAGATAACCATTGGCGTCGGGTCTGCGATTCAAAGCTCTTCGGAGGTGTCTCTGAGTGCCACTGCAACGGCAAACGCTTTTGGGAAAGCCGTTTGGAACACTCTCAGTAAGACCACGGGTAAATCGCCGGTAGGGTTCGCTTTTGGTGATTTTCTAAATCGTGCAACGGCGACCATCGATGTCTCCTCGGATGCCACGATTTCGGCAGAGGGTGACATCGAGATTAACACCAAAGTCGATAACGTTGCGGAACTTGAAGTCGCTACGATCAAAAACGTTGGGATCACCCAAACCAACCCAAAAGCCAATAGCATCGCATGGGGATCGACCGAAGTGATCTCGGTATCGACGATTCTGTTGGATGTTGGAAGCCAAGTCGTATCCTCAGACGGTAATGTAACGATTGAGGCCGAAGCGTCCGACGAGAATTCGGTCAGCAGCAACGCGACCTCGTACCGCGATGGCTTTGTTTCCATCGGCGGCGCATTTGCATACTCGAACGCAACGGTCACAGTAGATGTCAAGGGCACGGTCACCTCAGGGATCGTCCAAACGGAGACCAGCTCGCCGGAAAACTTGATCTTCAACCCCGCATTTGTTGTCGACTTTGCGACCAACTCTTTGGTATTTGATGAGGATGTGCCTTACAGTACCGGGGATCGAGTGCTATTTGATTCCCCGGACGGATCGACCATTCCTGGACTCGTGCCCGGGACCGTCTACTACGCGATAGCCGACACAACGAATCCAAAGTCATTGCAATTGTCTTTGACCTTGGCCGACGCGAATAATGGGACCGAGATTCCCTGGGCTTACTCTTACCCAACCCTGACGGTTGGCGGCTATCCATTGCCGATCACGGTCGTCGACAGCGTCTATACCAACACCATTTTGTTCTCGTACGACACGCTTCCCGATACGACAACGGCGGTGTTCACCGACGGCCAATTGGTGACGTATTCTCCAGTGATCGGTCAGTTTCTTGGAGCCAACGACGCGAGCGGAAACCTGCTCGGTGCTTTGCCAGCGGGGCTGTACACGATCAAAATTGTGACCTCGCCTCAACCCGATCTGTTTCCGCTAGCGATTCAATTGGTAGACCAAGCCGGACTGATCGGCCCGTCCGGAAACGTAGTCGTTTTGAACACGAATTCGTTTTTCACAACCGCCAGCGGTACAATCGTTCAAGTAGCATCGCCGGATTTGCAATTAAGCCAAATCACCATGAACTTTTCAACGTTGTCGGACAGCCAGGATGGACAAGCTCCATTGCCGACACCACCAGCTCAAACCCCCACCCAAAGTGCGTTGTTTACGAACGGACAACCGCTCGTATTCACCAGCGGACTCGGGAACCAGATTGCAAACCTGACCAATGCGGCAAGCTATTGGGCTGTCGTAGATCCATCGACCCCTGGGGTCATTCGCGTGGCCAGCAACTACGAACAGAGCGTCGCAGCCAATCCTTCGGTGCAGAACTTTGTTCCGGAGCTAAAGACCGTCTCCAACCAAGCGGCCTTGCAATCCGTCGCCAACAGTTTCACCGATGTAAATTCTGTCACGACCTACACGCTGCAAACCAACAACGCGTATTCCATTTGGAACAATGCCGACGGCGGAACGTTTACCATCACCATCCTTGGACCCGAGGGCGCGGTGACGACCACGGCCTTGGCGTGGAATGTCTCCTCGGCGGATCTGCAATCCGCACTCAATAGCCTTAGTGGGATCGTTTCGACCGTCAGCGGACAGGGAACCCAGCGTGCCCCTTGGATCGTTTCGATCCTCTTTCAGTTCGAGATCGGAACGGTCGAGCCGGGCACAGGTTTGGTTTTCACGAACGATCCAAACATAGCCGATGGGACTGCGGTCATTTACTTAGGCAATGCGGCCAAGCCGATCGAAGGGCTGACGCTTGGTAGTACGTACTACGCCTACAATGGTACCAACCCCAGCTTAGATACGGATATTCCACAATATGTTCTGAACCTACGAACGACTCAAGATACTACCGCTCCAGTGATCCAATACGAATTGGTCCAGAGCATGACCGATTCCCAAGGTGATCAGTACAGTTTTCTCTCTAGCATTGCCTCGCAGAACCTCTTGACGTTGAATCTACCGTCCTCGGTCGTGATCGAACCGATCGATGGAAGCGCGTTGACAGGTGGTACCGTCACGTCGCTGACCCTCGCTGCGAACACCGCGACGACGTTATACAGTTTTGCGACCTCGGGTACCTTTACCTTGATCGCCACCGATGCGCAAGGAACTACGCAAACGACAAGCTCTTTGGCCTATAATGCCAGTGCAATCGAGGTCGAAACGGCGCTGAATGCCTTGGGGATTTTGCCGGTGCAAGTCACTGGATTAGGAACCATGGCAAGTCCATGGACGGTCGTCGGGTTGACAGACCAGACGCTCACGGCCGACAACTCACTGCTTCGCAGCGACACATTTATCGCGAACATTTTGATCGATGAACTCGTGGTCGATACGCAGCAGATTTGGACCGAGGCAACCGGTGGCACCTTCGTTTTGAATCTGACGGCCGGCGGGCAGATGTTCACCACCGCTGCGATCGCCTGGAACGCCACAGCGAGTCAGGTAATTGATAGCATCGAGCAGGCTCAGGTCATCAACAATGTGCCGGTTGTCCGAGCTGTGGTGACCGGGACCGGGACGGAGGCCGATCCGTGGCAGATCTCGATGTGGTATCAGTCGATCCAAACAGGCGATGCGTTGACTTTCAACGATTCGTGGCTCCTCAATAGTTTGGGGATGGTCAACGGGCAAACGTATTACGCAGTTGTTTCGACTTCGCAGTTGACTGCTTCGGGTGTGACTTTGAGCCTAGCCCTCTCGCTTGCTGATGCAACTGCGTCGACCCCCGACGTGATCGATATGCAAGAGTACCTACTTTTGACTGCCTCCTCGACTGGTTCGATGGTCGGATCTCAAATGGGGATCGGCCTCGTACCCAAGGACTCAGGAGTCACGATTCGTGCGACTCTCGAAGCCAGCGACTCGGCGAGTATGGCCACGAGTATCGGATCTTTTCCGATACTCGGCTTCTATTTGAACTCTAAGGACAATAAGATCGAAAAGGACACGTTGGTTTCGGGTATTGAAAAGCACATCGAAGGACTACTGCCTAAAGAGAAAATTGAAGGTACGGCTGTCCAAGAGCATGTCCAAGAGCATCACGGAGGCGGAAACATAGACGGGACCAATCCGTTGGAAATCTCGCTAGGGTTCGCGTTGATCGTGTCAGAAAACGTCGTTGCCGTCACGATTCATAGCAGTGCGGTGATCGAGTCGCAGGGTAGTGTGACGATCGAGAGTGGAATAGGGCATGTACTGCACTCCTTCGCTTCGGCTGGAACGGCCAGAACCACAGGCAGTGAGGAGGCCAAGGGGAATGCAGCTCTCGGAGTCGGCTTGGCAATGACGTTCGTCGACAACACGAGCAATGCGTTCATCCAGAGCAATGCGCAGGTCAGCGGAGCGACGGGTGTCTCAATCGAATCGAATATCGACTATCCGTTTGCTTGGAAGCAGACCGCGATATCGAAGTTGAAGAATGGGGATCTGGACGATAGCTGGCAACCAAAAACGGCCGCAGGTATCCAGATCGCCGAGAACGTCGTGACCAAAGCGTTGTTCGCCAACGCCTTTGGGGTTAGCGATTGGCTTTTCAACGATTCGACGAACGTCCGTTCAATGTCTGGAAACACCGATAAGTCTAAGTTGGATTTCGCACTTTCGGGGAGCCTCCTATATAAGAATATCACCAATAACAATGTAGCCCAGATCTTCGATGGCGCCAAAATCAATCAAAGCACCAACGTTCTGGCCAGCGAGGCACAAGGTCTCGAAATCGTTGCCGAGACCGTGATCGATCAAGTCTCCATGGCAGGGCAAATGTACTTGGGTCTCAATCTCGGTTGGTTGTACTATGCGAGCAAAACCAAAGGCGGCCTAGGTGAGAATTCCAATTCTCTCCTCGGCTTGACCGATGCAAAAAACAACATCGGTGGTTCCTTCAATTTCAGCGATCTGAATAATACGACTCAAGCGATCATCGGTGGAACCTCAACGGCAACCGGCGCCGCAGCGCCAAGCGGCCCGACTCGCATCGATTTCGGAAACGATGGGTTAGTGCTGGACTCCTCGACTCAGGTGGAGTTCATCCCGCTGGCTCAAAGCGGCGGGATCTCCACCGGTTTCGGTCTGGAAGCCTCGCTTGTCGACGTCAACGTCCAGAAGCAGACGACGCAGTCGGCGATCCTCTATGCAACCCTGGCCCCAGTGATCACTGCCGACGAAGAGACCACCGGAGAGATTAAACTCACCGCGGACGACCAATCGACTTTGACACCGAGCACTGGAGGTCTGTTTATCGGTGGATCGGTGAACATCGGCTTTAGTAGCTCGATCGCGGTGCTGAACCGAGATGTCCAAGCGTTTATTGGACAGGAACTAACATCTGATACAACGACCCCGCCGGCACAAAGCACATGGGCTACGATCGAGTCGCTCGGATCGGTCGTCATCGACGCCTCGGCGTCGGGAAAGATCATCCCCGTCTCGATCGCCGGGAGTGTGACCAAGCGGAAATCGGAGGAGAAAGGCCAAGTGGTCCCCAATAACCCGAAAGATCCAATTCACTTTGGGTTTGGTGTATCGGGTAGTTATAGCGAAGCGAACATCACCGACAGCGTGCAAGCCTACCTCAACGCCGTGGTGTTGGCTAACAAAGTCAACCCGCTGGAAATCAACTCGCTGGAAATCCAGGCAACCAATAACACACAGACAGATCTGGCAACCGGTGCGGCTGCCTTTCAGCGCGAAGAAGGTCGGAATTCCGGAGCCGGAATTGCGGGTGCTGGCTCGGCGCTGATTTACGATTCGACCGTCCAGGCAATCGTCTCGAACGCGGACCTGACGGCCTACGAGCTAAGTCTTAAAGCGCAAAACAACAAAGACTTGGGGAACTTCGCAGCGGGACTCGACGGGGCGTCGGTCGCAGCGACGGCCATTGAAGTCGCCGGATCGGTGGCAATCAATCAAATCACCAATGTCACCAAATCAGAAATCCTTAACAGCAACGGCAGTGAAATCGGAGCGATCAGTCTCTCGGCGCTGGAGAATGACGATGTGGTCTCGGCGGCCGGTACGCTGACGATCGTTACCTCGTTAGGGTCATCGTCGCTCGGGCAGGATGAAGGAAAGACGAAAGTCAAAGTGGGGTTTGGGTTCGGATTCGCCCAAAATCTGCTGGATTCGACCACTTACGCAACCATCAGCGAGGCCGACTTGGATCAGGCCGAAGGGGCCGTGAGCATTCAATCCGAACAAGCCTCTCGAAGTTTCGTTTTGGCTGCCGGAGCGGTCTTCGAAGTAGGTAAAGGAATCGGGATCGCCCCATACGGTATGGTGGCATTGAACGAATATACGAAAGCCGACGTGCAAGCAAGTGTTGCTGGCAGTACGATTTCCAGTAGCTCGGTTTCCAGCACCTCGGATGAGACCACGGCCGGGATGTCGGTCGTATCGACGCTTGTCCCGATCATGATCACCGCCGCCGGTGATTTGGGTTTGGGGATTGCTTATAAAACTGGACCGGGGGCCTTGGAAGCATCCATCGGCGCTGGGGTTTCGGTCACGGAGGTATCGATTACGGGGAATTCGCTCGCGACGATCAGCGATTCGACGATCACGCTCGAACAGGGCAACCTTGTGGTCGATGCGTTTACGGGGCAGGCTACAGATTATAGCGAGCTTGATGATACCCTCACCGAAATCAATCTACCTTTAGGGAAATACAACCTGTTCTCGCTGGCAATTGCAGGTGGGTTGTCCGCCGCCATCAGCGCGGGTGGAGAAATGGCATTAGGCATCAATGGCGTCGGTGCGGGGATAGGATCTACCACATCGATCACAACTCAGGCTGGGATCTCGTCGGACTCGACGATTGAGTTGCAAGACGATAGCGCAGCGGGAGGCGCACTGTCGATTACGGCACTCGAGAACTTGAATATCTACAACGATGCTGGGGGCGCATCGGTTAGTTTTGCAGTATCGGATGGTGATGCTTCGGTCGGGGTGGCCGTGGGAATAGGTGCTGCGGTGCACACGAACACCAACGAAGTCATCGCCTCTTTAGAAGATTCCACCGCGACAGTCACGGGAGGTTTGACGATCGATTCGCAGAGCGAGTCCGAAGTGACATCGATTGGATTTGGAGTAGCGCTCGACCTGTCCGTTGCCACTCTAGCGGGCGTCAGTTTTGCGGCTTCCTCGGCCGTCGCGAAAATGGATTCGACCCAAACGATTTCGGCCTATCTCAGCGGTGGGAGTACCGCCGTGGGGGACGATTCAGCTGATGTTTTGACCGTCACGGCGTCGGATGAATCGGTGTTCTACACTGCGGTTGGATCGGGCTCTTTGGCCGGAGCCGCAAGTGCCGGGGCTGGTGTTGCGCTCGCTTCTGGATCATCGGTTAGCCGAATCGAACCGACGCATACCATCAGTGCTTACATAGGAGATTCCACAAGCCCAACGCAGACAACCACTGTCATGGCACGAGGGCCGGTGGTGGTTCGGGCGACCAACGAGCAGGTGTTGACCGCAGAGGCGATCGCGGTAGCCTCGAGCGTTTCCTTCGGTGCAGACGCTTCAGTTAGTTTGGCTGCCGCTGGAGCGTCCTCTCGCATCACAACGGCAAATTCAATCACTGCAGGTCTTTATGCAGGAACAGTTTTAAACTCGACGTTGCAAGGAGCCGCCGGCAATGCAATTTCGGTTCAATCCACCGATTCGGCGAAGATCAACTCCACGGTCGGCAGCGCTGCGGCGGCCTTTTCGATCAGTGCGATTCCCGTCGGCGCATCGTTAGGAATTTCTATCTCGGAAATCACCAACAACAATGTGTCGCAATCCCTCATTGATTCCGCGACAATCTCGACTGCCGGTGGCGACATCCTCGTGCAGACCACGGGCTCCAATAATCACTTCAGCAAATCCGTGGCCACCTCGTTGACCGACGGATTGGGTGTTGCCGGCGCAGGTGGCAACTCCAACATCTACGACTATTCCGAGTTCACGGCAAGCGTCGACGGCGGAACCTCGATCAATACGACTCTCGTCGGAACGGGGAGTAACCCCACGGTGGTTGGCGATCTGAGTGTGCTGGCCCATTCCTCGGAAACGATCTTGGCGGAAGTGTTTGGCGGTGCAGCGGATCTGGGAATCGGTTCGGTCGGTGTTTTCATTTCGAACGCTGCTCGATCCGGTGCGACTCAAGCAAACCTCGTTACCGAGGGTCTCATCAGTGTGGGCAATTTGAATGTCAAAGCGACCACGGATCAAACGATCACCTCGGATGGTATGTCCGTGACGATCGGACTCTTGGCCGGTAGCGGGGAAACGCATAACCTTAGCGTCGACGAACAAGTGGGTGTTAGTATCAGCGGCTCTACGGCCACCCCGGTAACCCCTTGGTCGGTCTCCGGCAATCTAACGCTGGACGCGAACAGCCAAAATCAGGCGGTTGGAAAAACCAGCGGAGCGGGTGACGGTCAGCAAGGTGTTAACATAGCCTTGTTAGGAGTCGGTAGCTTCAAGGTAGTTTCTGAGGTTTCGCCCGTCGTGAGCGTATCGGTCAGCAACGTGACCATTGCGGTCACCGGAGCGAGTCTCATGACGGCCGTTGCCGATTCGCAGAATCAAGCCAACACGCGTTCGGGTTCAGGCTCTGAGTACGGTGCGAGTGCCGCGATCGCTAAAACCGTTAACGACCCAACCATTTCATTAACGACCAGTGCGTTGGACCTGACTGCCGATTCGGCAACGTTCCAGATCGAAAACGATCTGTTGTACGAGACGAGTACCAACTCAATCTACGCAACGTTGGTTGGGGGATCCGGCGCGTCGGCCACGAACAACTCGACTCCCACCCAAACGATGACGCTTGGTCAGGGCACGGTCATCGCGACGACCGGTTCGGTCGTCCTATCTTCGGTAGGTACGATGCTGGGGGCCGGTGGGGGAGATAGTTCGAATGCAAGTGGATTTATGGCCAACGTAGGCGGTGGTGGAGGGCTCGCTGGGTTCGGTGCATTGAGCACATCGAACATGACTTCGACATCGACGATCACCTTGGACGACGACGTATCGATCGTTGCAAGCGACAACGGTGACATCCAAATCGCAGCGCAGAGCGATTGGTCCATCAATCAGTTCACCCATATGAGTACAGGTAGTATTGTCTCGGGAGATGGCATCGCTTCGAACATCGAATCGAAATTGGGTACGGCGATCCAAATCGGCGAAGGCGTTCAGCTCAAGGCCCTTGAAGGGCAAGTTGAGATCGGGACGGCTATTCGCAGCCTTACCTCGGCGGATTCCTATTCGCGCACGTTCGGGTTGGCGGGAGGGGTGTCTGGAAATGTCGACAATCAAACCACCGCCACGCAATCGGTAACGGTCGGCCAAAACGCGACCCTTACTGGTGGAGAGGGAGTTACGGTCACCGCTGGTTTCAACCCACTCCTGCAGACCGGTACACAAAACGATGCGTATGCGATCGTGACCACGCGTGTGATGGGGGTGTTGGATTTCCCTACGAACAATTACGCGTCAGACCTAGATGCGAATAACACAGTCAACGTCGGGTCCGGAACGAACATCATCAGCGGTCGCGATGTTCAGATAGGATCCGTACCGGGAATCAATTCAGCGGTTGCCTATAGCTTTCAGAATATCGATGGAGGAAAGGGCAAAACGGATACGGTCACCAATGGGGTTACCGCAAGCAACGTCGTGACTCTCGACGGAACCATTGTTGCCGGGCAGGACCACGAACTGGCGATCAACATCCAGGAATCGGGCAATTCGTTCACCATGGCAATCAATGGTGGATCACCACAAGCGTTTCCGGTTTCGGGCAATGGATCGTTGCAAACCGTTTCACCTACGGCCAACCAAACCTTCGTTCCGTTCCAGGTCGCGGTTAATGACGCGTACGATCCGGCGGAGTTGCTCGTTGGACTTGATCCTACGGTCCAGGACGTTTTGAGTTTGTCGCTATCATCGACCCCTGTGTCGGCAATCACCCTCCAGGGACTTGAGGCCGTAGGTGGACGGGTATTGATCCAAGCGGGCAGTTTGAACGGCACGGGAACGGTATCTGCTTATTCGCCGGCGATCAGTTTGGTGAACCAAAGCGATGCGTATTTGCTATTGGAATCTTTGACAATTCCCCAGACGTACGGGATGGGCCAAATCGATCTGACCGGCGGAGCGACCCTGCCTGGGACCCTTATTTTCCAACCGTCCGCAAATGCCCCGACGGTTCTGGTTTCCATGACGGGCGCGGGCCCGGTCGGCAACAACGCCTCTGGCCCGGCCCTTGGACTGCTAGGGAACATCACCAACACCGACGGGACCGTCTCGATCAGTAACGCCGAAGGAGCGTTTGTTCAGTCAGGAACCATCCTAGCCGAACACGTGACGATCGATGTTCCGAACGCCTCGTACATCGTCAACACACCCGCTGCATACTTTGGGACGAGTGGAGACATTCAAGATTATTGGGGAAACAACGCCAATCTAATTCCTGATGGAAACTTTGAATTTCCGCAGTGGAGTCCCGCCTTACCAAGCACTTTCTCTTACAACCCAACTCAACTGGGCTGGAATTTCAGCTCGCAATCGGGCATCTCCGGTAACAATAGTGGATTCACTAACGGTAATCCCGGGGCACCGATCGGCTCTCAAGTGGCCTTTGTGCAAATGAAAGGGACGATCTCCAGAGAGCTCGCGGGATTGATTCCAGGTAGTTCGTATCAGCTGGATTTATACGCGGCGCAGAGGGCCGGTTATAGTGCCCAAGAGTTGTCGTTGTCGATCGGATCGCTAAATCTGGGAACGATCACGCCATCGGGAACAAGCTACCAGTCGTATTCGCTTCCTTTTGTAGCTCCTCTTCCTGAAACCACTCCGGTCGAGGACACGAGCATGTTGACCTTGAGCACCGGTGTGACCGACACGGCTACGGCGGCCTGGAATCCGAATCTGATTTCGATTCCTACGAGCGGCACATTGACGTTTGAGTTCACCTATCAAGCAAGCGGGGATAAGGCTGCCGACGGTGTCGCGATGGTGTTTCAGAATCAAGGGGGCTATGCACTCGGTCAAACCGGTGGGAACCTCGGATACGTCGGTATCCTGGGTGACACGGCGGCCTATCAAATCAATCTCTACAACGGTCACACCCAAGGTTCGAACTTCGTAACCACGAACAGTGCTGGGACGTATCTAGCTACCGGAGGAGGAGTGAACTTTAACAGCGGGAATCCGATTCAGGTCACGTTGGTTTATGATGCCGATGCTCAAACGGTCACCGAATCCTTGACCGATCTGATAACGAACGCTACCTTCACACGAGTCCCCCCCTACAGCGGCATCGATCTCGCGAGTGTCCTTGGGACGACTGCAACGTTTGGGTTTACGGGTGGAGAGGGTTCGGAGACATCGATCCAAACGATTTCGAATTTTACGATGTCCAATTCAACGACGAACTCCATCACAGGGTTTGCTGGCTGGGGTTACGTCACCCCGTTGACCCTGACCATCACTGGACTCAATCCGGGTGGGACGGATGAGACCGCGTTTATCGACGGGCTCACGCTTTCGCAAAACGCCACGGGCTTCACCCCGGGACTTAACTGGTATTCCAACGTTTCTTCGACGGGTGCCTACTCGGCAAATGTAGCGGCCAGCAGCGCCGCGAATGCATTGTACGGATCCGCATCGAACGCTTCGACATCCATAGGGTTTTCCAATTATCTCTACGACAACTCTCAGAAAGGGATCACCTACTTCACCAATTCGAATGTATCGGTTGGAAGTGTTGGGGGCAACTATCCGAGCAAAGCAGGTAACAACTGGAATACAACCGAGAATGGCACGGGAGTGATGTTTTTCGGTAGCCAGATCCCTTATCTGTGGAGTTCCAAAAGTAATATTGTCAGTGGGTCTCAATACCTGACCGGTTACAACAGTATCCCCGATCTTGGCTATCTCGATACATTATCCAATGCCCATACCTACAGCCCCCTGGCAAGCGGGAACTCCAACGACTCGATCTTGAATGTCACCCAGGGCACGGGCCCTCAAAACGGAGGTAACCAAGCACAGCGTGGCGTATTTCCTATGGTGCCCTACAACGTCTATGGGACGGTACCGACCCAAGCGACGGTTGCAAGCCCACAATCAAGGAGCCTGGGGGGCAGTATCACGGCGGGCAATATCTCGGTCACAGCGCTGTACATCGACATCAATGGCCCTATCAAGGTGGGTTCTGTAGCTCCACCGATATCCGTGATTCTTGGCTCGAATTTGCAGACCATGATCGAGCCGTTCCAACAGGCGTTCGATGCTGGAACCCAGTTGAACCCCGAACTATCCATCGATAGCTATTTAGGGGATTCCGGTTTGACCGGCTTTTACGATGCGCAGTTACAACAACTGTTCCTGGAGCCTTATGCGATCAACGCCGGGAACGTTTCTGCGGTATTCAACGGTGGGATTTTATCGACGACCAGCGCTGGCAAGATCAGCATGCAAAGTAATCCCAATGCGATTAGCATCGTCAACCAAACCAGTATCCCGATGGTTCTCCAAGGAATCGCGGCGTCGGTAACCGCCGCGACGGGTTCGGTAACCGCCGCGACGGGTATTGTCGAATTCCAGGATACCTTTTCGAACACCTCGACGGTTTATGTCTACACGGCTAATTCGTCTGAGATTGCGATCTATACGGGTGCGTATGGAGCTACGCAAGATGAGATGCACAAAAGTACGAGCTCTGGCGTCACGATCAGCCATGCTCTCGAGCCTAATCTGTCTTATCAATGGACGCAGTCTGCTTATATTTCCCGGCAACTTGCGTTCAGCCAAACCAATGGAGCTTATACATTGTACGGGCCGACCGCCGTCAATGACTCCTGGTCTTGGGGAGCACTCAACAGCAGTGGGACCGCGCCGACCAACTATGGATCGGCAAGCAACCCTTTTGCGTCCGATCAGTTGATTTTGACCGATGGGGTTACAGACACAGCGGTCGCGGTTTGGAATCAGCAGCCTGTACCGCTGAGTGGGACTTTCACTGTCCAATTCGATTATCAAGCGGGAGGGAACAAAGCCGCCGATGGAGTGACATTTGCATTCCAAAACGAGGGACTCACTGCGGCTGGCGGAGCCGGTGGCTTACTTGGCTATGTGGGCATCACCGGCGCGACGGCAGCGTATCAAATCAACATTTACAATGGACACACGATAGGCTCGAATTTCGTAACGACTAACACATCCGGCTCGTACCTAACGACCGGTAACGTCGCCTTCAATAGCGGTAACGTGATTCAAGTGAAGTTGGAGTTCGATGGGAATTCGCAAACGCTGACCGAAAATCTGACCGATACGGTCACCGGAGCTACCTTTAGTCGGACGTATCCGAATATCAATCTTGCGACTCTTTTGGGGGCTTCGGCCTTCATCGGTTTCACCGGGGGGGACGGCGGAGCTACCTCCATCCAGACGGTCTCTGCGTTTTCGTATACGAACACCTCTCCGGGTTTCGGTGGGTTTCTAGTCCAAGGGGGAACCAGTTCCGTGGTTCTTGGTCAACAAACCGGAACCGAGTATTCACAGTCGCTCACCGCCGTGATCACCCAATCCGAGACAGCCAAGACGACCTTTTCCTCGCCGAACGACGATGCCTGGAATTACGGGCCCAATTCGACCTGGACCTGGACCTATCCGACCGAGATTTTGTTGCAACTGAAAAACCAGTTGACTGCAAGCAATCCCATCGCGATCGATTTTTCCGGGATCAAGACAGGTTCCTTGAGCGTTCAGTCCACCGCATCGAGTCTTTATGTCAACGGAAATATTCAGTTTCCTGGATCGGTCCAGTTGGTCGGAAGCCAGGGGATCTTCGCCTCGGCGAGCGGACTGATCGAAGCCCAGAGCGTTCAGTTAGAGTCCAGTTCCGGAAGTATTGGAACGAGCACCGCCCCGATCTCTATCGGGCGCTCGACTCCAGTCAACGCAATCTCAAGCTCAATCTCAAGCACAAGCATAGGTGTCTATCTATCGAGCCCTAGCAATTTGATCGTCGGTAGCATCCAATCGACCGAAGGCCCAGTGGTTTTGCAATCCACAGGAAACATTCAGGGGGTAGCCGGTTCCACCACTCCATCGGTGATGGGAACCAATATCCAGTTGACCGCAAGCAATGGGAGCATCGGAACCCAGGCGGCTCCGCTGGTGATCCAAACGCAAACCTCGCAACTCGATACCGGGACGATCGTCGACGGATTGCTGACCGCGTCGGCTTTGAATTCCATTTACGTACTGCAGCCGAGCGGAGAACTGAGACTCGCCTCGGTCGTCACGACCGCACCGCTAGGGGTCGTTTCGATCGTCAATACCACCGGAGATATCACCGATGGATTAAGGCAAGACGCTTTCGGACTCAATGATAGCAAGCTCAGCAGCGACTCAGTCACGCATTTGGTCAACGCGATCAAACGGCAGGCAACCGATAGTGTGACGACGACCGTGGATGCGTTCGAAGGTTCGGTCGATGCAAGCTACCGAAGCTATTGGAACATCGTTGGCAATTCCACGAACTCGGATGGCTCGTTGGAACTGACCGAACAAGGGATCGAACTCTATCAAACCCAGGCCAATGCGTATTACGGATTACCCGCTATGAGTGGGTTTGTAGGCTGGGAGGGGGTTGGTTCAAACGCCAACGCCGCCCTGCGCACAAAATTGACACTGTCGAACGGTACGAGCAATTCAGCCACTGCGGTGTGGAATCCAACGGAATTGGCAATACCTTCGACGGGCAGTTTCGAATTGAGTTTCGTGTATCAAACCACTGGAAGCGGCTTGGACTACGGGATCACATTAGCGTTCCAGACGCAAGGCGTCGGTGCTGTTGGGGGGGCCGGAACAGGCCTGGGATATGTTGGTATCGCAGGCCCAACGGCAGCCTACCAGATCTATGCCAACAACCAATCTGGAAACACGCCAGGCTCGAACTTCGTCCTGACCAACACCTCGGGAACCTACCTTCCGACCGGAAGTGTGAACTTCAGCAGCGGCCATCCGATCCTAGTCCAATTGGTCTACGACGCGGAAGCCAATACGTTGACCGAGACACTCCAGGACACCGTCTCCTTGAGCACCTTCACCCGCGTTTACAGTGCGGTTGATTTGTCATCGCTATTGGGAGCCAAGGCGTACCTCGGATTTACAGGCAGCGATGGGCAAGGAACCAGCACGCAGACCGTTGCTGGATTTACGTTGGCGGGAGTTGCGACCCCAGCCCAAGTCCAGTCGTACGTCGATGGACTCTACGCCAACGCGGTCGAGGTCTTCGAAGGGGAATTGGTATTTGGTCCTGACTGGGCCGATTTACCCCAGTTCTCGGCCTACGATCCTACGTATGCCTTTACCTTATCAAGTAGCGCACAGAGCCAATTGACCGAAGGAGCGTTGACCGTCACCAATTTGTACGCGTTGCTTTCCCTCGAAGCGCTCAGCCCCAAGGGGACGCAGCAATTGGGTTCGAACGTCGAACCTGTGATCTCGACCTCCGTGTTGTTCTTGAGCGCAGGTGGAACGATCGGACTCTATCAAGATCCGGTCGAGATCGATCTTGGTGACATCCAGACTGGAAATCTGACGGCGTTCCAAAAAGAATTGCTCGCCGGGTCGACCTCGGCGGGTGAATTGCAGTTTGTTGGTACGAATGCCGCAGGCACTAGGGTGGTGTATTCCTATGGCGATGAGCCACAAGGTGTCACGCCAACGGCCGTGATCGTCAAGATCGCTCGACCGTTGAATGTCGATGTTTCGGCGTCTGGGATTGCGATGCTCGAGGCATCCGAGTCGATCAACCTCACCGAGACCAGTGGTTCGATGAATGTCCTCTATGCGACGGGTGGCAAGACTGGCCCCGTCACCCTCGTGGCGCAATCCGGATTGCTACCGGTGATCCTCCAAGCGTCCACTTCGGATGTAGGTTGGTCGCGTAACAGTACGGGTACCCTTGGTTATACCGGTACGAGTTCAGCGTGGACCCCGACTTCGATGACGTTGAGCAGTGCCCCTTCGACTGGCATTTCCGCAAACGGCTTATCGCTCACTGCGGGTGGTTCGATTGGCTCGAGCGAACTTTCGCTCCCATTCAACGCCACAGGTTCTGTGAACGTTTTCTCCTTGGGGAGCGTTTGGTTACAGTCCGGTTCCCCAATCCAAGTGCGTGAATGGACGGTCAATGGTGCATTGAACTTGAATGTCGTGGGCCCAAACACGACGACCGACGCATTGGCTGGGACACGGAGCTCCTTCGAGGGCTTTGAATCCGATACGGCAGGCTGGAATGCAGCCTCTCTCAATGGCAATGCGAGTGTCGCTACGCCTGCAAACGGCTCGGAAGTTCTCACGTTGAGCACGAACGCAAATCCCAATGCTACGACACCGGTTCTCGGTTATGGACAAGCGAGCTATACCAAGAATGCGACGGTCAGTTTCGGTGAGAAATTCCTGATTGGTTTCCTGTACCAATCGGCAGGAGTAGGAGGTCGGGTTGCACTGAACCTGGGAAATGCAAACCAAACCGGAATGGCGTTGGTTTTGAATCTTGGGGTAGCCGGTGGCACCGGCGAATGGGCGGATTTCGTCGACACAGCCGAAATTGGAACCGCTTCGCAGGGACAGTCCTTGGGCAGCGTGGATTTGAACTCCAATCACCCGATCCTCGTGGTTTGGAGTTATGACACCATCTCACAGATCGCTACGGCAACGTTCACCGACACGGTAACTTCACAAACCGCTACGATATCGCAGAGCGGAGTCAAATGGTTTCAACTACTCGGTAGCCGATCCGCACAGATGTCCTGGCAAGCCTTGGGTGATGGCACCACCAATCTCACGCAATCGATCAGCGAATTTCAACTGATCGATGGGCCAGTGAATATGACAAGTGGGTCTCTAGCCGTCCAGACAGGTGGTACCCTCGGGCAACCTAGTTCGGTGGACCTGCAACAGTTCGATAACTGGATTACCGCAGGAACTGGCGCCAAGATTTCATCGAACTCTTTGACGCTCACCGATGGGAACGGCGGTGAAGCCAATGCGTTTTGGTATCCGAACCAATTGGATTTGGTATCCACCGCAAGTTTCACAGTCGAGTTCACCTACACGGCTGGTGGAGCAAGGCAGGCCGATGGGATCACATTCGCTTTCCAAGACGAGGGAACCTCTGCCCTCGGAGCAACGGGTGGATCCTTGGGATACACAGGGATCAACGGGCAAACCGCAGCCTATCAAATCAACCTCTACAACGGACATGTTCAAGGCTCGAATTTTGTTGTAAACAACACGACCGGGACGTATTTGACCACCGGCGAGGTGTCCTTTAACTCAGGAGACCCGATCCAGGTCCAGTTGGTATTCGATGCGGACAGCAACACGGTTACTGAGAATCTAACCGACACGGTCACCGGTGCAACCTTCACACGCTCCTACAGCAACATCGATCTTTCCAAATTGTTCGGAGCCAATGTTTACATCGGATTCACAGGTGGCGATGGAGGAGCAACATCGATTCAGACGGTGAGCAATTTCTCGCTCAAGAGCCAAACGACAGTCCCTGTTTCGCAGCCGATCCTGATGTTGATCAATGGAGAGGTGCAGATTTCCGCTAACGGCAGTATTGTTGCCGAGCAGGTTCTTGGAGATGTTGCGGTCGGTACCATTTTCTCGGCGGCGTCGATCGACCTGACCGCACCGTTCGGAGCGATCGTCTCCTACGTGGCGCCTTCGAACACCGGATCGAGCGGGGATGGGGAACCATCCAGAGTTGGATTGGTCGCACCCGATGTTGCGATCGCGGCATTGCAAGGAATCGGCGTGAGTTCAAAACCGCTCGAAGTGCTTGCAAATCGGCTTTCCGGCGAAACGCGATTAAACGATATGCTGATACGTCACGATGCGTTTAGCGGCGACACAACTGCATCGATCCTGAAACTCATTGCAGGAGGTGTGATTCAATTCACCAGCAATAGTCATCTTTCCGTCGATGGCCAAGTCGTCGCCCAAAACGCTTTGTTCCGATCTGCGATAGCCAATCGAGACCTTGAGTTGGCGATTGGACAGTTGAGCCATAGCTTGGGTGGGTCACTGCCGATCACATTGGGTGGTTTTGCGAATCTCAAAATCAACGATGTGGCGAACGAGCTCGGTCGCAGTATTCAGGTCGCTCAAGGGCTCTTGGATACCCAAACCTCGAAGGTAACGCTGGGTGATATCCGGCAGCTCACGATGTCGCTCGGCGGTGGGGACGATTCGGTAAATGTGCAAGATGCTTCGGGGCTCAAAAGCTTGGGCATCGACGGCAATGAGGGAGCCGACCGATACGCGCTGGGCCGCGATGCGTGGAAGATTCCATCCATGAACATCAACGGGCAAGCTGGTGTCGACGCGCTTTTGGTCGACTTACGAACCCTAGGCGCTTGGGTCACGGCAGACTCGATCAGCACAGCGACCGGCACGATCCAACATACCGGGATTGAGAATCGGAATTTATCGAATTTAGAGGACGATTTGGGAGTGGGTTCTCTCCCTTCGATGAGTCTGCTGCAGGAGGATTTCCCAGCCAATCGGCTTTTGATCCTGGGTACCTCAGGGGCGGATTCTGTCGCAATGACTGCACAAGCGACCGGATGGCGAATCAATACGGTCTGGAATGGGCAAACGACCGAACGGCGCACCTTTGCGAGTGGACAGATTTCCGACGTGCAGTTGTTCACGCTCGGAGGTAGCGATTTCGTGACGATCCTTGGGTCGGCATCCTTGCTGTTGAATCTCCAGACTGGCCGCGATGACGATTGGATCAACGTCCAGAGCGGATCGGCAACGATCACGGATCCGCACGGCAACAATACCATATCGACCGATGGTGGTGATGATACGATTCACACAGGCGGCGGCGATGACGAAATCGACGCCGGAGGTGGGCGTAACAAAATCACTGACGACGGTGGTTTGAATACGATCTTTACCGGCGATCAAAACGATCAGATCTATCACGCGAATGCCGACGACACGATTCTCGCCGCCGGTGGTATCAACGACATCTGGCTCAACGGAGTCCATCAAGGATGGAGCAATCCGCGGTTGCCGATGGATGTGAATCGCGACGGACAGATCTCCCCGCTCGATGCGTTGATCTTGATCAATGATATCAATAAGGGAGGATTAAGGCGGCTGATGGGTTCTCCGGATAGCGTTAGCTACTACCTAGATCCGGACAACGATGGATTCCTTGCCCCGTTGGATGTGCTGGTGTTGGTCAACTGGTTGAACCTGTCGAATGGAGGTGGATCGGGTGAATCCGATTCGGACCCAGCGACAGCGAATTCCTTCGATGCGGGTGCGTCCGAGCAACAACGCAATGTAGACGCTTACTTCGCTGGCTACGAAGACGACACGCAGCCCGAATCGCTCAAGCGGACGCGTCAGAAGAACACTCGTCGGAGTGCAAGTTAGCGGAGCGCCTCATCTTTAACCACATCTTTTGATCTTGCTCCCCTGGCCCTCGTCTCTCCTCGTCTCGGGGAAAGCGACGGTGATAGTTTTGGGCCCTTAAATAGGTGCCAGGGGGCCCTTAAATAGGTGCCAGGCACCTACCTTGGGCCCTTAGGTAGGTGCCAGGCACCTACCTTGACAGGGCGGCTTGCCGACGGTACAATCGTTGCAAAGGAGATTGGAAATGCCTCGTACACCCCGTGCTGAACAGTTTGACCCGAACGAAGTTGGTATCGTACACCTGATCCAGCGTTGCGTTCGAAGGACCTTTCTGGCTGGATTCGATGAAACGACCGGAAAAGACTATTCCCATCGCAGGGAATGGATTCGCGCGCGCATGGAACGACTCGCTTCCGTCTTTGGTATCGACGTCCTTTCCTATGCGATTCTCTCAAATCACCTCCATATCGTCGCTCGGACTCGACCCGACATTACTCGTGAATGGTCC
>Ga0247838_1000488_pt1 | contig 62286 bp, 52 predicted proteins | sample LaCruzMarch2015__5_FD_189097 | JGI IMG/M metagenome (GOLD analysis project Ga0247838, IMG submission 189097) | Freshwater microbial communities from meromictic Lake La Cruz, Castile-La Mancha, Spain - LaCruzMarch2015_15m | ecosystem: Environmental > Aquatic > Freshwater > Lake | place: Spain...
ATGCCGACCGCCGCTTCATTTGCGGCCCGGCGAACCGCGTCGGAGGATGGCGCTAGTTCACGAAGCGACGTGGCCAATTGACGGACCGGAGGCAAATCGGACTTGCGCTTGAACAGAGTATCTACAGGTCACGGTGTTACCGTAGGGTCCGCTGTGCGGACCGTCCGCGGCCGGCCGGAACGATGATCAAGGCCCCCGCGCGCACGCCAACCACAGCGATGGCGGAACCGCTGTCGCGTTCCGCCCAACGCGGGCTAGCGCCGCTCCACCAGCACATAGGGCGCCCAATAGCCCGGATCGCGCCGCCGCGCATCGGTCTTGTCCCCAAGCCATTCCAACTGAGTCGCCCGCAGCGCCGCCGCCGGGTCACTGTCCGGCCCGGCGGTCAGCCAGGTCCGATAGAAGTCATCCATGAACTGCGCCGCCAGTGCATCGTTCAACGGCCATAGCGACATCAGCACCGATCCGGCCCCGGCGGTCTGGAAGCCCCGCACCAGGCCGTAGACCCCCTCGGACGGGTCCACCGCCCCGCGTCCGGTATCGCAGGCCGAGAGCACCACCAGCCGGGTGCCCTCCAGGTTCAGGTCCTGCGCCTCCAGGGCATACAGCAGACCGTCCTGCCCGCCCGGCCCCAGGTCACCCTTGAGCCCCAGGTTGGCCCCGGCCAGCGCCAGACCGGCCAGCGTCAGTGGCCGCGCGGCGCCCTCGGCGCGGGCGTCCAGGAAGAAGCCGTGGGTCGCCAGGTGCAGGATCAGCGGCGGGGCCGTGATCGCGCGCAGGCGCTGTTCGCTGGCCGCGGGGCCGGTCACAACCTCGGCCTTGCGATTGAAATAATCCCAGAAGGACTTGCCGACCGTCTCCACCTCGGCCGTGGTGCGCGCGAGCGGCTCGAAACCGCCGCGCTCGTCGCGCAGGCGGGTGTTCATCGCCAACCACAGGGCCGGGCCGGGCGGGGCCGCGGTGTCCGGTGCCGCCGCCGGCACCGGCTTGGCCCCAGCGGCGTCGCTCTCGGTCCCGGCGGCCTGCTGACCGTCGTCGCCCCCGGTCCCCGGCGGGAACTGTTCATAGTCCACGCCACCCAGGGCCAGCATCCCGGCCGCCGCCTCGGCCGGTTCATCCGGCAGCAGGTCGCGCCCGGTTCCCAGTTCCCGCAATTGCTGGCGCTCGATCCACCAGCGCCCATCCGGCAGCCGCAGCCGCGCGAAAGGCACCAGGTCCAGGTCGCCGTCCGGCGCCAAGTACAGGGTGTCGAAGCCGGCAAACTCGGCGTCCAGGCTGCCGAACAGAGTCCGATAGAGTGCCGCGGCGGCCTGGTCGGCCTGGGTCTCGACGGCGGCCAGGCGGTTCCGCCGGGCCTCGGCCGAGATCGTGAACTCCGGGTCCAGGTCCGCGGCACAGGGCGGCGGGTGGCCTGAGCCTGCAACCAGGGCGTCTTTAACCAGGGGCTCGGCACCCAGTTGGCGCAGACACAGCCCCTCACGGGTCAGCCGGGCCAGGTCCTGCCGCGGCCCGCTGGTCGCCGCCACCGGCCCCAGGTCCAGCAGGCGCGGCCGGGTCTGGCGATCGGCGCCGCCTGACTCGGACCCGGCCCCGGCCCGCGCCAGGATCAGGGCCAGCCAGCGGGCCTCGCCGAACTTGCCGGTCTTGAAGTCGGCTGGTCGGTAGGCCCGCAGTTCGACAAGTGCCGTCCCGCCGCCGGGGCCGGGGCGCAGCCGGTCCCACACCGCCTCCCACTCCACCGAGCGCCCGGCCAACTGGCCGCGGAAGCGCCGGCTGACGGTCGCGAGTTTGACCTCCAGGTCCTCCAGCCCCCGCAGCCCAGCGGCGAGCACCGGCGGGTCCGGCCGCGGCCCGTTCGCGAGCCCGGTCAGTGCGCTGCGGGCGTCGCGGACCTGCCCGGCCAGGTCCAGTACCCGCGGGTCGCGGCTGGTGCGGGCGAGCCGGGCGATCACGGCATCCTCGGTCCCGGCCAGGCGCTTCCAGCGCAGCAGGACGTCGGCCGCCAACGGGACCGCGGCGCTGTCCGGGTGGGTCAGTGCCAGGGTGAAGACGATGTCCTGGAACCGCGACTCCCGGTACAGCCGCGCCCGGCGCACCTGCTCCGAGCCGGTGCTGTCAAGTTGCAGCGTGACACAGGCGCGCAGGCGCCCGTCGATGGCCCGCAGTTGGGCGATGCCGGCGTCGAGCCGGTCCAGGTTGATCAGGGTTAAGGCTAGGTTGAGTTGGGCCTCGATGGTATCCGGGTGGGTCTCGCCGAGCACCCGCTCGTAGCCTTCCAGTGCGCGGCGGTAGAGCGGCTCGGCCTCGCCGTAGCGGCCCTGGGCCTGGTACAGGAAGGCCAGGTTGTTGAGGCTGGCGAGGGTCTGGGGATGTTCGGCCCCCAGGACCCGCTCGCTGGCCTCCAGTGCGCGGCGGTAGAGTGGCTCGGCCTCGCCGTAGCGACCCTGGATGTCGTACAGAGCGGCCAGGGTGTTGACGCTGGTGAGGGTATCGGGATGCTCGGCCCCCAGCACCCGCTCGCGGCCTTCCAGTGCGCGGCGGTAGAGCGGCTCGGCCTCGCCGTAGCGGCCCTGGGCGTCGTACAGGGCGGCCAGATTATTGACGATGGTGAGGGTCTGGGGATGCTCGGCCCCCAGCACCCGCGCGCTGGTCTCCAGCGCGCGGCGGTAGAGCGGCTCGGCCTCGCCGTAGCGGCCCTGGGCGTCGTACAGGGCGGCCAGATTATTGACGATGGTGAGGGTCTTGGGATGCTCGGCCCCCAGCACCCGCGCGCTGGTCTCCAGCGCGCGGCGGTAGAGCGGCTCGGCCTCGCCGTAGCGGCCCTGGGCGTCGTACAGGAAGGCCAGGTTGTTGACACTGCCGAGTGTATCGGGATGCTCGGCCCCCAGCACCCGCGCGCGGGCCTCCAGTGCGCGGCGGAAGAGTGGCTCGGCCTCGCCGTAGCGGCCCTGGGCCTTGTACAGGGCGGCCAGGTTGTTGAGGCTGGTGAGGGTATCGGGATGCTCGGCCCCCAGCACCCGCTCGCGGCCTTCCAGTGCGCGGCGGTAGAGCGGCTCAGCCTCGCCGTAGCGGCCCTGGGAGTCGTACAGGACGGCCAGGTTGTTGAGGCTGGTGAGGGTATCGGGATGCTCGGCCCCCAGCAGCCGCTCGCGGGTCTCCAGCGCGCGGCGGTAGAGTGGCTCGGCCTCGCCGTAGCGGCCCTGGGCGTCGTACAGGAAGGCCAGGTTGTTGACACTGGTGAGTGTATCGGGATGCTCGGCCCCCAGCACCCGCTCGCGGGCCTCCAGTGCGCGGCGGTAGAGCGGCTCGGCCTCGCCGTAGCGGCCCTGGGCCTGGGACAGTAAGGCCAGGCTGTTGACGCTGGTGAGGGTATCGGGATGCTCGGCCCCCAGCACCCGCTCGCGGGCCTCCAGTGCACGGCGGTAGAGCGGCTCGGCCTCGCCGTAGCGGCCCTGGGCCTGGTACAGGAAGGCCAGGTTGTTGAGGCTGGTGAGGGTATCGGGATGCTCGGCCCCCAGCACCCGCTCGTAGCCTTCCAGTGCGCGGCGGTAGAGCGGCTCGGCCTCGCCGTAGCGGCCCTGGGCCTGGTACAGGACGGCCAGATTGTTGACGCTGGTGAGGGTGTCGGGATGCTCGGCCCCCAGTACCCGCTCGCGGGCCACCAGTGCGCGGCGGTAGAGTGGCTCGACCTCGCCGTAGCGGCCCTGGGTGTGATAAAGCTCTGCCAGGTTGTTGACACTGCCGAGTGTATCGGGATGCTCGGCCCCCAGCACCCGCTCGCGGCCTTCCAGCGCGCGGCGGTAGAGCGGCTCAGCGTCGCCGTAGCGGCGCTGGGCCTGGTACAGGACGGCCAGATTGTTGACGCTGGTGAGGGTGTCGGGATGCTCGGCCCCCAGCACCCGCTCGCGGCCTTCCAGTGCGCGGCGGTAGAGCGGCTCGGCCTCGCCGTAGCGGCCCTGGACCTTGTACAGGGCGGCCAGGTTGTTGACACTGCCGAGTGTATTGGGATGCTCGACCCCCAGCACCCGCTCGCGGGTTTCCAGTGCGCCGCGGTAGAGCGGCTCGGCCTCGCCGTAGCGGCCTTGGGCCTGGTACATGGTGGCCAGGTTGTTGAGGCTGGTGAGGGTATCGGGATGCTCGGCCCCCAGTACCCGCTCGTAGCCTTCCAGTGCGCGGCGGTAGAGCGGCTCGGCCTCGCCGTAGCGGCCTTGGGCCTGGTACAGGAAGGCCAGGCTGTTGACGCTGGTGAGGGTATCGGGATGCTCGGCCCCCAGTACCCGCTCGCGGGTTTCCAGTGCGCGGCGGTAGAGCGGCTCGGCCTCGCCGTAGCGGCCTTGGGCCTGGTACATGGTGGCCAGGTTGTTGAGGCTGGTGAGGGTATCGGGATGCTCGGCCCCCAGTACCCGCTCGTAGCCTTCCAGTGCGCGGCGGTCGAGCGGCTCGGCCTCGCCGTAGCGGCCCTGGATGTCGTACAGGGCGGCCAGGTTGTTGAGGCTGGTGAGGGTATCGGGATGCTCGGCCCCCAGCACCCGCTCGCGGCCTTCCAGTGCGCGGCGGTAGAGCGGCTCAGCCTCGCCGTAGCGGCCCTGGGCATAGTACACGGTGGCCAGGTTGTTGAGGCTGGTGAGAGCATCGGGATGCTCGGCCCCCAGCACCCGCTCGCGGCCTTCCAGTGCGCGGCGGTAGAGCGGCTCGGCCTCGCCGTAGCGGCCCTGGGCCTGGTACAGGAAGGCCAGGTTGTGAAGGCTGTTGAGGGTATCGGGATGCTCGGCGCCCAGCACCCGCTCGCGGCCTTCCAGTGCGCGGCGGTAGAGCGGCTCGGCCTCCCCGTAGCGGCCCTGGGCCTGGTACAGGAAGGCCAGGCTGTTGACGCTGGTGAGGGTATCGGGATGCTCGGCCCCCAGTACCCGCTCGCGGGTTTCCAGTGCGCGGCGGTAGAGCGGCTCGGCCTCGCCGTAGCGGCCCTGGTCCTGGTACAGGGCGGCCAGGTTGTTGAGGCTGGTGAGGGTATCGGGATGCTCGGCCCCCAGCACCCGCTCGCGGCCTTCCAGTGCGCGGCGGTAGAGCGGCTCAGCCTCGCCGTAGCGGCCCTGGGCATGGTACACGGTGGCCAGGTTGTTGAGGCTGGTGAGGGTATCGGGATGCTCGGCCCCCAGCACCCGCTCGTAGCCTTCCAGTGCGCGGCGGTAGAGCGGCTCGGCCTCGCCGTGGCGGCCCTGGGCCTGGTACAGGAAGGCCAGGTTGTGAAGGCTGGTGAGGGTACCGGGATGCTCGGCGCCCAGCACCCGCTCGCGGCCTTCCAGCGCGCGGCGGTAGAGCAGCTCGGCCTCGCCGTAGCGGCCCTGGGCTTGGTTCAGGGGGGCCAGGTTGTGAAGGCTGGTGAGGGTATCGGGATGCTCGGCCCCCAGCACCCGCTCGCGGCCTTCCAGCGCGCGGCGGTAGAGCGGCTCGGCCTCGCCGTAGCGGCCCTGGGCCTGGTACAGGAAGGCCAGGTTGTGAAGGCTGGTGAGGGTATCGGGATGCTCGGCGCCCAGCACCCGCTCGGCGTACCGATAGGCGATGCCGGCGGCCTGTCCGGCCTCGGCATAGTGGCCTTCCGCGTAGCGCTTTGCCGACTCGCAATTCAGCGCCTCGACCGTGGCCTGGGCATCCGGCTCGGCCCCGCATTGCTCCCGCAGGGTTGCGGTCACCTTATCGATCCACGCTTGATCGGTCGGCGCCGGGGTGTCGGCGACCTCGGTCCGGTGGTGCGCGGCAGGCAGGGCCAGGCCCAGCGACAAGGCTAGGCCCAGGATGAAGGGGCGGGTCGGCAGGGGCATTCTGAACTCCATCACATCGCAAAGGGCTCATTCGGGCCGCGGAGCACCGTGTTACTGCTGACCCGGTACGACCGTCAGGCTTCCGAACTGTCGAGAATGTGCGTCGAACGCAAAGGCCGTGTCGATCGGCCCGCATAGATGACCGCATCATGATCGCGGTTTGGCAGCCCATCCTCCGGGTTGGCCGTCGGGGCCCCGCTCAGTTCATCGAGCAGACGCGTCAGGTTGGCCTTGCGCTCCGCGGCCGGGGGCGGTTGCTCGTCGTGTTGGAGTGACCTGATCAGGACCTCGATCAGGTGGAGCCGGTCCGGGCGGTTCAGGTGATCGATGGCCCGCTCGATCTCGATGGTTCGCCGTTTCATGATCGTCATGTCTCGGTCGCTCGGTTGTGGAAAGGACGCGCTCGGCAGTGGTGCAGTCGGGTCCAGTCTACCCGACACTGGTGGCGACTTCTCCCGACCGCGGAGTCTGAAAAGAACATCTCTCACGCCAAGTCGCCAAGCACGCCAAGAAGAGCGCACTGCTGCGGTGACCCCAGTCACTTTGCGAGCGCATCCGGTTTCGCTATCGCCTTGAAGACCCTTGGCGTCTTGGCGCCTTGGCATGAGACATTCCGGGTCTGAGCCAAGCCGGTGCGGCGGATGCGCCCGCGTGGGCGCAATTCGCCACCAGTGTCAGTCTACCCCGGCCCACACCCCGCCGGCACCGGCACCAGCCCCATCGCCCGCACCTCGCTGACCGGCACCAGGAGTCCCGCCCGACGGGGCTTGAGCGGGGCCTCAGCCGGCGGCCAGGGCCGGATGAGAGGCGCGATAAGGGGCCAGGTTCAATGAAATTTGGAGGCGGCAGTGCATTGATTTTGAGCATGGCCTCTTTTCCACTTGATGATTGAGCCCCTTTAACCTTTCTGCGGCGAGCGGGTATCGGGGCTTGGCTCCCGCTACTCGAACAGCTCGGCGTGGGTGCCGGCCCGCACGAAGACGACCAGACCTGTCTTCCCGCTATCGTCGAGCTTGTAGGCCAGCAGGAAGTCGCCGCCGATATGGCATTCCCGGTGTCCGTCCCAGTCGCCACCTAACGGGTGATCCAGCCATTCCTGCCCAAGCGGGCCATCGTTGGCGATCAGTAGCAGCATCGCTTCCTTGAGCCGGTGCATGTCGTACCGACCGGATCGCGACAGGCGCGCCCAGTCCTTTAGAAAAGACTTTGTGTAGTCAGTTGCGCGCGGCAGCGGGGCGCGTTTACCGGCCGCTGTTTTCTTCAAGGTCATGGAACATCTCGGCGGCCGTCGCAAAGCGAGCACGGCGCGTGCGCGCGATCTCGTCGGCTTCGATCATCGCCGCGCGGGTCTCGGCATTCGACAACTCCAAGGCAAAGGGGAAGCGCTGCTCGGCCGCGATGCGGGTCAAGAACACGCGCACGGCATCGGATAGGGTCAGGCCCATGGCCGCCAGCGTCGCCGTTGCCTGAGCTTTGATATCCTCGTCCACGCGCACATGGACCATGGTGGTGTTCGCCATCGGGATCTCCGTTGGTGGATTTGAGCGACATTGTATCTCAGCGGTCGCGCAGCGTGGGCGCGCTCACAGCAGCTCCTCGGCGCGCTGCAGCCCGCGCGTGGCGCGTGTCCACCATTGCGAGAAGCTCGCGCAGTGCCGCTCCACGGGCGGGAACACGATCGGCGCGGCGTCCAATTGCGCCACGGGCCGGAGCCAACGCGTCAGGTGTGGGTCGTCGACGCTGCGCACGCGCGCCGCGCCCGCCAGCGCGTCGGCCAGGCCGGCGGCGTCGACGTGCCAGCGCTGCGTGGCCACCGCGGTCATGGCGGCGTCCACCCAGCGCCAGCGCGCCGCGGGCCAGGGCCAGGCCTGGTGATGTTCACGCAGGTACAGGCCGATGACCACGGCGCCGTCGGCCAGGTCGGGCGGCGGCGCACGCAGCGCCCACGGGTGCACCAGCCAGACCTCCCGGCCGCGCAGCCGGTCGGCGGTGGCGGCGTCGGGCGCGTGCAGACCGAGGTCGGGGGGCGGCGCGGCCAGCAGCGGCGGCTCGGGCATGGCGACCCCGTCGACCGGGCCGGCGGCAGTGGCCACGCCGGGTGTCGCCGCACGCGCATCGCGCGCGATACGGTCCAGCGCCTCGTAGGACTGGTCAACCACGGTGCCGGGGCTGTGCCAGTGCGCCGGGGCGTAGCGTGCTACGTTATCGGCGTTGAACAGGTAAGGTTTGGAACTGCCGGTGCCGGCCACCCACTGCCAACTGAGGTGGTTGCTGGCGAGATCGCCATCGAGCAAGTGCGCCGCCAGCCAGTCGGCACCGGCGCGCCAGTGCACGTGGCGCAGGTGCACCACATAGCTCGCCAGCCACAGACGAGCATGGTTGTGCAGCGTGCCGGTGGCGTAAAGCGTGCGCACGGCCTCGTCAATGGCCGGAATGTCGGTGCGCGCCTGGCGGATGTCGGGCGGCAGCACCGCGGCGTAGGCCGCGTCGGGCAGCGGGCCCGAGTGCAGGGAGTGCAGGATGCCGTCGCCCGCGTGCGCCCAGGCATGGCGAAAGAATTCGCGCCAGGCCAGCTCGAACACCAGCTTGTGCTGCACCGGCAGCGACTCGCGTTGCAGTACGCCGGCCAGCACCTCTGGCAGTGTGACCAGGCCGTGCGTCAGGTAGGGCGACAGGCCCGTTACCGCGCCGTCAAGGTGGTTGCGCGTACGCGCGTAGGCGGCGGGCTGCACGCGCGCGATGCGCGCCAGCGCGGCGGCACGCGTGGGTGGGAGCGCGTTGGCCCAGGCCATCGGCGTATCGGCAGGCTCGTCGACCACGGTCAGGCCACCTCGCCGCGGTGGATGGCCGCGGCGCGCTCGCGGATCGCCCGCCGCTGCGCGGGTGCCGGGGTCAGGTCTTGCAATCCAACACCCGGCCAAACTGACCAACGCCACCTGCTGCCCTCAACTCGCCCCCGCTCAACGATCATCCTAAGGAACAGGCCAAACGTCCGCGTCCTCCTAAGCCGCTCAAAGACAGGGGTAGCCCACGCACACGGGTCAGGAAGTCCGCATCTTCGCCTTCAAATGTGTACGCGAATATACGGACAAGGCGCGCCGTAGGACCCCGCGCAGGCTGTTTCCGTCGCGGTCCCCCTCAGCCAACAATCGGACTCCCGCCGAGGGTCCGCTGGCGTCAGAAGCCCTCGCGAAGGAAGGCGTCGTGGGGAGTTGGCGATGTCATCCACGGCCCCGAACCCTAGCGGCTGCGGGGGAGCAGGGCAAGCTAGGCCGCCGCCCTCCTTGTCTTACGCTCAACCGCCCACCCCAGGCAGGCGAGCCACACCGTCTTGGGGATTGGCCGGGAGCCCGCCAGATAGTAGTTCAACATGCGCCGCGAGATACCGATGGCATCCGCCGCGCGCTCCTGGGTGAGTCCATGCTCGGCCATCCAGTTCGCCAGGCGCTCGTGTCCAATCCCACCGGCCTGCTCGATGGCGAGGTTGCGGAGGTTGTCGGCGGCCATCTCCAGGTCATCTTCGATCCAGACCACGTATCCGCCCCGCGAGTCCAGGCGTGCTGTGGCGAAGAGCGCGGGATCGGCGAGGGCGGCCAGGGCGCGATGCGTGCGGATGGTCGGGGCCAGATCGACGGAGAACCTAGCCCCATCGGCAAAGGTCAGGCGCAGATCGAACGGCGGCGAGACCTCCAGGGCGGTTAGGGTATGCTGCGGGTCGTGGATCATGGGTTGCAGTCCTCGAAGATCTGACGGGCGCGGTCACGGTTTGCGGCGATCCACGCGAGGGCCTCCGCCATCTCGGCGGTGCGCACCGTCCGGCTGACCGTCTCCAGGGTGTCCAGGTAAACCAAGGCGTCGCGCCGGTCCGTCAGGACCACATGCACGTGCGCGGGCCGGTGATCGGGCACGTTCACGCGGATGGTCATGCTGGGCAGGCGATGGATCGTTGGCATGGGACGAGTATTGTGCATTCGTTGCACAAAGTCGAGAGAACGGCACGCCGCCGACATCCGCACCGACCCTAGCCCTCCATCCCCCGCTCCACCGCCCACCGAACCACATCGGCCACCGAATGGTGCCCCAGCTTGTGCATCAGCCGGTTGCGGTAGGTATCCATGGTCTGCGGGCGGATGGCGAGGACCCGTCCGATTTCCTTACTGTTCTTGCCCCCCGCGATCAGGCGGGTAACCTCCCGCTCGGGCGGCGACAGGACGGCAGGCGCCTGGCGGTTGCGCTGGAAGGCCCGGAGTTTGGCCCGGACAGCCTGGGTGACGAAGGTCCCGCCAGCGGCGACGCTCCTCGCGCCGGACCCGCAGGTCCGGATGCTGCGAAATCCGGCCCTCACGAACACGATCGCTTCTCAGCGCCGGGGTCCATTGGGGTCTATTGGGGTCTAACTGGCGCGAGCATGGTGGCGTTCGGCGGCGCGGCAAGGATCTGGACGGCGTGAACCTCGTATTCGGTGCGCCGCTGACAGGTGCCGGGCAACGCCCAGCTCAGCGGGAAGAGTTTCTGTTCGTAGCTGAGGTTGATCGACGAATTGCTGCTCATGGCGGCCATGATCTGGTCAGCCGTCTCCTTGTTGTCGACCGAGAAATAGAACGTATTGTCTCCACCGCGATTGTCGGCGCCAAGCGTTCCGCCCCTCGAGATGTTGGCCATCGCCAACTCGCCTTCCCAGGTCTTGCATAGGAGCCCCTTCTTCGAGAACTTCGATATCGTCCCCTGACGAACGCCTTCCGAGTAGGTGTAATCGGACACCAGGAAACCGCCGATGATCGCCAGTACCACCAGCCCCCCAAGCACGGCGATGATTTTGCCTTTCGTATTCAACGTTGTGACCCTCATTCTGTGATGATTCCAACTCTTGACGCCGGGGCGGGATAGTCGCTGGATGCTTCGACGCGACAGTGTCGCCCCTGAAATACAATGCCTCGGCGTCTCTCGAAAACCCGCTCGGGCGCGGCGCCCGTGAAGATGCGCCAGTATACCGTCGCGCACCTGAAGCAACCATCGCGTCACCGCTCGGGAGAAGCGACGCTGGATGCACGGGTATGGGTGTCGATATCCACACCGGCTTCGGTGTCGCACATCAACGCTAAAGGTACAGAGCCGAGGCGATCAAGAAGTAGACCAGCACGCCGATGACGTCATTCGACGTCGTGATGAAGACGCCGGTGGCGACCGCCGGGTTGAAGCCGAGCCGTTCCAGCAACACCGGCACCACCGAACCCACCGTCGCTGCCTGCAGGGTCACCGCCATCAGCGTCAGCAGCGCGGTGAGCGCCAAGTACATGGGCCGCTCGATCTCCGCGAAATCCGCGAGCGCCAGGATACCGGCGCCCACCAGGATGCCGATGACGAGCCCGTTGAGCAGCGCACCACCCATCTCGCGCAGCACGCGCCCGCCGAGGTCTCCGATCCAGAACGCACCGGACGTCTGCGCCTGTACGGTCACCGTCGAGGCTTGGATGCCAACATTGCCGGCCAGGGACATGACGATGGGGATGAGGGTCGCCAGGATCGCCGCCTCGGTCAGCGCGTCCTCGTAGGAGCCCACCACGACTGCCGCCGTACTCGAACCGATGAGCCCCGCCGCGAGCCAGGGCAGGCGGTGCGGCACGATGCGCAGTGGTCCGTCCATGGAACTGGATTCAGGCGCGACGCCGGCGCGGAGCTTTGCGTCCTCATCGGCCTCGGCACGCTCGATGGCCAGGAGCTCCTTCGCCGTAACGTGGCCGAGGAGTCGTCCCTCGCCGTCAACCACGGGCAGCACCGCGAGGCGGCGACGCTCCGCGAGTTCGGCCAGGCCGCCGCGATCCGTCATGACATTCACGGTGACGGGATTTGGATCGACCGCATCCGCGAGCGACCTGTCCGCCGGCAGGAGCAGCAACTGCCTGGGCTTCAAAAAACCCCGCAGCCGCCCATCGTCGTCGATCGCGTAGACGGCGTCCAGCTTGTCGATGCCGTCGGCATGGCTGCGGATGGCGTCGATGACCTCCCCCAGCGTCCACTTGAGCGGCGCGGCGAAGAAGCGCCGCGACATGAAGGCGCCAGCCGTCTCGGTGCCGTACTGAAGCAGGTCCATCAACGCTTTCGGCGACCCGAGTTGCGCCGCGCTCTCCATCGCAAGGGAGCGTGGGGCCTCGGCGAGAAATTCAACGGCTTCGCTGGACGGGAGCTTGGCCAGGATGCGGGCGACGCGTGCTTCTTCGGCCGCGTCGAGCAGGCCTTCCGCCACCGCGTTGTCCAGCGTCCGCAGCACCGCCAGTGCCTCGGCATCGCCGAGCAGGCCGAGCAGTCGGCGGGCGCGCTTGGGCTTGAGCCGCAGAATCAGCGCCACGGCCTCGTCGGTTCCGAGATCCGCGACGGCCGTGGCGACGGCTTTGCCGCCGTTGCTCATCAGGGCCGTCGACAGGGCCTGCAGCGCGGTGCTGTCGCCGGCGGCGGCGCCACGGAGTTGGTCCAGTGTCATCGATGCGTTCTCGTGCAATTGTTGTCCGTGCGATGCCGCCGCGTCCCGCCCGCGCACATCCTGTTGCAGGTGCGGTCGCTGAATAGGCCACAATGCCGCCGAGGATAGCAACCCAATGTGACCGGATTGTGATGCGCCTTCGTCTCTAGATATCGGAGCAGATGGCGGCCGGTGGCACGGCTGCTTGTGCTACTCCCTGTTGACGACACGCGGCGTTCGAGCCCTGCCCCGGTCCACAGGGCCAGCACCTCGCGCAGCGAGACCAAGCCGGGCGTCGGGTAGGGCGACCGGCCCGTCACCGCGCCGTCGAGGGGGTTGCGCGTGCGCGCGGCGGCGGCGGCTGCACGCGCGCGATGCGCGCCAGCGCCGCATCGCGCATGGGTGGCAGCGCGGTCGGCCCAGGACGCGAAGGTGTCGAGCGGCAGGTCGCCCATGCTCAGGCGACCTCGCCATTGCGGATGGCCGCGGCGCGTTGGCGGATCGCCTGCCGCTGCGTGTCGTTCAGCCGGGCCAGGTTCTTCACCTGCAAGGCCATGCGCGGGTTGGCGGCCAGCAGGGCCGCGTGGCGCATCAGGAAGTCCCAGTACAGGGTGGTAAACGGGCAGGCCGTGTCGCCGGTGCGTTGCGCGGGGTCGTAGCGGCAACCCCGGCAATACGGGCTCATACGCTGGATGTATTTGCCGGTGGCCACGTAAGGCTTGCTGGCCATCAGGCCGCCGTCGGCGTACTGGCTCATGCCCAGGGTGTTGGGCAGCTCCACCCATTCGACGGCATCGACGTAGACCGCCAGGTACCAGGCATGCACCTGCCGCGGCTGCACGCCATACAGGAGTGCGAACAGGCCGGTGACCATCAGGCGCTGGATATGGTGCGCGTAGCCGTGCGCCAGCGTCTGCGTGATCGCATCGCGCAGACAGGCCATGTCGGTGGCGCCGGTCCAGTACCAGGCGGGCAGGTCTTGCTGTGCATCCAACGCATTGAGCTCCGAGTAGCCGGGCATGCGGGTCCAGTAGATGCCGCGCACGTACTCGCGCCAGCCGAGAATCTGGCGCACGAAGCCTTCCACGCCGGCCAGTGGCGCGGCGCCCGCGTGGTACGCCGCGACGGCCGCGTCCACCACCTCGCGGGGGTTAAGCAGTTTCAGGTTCAGCGCGGCCGCCAGGTGCGCGTGGTACAGCCAGGGCTCGTCCGGCCACATCGCGTCCTGGTAGCGGCCGAACAGCGGCAGGCGCTCGGTGATGAAGCACTGCAGGGCGATAAGCGCCTGCGCGCGCGTCACCGGCCAGGCAAAGGTGTCCAGCCGGCCGGGGTGAGCGGCGAAGCGCGCCTTGACCAGCGCGATCACCTCAACCGTGAGCGCGTCGGGCGCAAACAACGCGCGCGGCGGCACGGCGCCGGGGCCGGCGGCGCCGAAGGCGCCGCGATTGTCCGAGTCGAAGTTCCACTGGCCGCCTTCCGGGGCGTCGCCTTGCATCAGCACCCCATGGCGCTTGCGCAGCTCGCGGTAAAAGTATTCCATGCGCAACGACTTGCGGCCCCGCGCGTGCGCCGAAAACTCACGCACGCTGCAGTAGAAGTGGCGATCCTCGCGGATGTCCAGCGGCAGGCCGTGGGTCTGGGCCGCGCCCTTGATGGCTTGGAGCACCCGCCAGTCGCCGGGCGCGGTCATCACCAGGCCGGTGGGGCGCAGGCGTGCGAGGTCGGCGGGCAACTGCGCCTGCAGGCTGCCCTGGTTGGCAGGGTCGTCCAGTCGGGTGTAGTGCAGGGGCCGACCGCTTGCGCGTAACGCTTGCGCGAAGTGACGCATCGCGGCCAGGAACAGCACCGTGCGGGGCTTGCTCGACCAGACGTGCGTCGCTTCCCCGGCCACCTCGGCCATCCATACCGCGTCTTGCGCCGAGTCGAACCCGTCGAACGCGGCGGCGTCGAGGTCGAGCTGGTCGCCCAGCACGAGCACCAGATGGCGCAGCTCAGCCACGGGCGCCCTCAACGCGTCGGCAGGCGGCGGAACAGAACTTCACCTCATCCCAGGTCCGGGCCCAGCGGCGGCGCCAGGTCATGGGTCGGCCGCAGGCCGCGCAGGGCTTGCTCGGCAGGGCGGCCTTGTTGCCGCGGAACGCGGGGGTGGGTGGTGTCATCGACAGTGCGCTCGGGCTGCGGCAGCGATCGGCCGGGTGTTGAGGAGGTTTATGCTACTCGCATCCGGTCGGACTTTAGGCGATTTCCGAATAAGACGCGATCAAGAATCAAGCTCCGTAGAAGCCCGCTTGCGGGCGACCTGACCTGCCGGAATCGCGTCATGGTGCCCCCACCCGTCGCCCGCAAACGGGCTCCTACGGGTTGGATCTTTCGCGAAAATCACCTTAGATTAGATTGTGGAGCAACAAAAAGCCTTGGCTCATAGGGCCAAATGTGTGGTTGGCCTAAGGTACGGCCAGCATAGCTCACTGATTCCGCCTGCGGGGACTTCACTGGCCTATGAGGGTGCCACACAATGCGCCCCACGAGCCGAAACGCCAAGCTTCGCTTGGCGCACCGAGACCTGACCCTGCTGCCTTCATCACCCGACTGCCTCGCCACTGCGCCATTGCCGAGCACCTTCCTTCGATGCTACCCTATCTCTGTCCCTAGGCCGGGTCCCGCTGTCCACGGACGGCTGAGGCCAGCTTTTTGCGCAGCACTGAATGGTACTCGTCATGACACCATTTTCAGCAACTCCAAACCGCCTCGCTGTCACGGCGCTTCCGACCTCGCCGACCCGGCCCCGCGCCCGTGCCCTCCTGATCGGTCTTTCCCAGGTGGACGCAGCCATTTACGGAAGCGACCTGCGCCAAGGCTGCGAGGGCTGCCTCCAAGATGTGGAAATCATGCGGGATATCCTTACTCCGCTGGGATACGTCATGACCACCCTCACCGACGCGGTGGCCACCACCACCAAGGTCGAAAGCACGCTGGCCACCATGGCTGGGCAGACCCGCGCCGGAGATGTGTTCCTGTTTTTTTACACCGGCCACGGCAGCCAACTCAAAGACCAGCTCCCCGGCGACCCGCTTCATGATGAGATGGACGGCATGGATGAATGCTACTGCCTCTACGACGGCAAATGGCGGGATGACTTCCTCTACCACCATTGGCTCAAGTTCCCCCCGGGCTGTCTCATCTACGCCTTCACCGACTCCTGCCGCAGCGGCACCGCCATGCGCAATGCCCGGCGTGCCCTCGCACACACTCAGGCGGCACTCGGAAATTTCATCGACCACCACGACTCCTTCCCCTGCGCGCTGCTGCACATCGCCGCCTCGCGCGACACCAGCGATGCGCTTGGCGGCGAGGATGGCAGCCGCTTCACCCTTGCGCTGCAACGCATCTGGAACAGAGGCAGCTTCCAAGGCAACTGGGACGCCTTCTATCACGCCATCGCGGCACAAATGCCCACCCAGCCCATCCAACGCAATCGCTACGGTCCCGGCGGCGACCTCGTGCTGGCCCTTGCACCCTTCGCCCTGCCAACACCCCAGATTATCTAACATCATCAAACAGATATCCTAATCAATCCGATGAACCACGACACCCCCAGCAAACGCGCCCTCCTCGTGGGGCTTACCAACATCGACCCCGCCAAACATAACGGCTGGGACGGGAAAAACGCCTGCCAAGGCTGTGCCAAGGACGTCCTGGCCATGCAACAGCTTCTCGACGCGCGCGGCTGGGAAACCACCTGCCTCATCGATCATGAAGCCACCTGCTTTCACGTTCGCGAGAATCTCAGGAAATTCGCAGACCTCAGCCAGCCGGGTGACTCCATCGCCTTCTACTTCAGCGGCCACGGCGGACAGCTCGCCGATGACGATGGCGACGAACCCGACCAACGCGACGAAACCCTCATCTGCTACGACGGCCACCTGCGCGATGACACGCTCAACACCATCTGGCTCAGTTGCCGCGAAGATGTCCGCGTTTACATGCTCGCCGATTGCTGCAACTCCGGCAGCAACTACAAGAACATCCCCGGCGACCAAATCATCCCGAAAACACCCCCCGTCAAGATCGCCGCTGATCTCAGCAAGAGCGCCGATACCATGCGCTCCCGCCTCCTCCATCTGGGCGGATGCCGCGATGGCTACACCTCCACGGGCCTCAACGACGGCGGAGCCTTCACCCTCGCCCTGCAGCGACATGTCACCCGTTCACCCCAGCTCACCTGGCGCGCGCTCTACGACCAGATTTGCAACGAAGTCGCCGATACCCAGGACCCGGCCCTCAACCCATACCCTAATCTGGACAACAATCTCGATCAGGAGCCCGCACTCGACCCACCCATCCTACCCCTGCGCACAGCGCAACCCGCCACCCCGCCACCCGCCTCCACTGCGCCCCCGGCCACCGAGCCCCCAACTCCCGTGAACGCCCCGGAGGATGCCTCAGTCCTCGCAAGAATCGACGAGCGCAATGCGAGAATTGCCGCCGCTCGTGCGGCCTCACCCGGCACCCGCGGCAACGGCCCACGCCTCGTCGCCGAGGGCGACAGTTGGTTCGACTTCCCGCTTTATCCCGATGTCATCGACTGCCTCAGCGACCGCCACGGCTACAACATCGTCAATGTCTCCAAGGCAGGTGCTTGCGTCTATGAAATGGCTTACGGCCCCGATGACGACAGCATGTTTGATGTCTTCGACCGCGATGACTCGCAGCTCGAGGAGTTCGTCAAAAAGATCCGCCAGCACCGCCCCCAAGGTCTGCTCCTCTCCGGCGCCGGTAATGACTTCGTGGGCCCGGAGTTCATCATGACCATCCATCACGCCGCCGCGAAAAAGTCCGGTGCCAACATGGCACTCGTCAACGCGCTCTTCCAGCACGATGTCGAGCCCGGCCTGGAGTGCATCATCGCCACCGCCACCGACGCGGGCCGACAGGCTAACCTCGGCACTTTGCCCATCGTCACCCATGGCTACGACTACGCCATCGCCACCGGCAATGCCGCTGCGAACCTCATCATCAAAAAGATCGGCCCCTGGATGGACCCGTCCTTCCGCGCCAAAGGCTACCCCAAGGACAACGACGCTGATCTCATCCGCCGCATCAACATCGTTCGCCCGATGGTCGATGGCCTCTACACGATGCTCGAGCGCCTGCGCGCCAAGTATCCCAACCTCCACATCGTCGATGTCCGCAACACCCTGCCCGACCGCACCGACTGGCACGATGAACTCCACCCGACCCGAGAGGGTTTCCGCAAAGTAGCGGCCCTTTTCGATGCGGAGATTCGCGCCGCCATCGGCCACCGCCGCTCCAGCGCTTCCTTCCCGGGCAACACGCTGGAGGAGCCCGCGCCTGATCTGGGGTTGCACACGGATGCCAGCCCCGCCGCCACTCCCATCGCCGCCCTCAACGCCGCCCAGCTCACCGCCCTCGCCGCCAGCCGCATGGCACGCGAAGCCATCGCCCCGGCCGACGGGAGCGACCCCACCGGGCTGCTCGACCGCATCGACGCCGCCCGCTTCGCCCTCCACGATGACCTCCAAAACACCGTCACCCTCCCTGCGGACATCGCCGCCGCCGAGGATGCCGAATGGCAGGCGCTCGCAGACCGGCTCCACGGCGAGCTGCGCCTCCCCTGCGCCGATGAGGACCAGCTCGGCCGCTCCGGCACCACCCGCTCCCGCCCCACCTTCGAGGAGCGCCGCAGCGTTTATGACTCCCTCTTCGCCTCCTGCCGTGTCCGCCCGCAGCACCTCGACACCGTCGCTTGGTATGTCCGAAAACTCCGCGAGGGCGAACGCCGCTACCGTAGCGTCGGCGACGCCCTTAACATCCCATGGGAATTCATCGGCATCATCCACGGACTCGAATGCTCCTTCCGCTTCGACCAACACCTCCACAATGGCGACCCGCTCACCCGCCGCACGGTGCGCGTGCCCGCCGGCCATCCCCGCCAAGGTACTCCCCCCTTCACCTGGGAAGAAAGTGCCAAAGATGCCCTCAAATTCAAGAGCTACCACCTACAAAGCGACTGGTCCGCGGCGGCCATGCTCTACCGCTTCGAAAACTACAACGGCTGGGGCTACTTCTACCGCAACATGCACTCCCCCTACCTGTGGAGCTTCTCCCAGCACTATACACGCGGCAAATTTGTCCGCGACCGTGTCTTCGATCCCGCCGCCGTCTCCCGCCAATGCGGAGCCGCCGTCATGCTCAAAGCCCTCCGCCCCGCCACCCGCTCCGCATCTGATGAGCCCAGCCCGCTCATCACGCTCACCGGCGGCCGCGACGAGAACGACCCCGCCTCCTACATCGACACCATCGATCTGCGCATTTTCGACCTCGACGAGAGCGACGAGCCGGTGGAAGACACCCCTGCGGACGCCCGCGGCCCCCATCACGACTCGCAAGCCGATGCTTGGGATCTTTACCCCGAGTTCGAGCACTTTGTCCTGGGGCTGAACCTCCGCTATTTCAGCGCCCGCGAGTTCCTCCTCAAAGGCAATTCCCACTACTCGGGCGGCTGTGCCGGGCGCAACACTCATCCACCGCGCCACCTCTGGAACAACATCGCCGCTACTGCCCGCGTGCTGGATGAACTCCGCCATCGTCTGGGCTACCCCATACGCCTCCTCAGCGCCTACCGCTCCCCAGCCTACAATAAATGCATCGACGGCGCGGGCGGCAGCATGCACATGACTTACAAAGCCATCGACTTCAAAGGCAGCCAAGGCACCCCGGTTCAGTGGGCCGCCGCCCTGCGCTTACTGCGTTCCCGCGGCCTCTTCCGCGGCGGCATAGGTACCTACTCCAGCTTCGTCCATGTCGATACTCGCGGCGAGAACAAAGATTGGTAAAACCCTCGTCCAGCGCCGCCCTTCTTTCCCTGAGGGGCGGCCAGTCCTCACCAAAGCCGCTCCTGATTTGCGAGCATTTTCAGCCACGCGCAGATCCACGGTTCGGGGCGCGGCGCGCAGGCCACCGCGGCCACCAACAGGCGAGTCCGCAGCGCTTGGAGACCGAAGCGCGGGCGGAGTCAGGTCTTGCAATCCAACACCCTGGGCTTGTACTCCGCCGACAGTGTGGCAGTAAAGGTACCTGCACGCCAACAGCGCGTCACGGCGACACCGCAGTCGCAACCATCGCGCTACAAACGCAGCAGCCACAACTCGACCGCCGTCGCGATCTGATGATAGACCGCCTCGCAGGCCTCCCAGCCCTGCCGGTAGGGATCGGGAATCTCGATGCCGCCCCAATGGCCCAGGAGATAGACCTTGCCCGCACTCGCCGGGGCCAACTCCAGCAAGTGGCGGCGATGGACGCGCTCCATGACCAACACCAGATCGGCCCACCGCATCAGTTCGGGGTCGATCGGTCGGGAGCGATGCGCGCTCAGGTCTAGACCGTGCCCGGCCGCCACGAGCCGGATGGTTTCATCCGCCGGATCATCCACGGCGGCGATCAGGCCGGCGGAGCGCACCTCGACCGCCCTGCCTGATCGCACCAGGCGATCACGCATCATCACCTCGGCCAGCGGGCTGCGGCAGAGATTTCCAGCACAGATGATTAGCAGGTGGTCGAACATAACAAACGATCAAATCAGTCGCGGTCGGACAATACGCACCACAATACCCCAGGAGCGCGCGAGGGGAAACCAAGGCTGGGGCACGGCAAGGAGAAAGTAGACACCGGGCAGGGTCCCGCGGCAGCGACGACAGGTCTTGAGCCGATCGAGTCACTCAACCACCGGATCGCGTCCAGCGTCCCGCGCTGGTCCAACTCAGCAAGGTTGAGTTGCGCCGGAACAAAACGCCAGTCCAGCGCCAGAGCGAGATCAAGAGCCCAGCGGACCGCCGCCCGGTTGCCGGCCGCCAACTGGGCGACACCGTAGAGAATGACTGGTGAGCCCCGAGCCCATCCGCGATCAGGAGTTCTTTCTCGGCCTGGTCACCTTGACCGAGTTGGATGTCAACGCGAGCGAGCAGCAGGTGGGCGGCGAGGGAAAACGGATCTTGCCGCAGAGCGCTCGTCAGGCTGAGATAGGCGGCAGACGGTCTGCCCCGCGTTGACCTCGGTCAGCGCCTGCTCGTACCAGGCGGCCGCACGCCCGCGCGCCTGGGTCGGCAACTCAAGGACCGGGTCGGCAGACAAGACCGCACAGGCCACCAAGACGAGGCCAGGCAGCAGGAGTGCGCGACTGGGTCCCGAACGCATGCAATCAACTCTGGGCGTCTAGCCCTTCATCTGCTCCTGCAGCAGGGTGAGGATGCGCTGCGCACCAGGGGAACTATCCCGGTTGCCCTGCGCATCGAGCACGCTGACGCGCGTTTCAGTGTCGTTACCCTCGACCTTGATCTGATACTGCTTCACCCGGTCGATCCCGTCCTTGCGCCAGAAGGCCAGCCGCTCGACGAGGCTCCGCTTCCCGGCCCCCGCGCCATCCGCATCTTGATACCGGACGAAATAGATGCCGCGACTCAGGTCACGGTCCTCCACCGCGAAGCCGGCGCGGTCGAGCGCCGAGCCGGTCATCCGCCAACCGCGGCGGAACTCGTCCGCAATCAGCAGTTGAGGTCCGACGCCTTCGCTGACTAAGCGCACCGGCGAGGCAGCCCGCGTTGAGGTTGGCGAAGCGACGGTGCCGGCGACAGCGGCGGCAGCCTGCTTTTCCGGAGCACCCAGGAACAGCATCAGACGGCGCAGCATCTCCGCTTCCCGCTCCGGGTCGCTCTTACCCGGCTGCCAGACAGTCCGCTTACTGTCGCCCAGGGTGCCGGTTTCGAGCTTTTCCTCCATCCCGCGGTGGGTGAGATGGAGCTCCGTGACCCCCGCTGTCGGCCCGTTGTCGATCCGCACGCTGTACTGATCCCGGCTCGACGTGGCGTAGAGTCCGTCCGCCACCTTGCGGATCATCCGGGTCACAAAGCCCTGGGGCACTTCGGCACGATTCTCGATCCAATCCGTTTTCATCACCCCGACCGCGGGGTTCTGATCGACCAGCAGGATGCCCTGCTCGCGCCAGAATGCGATCACCCGCGGCCACACCTGCGTCGGGGTCGCCTGCACCTCGAGCCAACGGGAATCGCCGCTCCGGCGCAACTGAACGTTCTCGACGGCGGGGAGCACGGCGCCCGCCGCGGTATCGCGCTGCCGTTGCGCCCGCCCCCCCGCGTACTCCGAGTAGGTCGCTCCGCCGTCGATGGGCGGCACATCCATCGCGTCATCGAACTTCCCGCTTCTCAGATCCGGGGGGAGCTCAAGGTTTTCCTCGGCCTGTCGGCTTTTCTTGTAGGCCAGACTCTGGTCCGGCAACATTTCCTGAAGGGAGGCCGAGCCGCATGCGGTCAACCCACAGACGATCAGCAATGACAGCGGCAACAGGACGGCAGTACCGCCCGGTACACGGGAAGGTCTCAAGGTCCGGGACCTCTCAAAAGGGACGCGCCGTGGCCCGCATCGGGGCGCTGGACCAACCGTCACAGGCAGCCCGCCTGCTCCAGTGCGGCCCGCACACGCGCATGGAATTGATCGGAGAGCCAGGTCAGCGGCAGCCGAATACCGACGCCGCACAGGCCCAACTCGCAGGCCGCCCATTTTACCGGAATCGGATTGGACTGCACGAACAGGTCCCGATGCAGCGCGGACAGTCGCCGGTCGCAGGCTCGAGCCAGCACGCGCTGGTCCACCAGGGCCGCCTGACACATCTCTTGCATCAGTCGCGGGGCGACATTCGCGGTCACCGAGATGTCCCCATCGCCACCCAGCAACATGAAATCGCAGGCCGAGGCATCGTCACCGCTGTAGAGCGCGAACCCTTCGCCGCAGCCCTCGCGCAGGGCGGCGACGCGCTTGAGGTCACCGGTCGCATCCTTGATGCCAATGATGTTGTCGACTTTGGCCAATCGCGCCACGGTCTCAGGCAGCAGATCGCAGGCGGTGCGCCCCGGCACGTTGTACAGGATTTGGGGGATATCCACGGCTTCGGCGACCGCCCGGTAGTGCAGATAAAGCCCTTCTTGGGTGGGTTTGTTGTAGTAGGGAGTAACCAGCAAGGCGGCGTCGGCGCCCGCCTCTTTGGCGCAGCGGGTCAGCGTGATCGCCTCACGGGTCGAGTTTGCCCCGGTACCGGCGATCACCGGGATACGCCCATCGGCCAGTTGCAGGGTGCGGGCGATCAGACGACAGTGCTCGTCCTCATCCAGCGTGGCCGACTCGCCGGTGGTCCCGACCGAGACGATGGCCGTGGTTCCCGCGTCCACATGGACATCGACCAGACGCTTCAGGCTCGCGTCATCGATGCCGCCATCCGCGTCCATGGGCGTAATCAGGGCTACGATGCTGCCGCGAAACATACTGGGGAGCTCCCGCTCTGAAGAAAACTACCACATGGTAGCCTGTGCCAAGGGATCTGAACAGCCGGACAGTGGTGGATTGCGGAAATAGTCGCCCCTACGCAAAGGCGCCTTGACACAAACCCAGCAAGGCCGCCGGGAACAACCCCAAAAATAGGATGGTCAGCCCGTTGACCGACATCACCGCGCGCATGCCGCCGGAGGTGAGGATGGGCACGTCGGTCGCGGGCCGGTCGAAATACATGAGCTTCACCACCCGCAGATAGTAGAAGGCACCGATGATGGAAAAGAACACGGCAACCAGGGCCAGCCACACCATATCGATCCGCACCACCGCCTCCAGCACCAGCAGTTTGGCCATGAAACCGACCGTCGGCGGAACCCCGGCCGCCGAGAACATCATGATCGCCATCATGGCCGCATACCAGGAGTCGCGGTCGTTGAGCCCGCGCAAGTCCTCCAGATGCTCGGCGTCGAAGCCTTTCCGGCTCAGGAGGATCATAATGCCGAAGGCCCCCGCCGTCGTCAAAGCGTAGACGATCGCGTAGAACATGGCCGCGGCATAACCCTGCGACGAGCCGGCCAGGAGCCCCAGGAAAATGAAGCCGACATGGGAGATGGTCGAGTAAGCCATCATCCGCTTGATATTGGTCTGGGCGATAGCGACCAGATTGCCCAGGCCCATGGATAGTACGGCCAGGATCGCCAACATCCCTTGCCAGTCCGCCTGCAGGCCACCCATGGCGTCGACCAGGAGGCGCACGGCGAGAGCGAAGGCCGCGATCTTGGGGGCCGAACTCAAGAACAAGGCAACCGGGGTTGGTGCACCCTCATAGATGTCCGGCACCCACATGTGGAAGGGCACCGCACCAAACTTGAAACCGATGCCGATCACCAGGAAAGCGATACCGAAGATCAGGACCTTGTCTTTCGTCCCTTGCTCGGCGATCGCCTGCGCCACCGGGCCGAACTCGATCGAGCCGGTCGCACCGTAGATCATTGAAGTGCCGTAGAGCAGCATCCCCGAACCCAAGGCACCGAGGACAAAATACTTCATCGCGGCCTCTGATCCGGTCGGCGAGTCACGATCGAAGGCGACCAGCGCATAGAAACAGAGCGCCAGAAGCTCCAGACCGAGGTAGAGCGTCAGGAAGCTGTTGGCATCGATCATCACCAGCATACCGAGAACGGCAAAGAGCGCCAGCGCGTAATACTCGCCAACCATCAGGCCGCGATCCCTGAGCCAGGGCTGAGCGTAGACAAAGGCGAAGATCGAGATGACCAGCACCGCCCCCTTGAGCAGGTCGCTCATCGCATCGCGCACCACATTCCCGTCGAAAAACAACTCCTGCGCACCACCGCCGACCGCCCCGGTGAACCCGATCGCGACGAGTAGACCGATGAGTGCCAGCGCATGGTTGACACCTTTGTGCTCATCCTTGAGGTATAGGTCCACCATCAGCACAAGGCTCGCGGTGATCGCGACCACGATCTCCGGCAGGATGGGCAACAGGTTCGCAGTATCGAATGGCATGGGCATAGTCCGTGAACAGGCGCCTGGTCAGGCCAAGACCTACCAGGCGCGGCGATGTCGGGTGAGATCAGGTTGTGGACACCTTACCTAAGGCGCCAGAAACGCCACGGGTGCCGGCCGTGCCAGCAGGCAATCAGCAGCCTGCGCGGCGGGCAGTTTGCAGACACTGACCTGGGCGACCAGGTGCTCGACGCTCTTATGCATGACATCGACGAGGGGCGCGGGCCACAGGCCGAACAAGAGCACCGCCGCGGCCAGGGCGCCGAGATTGAATACTTCGCGCCGGTTCAGATCGGCAAGTGCTGCGGCCTTCTCGTTCTTGACCTCGCCGTAGACCACCCGCTTGACCATCCATAGGGTGAACGCGGCGGCCAGAACCAGCGTCGTGGCGGCCAGGAAAGCGAACCAGAAATCGGCCCGGAAGGCCGCGAGGATCACCATGAACTCACCCACAAAGCCCGACGTCCCCGGCAGACCCGCATTCGCCATGGCGAAAAAGACCATGAAGCCGCCGAACCACGGCATGGTATTGATGACACCGCCGTAATCGGCGATCTGACGGGAATGCATCCGGTCGTAGAGCACACCAACGCACAGGAACAGGGCGGCCGAAATAAAACCGTGAGAGATCATCTGGACCATGCCGCCCTCGATGCCCATCACCGCCCCGGTACTCTCCCCGGAATGCCGCAGGAGCGCGAACAGGATGAAGAATCCGAGGGTGACGAAACCCATATGGGCGATCGACGAATAGGCGATCAGCTTCTTCATGTCTTGCTGCACCAAGGCGACAAACCCGATGTACACCACCGCAATCAACGATAAGGCGATGATGAGCCAGTCGAGTGATGCGCTGGCATCCGGTGTGATCGGCAGACTGAAGCGCAGGAAGCCGTAACCGCCGATCTTCAGCATGATGGCGGCGAGGATCACCGACCCGCCGGTCGGGGCCTCGACATGCGCATCGGGAAGCCAGGTATGCACCGGAAACATCGGCACCTTGACCGCGAAAGCGAGCAGGAAGGCGATGAAGATCAGAACCTGCGCATTCATCCCCAGTTCCAGTTCATGGAAATCGAGAATGCTGAAACTGTCGGCCTGGAAATACATGTAGATGAGCGCGACCAACATGAAGACCGAACCGAAGAACGTATAGAGGAAGAACTTGATGGTGGCGTAGACCCGATTCGGTCCACCCCAGACCCCGATGATGATGAACATTGGGATCAACATCGCCTCCCAAAAGACGTAAAACAGGATCGCATCCAGGGCGGAGAAGACCCCGACCATCAACCCTTCCATGATCAGGAAAGCGGCCATGTACTGGGACGGCCGATAGGTAATGACGTCCCAGCCCGCCACCACGACGAAGATGGTGATGAAGGTCGTCAGGACGATCAGCGGCATCGAGAGCCCGTCGACACCCAGGAAATACCAGACATTGAAGGTCGGTATCCAGGCGCCGCGTTCGACGAACTGCATGTCCGCCGTGGCGCTGTCAAACCCGATCCACAGACCCAGACTGACCAGAAAGGTCAGCACGGCAATGCCGAGAGCAATCCACTTCGACAGGTTCGTATCGCGATCGCCGCTCGCAAGCACGACCATGCCGCCAATGATTGGCAGCCAGATGACCCACGTCAGCAGGGGGAAAACCGATTCCATCGTCTTTTAGTCTCCTTCAGTCTGATCAGAGGCCGACAAAGATCGTCAACAGGGCAACGAGCCCGACGATCATGGCGATGGCGTAGTGGTAGAGGTACCCGGTCTGCAGGAGGCGCGCGACCCCAGCCAGGCGTCCGACCGAATGAGCCGATCCATTGACCAGGGCGCCGTCGATGAAGAGCCGATCGCCGCCGTTCCAGAGGGCGTTACCGAGCGATTGACCACCGCCACCGAACACCCGCTGATTGAAATCATCAAACCCATACTTATCCAGCAGCAGCCGGGTAACGGGACCGCCGGCGGCCTGAATCTGCTCGTCCAGTTTCGGATACCTGGCGAACATGAGCCACCAGATGAAGGCGGCGCCGAACAGACCGCCCATCGCCAGATAGAAGGGCAGACCGGTCATGCCGTGCTGGATGAACGCCCACTGACCATGCCAGTGATCAGCCAGATGATGCAGGGTGTCGTGCGCATGGTGCACCACGATCGGATGCCAGTCGCCTGACGTGAGCCAGTCGTTCACCAACAACGGCTCGATGGTGAACCAACCGATCATCACCGACGGGATGGCGAGCAGAATCAGCGGCAAGGTGACCACCCAGGGGGTCTCATGGAGATGGTGCCGGGTGTGGTCATCCATACGCTCCTTGCCGTGGAACACCAGAAAGTACATCCGGAAACTATAGAGCGCCGTGACCAGGACTCCGAAGGTCAACAGGACACTGGCGTACCCGGAGCCGAAAATCGTGGCACCGCTAACGGCCTCGATGATCGCATCTTTGGAGAAGAAACCCGAGAAGCCGGGAAAGCCGATCAAGGCTAAAGAGCCGATGAGCGCGGTCAGCCAGGTGATGGGCATGTACTTGCGCAGCCCGCCCATCGCCCGGATGTCCTGATTGTGGTGCATCGCGATGATCACCGAACCGGCGGCGAGGAACAGGAGCGCCTTGAAGAAGGCGTGTGTCATCAGATGAAAGATACCGGCGGCGTAGGCCGATGCACCCAAGGCCGTGACCATGTAACCCAACTGAGAGAGCGTCGAATAGGCCACGACGCGCTTGATATCACTTTGCACGAGACCGATCAGCCCCATGAAAAAAGCGGTGGTCGCACCCACGATCATCACGAACGAGAGCGCGGTCTCCGAGAGCTCGTAAAGCGGCGACATGCGCGCGACCATGAAGACACCGGCGGTGACCATGGTCGCGGCATGGATCAGGGCGGAGATCGGGGTTGGGCCCTCCATCGAATCCGGCAGCCAGACGTGCAGCGGAACCTGCGCGGACTTACCCATGGCGCCGATGAACAGCAGGATGCAGATCAGCGACATGAGTGACACGCCGCCGAACAGATTCACCTGAGTGTCGGCCTGGCCGGGAGCTGCCGCGAAGACCTCCGCGTAGTCCATGGTATTGAAATACATGGCAATAGCGGCAATACCCAGGATGAACCCGAAGTCGCCGACCCGATTCACCAGAAAGGCCTTCAGGTTAGCGAAAATCGCCGATTCCCGTACCGACCAGAAGCCGATCAGCAAGTAGGACACCAACCCCACCGCTTCCCAGCCGAAGAACAACTGCATGAAGTTGTTGGACATGACCAACATCAGCATCGCGAAGGTGAACAGTGCGATGTAGGAGAAAAAGCGCTGATAGCTGTTCGTGCCCGCCTTGGAGCCATGGGGCCAGTTGTGCTCGTCATCGGCCATGTAGCCGATGGTGTAGATGTGCACCATCAGCGACACGAAGGTCACCGTCGTCATCATCAGGGCGGTAAGCTTATCGACCAGAAAGCCGACCTCGAAGCGGATACCGTCCGAGACCATCCAGGTGTAGACCGCATCATTGAAGACGGGCAGGTCGTGCCAGATAAACTGGGCGAGCACATAGAATGACAGGGCAGTGGATAGGCCCACGCCCAGGATCGTCACGCTATGGGCCCCGCGCCGGCCGATCCGCCCGCCGAAAAAGCCGGCGACGAGGGCGCCGATCAGGGGCGCGAGCACGATGGTGAGGTAGACTTTTTCCATCTCTTCGTTAGCTCTTTCGCTAGGGTTTCCGCACTAGGCCGACACGGCTTGGCGCGGGTGAAAATAGGTGACAGGATCGACCGGAGTGCTCAGCGTCACCCCTTCAGCCGATCGAGGTCCTGGACATTGATGGTCCGGCGGTTGCGGAACAGCACCACCAGAATCGCCAAGCCGATCGCCGCCTCGGCGGCGGCCACGGTCAGGATAAAGAACACGAAGACCTGCCCGGTCATGTCCTGGAGAAAATGCGAGAAGGCGATGAAATTGGTGTTGACCGCCAGCAACATCAGCTCGATGCACATGAGCAGGATGATCACGTTCTTGCGGTTGAGAAAAATCCCGGCCACCGCGAGGCAGAACAGGATACCGCTGAGCATCAGATAGTCGGAGAGTGCGATCATGGCGGCTACTCCTGGGTTTCGGCTTCGACCACGGCCGGCATCTTGACGATCCGGATGCGGTCCGGTCCCTTGCGCACTGCGACCTGGCCGGCCGGGTCGATGAACTTGGTGTCGGTCCGCTGACGCAGGGTAAGCCGAATCGCCGCCACGATCGCCACCAGCAGAATCACCGCCGCCAGTTCGAAGGGATAGACATAGACGGTGTAGAGCATCATCCCCAGGTCATGGGTGTTGTTGACCTCGACCCCGGCGGCCGGCGGCGCGGGAAAGGCATCCAGACCAAAATTGCCGGGACCCACGATCAGCACGATCTCCACCAGCATGACCGTGGCCACCAGGGCCCCGACCGGCAGATATTTGATGAAACCCGCCCGCAGGGTCGCGATATCGATGTCCAGCATCATGACGACGAACAGGAACAACACCATCACCGCACCGACATACACGAGCACCAGGACAATCCCGAGGAACTCGGCTTCCAACAGGAGCCACAGGGCCGCGCTGCTGACGAAGGCGACCACCATCCACAACACCGCATGGACCGGATTGCGCCGCGTGATCACCATCACCGCGGCCGCCACGGTGAGGGCCGCGAAGCAGTAGAAAAGAAATTTCTCGAAGCCCATGGATGTATCCGAAAGCTAGTGTTCAGTCACAAGGAATACTTAGGAGCGCGCGCCTTACCGGATCTGGTCGGTCCGCTATCCCGGCTAGCGATACGGCGCATCCGCGGCCCGCGCCGCGGCAATCTGCGCCTCGTACTGGTCGCCGACGGCAAGCAGTTTCTCCTTGGTCATAATGTTCTCGCCGCGCTGCTCGAAGTGATACTCGTAAATGCCGGTCTCGACGATCGAGTCCACCGGACAGGACTCCTCGCAGAAGCCGCAGTAGATGCACTTGAACAAATCGATGTCGTAGCGCGTGGTGCGCCGCGATCCATCGGCGCGCGGCTCGGCCTCGATCGTGATCGCCAGGGCCGGGCACGTCGCCTCGCACAGCTTACAGGCGATGCAGCGCTCTTCGCCGTTCGGATAGCGGCGCAGTGCATGCAGCCCCCGGAACCGCGGCGAAATCGGCGCCCGCTCCTCCGGATACTGAACGGTGAACTTACGCTTGAAAAGATAAGCCCCGGTCAGCCGCATCCCTTTGAACAGCTCAAACAGAAGCAGACTCTGCACATAGCCACGCGCGGTCTTCAGCATCGGTCATTCCCCCGCGACATCAAGCGGACCACCAAGGCGGCATCTTCGCGACCACGCCGACGGCGACCACGAGAATCCAGACGATCGTAATCGGGATGAAAACCTTCCACCCCAAACGCATGATCTGATCGTAGCGGTAGCGCGGAAAGGTCGCGCGCAGCCACAGGAACAGGAACATGAAGAAAAAGGTCTTGAGCAACAGCCAGTGGAAGCCGTCATCGAGCAGGAAGATCCCGGATACCCAGGCCTGCGGCAAAGGCGACAGCCAGCCGCCCATGAACAGGATCGCCGTCAACGCGGAGATCAGGATCATGTTGGCATACTCGGCCAGGAAAAACACCGCGAAGGCCATGCCCGAGTATTCCACATGGAACCCGGCGACGATCTCCGACTCACCCTCGGCCACATCGAACGGGGCACGATTGGTTTCGGCCACCCCCGAGATCACATAGACGCCGAACAGCGGCAGCAGCGGCAGCCAGAACCAGGTGAACACATTCCCGCTTTGCGCGGCGACGATCTCGCCCAGGTTGAGGCTCCCCGCGGCCACCAGCACGCCCACCAGCGCAAAGCCCATGGCGATCTCATACGCGACGATCTGCGCCGCCGAGCGCATGGCCCCGAGCAGGGCATATTTCGAATTCGAGGCCCAGCCGGCGATGATGATCCCGTAGACCCCCAGGGACGTCAGGGCAAGAATATAGAGCAAACCGGCATGGATGTCGGCGAGCACCAGGCCGGCATCGAATGGAAACACCGCCCAGGCCGCCAACGCGGGCGTCAGTGAGATCAGCGGGGCAATGAGAAAGAGCGTCTTGTCGGCCTTCGCGGGCAGCACGATCTCCTTCATCATCAGCTTCACCGCGTCCGCGATGGGCTGCAGCGAACCGCGCCAACCCACCCGATTCGGCCCGATGCGCACTTGCATATAGCCGATCACCTTGCGCTCGGCCAGGGTGTAGTAGGCCACGAGGCCCAGCAACGGGAGCACGATCGCGATGATCTTCAGCAGGATCTGGATCACCAGCGGCAGCATATTCCAAAGCTCGATCATTGGCGTCGACTCCTCAGGCCTTGGTCATGCTGACAGGGGCGATTTGATCGCCCAGGGACTCGCTGCCCGCGACCCCGGCCGGGATTCGCACGCAGCCCAGGGGAATCCGATCATCAAGCACGACCGGGGCGCGGACCCCGACCTCGCCTTGTCGAACCTCCACGCGATCCTCGCTCGTCAGACCCAGGGCGGACGCTTGCTCCGGGTGCAGCGAGACACCGAAGGCGCCCATGGCGGGCGTGCGCTGGAGCGCGGGCGACCGGCGGACCAAGCCATCGAGTGCATAGATCGGCACATTGCCGATGCGCATCAGTCCCGCCCCGGCCCCGACCGGCGGCACCCCGCCCAGATCGCCCACCGGGGTATTATCGGGCTGGACACCCGCACTGCATGCCGCCAATTCGGCGCGGACCGCCGCCGTATCGCCGTACTCAAACCCGGGAAGCGCCAGCAGGTTGCCCAGGACGCGCAAGACCTTCCAGCCGGGCCGGGCCTCCCCCGGCGGCGCGACCGCGCCCTGGAAACTCTGCCAAGTGCCGTCGGCATTGACATAGGTGCCGGAGGTCTCGGTAAAGGCGCCGATGGGCAGCATCACATGGGCGGCCGCTTCCAGCGCGGGTGAGCGGAAGGCGCTGGCCGCGATCACGCAGTCCGCCTGGCCGAGCGCCGCCATGACCTGGGCCGGATTGCCCAGGTCCAGGTCCGGCTCCAGCCCCCAGAGAACCAGGGTCGAACAGGACGCGGCCAGCATCTGCGCGACCGCAAGACCAACCTGACCGGCCGGTCGGGCGCCCGGCCCCACGTGCGGCAAGGCCCCGGCCAGCGCGGCGCCGACGCTGTTGGCCGCGGTCGGAAGGTAGCCGACCCGGCAGCCGCTCGCCGCGGCAATGGCGTAGGACAGGGCCTTGAGCACCGTGAAGTCCGGATGCGCCGCGGCCAGCGCACCCAGCAGGATGAGCCCCTTGCCGCTCGCACCGGCGGCCTTGAGTGACCCGGCAACCGCCTGCTGCGTCGGTGTCGGGACGACGCGGGCGATCCGCTCGCGCAGCGGCCCGCTCACCTGGGCATCCAGGGCACCGGCGATGCCCATCAAGGCTTCGACCATCCCATCGGGCGTGACGACCAATTGGGTGGCCGGGTGGGTCAGGTCGAGTCGATAGGGGTTGAGCAGGGCCAACTGACCACCAGCCAGGACCGCCTTGCGCAGGCGGTGCGCGAGCATCGGCTGCTCCTGACGGATATCGCTGCCGATCAGCAGGACACCCTCGCGTGACTCCAGGTCCGCGATACGCACCCCGAGCCAAGGCAGCAGCGGATCCGCCCCGTCGCCGCGGAAGTCGCGCTGGCGCAGACGATGATCGATGTTCGGACAACCCAGGGCGCGCGCGACCGCCTGCGCCAGATACATCTCCTCCAAGGTCGTATTAGGCGCGATCAGCCAGCCGGTTCGCGCGGCGTCGGCGACCTTGAGCCGCTCGGCCACCAGCGTCAGCGCCTCGGTCCATTCGACCGCGACCCAGGCGCCGTCACGCCGCACCAGCGGGTGCGTCAGCCGGTCCGCCGCGTGTAGTCCCGCGTAGCTGAACCGATCACGGTCCGAAATCCAGGTCTCGTTGACCGCCTCGTTGTCCCTGGGGTGGACGCGCATCACCTGGCCGCGGCGGAGATGGAGCCGCACATTCGACCCGACCCCATCGTGCGGGGCGATGCTGTCCGCTTCGGTCAACTCCCAGGCACGCGCGGTGAAGCGGTAGGGCTTGGAGGTCAGCGCGCCTACCGGACACAGGTCGATAATATTCCCCGATAATTCATGCGAAATGGTGTGGGTGACGTAGGTTCCGATGCGCATGTCCTCACCGCGCCCGGTCGCTCCCAGTTCACGCACCCCGGCAATCTCGGCCCCGAAGCGCACGCAGCGGGTGCAGTGAATACAACGGGTCATCTCGGTGGCGATCAGGGGACCGAAATCCTCGTCCATGACCACGCGCTTCCCCTCGGTGTAGCGCGACAGGTCGCCCCCGTAGCCCATGGCGACGTCCTGCAATTCACACTCGCCGCCCTGATCGCAGATCGGACAGTCCAAGGGATGGTTGATCAGCAGGAACTCCATGGTCCCCTGCTGCGCCTCGATGGCCTTGGGTGAACGGGTCTGCACCTTCATGCCGGGGCCAACAGGAGTGGCGCAGGCCGGCACCGGCTTGGGGAACGGACGCCCGCCCTGCTCCGCTTCCACCAGACACATCCGGCAGTTGGCCGCGATGGAGAGCTTCTTGTGATAGCAGAAACGCGGGATCGCGATACCCTCACGGTCCGCGACCGCGATGATCATCTCGCCCGGCGCCGCCTCGCAGGCGCGACCGTCGATCTCGATGGTAAGCTTATCCGTCATTCCGGTCTCTCAGTCGGCGCCGCACGCCGGGTCTCGCGAACCCGCGCCCAGATGCGGCACAACTCCGAAGGGTATAGGGTGGATCGGCAACCGTGCCGAACCGCCCCGCGTTTCTTCACCGCTCGCGGGCTCAATGCCCGCCAGCCTCCGAATCCGGCCATCAACCGGATTGCCACCGCGATTCGGAACGATCAGGCCGCCTGACTGACTCCGTGCTCGATCAGGTGCGCGAACTCGGCCCGGTAATGCTTGAGGAAACTCTGCACCGGCATCGCCGCGGCGTCGCCCAAGGCACAAATGGTGCGCCCGCCGATACGCCCGGCAACACTCTCAAGCAGGTCCAGGTCCTGTGCGCGACCCTGACCGGCGGCGATGCGCCCCACCACCCGCGCCAGCCAGCCCGTACCCTCCCGGCAGGGGGTACACTGACCACAGGATTCGTGCATGTAAAAATTCGACAGGTTCGCCAGGACCTTCACCATACAGGTGCCCTCGGCGATAACGATCACCGCCCCCGAGCCCAGCATCGAGCCGACCTTGGCGATGCTGTCATAGTCCATATCGGTCTGCATCATGATCTCACCCGGCACCACCGGCACCGAGGAGCCGCCCGGAATCACCGCCTTGAGCCCTTTCCCGTCCTTGACCCCGCCGGCCATCGCCAGCAGGTCCCGAAACGGCGTGCCCAGCGGGACCTCGACATTGCATGGGTGATTCACATGCCCGGTGATGGAGAAAAGCTTGGGCCCGCCATTATTGGGCCGCCCCTGCTCCAAGAACCACTTGCCGCCCTTCTCCAGGATCACCGGCACCGAGGCCAGTGATTCGGTATTGTTGATCGTCGTCGGACGCCCGTAGAGACCGGCCTGAGCGGGGAAGGGCGGCTTATAGCGCGGCTGCCCTTTCTTGCCTTCGAGCGATTCCAGCAGCGCCGTCTCCTCACCGCAGATGTAGGCCCCCGCACCCAGATGGGTGTACAGATCGAAGTCCACCCCGGAGCCCAGGATATCGCGACCGATCAACCCGGCGGCATAGGCCTCTTGCAGTGCGCCCTCAAAGCGCTCGATGGGCTCGTAAAACTCACCGCGAATATAGTTGTAACCGACCGTGGCGCCGATGCAATAGCCGGCGATCGCCATCCCCTCGATCAACTGGTGGGGATTGTAACGCAGGATGTCCCGGTCTTTGCAGGTGCCGGGCTCGCCCTCGTCTGAATTACAGACGATGTATTTCTGACCCGGCGCGCTGCGCGGCATGAAACTCCATTTCAGCCCGGTCGGGAAGCCGGCGCCGCCGCGACCGCGCAGGTTGGACAGCTTGAGTTCCTCGATCAGCGTCCCCGGATCCAGCTTCTCACGCAGGATGCGCTCCCATTGCACATATCCGCCCAAACCGCGATAGGCCGCCAAGGTAAAGCGGTCAGCCGCGGGCAGGTGCATCGTGCGGAAGCAAACCGTATTCTGTTGTGCCGCCATGATGATTACTTGAGCCCCTCGATCAACCGGTCCAAGGCATCCGGCGTCAGATGTTCATAGTAGGTCTTGCCGATCAGCACCGCTGGTGCGTCCCGGCAGGCTCCCAGGCACTCCGCCTCTTTGAACGTGAAACGGCCGTCAGCCGTGGTCTGACCCGGCTTGACCTGATACTTGTGCTCGATGTGATGGATCAATTCCTCGGAACCGTTGAGCATGCAGGAAACGCTGTTGCAGACGCAGACTTTGTGCTTCGCGGTCGGCGTCTGATCGTACATGCTGTAGAAGGTCGCAACCTCATAGACGGCGACCTCGGGCATGTCCAGATAAACAGCGACAGCGTCCATCAGTTCACGCGTCAACCAGCCGCCGTTCGCCTCCTGGACCAGCGTCAGAGCCGGCATCACCGCGGATTGCTTCCACTCCGGCGGGTACTTGGCGATATGGGTGTCGATCGCTGCACGGATCTCGGACGTGAACAGGGTCGACTTGTCCCGGTCGTGAATCACACCTAAAGGGGCATTGCGAAAACTCATCAGCGATCGATCTCCCCGAACACGATATCCAGAGTCCCGATAATGGCCACCACATCGGCCAACATATGGCCCCTGGCCATCTCATCGAGCGCGGCCAGGTGTGGGAAACCGGGGGCACGGACCTTGAGCCGATACGGCTTGTTGGCACCATCGGAGATGATGTAGCAGCCGAATTCACCCTTCGGAGCTTCCACCGCCGCGTACACCTCGCCGGGCGGAGTGCAGTAGCCTTCGGTAAAGAGCTTGAAGTGGTGGATCAGGGCTTCCATGTCCTCCTTCATTGCTTCACGGCTCGGGGGCATGACCTTATGATCATCCACCGCGACCGGTCCAGGATGGGTGCGCAGCCATTCCACGCATTGCCGGATGATGCGATTGGATTGGCGCATTTCCTCCATGCGGACCAGATAGCGATCATAACTGTCGCCATTGACCCCGACCGGGATGTCGAAGTCCATCAGCGCATAGGCGGCATAGGGCTGCTTCTTGCGCAGATCCCATTCCACGCCGGAGCCACGCAACATCGGACCGGTGAAACCCAGTTGCAACGCCCGTTCCGGAGAAACCACGCCGATCCCGACCGTGCGCTGCTTCCAGATGCGGTTGTCGGTGAGCAGGGTCTCGTATTCGTCCACGCAGGTCGGGAAGCGGTTAGTGAAGTCTTCGATGAAGTCCAGCAGTGAACCATGGCGCGCATCATTGCGCTGGGCCTGGTGCTTGCCGCTGTGCCACTTGGTACCGCCCGCCTGATATTGCGGCATCAGCCCCGGCAGGTCCCGGTAGACCCCGCCGGGCCGGTAATAGGTAGCGTGCATGCGCGCCCCGGAGACCGCCTCGTAGCAGTCCATCAGGTCTTCACGCTCGCGAAAGCAGTACAGGAAGATCGACATGGCGCCGATATCCAGACCATGGGCGCCAAGCCACATCAAGTGGTTCAGGACGCGGGTGATCTCATCGTACATGGTGCGGATGTACTGGGCGCGCTCCGGGGCCTCGACCCCAAGCAGCTTCTCGATGGCCCGCACATACCCGTGCTCATTACACATCATTGATACATAGTCCAGACGGTCCATGTAACCGATGCTTTGGTTGTAGGGCTTGGTCTCGGCCAGCTTTTCCGTTCCCCGATGCAGCAGGCCGATGTGAGGGTCGGCGCGCTCGATCACCTCGCCATCCATCTCGAGCACCAGCCGCAGCACACCATGGGCTGCCGGGTGCTGAGGACCGAAATTCAGCGTGTAGTTGCGTATTTCAGGCATTGCCTACTCCCGCCGCCGAATGGTGCGCGACGTAGCGGCTGTCCTCGCGGATCACTTTGGGCACCAGCACGCGCGGCTCGATCTGGACCGGCTCGTAGATCACACGGCCCTGGACCGGGTCATAGCGCATCTCCACCTGACCGGAAATGGGGAAGTCCTTGCGGAAGGGGTGCCCGATGAAACCATAGTCAGTGAGAATACGGCGCAGATCCGGATGGCCGCGAAAGAGGATACCGAAGAGATCGAACGCCTCGCGCTCGAACCAGTTCGCCGACGCCCACACCGGCAGGACGGAATCCACCACCGGCGCACCGCCCCCCGCGTAAACCCGCAGCCGCAGCCGTCGGTTATGCGCCAGCGACAGCAGGTGATAGACCACCGCGAAGCGCCGCGGGTCATCGACCGCTAGGTCGAGGTCACGATCGACTCCACGCCCGAAGCCCGTGCTCGACGCCTCCGCGGTCTCCCACTCGGCCTGACCGTAAGCCGCATAGTCGACCCCGCAGACATCGATCAACTGCTCGAACCGGAAGTCCGCGTGATCATGCAAGATCCGGCAGACTGGGAGCAAGTACTCGGACGGTACCACCAAAGTCACCTCACCATGCGCGACCAGGGTCTCGCATGCATGGTGGGCCAAGTGCGCGGCCAGGGCCGTCGCCAGGGCGCCGCATCTGTCGTTTCGGATCGATGTATCTATTGCCATGGGTCCTCGGTACAAGCGGACGCGCTCAGCGGGCGATGGTACTGGTACGGCGTATCTTGTTCTGTAGCTGGAGGATGCCGTACAGCAGGGCCTCGGCGGTCGGCGGACAGCCGGGCACATAGACATCCACCGGCACAATGCGGTCGCAGCCCCGCACCACCGCGTACGAGTAGTGGTAATACCCACCGCCATTGGCACAGGAACCCATGGAGATCACCCACCGCGGCTCCGCCATCTGGTCATAGACCTTGCGCAAGGCCGGGGCCATCTTGTTGACCAGGGTGCCGGCGACGATCATCACGTCGGATTGGCGCGGACTGGGACGGAAAACGATGCCGAAGCGGTCCAGATCATAGCGCGAGGCGCCGGCGTGCATCATCTCGACCGCACAGCAGGCCAGCCCGAAGGTCATCGGCCACATGGAGCCGGTGCGCGCCCAGTTGATCAGCTGGTCGGCCGTCGTGGTGACGAAGCCTTTGTCGAGAACGCCCTCTATTCCCATTCCAGCGCGCCCCTTTTCCACTCGTAGACAAAACCGACGACCAGAATCGCCAGGAAGATGATCATCTCCCACAGGCCGTAGACGCCAAGATCACCCAGCACGATCGCCCAGGGAAAGAGGAACGCGATCTCCAAGTCGAACAGGATAAAGAGAATGGCGACCAGGTAATAGCGCACGTCGAATTTCATGCGCGCGCTCTCAAAGGCCGCAAAGCCGCACTCGTAGGGTGAGTCTTTCTCGGCGTCCGGCCGGCGCGGGCCAAGCACGACGCCGAGCAGCATCGCCCCGGCACCCACGAGCACGCCGACGATGATGAAGATCAGGATGGGAAGATAGTTATCGAGCACTGTCACTCCACACCGTGGTTGTTATGTTTTCGCGCTTCACGGTTCAGTCCCACGAGTCTAATGTGCGATTGCGCACCAAGTCAACAGTAGCGTCAACTGATACACATTGCCATTCAACTGGTTAAAAAACCGCAAAAAAAAACGGCAGGCCACTCGCGTGGCATGCCGTTAGGTTGTTGGTGCCGACGGCCAGACTCGAACTGGCACGGCTTACGCCACTACCCCCTCAAGATAGCGTGTCTACCAATTTCACCACGTCGGCTAAAAACTGTTCACCTCGGGTCCCCCTCACATCACTGTGTCGGAGGCGCATCCGGCCCACCGACCGGGGCCGCCGCGCCCGGAGCCGCGTCCACTTTCGGCGGCGGCACCATCGGCACATCCCCCGACGGCTGCGCCTCGATCGGCAAAGGCGACTCTGCCGACGGCGCGACCGCCTCAGGCACCTTGATCAATGGAACATCGGCGATCGGCGCCGCTGTTACCGGTGCAACGCTGCCCGGAATTGCCGGGACATCGGAACCAGCCGGTGCCGACACGACACCGGGGACGACCGGCACCTCCGACGGCTTGGGCGCCGACTTCTCAACCGGAACCGGGGCAGGGGCTTCAACAGAGACCACAGTCCCATCGACCGACTCCATCAACCCTGCCGGCTTCCCGCCCTTGGCCGCATAATACGCTAATGCCATGCTGGTTAGGAAGAAGAGGGCCGCAATAATCGCGGTCGCACGCGAGAGGAACGAACCCGAGCCGCGCGCGCCGAAGACAGTCGCCGAGGCCCCGGCCCCGAAGGCCGCGCCGGCATCGGCGCCGCGCCCGTGCTGAATCAGCACCAGACCAATCAGGCCGAGCGACAGAAACACTTGAACGACGGTCAGGATGGTCTGCATAGAATCTCTCGAGTGCCCTGTTCCCCCTGATGAACGCTGATGAACGCGGATTTCAAATCCAGGCTTTAATCCGGCCTTGAACCTCAGATTCTCCACCACCGCCGGTCCGACAGGATACCGGACCTCAGGGCTCAGCAATAATCATGTTTGCGAAGACCTGACCGGCGTCGTAAAACAACCGGTCAGAGGGCCGCATGCTACTTCGCCGCGGTATCGCCCGCCGCGGCGATCGCCAGGAAATCCGCGGCGACCAGCGCGGCGCCACCGATCAGGCCGCCGTCGATGTCCGGCTGGGACAGCAACTCCAAGGCATTGCTGGCCTTCATGCTGCCGCCGTACAAAATGCGCGTCTTCGCCGCGATCGGCGCACTATGGCCGGCCAGCCGGTTGCGGATGAAGGCATGGACTTCCTGGGCCTGGGCGGGCGTTGCCGTCTTCCCGGTGCCGATCGCCCACACGGGCTCGTAAGCCACCTCAAGGACATCGAAGGCAGCGATCCCGCTGATTTGGATGATCGCGTCGATCTGGCCGCCGACCACCTCCTCCATGTCCCCGCGCTCGCGCTCTTCCAGGGTCTCGCCCACGCACAGGATGGCCGTCAGGCCGGCCGCGTGCGCCGCGGCCAGTTTCTTGGCGACTAGCGCATCGTCCTCACCGTACATCGCCCGCCGCTCGGAGTGGCCGACGATCACATACTTGCAGCCGAACTCGGCCAGCATGGGGCCGGCGACCTCGCCGGTGAAGGCGCCACTCGCCTCGGTGCTGAGGTTCTGCGCACCCAGGCGGATGCTGCTGCCGGCCAGCGCCTGCGCGGCCATCTGCAGGAATGGATAGGGCGGACAAACCGCGACTTCGCTCCGCTGGATGGCACCGGCGCCGGCGACGACTTCGGCCAACAGCCGCTCGACGCTGGCCTTGGTCCCGTTCATCTTCCAGTTACCGGCAATCAGTGGCTGGCGCATCATGAATCTCCCAAAAATAGAGCCCGGCAATTTATCCGGATCAGACGTGGAAATCAACCGAAACCTTGCCGTAAACTGCGCACATGAGCAAGGGCAAGAAAAAAACCGACGGCAGCTCCACCATCGCACTCAATCGGAAGGCGGGGCATGACTATCACATCGAGCAGCGCATCGAGGCCGGTCTGGCCCTCGAAGGCTGGGAGGTCAAGAGCCTGCGCGCTGGGCGTCTGCAAATCAAGGAGGCCTACGTCAAAATCCTCCACGCCGAGGCTTTCCTGATCGGCTCCCACATCTCCCCGCTGCCGACCGCGTCCACCCACATCAGCCCGGATCCGACCCGCACCCGCAAGCTGCTGCTCAAGCGCTCCGAACTCAACCGCCTGATCGGTCAGACCGAGCGCGCCGGCTACACCTTGGTGCCGACCGCCATGTACTGGAAGCGCGGCCGGGCTAAACTGGAGATCGGACTCGCCAAAGGCAAGAAGCTGCACGACAAACGCGCCAGCGAGAAGGATAAGGACTGGCAGCGCGAGAAAGAGCGGCTGTTCAAGTCCGGCTGAGGCCGACCGAAAGCGAGGCTGATGGTGGACGGCGCTACGCTTGTCCACCCTACAAGACCGGCTCCGCTGTCGGGTGGATAAGGCGCGCCGCTCGGTGCCGGGAACCCGGCGCGTCGTTCGTGCGCGCCGCATCCACCAAGGGCCGCGCGACGCCGCCCGAATCTGGAATTGCTGAAATCACGCCGACGGACTTGCCGAAGCGCCCCCAAGCCCCTATAGTCCAGGACGAGACTTAGGGGGCGACTTGGTTTCGACGTGGGTCGCGAAACTCGAGGTGCATGCCGAGGTGCGGGTACCTCGTAAAACCGTCCGCAAATTCTAGTTGCCAACGACGACAACTACGCTCTCGCTGCTTAATCCCAGCGGGCCTCTGGCCAGTACTTGCCTGTGGGTGCTGGGTTCCAGGGGTAACAACACATAGGATCGCGGCGATGGGAGTCCGGACCTGAGCTGCTAAAACCTAACGGAATCGCCGACCGTGCGTCCTGCCTTTCGGGCGCGGGAAGGTTAAAAATAATAGAAAGGATAAGCATGTAGTATCCAACGGCAGAGGGCTTGCGGACGCGGGTTCGATTCCCGCCGCCTCCACCAACTCAACATCCAACGAAATCCAGACGTATTCTGAGGCCCGCCTAACCGCGGGCTTTTTCTTTTGGTTTTTGAGCACCAGCGCGATCCGAACGGACGCGCATACAACCAACCGCACCGCGCACCTTCCGGAGCGGCGCAAGAAGACGCAGCAGTGGGCAGACTACCTCGACAAGCTCAAGGCTAGGCGACCCTGACCGGAAGCCCCTCGCGGGAGGTGAGGCACAGCAACCGGGGCGAGAAGCTTGCGCGTGGAGCCAGTCTGCTACTCCCGAGTCTCGATGCAGCGCGTCTCACGGTTGATTCCTTGCACCAGTGGCGCTATCGTTACCGGTAACACGGCCCCTTACGGTTGACCCGTTGCGGCGGGGAGATCGCTAAGGGGTTCTTTATTTTGGTGCGGCGGAATCACTCACCACTGCGCCTCCCAACCCTGCGGCGCCCCCATCCCCGCCGGATTAAGCCCCAGATGATCCAAGTCGGGGAACGTCTGTAATTGCGCTTTCATGCGTTCAGGCCAACTCGAATTCGGGTTGATGACCCGCAGCAGATGGTGCCCCAGGCAGAGCAACAGATAACAGCGCGCCTTGGCATGGGAGTCATGCTCGAACGGGGCCACCCAAGCCACTTCGGCCGACGGCGGGAGTCTCGGCTGGTCAACGATGTTGCGGTTCCACAAGCGGCTATGGTGTGCACAGACATTGCGCAAATAGTTCAGGCTGCGCAGCCAGGTGGCGAAGATCCGGCCGTTCTGGATGCCGTATCGCGCTGAAATGGCGTTCTGGTCCTGTTCCCTCATGCCCGCGAACAGCTTGGAGAGGGTGCCAAAATCCCATACCTCGCAGGCCACCCAAATTGCCATCGGCAACCCGTATTTGCCCTTGTTGTGGCGTACGAACTCTTCCTTCGAGCGGCTAATCAGTTGCGCATGCTTACCGAGCCAGTCGTGGTGACCCGAGACACCCGTTTTCGCATCGAGTTTGCGACTGAAGTCGGGATGCAACAGATCGGGTAGCAGATAGGCGAACCGATCGAGTTGACCCAACGTGTGTGAGATGTCCACGCGGAGCGCAATTTCGATACGCTCCAGTGCGTCCAAGGCCAAGAGTCGCAGCCGCTTGTCGAAAACATACAAATTGACTGCGTTTTCGAAGGTCGCTCCGCTCTTGAACTGATCCAACGCCAGCGTTTCGACCTTGTTCGGCTTGATGGGCTTTCGCCCCTGCTCGTCAAGCAAAACGACTGGCCCAGACCGCTCTCGAAACGGAAACCAGTAGCCGCTCAGTCGGTAGTAACCGATCCGCTTAAGATACTCCAGCGCCTTGGGGTGATCCGTCACCCGTAGACCACGGGATTCCAACAACCGCAGTTGGTCTTCATAGCTCTGCCACGGCTTGGCGTAAAGCATTTCCGGCATCTCCCTAGATTCGACTGGCGACCCTCAATACTGGAAGGCTGCGCCTCATGGTTCGCCTATTGAACCCACGTCAGTCACCGCCGACTGAAGCCAGTGCCTCCCAATCCCAGCGGGCTTGCTGGTTCCTGCTGCCAGGCGAAACCTGGGCCGATGCCCTCTGCCAGCCATGTAGCAGTTCGCGTAACGCCTCGTTTTGGTTCAAAACCTCGGCCGTGGCTTCCCAGTCGGCATCCAGCGATTCGGTTGTTTCCTTAAGGGTGAAAGGATTCTCCCGACGTTCGGCGATGATGGTCAGGATCGTGTTTTCGTCCCATGTCCGGTCTTCCAGCATGTCGGTCACCCACTGATCGACGATGAAGTCGGGTACCGTGCCAAAAATGGCGGTGATCTCTTGAATCCGGTCGTTTAGGGTGTCGAACAGTGTCTTTTCGGCGCCTTTGTCGTAGCGCATATTGTAGAAGGGGATGCGCTTGGCGAGGGTGCCGCGCTGCACTCGGCCTTTGCGCTGCTCTAGGATGGTCGGGTTCCATGGGAGGTCCAGGTTGATGAGACACCCCAGGCGTTGCAGGTTGAGACCGGTACTGGCCGCATCGGTGCCAATCAGGAGCTTTAGCCGGCCTTGGGTGACCTTCTCCTTCAATAATTCGCGGTCCACGCTTTGGACCTTACCGCCTTCGAACAACTTGCTCGCGCTGCTGTTGGCATAAAGGCCGATGGATTCGTCGACGTGTTTCAGCAGGTATTCGGCCAGGGCATAGGCGGAGTCGTAGAACTGGCTGAAGATCAGCACGCCGCGATCAAGCCATTTCTGACCCTCGAAATCCAGATTCAACACACTGAGAATCCGCTCGAATTTCGGGTCGGGCTCCCGTTGCAGATGTGCGGCCAAGTGGTCGCGCAGACGCGTCAAAATCTCCCTCTCACTCTTGGTCAATGGGTAGATAGATTCACCGTCCTCGTCTTGGTCCTCGTCGTCATCGGGCGCCCTGCCGGCGAGCATTTTGTCAGTCGTCTTGAGGCCGGCCACAAGCGAACTGCCGACTCGGCGCTGCAACAGGGTCTTGATGAACCCGCCGGCCTTCACACGATGATGCAGGGCTTTCGCGAACTCCTCGGCCAGATCGAAGGCTTGCTCCATGCTATGGGAACAGAGAATAGGCTGACCATCGCCGTGCGGGAGCATCTCGATCCGGACCAGTTTACCCTCAGCCTCAAGGCGATCACGGGAGCGCTTCACGACCCATTGGGTGAAGGGGTTGACCTCACGCAGGGTCAGAAACTCCAGGTCGAACCGGCGGGCGTCGTCGATGCGGTCCTGATCGGCTGGGGATGCCTGCCAATCGGTCAGCTTGAGCTCGAGGTCATGGCGCACCCAGTCGAACACCTCGGCACGGGCGTCCAGGGGCGACGGCAGGGGATCACGCCAGTATTGCCATTTGTCGTAGAGGGCATCGACCTCGTCGCGTCCGGCCACGATATCGAACACCGCCGGCCCGTCCGCTTTACGCCATAGGCTGTGCGGGCTACCGAGGACCTGCGGGTTGTTGACGGACAGGATATTCAGCAGGTCCCACAGCTCCATAGAGTGCAACTGGACCGGTGTGGCCGTGGCCAGCAACAGGGTTCGGGTCCGCGTGGCCAACTGTTCGGCAAAGCGGTAGAGCAGCTTCTTCACCGGCGGCCCATAGACGGTATTCGCGGACAGGTTGCCGCGCCGGACCCTGTGGGCCTCGTCCCAGATGACGCAGGAAAAGCGCTGTCCCAACAGTTGCTCGACCAGCATCCGGTTGCGTTCAGAGCGCGGCGCGCTGGTTACCACGGAGGTGGACACAATGCCGATCTTGCGCGGGCAGTTGGTCACTCGGTCGGAAAGCGCCGGATGAAACTCGTCGCGCTCGGTCAGCCAACCGCCGCCGTCCCACCGGGCGGAAGTGATTGCGAGCTTCTGCAAGAGTTCTTCTTGCCACTGCGCAAGTAAAGGCTTGGGTGCGATAATCAGGATCGGGGCCGAGTCCAGGGTCCCGATCAGTTTGGCAATGGCTCCCAGTTGCAGGGTCTTGCCCACCCCAACACCATCGCAAAGCAGGAAGCGCGCGCCGCGCTGTGGGTCGGAGCGGTATTTCAGGTGCTCCTGAAAGGCCAGATTGATGAAATACTTCTGGTGGTCCCAGAAGCCGAACAACTCGGTGGCAGTAGGGACTTCCGCCAGTAGGGGCTCAGGCGCGGGCTTCTCGCGCCAGGGGCCGACATGCTCGATGACCGTGCGTTGAGACAAGCGCCCGATCTGTTTGACGATGAATTCGGAGAGGGGGAAGGCCCTGGCCCAGAGTTCATCGAATTCCTCTTGCAGCCAAGTGACGCTTGCCGGGTCGTCGTCCTCCCAGACCAGTTCATAGTTCCTGGTCCAGGCCCGAGCGCTGTCATTAGCGCTGCCGATGAACGAGGTCTTGCCCCAGGTGCCCTCGATGACACCCCCTTTCCCATGGACGAAACCGAACTCGGAATCGGGCACCAGCCGAATCTCGAACAGGCGCCCATCGGCACCCGAGCGCATCAACAGGTCGTGCAGTACCTTCAAGCGGTGCTGGGCAGGGCCGCCATGCACGTCCACCAGGTGCGGAAAGTGTCCGGCGTTCCAGGCCAGGCGCAGCAAGCCTTCCTCCAGTTCCTTGCGGCGCGCACCCGTGGCCATGCGCACGGTGCGCACATCCTCGGCACTCACCTCGGTATTGCAGACGATGCGGATGCGCGGGATATCGGCCAGGGACTCGTTGGCTAATTCCAGCAGGCTGCTCTGGAAGTAGCCCGCAATGCGGTCGTAGCGGATGGCCCCAGCCAGGCGGAGCTGCAAGAAGGTCTCGTAGAGGCCGTGGCGACGGGAACTGTGGCGTTGGAGCATGGCGGTGGATCAAGTCTGCCCGGTCGCCGCGTAGACGCCGATGATCTGGTCTGCCCACCTGTCTGACGAGGGTAGCCCGGCGACGGCCAGCGTGATCCGGCATGTCGTCATACTGACCCTCTCATCAACCTTTGTAATGTTCCATGCCGATGGCCAGTTGTGCCAGGCCGTCCTGATAGGGCGTCCAGTGATCGAGGTGCGCGGTGACATCTCGCAGATAACCCAAGATCGCGGCCAGGCGGGTGGTACGCAGGTTCCAGAAATCGGTGCTGTCGGCTAAGTGCTTCAGTCCCCGCTCCACGTCCGCCCCACCCTGAAGGAGCTTCAGGGCGTGATAGATGTGACGGGTAGGGGAGTGGCGCCAGAGGTCACGGTCGGATGCCGGGACCTCGTCGAAGCGCAGCGGGTCCGGGCGGGGTAGCTCGTCCGGGAGGGCGGTGCGGGTGTCGTTGGCGCGCGTGGGACCGAGCAGGCTCTCATAGTCGGTCAGTCCATAGGCGCGGCCTAAATCCTGGAAGGCGCCGAGTTTTTAGACCCCTTGCGCCTCGCCCTCCAACCCTTTGAGCAGGAACTTCTCCTCGGGCGCGAACTGGCGCCAGAACTGGTAGGCGTCCCCGCCGCCCGCCCGATTGATGGCGCGGTCCATGGCGGGCGGGACCAGGAAATCGGTCGCGGTGCGCTTGGCATTTTTCATCAAGGAGCGCAGGGCCGAGCGCCCGCGCTCCTTGTTAGGGGTGCGCAGCTCCGTCTCCAGGTCCACGCCGTCGATGCTGGCAAAGCCCGTCACCACCTCGGCGGCAGCGGCCTGTGCGGCAAGCAGGTAGTCGGTGTCGGTGTAGCCGCAACGGGCCAGTCCGGTCTCGATCTGACTCTCGCGCATGCGGGTGATTACTTCCTTGACACGTTTATTGACCTGGGGGGTAATGAAATCGACGAAGCCGACCTTGTTGCCGGTGCGCTTGCGCAGAACCATGTTATACGTGGACTGAACATAGTTTCCCGACCGTGTACCTACGCCAGCGGTCTCTGTGGCTACGCTCCAGACCTGTTTCACTTGCAATCCTGCGGACCACATGATCAGCGCCAAATCTTCCCACACATCGGTTGATTTGTGAGTAAACATGAGCACCTGCATGCCATCATCTGGCATGTGCCGGGCCAAATTGGAGTAGCACTCAGCCATAGCCACTCTGAAAGGCGCATCCTCTCCCTTCACCGCCCGATTTCGCATGGTGTCGGACGGCCAGTCGCGAAAAACTGCGCGTAGATGCGGCAAATACCAGGCGAGGAAATATTCGGAAAGCTCCTCGTAGTTTACTGCGTCAGCATAGGGGGGGTCGGTAATCCAAACGTCGCAGGTCTCGGTAACCAGCCTAGCGTCAGCCAAAGTCGTCCTCCCGCTCCCTGACGTAGGATAACAGTCGTGCTCCGCTTGAAGTTGCTTGTCCAGACCCGTTAGACCACGTCCTGCATAGTTTGGGAAAGTGTTAAGCGCAAGGTTATAGAACACCGTCTTGGTACCACCGATACCACCGCCCTGTGTTCCGAGCCAGCGGCAGAGCCGCCCGTTGGTGTCAGCAAGCCTGCCTAAATTCAGCGCAAGTGCTGCTCGTGCGTCTGGTGTACACTCTGCCAAACGAAGGGAGTATTTTCCAGCAATGAGGAGCTGTCGAGGCGTAAACAGATGATGCCAGTGAGTCCAACCCTTTTCACGGGTTAGGCGTGTCGTCTCCTGACCAGCCTCTATACGCCAATTTGGTATCCAACCGGAGGATTGCCAGTGGTCGAACACCTCCTGGAGATCATCTAACACTTGTTGTTCGACATCCAGGTCGTGGCTACGGGGCTCGCGGTAGACAAGCTCTCCGCGTCGCTCACGTCCGCGGTCATCGATCCAATCCGGTGTACGCCAGCGAATGCAGAAGAGGCGCTCCTGCAAGACATCCCCTGGCCGAGGCGCAACATCGGCATTTTCCCAACGACGCAGGCCGCCAGCGTTCTCGATCACCTGGTTGTACGGAACGGTGCGAGGCGTCCGCAGATGGCGGCCCTGACGCTTGAAGATCTCCCAGAGCGCGGGCGGGCAGACGACATCGCCGCCCTGTTGTTCACCGCCCTGCTTCGTGCCCTCACGGGCTTTGACATAGCCGGCGCCACTTTTGCGCACCCGAAACCCGAAGCGCTTCTCGGACTCGATAGGCACGAGTTCTACCCAAGTCTGGGTCTTGGGGGCGATGATCCAGGTCGGGCATATCGGAATACGCCAGCCATCCCATTCCGGCACGTTCATTTCGATGCAGTAGAGATAGGCTTCTGCGCGCCAGCCCTCCTCGCTGGTCTCGTAACCTTGTTCCAGAATCCAGGTATGGACATCCTCATAGATGCGCTTCTGTTCCGCATGGACCTCAGTGCGGAACTCGTCCGTGCCGCCGACGATATTTAGCGCACCCCAAGTGAGCAGAGCGGCCACGGGATTCAGGTCGGAGGCATAGACATCGCAGCCCAACTCCGCCGCCTCGAATGGGATGGAGCCGATGCCGGAGAATGCATCGCCCACCCTGAGCCGTTTACCATAACGACGAATGGAGAGCTCCTCGATCAATTCCGGCAAGGTGCCGGCCGAGGTGCCCAGGTAGGCGTTGATCTCGGTCCAGGACTCGTCCGGGGGGCCGTCGATCTGTTCGACGCGACAGCAATAGTCGCGCTGCGTTATGTAATCCAGAGTGTAAAAGACCCGTTTTTCCAACGCCTGCCGCATGTCCCGGTCGAGACCGCGGCGCTTCCAGTTTTCCTCGTCGTCGAAGAGTTCGGCCTTCTCGGTGCCGTCGGCCCGCGGATAGCAAAGCGTGGCGGGTAACGCATCGGTCTTGCGCTTCCACATACCCGCATTGTCCAGGGTCATGCAGCGCAGGTAGATGTCGAGATCGTCGGGCCAGCGCCCCGGATCATCCGACGCCGGGAAGACGGTGCCAAGTATGATGGCCCGGACCAGCACCAGGGGCTTGCCGCCCCACCACTTGCCGAGCGATGACAGCGCCTTGGACCCCTTGGCGTCCCGCTCGATGTAGCTTTCCAGCGACAGCGGGCCGATGGGAAACTGGACCTCGATAAAGCTCTTTCCGCACACAGCCCTATTCTCCAGCCAGTTTCGTCAGTCTCGCCACCAGGGCGGAATGGTAGAAGATGCCGTTGGTGCGCATCGAATCGACAGCGCCGGAGAAGGATGAAATCATTCCCTGCTCCTTGGCCTTGAGTAACACGCCAAGCGTCCCCACGACAGGCAACCCGAGCAACTCCGCCATGTTGCGCCCGATGCGCTCGTCGATGATCACTCGTCGGGCGCCCATTTGTCGGGCGGTCGCGAGGGTATCGCGCTCACCCCGGTCCAGGCTGAGCAAGAGTCCGGGCAGTGTCGGATCGGCGGCAGGGACGACCTGCACCCAAGACAGTCTTGACAGATCGGGAACCTGAATTGTCCCTCCGGCGGCGCATTCCGCGATGACCGAGGGCACCACATGAATGTTGCCAAAGAGCGAAGGCAACAACTCGAGCCGCGCGATACCCGCGAGCGCGATGAATGGCGTGGTGTTGCAAAAAATCACTCCGCAGCACCCAACAACGAGGTCTCGCGGGCCAGGTCGTCGGCGCTGTCGTCGAGCAGTACGCCCCCCGCCGCCATGGCGCGCAGGAGAAAGGTCACACGTGGAATACCGAGCCATGCGGCGGCGGTACCGGAGGACAGGCGCCCTGCCCGGAACAGGGCAATGGCGGCCTGCTCTTTCATGAACTCGGCGAGTCCCTCGGCGTTCATGTGGACGCTCACGAGTATTTCCGCCGGACAATCGATCGCGACTCTTTGATTCATGATCCAGTGCCAGTCAGGTCAAAAGAGGGTCAGTTGGGGGTTGCCGTCGTTGCCACTGTCGTCCTTCTTCTTGCGACGGCGAGGCTTGGGTTTGTCGGTCGGGGGCGACTGGTTTGCTCCCGCTCCGTGCGGCGGGGGCGGCGGGATGGCTTGGAGCAATCCAATGGCGGCGGGCTTTTTTTTTCCGCGGGCAGCGCCGCAGCGCGCGTTTCGACGGCCTCGGACAGGGCGTGGAACAGGGCTCGCCGCCAACCGATCCCCATCCGCTGGCCAGGAGCGCCCGCTTTGGCATAGAGCCACCAGCGTTCCTCGCGGGCCAGTTCGCGCCAACCGTGGAGGATGGCCTCCAATTGCCCGGCGGCGCCGTCTTCCTGCAAGGTCCATAGCAGCACGGCGAGCTCCCGGCCGATCATGGGGCTGAAGCGGTTGGTGCCGGCCTTGAAGCCCGGCGCGCGGGTACCTTTGCGCTCCGCCTCCTGCATGCCCTGGGCGAGCTCGCGCGCGACCCGCACTCCGATCTGGCGCCAGAGGTCGGCTGGCACTTCGGCCAAGTCGCTGCGGCGGGGGCCGCGTTCGGTCTGCTCCTGGGACACCAGCCGACAGCGGCCCTCTGCCGTGGTCTCGATGAAGAGCTCGAAACTGTCGCCGTGCTCGGGAACGAGACCGAAGACGTGAGGGGCCGGGCCGGTCATTGGGTCACCTGCGTGAGGTCGATCTTGCTGCTGGTGTCCACCTGCCATTGCAGGAGTGCCTTGCCGGTGGGGCAGTGCAGTTGCTCGAAACGCAGTGACCATTCACCGCCGGTGATCTGCTGATCGAGAAATTCGAAGGCGGCCAGGACATTGGGCGGCTCCAGCCGCGTCTTGCGGTCCCAGGTCAGGGTGACAGTGTTATCGCTGGCGGCGACGGTGACCTTCGCTTGCACCATTTGAATGCGTGCCTCAGCGGGCAGGCTCGTGAGGAGCTTGTAAGTTGCCGAGCGGGTGACCAGGTGCCCGAATGCCCTGCCGCTGACGGTCGCGGGTAGATCGGGGTCGATGCCCTGGCCGGGCTGCGGGTCACCGCCCCCGGTGTGTGGCCTGGGGACAGGGATACTCGACTCACGCGTTACGCTGCCCTTTTCGGCGAAGAGGCGCACCGTACCGCCTTCCGGGGCCTCAATGCCGGGGGCGCCATAGGACGTGCCATTGTTGGCTGGATTGGAGCCATCAAGGGTGTATAGAAGCTTGCTGGCGGGCGGCACCACCTTGACCTTGACGACCTGGTGGCCGGGGTTGGGCGAGGGGACGAAGTCGTGGGCAAGGTCAATACTGTTCTCGATGCGATAGGGCTTGCCCTCCTGGTTCTTGCCGGAGGAGTCGACGGCCTTGAACTCGATCAGCATGGCCTCGCTGACGAGGGGCTGATCGGTGGGGTGCGGTGTCCAAACGCCCGCGTCCTCGCGAACCTCAAGCTTGTCGGCATAGGCGAGCTTGATGTCGGTGGTGGTGATAGTGCCGGTGTCCTTGTCGCGGGCATATTCGATGCTGACGCCGGTGATCTCGTCGAAGGGCGGCTTCTGAATCTGGCCGGCATCCTCGCGCCAGGTGCCGGCGGTGATGAGGGCCTCGCGCAGGCGCTCCAGAGTGCCGGGCTCGGTCCAGAGCAGGTGGCCGCGGGAGGCTGCGCCGTCTCTGATCTGGTCCCAGGTGGTGCGGCCGGTGGGCGGGAAGAGGAAAGTCTCGATACGCGTGCGCAGGGGTTGGTAGACCTTGAGTTTGTCGTCGCCGCTGCCGGGGTTGAAAACCTGGAACTTATTGGCCTCGCGCAGCGTTGCCTCGATGACGAATTCGCCCTTCGATGCTTCATCGCTGCGGTATTTCACCTGGTGGCCGGTCTTGGCGTCGATGTAGCTGTCCAGTAGGGGGGTGGCGATGAGAGCCGTCTCGCCCTCGTCGTCGATGAGGGGGTAATGGAACTTGTTGAATACGGACTTGATGGTGAGGAAGAGCTCGGTCTGATAGTCGGCCTCGGTCTCCTTGGCCTTCTTGTACTGGCTGTCATCGGGCGTCAGGTCGGCCACGACCTGGCCGATAGCCCAGGCCCTTTGGGCCTTCTTGTTGACATTGAAGATGCCGGTCTGGTCGACGGCGGTCAGCAAGGCGACGCGGTTGCGATATTTCTGGGCGGCGAAGAACGCCTGGAAGTCGATGTCGGGCTTGAGAATGACCAACGTGGTCTTGTCCCGCTCCAGTTGGACCTGGTCCAAGGCGGGGAGTACGGCAAGCTTCTGGTAGCAGCGCTTGTCCCTGGGCTGGAACATCTCGGAAAGCTTGGCCTCGATCCTCAAGTCCCGGTCTTCCGCGGTGCAGATGTTGGTGTAGCTGTTGACCTGGGCGTTGAGGTTCTTGTGCCGGTTGAAGAGGTAGCGCCCTGACTTGGTCTGCTCGATGTACCAGCAGGTGTCGTAGAGCTTCTTCAGGGTGTCGTGCAGACCCAGGATCGAGCGGCCGGGGGCCAGCAGATACTCGGCCAACTCGGATTCGGTGAGTCCGCGCGGGTGGACCTCGGACAGGGAGGCAGCAAAGATCCACCTGGCACACTGGCTGGCCATGCCGTCGGTCTCGGTGTCCAGGGTCTCGGCATGGGAGGTCCCGGCGTTGGCGATGTCGGTCTGCATCGCGTCCTGGAGGGATTTCTTGATCTCGACGAAACGGCCGGCGACCTTGGCGTCGTTGAGGTCTGCCGTCTCCAGGGACAGGAGGTGATGCCTGGCCGGCTCCGCATCGCCATTGTCCCAGAGTCCGCGCACGATGGCGGCCATAAGGCGGATGACATCGCGGGTCTTCTGAAAACCGGGATTGTCGTTGAAGGAGCCGATCAGGTGCTTGGTGGAGAAGTGGAAAGAATAGGAGACCAGGATTTCTTCGCGGACCTTCATGGTCGGGCGGTCGATGATGGCGCTGGCCTTCTTCAGTTCGGCGACATAGGCATCCGCGACGGCCGCGATGTCCTTGGGCGTCACATTAGTGGCCTTGAACAGGCGGCGGCGCAGGATGGCGTAGAGTTCGTCCTTGCTGTTGTCCACGGGGGCGATGGTCTTGGCGCCCTTGGACATCTCGTTGTTGACGCTCTGCATGGTGCCGCCGAGGGTGTCGTTGCTGCGCATAATGCGGGCGAGTTCTTCGGCACCCTGTTCCCAGTCCTTCTGGAGGTCGGCAATAACGAGGACGCAGCGGCGGCATTCTTTGTAGTCACGCACGGCGCCGAACAGGTTGGTGAGCGCGAGGCCGGCCAGGGTGGCAGCACGGGTGCCGTCCTCCTTGCTGCCCTGGCTGGCGGCGTGGACCAGGTAGAAGGCCATCTCGTCGAGCAGGATCAGTGCGGCCCGGTCCTTGAGCGCGTCGCGCCATTCGCTCTCGGCGGGGGCGCGGTCGGCGGGGAAGTCGACGCCGAGTGCCGCACCCAGGGCCACCCAGACCTTCTTGTCGGTGGACCGTCCGGTGAAGGTGGCCACCACATCGGGTTTGGCAACGGACAGGGGTTCCCGGAAATCCATGTCGGCGGCCAGGTGCGGGAAGCGCGCCAAGATACCGGCGACGATCATGCTCTGGGTCTTGCCCCCGCCCATGGACTCGGAGAGCTTGTAGATGCCACTGGCGTTGCCCTGGCCGCTCAAGCGGGCGAACGCCTGAGCGAGCAGCAGTTCCATGCCCGAAGTCAGCACGTTGGAATCCAGAAACTCCGCGGCTTCGACCTCGTCAAGGCGGCCGAGGTCCGCGAGGTTGACGACGAAGTCGGCGGTACCGTCGAGGACGGCGGCGCGGGGAGTCAGGGCGGAGAGGGATTTCACTCTTATCTTCCTGGTGTGAGCGGAATGGCTGGTGGTCGCCCCGCGGGCTTCACTCGGGACGGACACGCACAGTACCGCAAGGTCCCCTATAATCCAAGACGATTCCCGTCAGAGCGTGAGGGAGGTTCGATGACTACTCAGCATGACTCGACCAAAGACTTCGTCCAGCAGATGCCAAACGCGTGGCGCTGCAAACTGAGGGGTAATCAATGAGGGCCGCGCCAAGGGGCAAACCACCATCACGGTCACCCGCAACGAAATCCTCTACGGCCTCAACCAGCAGGACAAGTTCATCCTGGCCATCGTACTGGTGGAGGGCGAACTGCACGAGGGACCCTTCTACGTGCGCTGCCCATTCACCCAGGAACCCGACTGGGCGGTGACCAGCATCAACCTCGATCTCGACCAGTTGCTGGCCCGCGCCACCGCACCGGCGTAAGATCATGTGATCCTTACCGTAAGGAAGTAATGCGATGACCGTAATTGCCAAGATCACCGCCAAGGGCCAGACCACCATCCCCGCCGACATCCGCGCGGCACTGCACGTCGGACCGGGCGACCTGCTGGCTTGGGAGCTGCTGGACGATGGTGTCGCACAGGTGCGCCGCGTCCAACCCCTCGATCTCGAATACCTCAGGGCCGTCGAAGCCACATTCACCGAATGGGCCTCGGCCGCCGACGAGGACGCCTACCGTGACCTTTGAGCGCGGGCAGGTGGTGCGCGTGCCATTCCCCTTTACCGACCGCACCGCCGGCAAGAACCGGCCCGCGCTGGTGCTCTCCGCGGCGGCCGCGTTCAACACGCCATCCGGTCACGCCGTGCTGGCCATGATCACCTCTGCCAAGAACGCACCCTGGCCGCTGGATTGCCCCGTCACGGACCTGGCGAGCGCGGGGCTGCCGGCCCCTTCCGTCGTGCGCTGCAAGCTGTTTACGCTCGACGCACGGCTCATCGGCAGCGTGCTGGGGCGGCTGGCCGATGCCGACGCCGACCGGGTGAGTCAGACACTTGCCCGCCTATGGGGCAATGCCGCATGACCGCCATCACAACCCCTAAGAAGCTCATCGAGATACCAAGATCGGAGCCGGGCGAACGGCACGAGGGACCCTACTACGTGAGCCGCCCATTCACCCAGGAGCCCGACTGGGCGGTGACCAGCGTCAACCTCGATCTCGACGAATTACTCAGCCGCGCCACCCTACCCGCTATCGAGAACAGCCATGCGTCTTGATCAACTCACGCTGAACAATTACCGCTGTTTCGACGCGCTGACCATCCGTTTTCATCCGCAAATAACGGTACTGGTTGCTCCCAATGGTGGGGGCAAGACCACGATTCTGGATGCCGCGCGCGTTGCCCTTTGGCCCTTCGTCAAGGGCTTCGACCTCGGCAGCCAGACCGGCAAGGCGGCGACGATCCAGCTTGCCGACGTGCGCCTGGCACGGCAGGGCGACTTCGATATGGAACCACAGATTCCAAGCTGGATCGAGGCCAAGGGCGACTGCTCCGAGGAGCTAGCCGACTTCACCTGGAGACAAACTCGCAGACGCATGAAGGCTGGCACCAATACGACTGGCGATGACGAGACCAAGGTACTGACCGGATACGCAATGGAACTGCAACAGGCCGTCCGGGCGGGCACGCCGCAGGTCACCCTGCCGCTGGTGACCTATCTGGGCACCTCACGGCTGTGGTTCGAGGGGCGCTTTACCTCCGTCGCCGCCGATACCACCCTGGACAGCCGCGAGTACTCGCGCACCTCCGGCTATCTGAATTGCATTGCCTATGCCTCCAGCTTCAAGGCCTTTACCGCCTGGTATGGCTGGGTGTACCGAAGCTACCGCGAGGCCCAAGCGATCGCACTGGAGCGGCAAACGACCGAAATCGTCGCGACGGAGCGCCACTTTTCCACCGTGATTCAGGTGATTAAATCCGCGGTCGATGCGTTGGTCAGAGGCGCCACTGGTTGGCACAGCCTCGAATACCGTGCCAGTCAGCAGCACCAACTGGTCATGTATCACGCGCAGCACGGGATCATGCCCGTGGAAATGCTCAGCGACGGCCTGCGCAACGCCATCGCGATGGTGGCCGACATCGCCTTCCGCGCCTATAAGCTGAACCCCCATCTGGGCTTGGATGCAGCCAGACAGACACCAGGCATTGCATTGATCGACGAAGTGGATATGTTCCTGCATCCATCATGGCAGCAGACCATTGCAGGTGCGCTCACGTCGGCATTTCCAAGCATCCAGTTCATCGTCACCACCCACAGCCCACAGGTGTTGAGCACCGTTCACCGCGAAAACATCCGCCTCATCGGCCTGGACGCCGGGGGTGTCAACATCGCAACCCCACCCCTCGCCATGACCTATGGTGAACCCAGTGGCGATGTGCTGCACAGCGTGATGTTGGTCGATCCACAGCCACCTATCGCTGAAGCGGTCGACTTGCAGCGTCTGACCGAGTGGGTTGATCAAGGCAGCTACCAAACGCCTGAGACCATCGCGCTCATAGAACGTCTGAGCGCCGCCCTGGGCGAACAGCACCCGCAATTGCAGCGGCTACAACGCAGCATGCAACGCCAAGAGGCGTTGAGACGATGAGGGCCATCGCGAAACAGGAATCAGGCGGGTATCAACTGTCTCAAGCCCACGCGCATCCGCCGCAGACGCCGCAGCAGGCGACCAGTCGCTGGGGCAGCTTTGGACAAAAAGGACCCTTGCTTGCGGCCCTGCTGGGAGAGCAGTACCACCTGTGTTGTTACAGTGAGCTGCGCGCCGATCAGGAAGGGCTTGGGTACCATATCGAGCATATCGAGAACAAGAGCCAGAACCCTTTGCGCACCTTTGATTATTCCAACCTCGCGGCGAGCGCCCTCGACAGTCCCGTTGGACTTCAGGCGTTCGCAGCGCAAAGCCAGGAAGTCTTTGGGGGTCATGCCGTCGGTAAACGGCAGGCGGTCGATTGTAACCGCTTCATCTCCTGTCACCAGGCTGATTGCCAACGCTTTTTCGCCTACCTCTCCGACGGTCGGGTCGTACCTGGACAGGGTCTAACCGCGCCCGAACGGGATCGCGCTCAATACACCATCGACACACTCAACCTCAATAGCCCGTTCCTGCTCACCCGCCGTCGGCAATGGTGGGACGAGTTGGATGCGCTGTACCAGCAACACCTCCGCGATGACTGGAGCCTGCCCGACCTGGCGGCAGTCGATCTGTTACCCACAGCCGGCAAGCTCAGCCGATTCTTCAGCCTGACCCGCCATTTTTTCGGCCCTATTGGTGAGCAGGTCTTACAGCAGCAGGCCCCGGAACTCCTATGACCGCCATCAAGACCCCCAAGAAGCTCATCGAGGTGGCCCTGCCGCTGGATGCCATCAACGTTGCCGCGGCGCGCGAGAAGTCCATCCGCCACGGCCACCCGAGCACACTGCATCTGTGGTGGGCACGGCGACCGCTGGCGGCGGCGCGGGCGGTGATCTTCGCGCAGATGGTCAACGACCCCGGCTACCAACAGGGCCGCGGTTTCAAGTACGGCGTCAACAAGGAACGGGCCGCGATCGAGCGTGAGCGGCTGTTCAAGATCATCGAAGACCTGGTGAAGTGGGAGAACACCAACAACGAGGAAGTGTTGGAGCGCGCCCGCGCCGAGATCCGCAAGTCCTGGCGCGAGACCTGCGAGTTGAACAAGGGCCATCCGCGGGCGGCCGAACTCTTTGACCCGGACCGGCTCCCGGCCTTCCATGACCCGTTCGCCGGCGGCGGTGCGCTGCCGCTGGAGGCGCAGCGGCTCGGCTTGGAGAGCTACGCCTCGGACCTCAACCCGGTGGCGGTGACGATCAATAAGGCGATGATTGAGATCCCTCCCCGATTTGCCGGGCGGGCGCCGGTGCATCCCCGATTTGCCGGGCCGACGCCGGTTCATCCACCAAGGTTTTCCGCCGGCAAATCGGGGACTGGTCAGGGCGAATTGTTTGAACGGGAATGGAAGGGGGCCGAGGGGCTTGCCGAGGATGTCCGTTATTATGGACAGTGGATGCGGGATGAGGCGGAGAAACGGATTGGGCATCTGTATCCCAAGATCGCTGGGAGCGAGGGCGTCCCGCCCTCGACGGATCGAGGGCAAAATGCCGCCGCTGGGAACGAGGGCGTCCCGCCCTCGGTAGTTCGAGTACAAGATGCCCTCCCTCCCAAACAACTCACGGTCATCGCGTGGCTTTTGGCGCGCACGGTACGCAGTCCTAACCCGGCCTTTAGCCATGCGGAGGTGCCATTGGTATCGACCTTTGTGCTGTCGAGTAAGGCGGGCAAAGAGGCGTATGTCGAGCCGGTCATAGACGGAGACTCCTATCACTTCAAAATCAAGCGAGGAACGCCGACTCAATCCGCAATAGATGGGACCAAGGCAACCGGTCGCGGTGCGACGTTCGCCTGCCTGTTATCGCAAACCCCGATCAGTGGCGACTATATCAAAGCGGAAGGGAAGGCAGGACGCATGGGAGCGCGCCTGATGGCGATTGTCGCTGAGGGGGTGCGCGAGCGGATTTATTTAGCCCCAACGCCAGAACACGAAGCTATCGCTAAGCAATCGCAGCCGACTTGGAAGCCATCCGGTGAGGTGCCCGCTCGCTTGACGGGAGGCACTTGCGTTCCCTATGGCTTGAAAGAATGGGGTGACCTTTTCACCCCCCGTCAACTCGTCACACTGACCACTTTTTCCGATCTGGTCGGCGAGGCTATAGAACAATGCCGCCAGGCCGCCCTGGGAGCGAGGGCGTCCCGCCCTCGCAGCCTTTATCACCGCACCCACCTGCCCCACTTCGAGGCCGGTGAGACCGCCCAGCACATCACCTTCCGGCTCCACGACAGCCTACCCACCACCACCCTCGCCGCCTGGGAACAGGAACTGCGCGCCATCACCAATGACGGTGAACGCGACAGCGAGCGTCGTCGGCGTATCGAGGCGGCCTTGAATCAGGGCCTGGGGGCCTGCTGGTTGCGCCAACCTGAAATCGCCGGCCTGGTCGAGGGGGCACTGGCCCATTTCGACGGCACCCGCTATCGGCTGCACGCCTGAGTGGTCATGCCCAACCATGTCCATGCGCTGGTCACCCCGCTGTACGGCAATAGCCTGTCGAGTATCCTGCATTCCTGGAAATCGTTTACCGCCAAACAGGCTAATGCCTTGCTGCACCGCACAGGCGAATTCTGGCAAGCGGATTATTTCGACCGCTTTATCCGCAACCAAGCGCATTGGGAACGCGCCATCGCGTATATCCACGACAACCCGGTGCAGGCCGGCTTGTGCGGCTCGGCGGCCCAGTGGCGGTGGAGCAGCGCGGAGCGAGAGCGTCCCGCCCTCGACCCGCCCGCGGGCGAGGGCGGCAGTGCGGAATGTTCGTCGAGGGCGGAACGCCCTCGCTCCCATTGCGCCGGTCGATCTGAGCCAAGCCATCATCGGCCCCGGCATGGCGATCCTCAGCCAATACGCGGGGGTCTTGGAAGCCGACGGCACGCCGATGAGCGTGCGCACGGCCCTGCAACTGATCAACCGCTTTTTCGCCGAGGACGACTTCGACCACGATACCCAGTTCTGCCTGCACTGGTTCGATCAACAAGGCTGGGCCGAAGGCAAGTACGGTGAGGCGGATGTGCTGACCCGTGCCAAAGGGACCAGCGTCGGCGGGCTGGCCGAGGCCGGGGTGGTCGTGAGCGGCGGGGGCAACGTGCGCCTGCTGCGTTGGGCCGAGTATCCCCGCGACTGGTCGCCGGCGGACGATCACCGTACGCCGGTCTGGGAGGCCCTGCATCATCTCATTCGCGCCTTGAACCAGGATGGGGAATCGGCGGCCGGTGCCCTGATCGCGCGCATGCCCACCCGTGCCGAACCCATCCGCGCCCTGGCCTACCGCCTCTACACCCTCTGCGAACGCAAGGGTTGGGCCGAAGATGCCCGCGCCTACAACGAGCTCGTCACCGCCTGGGGCGTCATCGAGCAGGCCGCGAGCGAGGCCGGGCTGACCGGCTCCCAGGCGAAGTTGGATTTATAAGGGGATATTGCGTGCTCAAACGACTCGGACTGACCTCATTTACGGGCTTTGATCAGGCGGATATCACTTGGTCGCCCGGTCTCAACGTGGTGGTAGGCGAAAACGGTACCGGCAAGAGTCAATTACTCAAACTCGCCTATACCCTGGCCTGGGTGAGCGCGGCGATGGGTCGGTCGACCCGCCAGTCCAAGGACGAATGGCAACGGCGGCTGGCCGATAAACTGGTTGCCACCTGCCGCCCTGAATACCTCGGTCGCCTGGTGTCACGTCAGCAGGGACGCAATCGCTGCGACGTGACAGTGGAGTTTGGCGCGCCGACTGGGGCGGACTACGCATTCTCCTTTGCAATCAATTCGCGAAGCGAGGTCAAGCTGGAACAGGCACCGGCCGCTTATCTGGCAGCCTCACCGGTATTTATCCCTACCCGTGAGATGCTGACGGTGTTTCCCGGTTTCACCGCGGTATACGAAGAGCGGCATTTGGAATACGACGAGACCTACTATGACCTGGCGAAGGCGCTATCAGGTTCGCCCCGCAAGAAGCATGCAGCATCGACGCAACGGTTGATCGACGAGCTTGAGCAAATTATGGACGGTCATATCCGGCTGGAAAACGGCCGATTCTATCTGCTTCCTAACCAGGCAGGGAAAGGGCGGATCGAAATCCCGCTGGTGGCGGAGGGACTGCGTAAGCTAGCCATGCTCGCCTACCTGCTGATCAATGGCTCCCTGCCCGGCCGCGGCCTGCTGTTCTGGGACGAGCCGGAAACCAATCTCAACCCCAAGCTGATCGCCGCTGTCGCGCGGGCGTTGTTCAGTCTCGCCGGCAATGGTTATCAGGTCATCCTGGCTACGCACAGCCTGTTCCTGATGCGGGAGTTCGAGATTCTGCGAGGGCAACACTCGCGCAAGACGCCGATGCGCTTCATCGGACTGGCACCTGCCGGTGATTCGGTCACAGTCGAGCAGGATGATGACGTGACCGCTATCCAGACGCTGGTCCTGCTGGACGAGGAATTGGCTCAATCCGACCGTTATCTGGCGCTGGACTAGCACATGACGGAATTACAAGAAGGCAGGTTTGTGTATCGCTTTCCGGTGAGGTGGCAAGCCGTGAAGTGGGATGAGACCGGTTTTCACCGCAAGCAATTTCAGTCATTTGGTGGTGCGTCCAAGGCGGCCGAGTTCGTTTCTTTCCCGGAGGATAGCGATGAGCTGTGGCTGATCGAATGCAAAGACTTCCGCCCATCGGGCCGGAAGAAGGCTACCGATCTGTGCGATGAAATTGCGCAGAAGATCAAGGCGACGCTCGCCGGATTGGTCTGTGCGCGCAATGCCGAGGATGCACTGATCCGACGCTTCTCGCGGATGGCGTTGAAAAAGACTCAAATCCGCTGCGTCGTGCATTGGGAACACCCGCTAAAGCCACATCGCCTGTGGCCGAAGGAAAACATGAGCCGCGCGACCATGCGGGCCAAGCTGCGGCAACGACTCCAAGCGACCGATCCCAATACCGAACTGGGGAACCAACAGCAACTCAATGCGATCCTGCCATGGCAAATCCTGGAGGCCGGCGAATGAGTCTCAAACCCTGGCGTGAAATCGCCGTCCCCCACGAGGACGTCCTCAAGGGCACCTTCCAACAAGCGGAGTTCGCCGCCGATCTGTCGCGCGTGCACGCCGGTACGGCGACGGCCGAGTACCAGGATCCGGCGCTGTTCTTTCAGCGCACCTTCATCACTGAAGGGATGCGTCTGCTGCGCGACTCGGTGATCAAGCGGCTGGCGGGCCACGGCGGTGACCCGGTCATCCAACTGCAGACGGCCTTCGGCGGGGGCAAGACGCACACCATGCTGGCGGTCTACCACCTCGCCAAAGGCGAGGCGCCGGCGAGCGATCTGCCGGGCATCCCGGACATTCTCAAGGGTGCGGGGGTGACCGAACTGCCGCGGGCGCGCATTGCGGTCTTGGACGGCATCAAGTCGTCTCCCAACCAACCAGCCATGCGCGATGGGCAACCGGTCCGCACACTTTGGGGGGGATCTGGCGTGGCAACTGGGCGGTGCGGAAGGCTACGCCCTGGTGGCGGACGCGGACGCCTCCGGCACCTCGCCGGGCAAGGCGGTCCTGGAAACCTTGCTGGCCCGGTACGCCCCCTGCCTGATTCTGATCGACGAGCTGGTGGCCTATGTGCGCCAGTTCGATGAAAGCAAGGCGCTCACCGGCGGGACCTTCGACTCGAACCTGTCGTTCGTCCAGGCGCTGACCGAGGCGCTGAAGGCGGTGCCCACCGCCGTACTGCTGGCCTCCTTGCCCGAGTCGGATAAGGAGGCCGGCAGCCAGCGCGGCGTGAGGGCCCTGGCCACGCTGGCGCACGCCTTCGGGCGGGTGCAGGCCCTGTGGAAGCCCGTCGCCGCGGAAGAGGCCTTTGAGATCGTGCGCCGTCGGCTGTTCGCCAAGATCGACGACACGCCGGCCGCCGCGGGTGTGTGGCGGGCCTTTGCGGATTTCTACATCGCCAACCGCGATGACTTTCCGCAGGAGACACAGGAGATCCGCTACGGTGAGCGGTTACTGCGCGCCTATCCGATCCACCCCGAGGTATTTGCCCGCCTCTACGACGACTGGTCCACGCTCGACAACTTCCAGCGGACCCGCGGCGTTTTGAAGTTGATGGCCAAGGTCATCCATCGGCTGTGGCAGGACGGTAACAACGATGCGCTGATCATGCCGGGCAGCTTGCCGCTGTACGACGCCGACACGCGCAACGAGGTCATCTACTACCTGCCGCCGGGATGGGACCCGGTGATCGAGCGCGACCTGGATGGCGAGCGCGCCGAGACGACCGAGATCGAAAACCGCGATACGCGCTTGGGCAGCGTGCAGGCGTGCCGCCGGACCGCGCGAGCTGTCTTTTTGGGCAGCGCACCCACCACCGCGAACCAACTGGTGCGGGGCCTGGAGCTTGAGCGGGTGGTGCTGGGCGTCGCCCAGCCCGGTCAGCAACTCGGTCTGTTCAAGGACGCACTGAGGCGTCTGAATGACCGGCTGCATTACCTGAACCATGCCAACAACCGCTTCTGGCTCGACACCCGTCCGAACCTCCGGCGCGAGATGGAAGAGCGTAAGCGTCGCTTTCAGGACAAGGAGGACGTATTCCCAGCGATCCGTGAGCGCGTCCAGAAGAGCTTTGCCAGCGGTGTCTTCGGCGGCATTCACGTCTTCACGAACGGCAGCGATGTGCCCGACGACTGGGCACTGCGGTTGGTCGTGCTGCCGCCCGATGCGGCCTTCAGTCGCAGCGGGCAAAGCCACGCCATCGAGCGCGCCACCGAGATCCTGAAGAAGCGCGGCGATCAGCCGCGTGTCGATGGCTACCCAAACCTGCGGATAGTTGGCGGATAGCGCGGGCCATCGCCAACGGGGGTGGTGAAGACCGGTCGGTCGCTGAGGGACGAGGGGGGGTTGGGAGCCAGGGGAACAGGGCGAGC
>Ga0247838_1000500_pt1 | contig 61850 bp, 60 predicted proteins | sample LaCruzMarch2015__5_FD_189097 | JGI IMG/M metagenome (GOLD analysis project Ga0247838, IMG submission 189097) | Freshwater microbial communities from meromictic Lake La Cruz, Castile-La Mancha, Spain - LaCruzMarch2015_15m | ecosystem: Environmental > Aquatic > Freshwater > Lake | place: Spain...
TGCAAAGGCGCTCGGCAGGTGGGAGTTCCTGCCCGTTCCCGGCATGGCACTCAAACTCGCGCTGGGCGGTTTCGGCGGCTTCCTGCTCGCCAGCCAACGCGCCGTCCCCGCGAAGCTGACCGAAGCCGGTTTCCGTTTCCGATTCCCCACGCTCGACGAAGCGCTCCGGGATTTAACCGCGTGACGAATCCACCATCAAAAATCCAAAATCAACAACTTGAAGATTGGCTGATTGATTTTGCGGTCTCGGCCTAGTTTAGGAACCCTCGTCCCGACCCGTCTTGTTCCTTTACTTCGCCTGTCCGCTTCCGTTGACTTTTTGGAAATGTCCCACGCCCGTTTTCTCGCCCTGCTTTGGGTCGCTCCGTTGCTTACGTTATCGCTGCGCGCGCAACGGGAGGAGGGTGGGTCGCTTCTTCCCGAGGGAGCTGTGGCTCCGCCTGTGGATTTGATCCAGCCGGTGCCCGCGCCGGAAATCCCCTTCGGCGGCGTGCCCCTGGGGCCTGCGCTTCCGGAAAACCTGAAGATCGATTTCCAAGGCGGCGAAGGCAACCTAGAGGACGGCTTCCGCTTAGGCGGCCCCGTGAAAGTTCAGGGCGACAACGGCATCGAGATTTTCGCGGACCGCGCGAACCTCGATCTGAAGGATCAATCGGTCACATTTCATGGCAACGTCTCCGTTTACCAAGGCAACTTGCTACAGCGCGGCGAGCGTGCCGTTTATTTCTACGAGACCGGAACGCTCGATGCTTCCGGCTTGCGGATCTCGATGGATCCGATCCTCCTGGAAGCGGGGAAATTCACTGGGAAATCCGACGGTGGCAGGACGGTCTTCGTCGGCGAAAATGCGGGCATCACCACCCATGATGTGGAGGATCCCAACTACTGGGTGCGCTCCGACGTAACGACGGTTTACCCTGGGGAAAAAGTCACCTTCAAGAACCTGAAGCTCTACGCGGGTGATACTCCCGTATTCTGGTTGCCCTACCTCAGCCAGCCGCTCGATTCGGAGCTCGGCTACCATTTCGTGCCCGGCGCACGATCCAATTGGGGGCCTTTCCTGCTCAATACCTACGGCATCATGCTCGGCGGCGAGCGTAACCCTGTAACCGGCGAAAACGAGGACGCGTGGCTGCTTTCCCGCTGGCGCTTCGACCTCCGCGCCAGCCGTGGGGTGGCGGTCGGACTCGACCTGGTGGACACCCGCGAGGAAAGCCGTGATGAGATCTCCGGCCTGAGCCTATACTATCTGAACGACAACGACCCGCGTGAAACCCGAACCGGAATCCCGCGGTTCGGGGTCGATGAGAACCGCTTTCAGATCGGGCTCAAGGATCGCAAGGAGCTTGAGTTTGCGGACGACGCGGACTGGCGGCTGGACACCAATCTCACCTACCTTTCCGACCAGTACTACCTCGAGGACTTCGCACCGGACATCTATCGCACGAACCCCGCACCCGACAATACAATCGGGCTCTACCGCCGCGACGACGAATCGCTGCTTTCGATTTTCGGGCGTTTCCGTGTGAACGATTTTTACCGGGCCGATACGCAGAGTCCCGAAATCGCCTTCGACCAAGTGAGGCGTCCGCTTTTTGGCTTGCCGCTGCAGCATGAGGGGCAGACTTCCTTTTCAGTCCGTGGTGTCGAAGCGGGCGATGTGATCCGCAGAAACATCATCAATCCCCTGCTTGCGCTACCGGCCGGAGATCCGCAAGTGCCTGGCTTGCTAGTCCAGCTCAATGGTTATGAGCGTTCGCTCGTGCAGAAGATCCGTGCGCTGCCGCCCGGCGATCCCCGCATCCCGGCGCTTCGCTCGCAGCTTCTGGACACGGGATTTAATCGTTTCCACAGCAACCATTCCTTTTCCCTGCCTTTCTCAAACGGTGATTGGTTCAGCTTCAATCCCTACGTCGGCGCGGCATACGCCCACTATTCCTCCGTCCAAAGCCCGGCAGATTCGGATGCCCGCTTCATGTTCCACGGCGGCGCTGAGGCGGCGGTGAAATTCTCCAACGATTACGGCACCGCCAACGACTCCCTGCCGGGCATCCGCGGCCTGCTCCACGTCATACAGCCCTACACCGCGCTATCCTTTGTCGCTGTGGACGAACTCGACCGCGATTACCCGAAGATCGATCGCCTCACCTTCACCACCCGCCTGCGGCCGATGCAAACCACGAGTTTCACCGCCATCGATGAAGTGGAGAGCTGGAACATCCTGCGCTTCGGTGCGCGGAACCACCTCATCACCCGCCGCGACGGACAATCGCTCGAATGGCTATTCATGGACACCTACATCGACAAATACATCGATGACCCCGAAGGCAACCGCGAATGGTCCAACTTTTACAACGACATCCGCTGGCAGCCGCTGCCATGGCTCGGCCTCGATCTGGAGACACAGTTGCCGCTCTTCGACAGCGGTTCGGGTTTCTCGGAAATCAATTCCCGCCTCCGCTTCATGCCCTGGCAGGACATGGAGGTCTCCCTCGCCTACCGCCAGCTCAACAATCACCCCGTCCTACTCGACTCCAACCGCATCGCCCTCGGCACCTACCTCCGCCTCTCGGAAAACTGGGGCATCGGCACTCAGCATACCTTCGAGATGGACGACAGCACGCTTGAAATCCAGCAATACACCTTGCACCGCGACTACGGGAACTGGGTCGGGGGGATGGGCGTCAGCCACCGCGACAACCGTTTCGAGGACGAGTTTAGCGTGATATTCAGCCTCACGCTGAAAGATTTTCCCACCGCCTCCTTGCCTTTCAAGCTTGATGCGGAATAGTCCGGCGCCATGACTATCCAGCCGAACGATCTCCTCGCCGCCCTCCGCTTCCGCTACGCCACCAAGGCTTTCGATCCCGCGCGGAAAATCCCCGCCGAAACCTGGGACGCCTTCGAAAAATCCCTCGTCCTCACGCCGTCCTCCTTCGGCCTCCAGCCGTGGAAATTCCTCGTCGTGGAAAACCCCGAGATCCGTGAAAAACTCAAGGCGGCCTCCTGGAACCAACCTCAGCTTATTGACGCCTCCCACCTCGTCGTCCTCACCGCCCGCACCGATCTCACCCAGGCCGATATCGACTCATGGATCGCCCGCCTTTCCGAAATTCAAGGCACCCCGATCGAGGCGCTGGCGGGGCTTTCCGGGATGATCTCCTCCTTCTCCTCCGCCATGACCCCTGCCGAAAAGCAGGCATGGAACACCCGCCAGGTTTACATCGCGCTCGGCCAGCTCATGACCTCCGCCGCCGTCCTCGGCATCGATTCCTGCCCGCTCGAAGGCATTTCCCCCGCCGACTACGACACCATCCTCGGCCTCCCTGGCACCGGCTACGCCACCGCCGTCGCCTGCGCCCTCGGCTACCGCTCGCCGGAAGACAAATACGCCGTGGCACCCAAGGCGCGGTTCCCGGACGCGCAGGTCATCGCCCACGTGTGATCAGCTCCAGTGTCTCGGGCAAACCCATCGCCTCAATCCCATCGCCCATCGGGAATGCTTCGTCCGTGCCGCAAACCACGATACAACGCTCCGGCTTCACATCCTCGCGGGCGTGGTGGAAGCCGCGTTCGAGCTTCGGGTTGCGGCCGCGCTTAATTTCGACTGCCCATGGTTTGCGATGCCCAGGCAGTTCGAGAACGAGATCGATTTCCGCGCCCGCCGCGCTGCGGTAAAACGAAACGCGCGAACTTTCCGGCAGTGAGGCGATGATATTCTCCATGACAAAGCCCTCCCAGCTCGCGCCCATCCGTGAGTAACCGAGAAGAGCTTCCATTGTTCCGATTCCTAACAGATGATGGAGAAGGCCGCTGTCGCGCAGATACAGGCGCGGCGATTTTACCAAACGCTTCGTCGTGTTTGCATGCCATGGCTCAAGCCGCCGAAGCAGGAAAAGATCCACGAAAAGATCGGTGTAGGAGGCCAGCGTTTTCCCTGAAACGGCAAGACTCCGGGCAATCTGAGCCGCGTTCAGCAGTCCACCATGTTCGTGCGCAAGCATCGTCCAAAATCGCCGCAAGGTTTCCGACGCGATACGCGGGCCGAGCTGTGGGATATCCCTCTCAAGATAGCTTCGGATGAAAGCCTCGCGCCAGCGGGCGCTAAGGACGTCGTCCGGTGCCGTGAGGCTATCGGGAAAACCGCCGCGGAGCCATAGTTCCTCCAGCCGCTCCCGCCCTACTTCCGTCACGGTTAGCCCCGTGAGCTCGACGCGGGCGAGACGGCCGGCGAGGCTTTCGCTACTTTGGCGCAAAAGATCAATAGAGGCCGAGCCGAGCAAAAGGAACTGCCCCGTGCGCCGCCCTTTTCTCTTCGCCCGGTCAATCAAGCTGCGCAATACCGGAAACAGTTCCGGAACGCGGTGGATTTCGTCGAGAATGACCAGTTTGTCCTCGTGGCGGGAAAGATAGTCGGCGGGATCGGCCAGCTTGGCCAGATCGGACGGGAGCTCCAGATCCAGATACAGTGCCCCCGTTTCCTTGGCGATTTCCAAAGCCATTGTGGTCTTGCCCACCTGCCGCGGCCCGAGCAGCGCCACAGCCGGAAATTGGCCGAGCAAATCAGCGGCATGAGCCTGGAGCGATCTGGTAAACATCCTTGTAATCGTGAATCAAAAGTCCACGATTGCAAGGTTATTTTAAGTTTTTCCGAACACCGCCACCCACCGATCCACGCTTTTCCCGTCCGCGTCCGGCAGCGGGCGCGAGGCGGCGTGGCGGACATTTGCAAGGATCTTCGCCCCGCGCGCGCGCATGCTGGCGAGGATGAGCTCGTGCTCGAGATCGAAGTACGACGTGCATACGAGATGGCCGCCGTCTTTGAGCGCAGCCAGCGCCTCCTCCAGGATGCCCTCCCACACCAGCGGCTCGTGCCAGTAGTTCTGATGGCGGATGAACACCATGTCGAACTCCGGCAGCCCCTCCATCCGGCCGATCATCGCCGCGTTGCCCTCGCGGAAATGGATTTCTCCGCCCGGCAGTTCCCAGCGTTGCCCCGCCTCCTCGATGGCATCCGCCCGCAGATCCATGCCGAGGTAAAAGCCGATCACACCCGGAGCGAGTGCCGCCGCCAGCGCGCCCGTTTCATCCGCCCGCCCGCAGGCGAGATTTAGCACCGCGAGTTTTCCCGAAAACGGCAACCCTGCGAGGGAAAACACCTCGCCCAGCAACACCCGCAGCCGCCTGATGTCGCCATCGGTGCCTTCGTGGGAAAAGGGGAGTCGTTGGATCATTCGCGCGTCCAAACTCTCCGCTATCCCGCCCTCGCGCCATCCGAAAATGTGCCGGTTTCTGCGGGATACGCGCAGCCAAAGACAAGCCGTGGTTGGAAATCCTCATTCGAACCCTGCCGTTGCGGATTCTAGGGTGAAAGACCGCAAGCGGCACGCTAACGTTCGTAATGCTTGGCAAGGCCTTTGGCGAGGGCCTCGGCGTATTCGCGGAAGATGGAGGGGAGCTGCTTGCCGTTGATTTTGCGGAGGCCTTCGTAGTCGCCGGCCTGGATGCGGGCGTAGTCGTGAATGGAGTTCATGACGTAGGGTTCCATGAAAACGACGGGACAATCGTAGAGACGGTTGGCGAGGAGGTTGCGGGCGTAGAGGAAAGGGCTGGAGGGGACGGGGCGGACGTTGTTGCCGCCGGGCGGGTAGGTGTAGGCGGGAAGGCCGGAGATTTCCGCGAAGGTCTCGGCGATGGTTTTCCCGACGAGTGCCTCTTCCTCGTGGGTGCGCTGGAGCAGCTTTTTCAGGAGGGCGAAGCGTTGGTCGGCGAGGCGGACTTCATCGGGCGTGTAGGCGCCGTTGAGGAGGATGTGGAAATGGGTGCGCGGGATGAGGGTGGGGTTGTTGGGGTCGCCCCAGGCCTCGGCGTTGAAGTGCAGGCAGAGGACGAGGTCGGGCTTGATGGTTTCATTGACGAGCTCGGCGCGGGCGCGGATCTCGGCGGTGCGGTAGAAGAGGCGCTCGGCGAATTTGCGGAGGGAGGCGGCATCGTCGGTGGCGCTCTCGGCGGCGAGGGAGGCAAGGTTTTCCGGGCGCAGCGGGGTGACAGGTTCAGCAGTGCTGCGGCCGAGGGTGACGGTGGCTCCGAGTTCCTCGAGAAGCGGCTTGAGCAGTTTGGCGACGTAAAGGGTCATGTCGCCTTCGGTGACCGGCTTTTCGCTACCGATCTGGAACCAGCGCTCCTCAATCTTCGCCCACTCGCCGCCGATGTGGCCGGGGTCGATGGCGATGTGGAGGTTCGCCAAAGGTTTGCCTTCGGGCGGGATGGGGCGGGTGGCGGTGTCCTTCCACAAGCGCGGGGTGGGATGGGTGTTTTCCGGGGTGGCGAAGTGGAGCACGAAGGGTGACTCGGCGGGATCGGGGTTGGTGATGATCTCGGCCTGCTCGTCGCGGATCACGATAAACTCGCGCCATGTTTCGTCGGTGGTGAAAATCTCGGTGAGGAGTTTCTCGAAATCGCTGCGGGAAATGGTGCGCTGGTAGGCTTCGAGGGTAGTCCAGTCGGGGTTCTCGGCGAGGAGAGAGAGGGCGGTGGGGTTCGGGGGAACGGTTTTTTCGGGGATGGCGGGCGTTGTCGGCTCCGGGGGATCGGTGCGGAGTAACAGGAACACGACCAGCAGCCCCAGACAGAGGGTGGCGATGAGGGGGGCGGGGTTGCGCATGGGGGTTTCCTAAACTATAAACTTTAAGTTTTAAACCTAAAGTGGAAGTGTGAAGAGGGTTGCGTTCCGGAGACGGAGCGATTTGACTTTGCCCCACATCCATCCCCACTCGTTTTGAAATCCCACGAAATTTTCTCCGCCGTCGATCCCGCCGTTGTCACCGAAATCCTTGATTGGTTCCGGGCGAACGACCGCAACGTTTACAAAACCGCCGTCTCCACCCTCGCGGGCCGGCGCAAGCTGCGCCCGGTTTTCATCCAACAGAAATCCCTGGCCGAGCAATACGCGTGGATCCACAAGACCCTCCAGGTCAAGGCCTGCGATGACATCGGCGAGCAGATCCTCCAAGCTTACCTGATGGCCGGCCAGCAATCCATGCTCGGCATGTTCTGCGACGGCATGGGCATCCCCCACGACGGCAAAGGCTCCGTGGTCGGAGACCTTCCCAAGGGCCTCGACAAGGAGCGCCTCGACGCGACCGTGGACAAGCTCGTCGATGTGTTCGACCCCAAGATTTTCACCCTCTATCTCCACTGCTTCAACATGCAGTTCGCGGGCGGCTATCCCACGCTCACCGAGAAACTCGCATCCGACGAGCGCCTGAAACTGGCGTGACATTCATTTCCCGCTGATGCCGAAAGTTTATCTCAAGACCTACGGCTGCCAGATGAACGAGCGCGACACCGAGCAGGTGGCGCGGATGTTCACCGAGGGCGGCTACACCCTGACGCCGACGGAAAAGGACGCCGACGCGATCCTGATCAACACCTGCTCGGTGCGCGACCAAGCGGAGCAGAAGGCGCTCGGGAAAATGGGCATCATGGGTGCGCAGCGGCAGAAGCGCGCGCACGTGGTCTATGGCTTCATGGGCTGCATGGCGCAATCCCGCGGGCAGGAGCTTTTCGAGCGCATCCCGCACCTCGATCTCGTCGTCGGCACGCAAAAATACCACAAGGTTTTCGAATACGTGGACGGCATCCTGAAAAGCCGCATGGAGGCGCGCATGGACGATCCGGCGCTTTCGTTGAGCGGGAGTTCCGTCTGCGACATCGCGGAGGAAACGGATTCCCAGAACACGATCCGCGACCACATGCCCAAGGCGCGCAACGCCTCCGCTTTCGTCTCCATCATGCAGGGCTGCAACATGCGCTGCTCGTTCTGCATCGTGCCGGATACGCGCGGCAAAGAGCGCGGGCGGCCCATCGCGGACATCGTGAAGGAAGTGGAATTCCTCGCCGGACAGGGCGTGAAGGAGGTCACTCTACTCGGCCAAATCGTGAATCTCTACGGGCGCACGGAGTTTCCGAAGATCGATGGGAAATCGCCCTTCGTGCAGTTGTTAGAGGCGGTGCATGCCGTGGAGGGCATCGAGCGCATCCGTTTCACCTCCCCGCATCCGATTGGTTACCGCGACGACCTTGTGGCGGCGTTCACCTACCTGCCGAAGCTGATGCCTCACATCCATTTCCCGATGCAAAGCGGATCGGACACGATTTTGAAAGCGATGCGGCGCCCCTACAAGAACGCGAAGTTCGTCGAGATCTGCGAGAAAATGAAAGCCGCGCGGCCGGATCTCGCAATCACGACGGACATCATCGTCGGCTTCCCCGGCGAGACCGAAGAGGATTTCCTTGCTACTATGGAAACCGTAGAACGGCTGTCCTTCGACAACGCCTTCGTGTTCCGCTACTCGAAGCGCAAAGACACCCCCGCCGCCGAGATGGACGACCAGATCCCGGAAACCGTGAAGGAGGAGCGCAACCAGCGCCTGCTCGCGGTGGTGGATCGTCTCGCCAAGGAAAAAAACGCCGCCATCGTCGGCACCGTGCAGAAAGTCCTCTGCGAAGGGCCGTCAAAGCACAATCCAAGCACCCTTTCCGGCCGGACGCCGCAGAACAAGATCGTGATCTTTGAGGGCGATGAGAACAAACTCACCGGCGAGATCCTAGATATCGCCGTCAAGGAATCCACGGGGTTCACGACCTACGGCGATGTGATTTGATCCGGTAGGGCCGATCCGGCCCGGTCGGCCCATTTCAAAAACCCTACGCGCCGCTCACTCGGGCGGGAGTGAGATCACGAAGAAAAAAGCCCGCCATACGGCGGTTTCACTACCATGCCGTGATTACGGCTCCTCCGTGTTTGATCAGGGCCGACCGAGCCGGATCAGCCCTACCAGGATCGGATCAATCTTGCCGTGCGATCATCCACCGGCCTCCGCCACAAGTGGAAGGTCGTTACCAACAACACCAAGGACTTCCGCCGCATCGATGGCCTCGCCCTTGAGGACTGGCGCTGAAAACATCGGCATCGTCTTTTTGTAAGAGGAGTCTTCCACCACCCAAATGGCCTCAGTCAAAACCGCGCTTCGGGATTTGCTGGGGCTGTGAACCCAAAAATGACCGATCAAACAGGAGCTGAATGTTGAAATGCGACACCCGTCCCCTTTGAGACACAGCATGTCCTTTAGGGCGGGGTTCATCATCGGATCAGTTGGTTCTTTTCGGCGAAACGCAGCAACCAGCGTACGGACGGACGCCCGTAGCGTTCCGCGCAGACAGCAAGCTCTTCCCGGTCGAGGCCATCGCCGGTTTCGACGCGCATGCCCTCCATCCAGCGGGCGACATCCGCCATCGAGCGAAAGCCCGCCTCGCGAGCGATCCGATCCACCAACGCCTTGGTAGGGCTGGCGATCAGGAAAGGCAGATCCGACTCCGTGACGCGAAGTATCCCCACCGGATAGACCGTCTTCGGAATCGTCAGATAGCGGAAGCGGCCGAAGTCGTTCTCGAACCCGGCGGGGCGCTTCGTCGTGGCGGAAAGGATTTCGGTAACGCCCTCGGGGATCATGCCATGCCATGCCAGCGCCGTTTCAAAACTCACGTAGGACGGCCCGTAGATCGGCCCCGCGAGGCAGCGGGGGTCAAGATCCCGGCGGCTGGCGTAGAGTCCACGCCGCAGCGAAACCAGCTCTCCCGTCCCAAGCATACGGGCAGTCTTACCCTTCCAATCCGTCAGTCCTGCGAGGACATCGCGCATCCGGACTGTGTCCAGAATGGCGTCGTTTGGAAGTTCGAGATGCATGATTTCAACGGGAACATTGCAATTATTACAACTTTCTTGTGAAAAACAACCATTTTTCTCCCAGCAAGCTGATAACCCACCCATCACGCCGACTTCGCCCTCATACGCCTGATTTTTAAACTAATAAATTTTCCCAATTGGTCTGCAATAGACTTGGACAGGCGCATCATTGAGCCCGAATTCCGAAGTTGTAGGGGGCTTCATTGGAATTTTGACCACAATGGAAGCGCAGCGAACATGGAGGAACTAACCGCCTCCAAATCCTTCCTCAAATGGCACGGATTTTCACGGATTTAAGAATACACCAAACAGGTTTGAAAACGGCTCCATAACTCTTTCTTCATCCGTGCCTTTCCGTGCCATCCGTCTTATTAGTCGAAGTAGCCGCTTTTTATTAGGGTCAGTCCTTTCGGATTGATATATTCAAGCTGGCAGAACAAAAAATCAATCCGAAAGGACTGACCCCAATCGTAATTGATTCATATTATGTTAAAAAAGCGAGAAATTATTGTTTTTTGCTCATTTATGCGTCATATCCTCCAATTTCCGGCTTGTCAAAAAAATCCATAGAAAAGGTGCGGCATTACGAGGGTAAATCCACAGAACGTCATGAAATTGGAAGATCAGATTCGTGGAAAATGGGGTCAGATGCGGCGTTGAAATCAAGGGGTAATTTGTGCTTTTTTGAGGATGTCGGGGTTGAAGGGTTTTTCGCTTTTTAGGACTCCATAGATCAGGTGAAGGAGCTTGGTCATAACGGCTCCGATGATGACGATGGAGGGTTTGCCTTTCTCCTTGAGGCGTTCGGCGAAGGCTTTGCAGATGGGGTTGAAGCGCATGGCCGACATGGCAGGAAAGAACAGGGCTTTGCGGATGTGGCGGTTGCCCGCCTTGCTCATCGGGGTGCGCGTTTTGCCACTAGTGCCGCTTTGGAAGATGCGCGGCGTGACTCCCGCGTAGGCGGCAAGCTGACGTGTTCTATTTTCCTGTTCTATTTTCCTGGGAATGTGTGATTGGGAATGTGTGATTTGGCGTGGTTTTGTCAGCAGATGATAGTTTTTAGGCCTGCGCTTTTTTGCATGCGGCTCCTCCTATTCCGGGCGATGGGGAACTAGGTCGTCAGCCATGACTTCGAACATTTTTTCACTGCCGAGGATAGGCCGTCCGCACGGGGAAATGGCGCGTATGATTTACGGAAGCTTTGTGCCAGTCTCGCCTACGCGGCTGATAATTTCATAGTTCATGAAGCTCTGTGCTGCTGCAGGATGTGCGAAGCATACTAGTATTTCCTCCATAGCTGCGGCACGAAAAGCACCAGCAGCGCGAACAGCTCAAGCCGCCCGAGTATCATCAACCAGCCTAGAAACGCCTTGGTCGGCTCGCGTAGTTCGGAGAAATTCTTAGTAGGTCCGACGGCGTCGAAGCCCGGACCGATGTTAGAAATGGTCGCCAGCACGGAACCGGCACAGCTTTCCATGCTGATCTCCGTGCCCGCCTCAAGGAAGCCCACCACCGCCGTGGAGGCGACGCAGATCAACAGGTAAAGCGCGATGAAAAACATGGTGCGTGCGCGCGCGGAGTCGTCTAGCGGATTGCCATTCACCACAACACGGAACACCTGGTTCGGCCGGAACGTGCGGATGATCTCGTTCCGTGCCGATTTCGCGAAGACGATGAGCCTGCCCACCTTAAAACCACCCGAGGTCGAACCCGCGCAGCCACCGATCAGCATCAGGCAGGCGATGAGCACCTTCGACCACGACGGCCACTGGTCATAATCCGCCGTGCCGAAACCGGTGGTCGATGCGATCGTGACCACGATGAACGCCGCATCGCGCAGGCTCGCAAGGATGGTGACCTCTTCCGTCTGGCTGCGTCCGATGGCGATCAGCAGGATGAAAAGCGCGCATATCCCGATGAACCAGCGGGCGTCCTCCTCGCTGATCACCCGTTTCCAGTTGCGGCGCAGGATCACCACGAAGAGCAGGAAATTGAGGCTGCCCAGGGTCATGAAAAGGATCAGCCACAGTTCGATCAACCACGAGTTTCCCCAACCCGTGTAGTGGGCGATGCTTGCCGTATGGGTGCTGAAGCCGCCGGTAGAGACCGTGGCGAACGCGTGGCAGGCGGCGCTGAACCAAGACAGCCCCATGAACCGCAGCCCGACCAAGCACGCGAGCACCATGCCGAAGTAGATGCGCAGCAGCAGCTTCGCGGTGTCCTGGATGCGCGCAAGGCCTAGATCGCCGCTGCGGAAGGAGGACTCGTTGTTGAAAAGGGATTTCGAGGAGACCCCGATGTAAGAAAGCAGTGCGACAAAAAGCACCAGGATCCCGATCCCGCCGAGGAGCTGCGTCGCGGCGCGCCACAGCAGGATGCCGCGCGGCCATTCCTCGATCACCGTCATCACCGAGGAGCCGGTGGTGGTGAAGCCGGAGGCCGCCTCGAAAAACGCCCCTGCGGGCGTGAGATACGGCGGGCATAGTAAGAAAGGGAGCCCGCCGAAAGCACTGCACAAGAGCCAGCCTATGCCCACGATCACGATCGCCTCCCGCTTCGGGATCTTGTCATGCCTTGTTTTCCTGATCCCCGGCAAGATGCCCAGCAGCCCGCAGCCGCCGGTGATGATCGCGGCGAGAAATAGCATCGAGGCCGCTTCCTTGTCGCCCGCGACCACATCAAACTTCGCGAAGAATCCGCACATCAGCATGGCCATGGCCTCCAGCACGAGGAGCAGGCCGAGGATGCGCGCGATCAGGTAGAAATTCATGGGCGGATCGGCTTGGATCAGGCGGCCAGCAGTTTCAGGAAACGCTTCACCACATCCCTGGAAACCATCGCGTAGATATGGTCACCACCCAGCAACACATCGTCCGGACCGGGAACCTCCGCTTGCAGTCCACGCAGTTTCCCCACCAGCACGGTGCCCGGCGGCCAGTCGATCTCCTTCACCATGTGCCCGGCAGCGATGGAGCCTTTCCCAACGCGCATTTCTAACAGATCGATCCCGTCGAATTTTTTCACGATATGGTGGGAATCCGTGGTGATGAAGCGCTGGATCTCACGCCGGGTCGCCTCGCGAGGACTGATCGCCGCGCGGATGCCGAAGTGGTGGCCGCTTGCCGAGATCGCTGCCGCGTAGTCCGCGCGGTGGATGATCGTGAGGCAGTTTTTCACCCCGAGAGTATGTGCCTGCAGGCAGGACATCACGTTGTCCTCATCGTCCACGCTGGTGCTGATGAAGAAATCCGCCTCACCGACCTGCTCCTCCTCCAGTTCCGCGGATACGGTGGCATCGGCGTTGATGATTGTGGCGTTGGTCAGGCGGTCAGCGAGGCTGGCGCAGATTGCCGGATCGCGTTCGAAAACGCGCACCGTGCAATCGATGCTCTCGAGCATTTGCGCCAGCGAGAAGCCGTATTCGTTGCCGCCGAAAATGACCACCCGCAGCTTGTCTCCGCTGCGGCCTTTTCCCTGCAACCTCTCCGCGAACCCACGCAGCTTCCTCGGTTCCCCGAAAATTGTCACCAGATCGCCCTCCTCGATCACGGATTCCGCGGTGGGCACGTGGGATGTATCGCCCCTTGTGATGATCGCCGCGCGCACGCCCCGCGGCGCCTCGATGTCACGCAGCCTCTTGTGGATCTCCTCCGAATGGCCACCCACCCTGATCTGCTGCAGTTCGATCCGGCCCCGCGCCAATTCCTCAACCACCAATGAATCCGGATTGCGGACGAATTTCGCCAGCTCGATGGCCGTGAGGCGCTCCGAGCTGAAGATATGATCCACGCCGAAGTGCCCGCGGAAATCGAATAGCCACTCCTCGCGCTGGAGCGAGGGGTGCACACGGCTTACCACCTTCGCCACGCCCATGTTTTTCGCCATGGAGGCCGACATCATATTCGTGGTGTTAGAGGATGACATCGCCAGGAAAAGCTCGCATTCGCCCACGTCCGCATCGGCTAGATGGGTCACGCTGGTGCCGTCGCCATGGATCACTTTCAAATCCAGCGTGGCATCCAGTTCATCAGCGAGCACTTTGTCTGCCTCGATGAGTGAAATGCGGTGCGCTTCCTTCGCCAGAGACATAGCCAGATGCCTGCCGATCTCCCCGGCCCCTACGATGATGATATTCATGAGGAAATGATGGCGGCCACAACCGCGACCCTTTTCTTATCCACTGCCGCCGCCCCCCGCAATCCCAACCTTTCTCCGGATATCCACCCTAACTTCAGGAAAACCCGCCCGTCGGAGACGAAGTCAATCATGGCACATGCCGGAAAAACCCTTTGGGTCGTATTTTAAACATCCTTACCACAGACTCCAAATCACCGCTTCAAAAAATGAACTTGGGCCGACATTCCGTTCAGATCCTCGAGCGCGAGATCATCAGCAGGCGGAGGCCGTTCAAACAGACGATGACAGTGCTGCCCTCATGGCCGATGACGCCGATGGGCAACGGCAGGGCGAAGCCGAGGGCGGCGATGATCAGGAAAAAGATCACGGCGGAGGCGAGGGTGAGATTCTGAATCAAGACGCGGCGTGCACGGCGCGAGTGACTGAGGAGCAGCGGGATGTTTTCCAAGCGGTCGCCCATCAGCACCACATCGGCGGTTTCCATGGCGACATCAGTCCCCGCACCGCCCATCGCGACGCCGAGATCGGAGGTGGCGAGCGCGGGGGCGTCGTTCACGCCGTCGCCGACCATCATCACGCGGCCTTCCTTTTTTAGCTCGCCGATCACGCGGAGCTTGTCCTCGGGCAGCAGCTCGGCGCGGACTTCGTCGATACCCGCCTCATCGGCGATGGTCTTGGCGACGAGTCGGTGGTCGCCGGTGAGCATGACCACCTTTTTCACGCCGTGGCGGTGGAGCTGCGCGGTGAGTTCGCGCGCCTCGGGGCGGATCGTATCGGCCATGGCGAGGACGGCGAGGGCGGTGACGGAATCGCCGTCACGCAGTCCCATCCAGACACAGGTGCGGCCTTTTTCGAGCAGGGGTTTGGAGTTTTCCGAAAGGGCGGCGAAGCCCGCCGCCTGGTTCTCGCGGAACCAGCGCTCGCTGCCGATCACGTAGCGCTTGCCTTCCACGGTGGCCTCCGCGCCTTTGCCGGCGGTGGATTGAAACGCGGACGCGGGCGGCGCGCCAATGCCTGTTTTCTCCGCCGCCTGTATGATGGCGCGGGCGAGCGGGTGCTCCGATTTCGACTCCAGCGCGGCGGCGATGCGGAGGAGCTCCTTCGCCTCCGCCGGGAGTTCGCTTCCGAAAGCAACGGCTCCTTGCGGCGTGACGATCTCGGTGAGGGAGGGCTTGCCGACGGTGAGCGTACCGGTCTTGTCCACTGCTACGATGTCTATCGTAGATGCGCGCTCGAGGTGGGAGCCGCCCTTGATCAGGATTCCGCGCCGCGCCGCGCCGCCGATGGCGGAAAGGACGGTCGCCGGCGTGCTGATAACCAGCGCGCAGGGCGACGCCACGACCATGATGGTCATCGCGCGGTAGAACGCGGTGCCGAACGTTTCCCCCCATAGCAGCCACGGAACTAGGAACACGCCGATGGTGAAAAGGATCACGCCCATCGCATACCACTGCTCCGCTTTCTCCAGGAAACGCTGGGCTTGCGATTTCTCAGCCTGCGCCTCGGCGACGAGCTTCACCATCCGCGCCAACGCGGAATCGTCCGAACGTTTCGTTACGGTTAGCTCGATGCCGCCGCTCTGGTTGATCGTGCCCGCAAAAAGCTTGCTGCCCGCGTGCTTCGTGACCGGCATCGACTCGCCGGTGAGCGACGATTCATCGACGTGTGTCTCGCCCTCGGAAAGCACGCCGTCCACCGGAATCTGGCCGCCGGGTTTCACCACCACCGTCTCGCCGATCTGCAAGTCCTCGACGCGCACCTCGATCACCGCGCCACCGCGTTTCACCGAGGCAGTGTCGGGCCGCAGCTTCAGCAGGGACTCGATCGCGCGGTGCGTGCGCTGCATGGCATAGCGCTGGAGGACATTGGAAAAGGCGAACAGGAACAGCAGCAGCGCACCCTCGAAGGGAGCGCCGACAAGTGCCGCTCCGAGCGCCGCGAGGACCATCAGCACATCCACATCGAGCACCTTCTCACGCAGCGAGGCGATGGCCGACTTCACGCCCTCCTTCCCGGTGAAAAGATAGGCTCCGAAATACAAGCTGTGCGTCGCCCACCCAACGCCGGAAATTTTCTCCACCGTGAAAGCGGCGATTAGGAAAAGCAGGCCGAGGCCGCAGGAAATCTCCTCGTTGTGCTCACCGGCGCGGATGCGGGCGGCGAGCGGCTTGTCCTCCGGCTTGCGCATCTCCAGCGGCGTGATCGACGCGCCCGTCCCTTTCACCCCGGCGATCACCTGCGCCTCCGGTGCGACCGAGGAATCGAAAGTCAGGCACAGCACCTTGCCGAGGTAGGTGGCTGTCGCGCGGCGCACGCCGGGAACCTTTCCGACCTTTTTCTCCAGCTTCAGCGCGCCCGCCTCACTGCTAGCGCTTTCCAGCCGGAAACTCAGTTTTCGCAGCGCGTTGGAAAGGTCGGCGGCGTCTTCCGAGGCCATCGCCCGCAGATCGCTTTCGCTGAGGCGCGCCGGATCGTAATCGATCTGCAGCCGCCCGTGCTCCGGATCCACCGTCACGCCGAGGATGCCCTCATGATCCGCCAGTTCGCGGATTGGCTCCTCGGGATGATCGGTTTCGTTTATCATTTCGCCTCACATTATTGCCGGGTAAGGAAATGGCGAGCGGAGAAACACGAGCGCCTCCTTGCGTTGGCATCACTCCAACAACCTGCTTTGGAACACCTCGTAGATCCACTTCCGCGGCCCTGCGAAAACACAGGTGATCATGCGGCTACCCTCGATGATCTGATATTCGAAAACAACCCGGTGCGCGCCGACCCGCAGCCGATAAAATCCTTCCAGCTCATCCGTGAGCGCCTTGATATCACCCTTTTCATGCGCCAGATCCTTGATGGCCAGCCGCAGCGTATGGCGGGGCTGCGGAGCCAAACGGCGGAGGTAATCCACCACCTCATCCTGAATGCGGACGGCGATCATATCCCGTCGAGCACCGAGACATCATGGTATTTGGCCGTGTCCGCACGGTGTTTACGAATCGCGGACATCGCCTTCGGATCCGCCAGAAGCTCCATGGTTTCGCCGATGGCCTCCATCCGCTCCATAGAGATCAGAACCGCCACCGCGCGCCCCTGCTTCGTGATCGTCACGGGATGATCCACTGCCTCCTCCACCAAGGCCGAAAACCTTTGCTGCGCGGTCTTGATCGTGTAGCTATCACTCATGCCGTCAACGTATTCCTTTTTTCTAAAAAAAGGAATACATAATTTTGGAGCTACAATTTATCCAGCGGTGGCGTATCGCCCGGCTTGCTCGGCTTGCCTGTTTCCGGGTCGATCCCGATCATGAGCCACACCTCGCGGATGATGCGCATCGAGACCTCGCCGAGGAGTTCCGACTCATGTCCGATGCCCGCCACGCCGATGTTGATCGAGGGCACGGAGCCGTTCGGCGTATCGGCGCTGCCCACCTCGACGAAAAGCCTGCGGCTGAGCTCTTTCACCGCGGCGGCTTCGCCGGGCTGCTTGAATTTCTCCTGCAGGCCGATGTCCGCCACCACTGCCCGCAGGATCTCCTCGGTGCGGAGTTTATCCTCGATCTGCTTCGCTAGGTTCTTCTGATCCTCCATCGAGATATCCGCCCGCAGCGCGATGGGCACCCAGATTTTGGAGGGCTGGCGGAGGTGGTATTCGCTTTTTGCGAAACGCGCTACAAAGAACATCACCGTCAGGCCGACGACGCCCATCACCGTCCATAACATCCACCGTTGCATGCGCATCATTTATGCCCCATTCATCCTCCAGCCAAGCCGGAAATCAGCCCCATGGAATACCCACCCACCCACGCCACCCGCCACACCCTCCCGAACGGACTCACGTTGATCCTCGATCCCGATCCCGCCGCGCCGGTCATCAGCGTGCAGGCATGGGTGGCCACCGGCAGCATCCATGAGGGCGAAAAACTCGGTTCCGGCCTCTCGCATTTCCTCGAGCACATGGTCTTCAAGGGCACCCGCGATTTCACCTCCGAGGAGCTCGCCCAGGCCGTGCAGGCGGCCGGCGGCCACTGGAACGCCTACACCACCTTCGAGCGCACGGTCTATTACATCGACGGCCCTTCGCGCTCCTTGGAAACCTTCCTGAAATGCCTCACCGGGCTGGTGTTTTCCCCCGTCATTCCAGAGTCCGAGTTTGAGTCGGAAAAGGATGTGATCCGCCGCGAGATCGACATGGGTCTCGACGATCCCGACAACGCCTCGATCCGGCTGCTCTTATCTACGGCATTCACCGTAGATGCCCGCCGCCACCCGGTCATCGGCCACCGCCATCTCTTCGATGATATCCAATACGCCGATCTCACCGCCTATCACCGCGCCCGCTACACGCCGGATCGCACGCACCTCGTGATCTCGGGTGATTTCGATCCGGCGAAAGCCCGCGAGCTCGTCATGGAGCTGACGGCGGATTGCAAAATTGTCCCCGGCCCCGAGCCGCATATCCAGGCGGACGCGGTGCAGCTCGGGCCGCGCGAGGGCTTCGACACCTTCGATGTGCCGACGAGCCGTTTGTGCCTTTCCTGGAAAGCCCCGGACGTCGCCCATCCCGACGCGCCCGCCTACGATCTGCTCGCCGCCATCCTTGGACGCGGCAAGGCCTCCCGCCTCCACCGCCGCCTCCGCGACCAGCGCGAACTCGCCATCGAGATCTCCGCATGGACATGGATCGGCCCCGGATCGGAAGGGCTTATCGCCGTCTCCGCGGAATCCGCTCCCGAGAAACGCGACGAGCTCAAGGCCGCCATCCTCGCCGAGATCGAGGATATCGCCGCCAGCGCCCTCGATGAGGATCTCGCGAAAGCAAAGCGCCAGACGGCCGCCAGCCAATTCCGCTCGCTGACCACCGCCTCAGGTCGCGCTTCCGATCTCGCGTCGAACTGGCATGAGGCGCGCGATCTCGATTTCACCCGCAGCAACCTCGCCGCGATCAACGCCGTCTCCGCCGACGACATCCGCCGCGTGGCCGCGAAGCTTTCCGAAAACCGTCTCACCTACACCTCGGTCGATCCGAAGGATCACGTCCCCGCCGCCACGCGCAGCAAAGCCGCCGCCGTCTCCCACGCGATCACCACCCACACCCTTTCCAACGGCCTCCGCCTCGCGCTGCTGCCGGATCGCCGCGTGCCGCTCATCCATTTCCAGGCCGCTGCCGGCGCGGGCTTGCCTTCAGAAAACCCGCAAACCAACGGCCTCAACCAGCTCCTCGCCTCCACCTTGCCCAAGGGCACCGCGACCCGCAGCGCCGATGAAATCGCCCACGCCCTCGAGTCGCTCGGCGCATCCATTTCCGCCTCGGCGGGCAACAACGCCCTGCTCGTGCAGGCCTCCGGCCTTTCCGCCGACGCCCTGCCCATCATGGAGGTCTTCGCCGATGTGATCCTCAATCCCATCTTCCCCGCCGAGGCCATCGCCCGCGAAAAGGCCTCGCAGCTCGCGTCGCTGGAAGAAGCCCTCGCCGATCCGCTGCACCGCTGTTTCGCGCAGCTCCGCGCCACCCATTACAGCGGCACCGGCTACGGCCTCGATTCGCTCGGCACCTTGGATACGTTGGGGAAAATCGCACGCGCCGATCTCGCCGCCCACCACGCCCGCCATTTCAACGCCGCCAACCTCACCCTCGCCATCTCCGGAGATTTCGACCCCGATCAGCTCATCGGCCTCCTCGAAACCTTTTTTAAAAACCTCCCCGCCGGGGAAAGGTGGATGCCGCCCGCATCTACTACGAATCTAGGAGCAAGCGCCGAACTCACCCTACCCAAGAAGCAGGCCGTGCTCGCCATCGGCTACCCCGGCACCCACGTCAGCGGGACCGACCGCCACGCGCTCGCCTTCGTCCAGGAGCATGCCTCCGACATGGCCGGGCCGCTCTTCGGGCGCATCCGCGAGGAGCTCGGCCTCGCCTACCGCGTCGGCGCCACCCAGTTCCTCGGCTACGACAGTGGCCTCTTCACGTTCTACCTCGCCACCTCGCCCGAGCAGCTCGAACTCGCCCGCACCGAGCTGCTCAAGGAAATCGCGAAAATCGCCGCCGAAGGCATCCCCGCGGACACCTTCGAACGCGTCCGCTCCACCGTCCTCAGCGGAGCCGCCATCCAGCAGCAATCCATTTCCTCCAATGCCCGCCACGCCGCCCTCGACCTCCTCTTCGGCCACCCCGCCGACACCCACCGCCTGCTCCCGGAGATCTACGAAAAACTCACCCCGGAGGAAGTGTGCGCGGTGGCGAGAAGGATCTTCGCAGCGAAACCAACCGTCTCCGTCATTCTCGGAGAAAAGGCCTAGCCGGGCAGCCGATGCTTCACGAAATTCATGATACGTGGATCTTTCGCCGCCTCCAGCAGCTCTCGCGGCCAGATGGTGTCGAAGTCAACCCCGTGATCTCTAGCAATGCAACAGTCCCGACCAGATCGAGATCCTTGCTTGTCAACGGAAGCCAATCGTCAAGGACTTTACCGATCCGATTGCGATAAAACCACGCCCAGACATTCACGGCATGGCCACCCACCAGAAGGGGAAGCTCCCCTTTGATCGGCGCGCTCAGCAACGAGGCGAAATCCAGGAATTCCGTCGGCTCGTCCCCGGCTCTCATTTCAGCGGGTATGCCTTCTTCAGGTATGCGACCAGATCAAACGTAATCACCGTATCCCTAGGGAAAATCGAGTTCTCCTCCTGAAGCGCCTCCGGGGTGATCTCGCCGGTGCGCAGGCGTTCCGCATCGCGGGCGCGCTCCTCACGGTGCTCGCGATCCAGTTCTTCAAAGCTGACAAATTCCGATTCCATGGAACTCCAACACCAAACCATCCCACGCCCCCCGTGTCAAGGCGGCGACGAACCTTACCCCCGCCATCCAGCAGCAATCCCTTTCCTCCAACGCCCGCCACCCCGCCGCCACCCATCGCCTGCTCTCGGAAATCTACGAAAAACGCACACCGGAGGAAGTATGTGCGGTGGCGAGAAAAGTCCTCGCGGCGCAGCCGACGGTTTCCGTGATCCTCGGGGAAAAGGAGTGATAGCGCTTAGCCTTCCTCACCGGAGAGCATCTCGTCGAGTTGCGTCACTAATTCCGCCGTGCGTGACCCCAGAACATCCCAAAGGATCTCCGTGTCGATTCCGTCGTAACCGTGGATCAGCCAATTTCTCAGGCCGATCACCTGCCGCCACGGGATATCAGGCCATTTCTCCCTGAGGTCATCTGGCAAACGCGTCGCCGCCTCACCGATCAGTTCCGCCACACGCTCCGCATGCCGCCTGTATCCGAGATCTCGGTCCAACCTTTCCCGGCTGCCCGCCGCCGCCAGTGCCCCGGCCTCCAAAGCGAACCCCCGCATCTGGCGAAGCGTCTCCTTTGGATCACGCTTTGCCATAAAGAAGCTGCGCCTCCGCGATTACATCCCTCAGATGGCAGCCCAGCATCGCCGGGGTGTTCAGATCCACTTTCCTCCCGAAAAGTTCCGACAGCTCCTCCGCCACTAGGAAATGATCCAAGCCCGGGTGCCTGCCGCGCTCATACTCCACCAACAGATCTACATCGCTTGTTGCGATGTCGAAATCCTCCCTCGCCGCCGAGCCGAAAAGCCGCAGCTTCGCGATCCCGCGGCTCTCGCAAAAGTCCCTGATGCTCCGCGCAGATGGTATGACCGCCGCACTCATGTCCGTGAGTTTGCCATGTTTCCACTTCACAATCAAGTTCCGCATACGCCTCCGAAACCCACCCAAGAGCTGGGGATAAGAATCCCAGCAGTCCAGAGCCTGCGGCGCCACGGTGTTCCGATGGCCGAGATGAAAAGCCATCGGCTTTCGCCTTGATGGGGCGGGGGTATTGCGGATGTAGTGCGCCATGAACACCTTGCCGCGCCCGCCGATTTCCGAAGCCGAGTTCGTCCCTCCGCATTATTTCCGGCGGCTGGAAATGAATGAAATACGGAACGGGGAGCGACCGTTGGAGATCGACCTGGGATGCGGGGACGGGTCGTTTCTCGTGGAGCTGGCGGCAGCGTATCCGGAGCGGGATTTCATCGGGGTGGAGAGGTTGTTGGGGCGTTGTAAAAAGGTGGCGAAGAAGATCCGTCGCGCGGGCTTGGGCAACGCCCGCATCCTGCGGCTGGATTCGAAATACGTGGTGGAGTGGCTACTGCCGGAAGCCTCCGTTTCCCGCATCCACCTGCTCTGCCCGGATCCGTGGCCGAAGTTCAAGCATCACCGCCGCCGCCTCGTGCAGATCCCGTTCCTAGAGGCGGTGAAAGCCGCGCTGCAACCCGGCGGCGAGTTCCTTTTCATGACAGACCACGAGGAATACTTCGAGGAAGCCTGCGGGAAAATCCACGAGAGCGGATTGTTCGTGATCGCGCCGTGGGAGGAGGATTCGTTTTTCTACCCGAAGACGGATTTCCAAATCCAATGGGAAGCGGAGGGGAAATCGATGAACCGCATCCGCTGCGTGAGCGGAAAGCGACGACAAGGATGATCCCGGTTTTTTTCACGGAGCTAGGCGGGGTGGACTGGATCACGCAAGAGCTTGAGCGGCCATCACCAGGGGAAACTGTCATCCGCACAGGGCCTCCGATCGCCGGAGGCGGGGACGGCCGTGATCCCGACTACGGTTTGGTGGGCTCGGGTTTTTTCGCCCAGACCTGGCACCATCCGGCGGCGGTGACAAGCTTGCCTCCGAAGGCGCCGCATGGGCCGGACGCTTCGCCGGCTTTTCCGGTGTAAAGAACGCAGTTGTCGCATCTTTGTTCCGGCTTGTGCATGGGATATTTGACGGCGTCCACCTTGGTGGTGTCCTCTTTGTAGCCGAGCGCGATGGCGACGGGATCGGTCTCTTCAAGCTTGGCCGGCGGCGGTGCCTGGCCGAATGCCCGGGAGCATACGGCGGCTGGGATGGCGGCGGAAACGGCGAGTTGGCGCAGGAAATTGCGGCGGTTGTTCATGGTGTTTGTATGGTTGAATCTCGAAGTCGCCGCATTCTAGCATACTTCAGATGCCCTGCACTGCGGAAATTGCGCAATGATCCGCATTTTTATTGGGGAGCTTGGAGCTGGAATCCTCCCGCCACGATTCAATACGAAAGGGCTTTTGGCAAACAGTCTAGACCTCCACCACGCTCATCAGTGCCGTGGAGATGAGCAGGCATTTCACCGCTGCCTCCTGATGGATCGCTTGCATCGCCTGCCGGTAAGCCTCCATCTGGCCGGCGTATCTCGCCATCAACTCTTCCGCTGAGTCCACGCGGTCGGTCTTGAAATCGATGATCTCCACCTTTTCCGCAGAGCCGTTGGCATCGCGGTGGATATGGAGCCGGTCGATCACCCCGCTCAACCACTTGCCATCCAATACGGCCTCGATCCGTTGCTCGCGGTGGAGGTCGATCGCCCGCCCGTCCTTGCTTAGCAACGCTCGGATCGGCGGCGCGGAAAGCGCCTGCTCCATGGTCTTGCGGAGATCCGCGCAGAAATCGGGAGCGTGTTCCCCATCGATCCATCCGATCTGCTCGAACGCTTCATGGATCGCAGTGCCAAAGCGGCGGCCTTGCGGCGATACCTTGCTGGCGGATTTCCCTTTTTCTCCGCTGGGGCTGCGGCGAGAGCGTTTCGTCACCGCGCCGCCCAACCGGATATGCGGCGCTTTTTCCGTGGCACCGATTTCTTCAATCCCGTCCGCCCAACTCGGGTTGCCGGTTTCGAAAATTCCATTCTCCGCGCCATCGATTTCGAGCGATGTCATCAGCCAGTTTGAGAGGCTGGCCTTGCCGTCCTCGGCGGAGGCGGCGGGGGTGTCGAGAAATACGTAAAGGCCTCGTTTCGCGCGCGTCATCGCCACGTAGAGTTTGCAGAAGGACTCGTAGGCCTGCTGTGACGCCCAGCGGTTTTCGGCCTCGCGCAGCTCGGGGATCATCTCCCGCACCCATTGCGCGGGAGCCATTGTGATCCAGTCATCGCCGGTCACGGTCTTGTAATGGGAGAGATCCGGGATTTTTTTTGACGGCACGTCGGGCAACACCACCACATCGAAGCCGAGCCCCTTCGATTTATGGATCGTCATCACCTGCACTGCCGCCACGCCAGGGCTTTGGGAAATTTTCCTACGCCCGATCCCCTCCGCCGCCTCGCGCGCGGTGACCACGCCTTGGCGGTCGAGCTCGCCCAGCGCCTCCAGCAAATCCTGCGCCCGCCGCCTTCCGAACATTTCCCAGCCATCCAGCAGCGGAGCGACCAGCTCGCCTACCATGCCCGCGAAGCCGATCTCGGAAACACGCCGGCTCAGCCCCTCCCACGCCGCCTGCCATGCCGTGCCGAAACGGTCATCGAGCACCGGCTTTAGCGGCGACATCATCACCGTCCGCTCCGCGAAGAGGTCGGCGGGATTCGCCAGCCAGCGCAGCAACTGCCAGACCATCACGCCCACCGGATGATCCTTGCCCGGCTCCCTTTCCCCTTCCTCTACCACCTGGAAACTCGCCGCCCGCAGCTCGTCGGCGAGCTCCTTCACCTTCTCGTTGGTGGACATCAGGATACCGCAGGAAATCCGTTTCTTGCCCACGCCGAGCTCCTTCAGCAGCCTGATCACGCGTTCGGATTTCTCCTCCTTGTCCATCACCTCGACGAGCGCGTGACCCTCGTTCTCCGGTTTCCGCAGCGGCTTGGCAGGAACGTGCTCCTCCCACTGCCACCTCGCGGCGGCGGCGCCGGAAAGCCCTCCCATGGTCGCCTTGTCACCGAATACGCGGTTCACCGGCTCAAGCACCTCTGGGCAGGAGCGCCAGGACTCCGCCATCGTCTCGATCTGCAGCCCGCCGCCGTAAGTTTCCGTGATTTCATCGAAGAGGCCGACCTCACCGCCACGCCACGCGTAGATCGCCTGTTTTTTATCACCTACTATGAAAACCGTAGATTCATCGTTCGTGATGCCTTCCTCGACCAGCGGCAGCAGGGCGTTCCACTCCACGCGGCTGGTGTCCTGGAACTCGTCGAGCAACCAGTGGCCGTAGTTGGAATCGAGCCGGAAATCCACCGCCTCGCGCCGCAGCCGCGCGTCCTCGCCGCTCATCCACGCACCCATCAGGCGTTTCACGTCATCGAAGCCGAGCTTGCCTTTCGTCCTCAGCTCCCGCTCCACGAGTCCATCGTAGGAGGCGATCAGGCCCCGCACCCCGCGCGTCCGCGAGAGCGCGGCGGCCAGTTCGCAACGCGCGGCCAGCTCCGCGAGATCGCGCAGTGCCTGGGCGGCGAGGCCGTCGATCGTGAAATCCTTGCTGACTTTCGCATGGATCGGCCCCTTGCCCGAGAGGATGCCTTCCAGCACCCTCGGCCACATCCCTGTCTTCACGTTCAGCGAGCCGCTGCCGATCGTGTGATTGCGCAGCAGCGCGAACATGTCCCCGGCCTTTTTCTCCTGATCTTTGTGGGTCTTCACCACATTCGGCCAATCCCGCTCCACCGCCTCCACCAGCGCGCCTTTTTGCTTGTCCCACTCGGAAATCTCCACGCCCGCCAGCTCCGGCGGCCCCCAAACCAAATTCTCCGGGGAAACGTAAATCCCATGCCAGCCGCCGATAAATCCCCGCAGCTCCTCCAGCACCCCCGCGCCTTCCTTGCCTTGCGTCGCCCGGCGGAAAACAGCCACGAACTCCTCCCCATCGTGCCCATGCGCACCGCCTTCCAGCAAGCCCTCTAACAGCTCATCCTTGATACCCTCCGCCACCTCGCCTTGCAGCAGCTCGAAGCGCCCACCGGTCACGCCCAGCTCGTACTGGAAACCTTTCACCACCTTCGCGAAAAAACCGTCCATCGTCCCTAGCGTCAGGCGCGGCAGTTTCCCCGTCAGCTTCTCCAGCAACCCCGCGAAATCCACCGCCCCTACGCCCAGCCGCGCTTCCAGTTCCGCCGCCTTGCCAGGATCCTTCGCCGCCTCCGCCAGCTTGCGCAAAATCGCGTCCGCGAACTCTCCCGCCGCCTTCCGCGTAAAGGTGAGTGCCACGATCCTCTCCGGCTCCACCCCCCCCGCCATCAGCCCGATGATCCGGTCGGAAAGGCGGTATGTTTTCCCCGACCCCGCCGAGGCGAGCACGAGCAGGTTTTTCTCGGGAAATTCCATGAGTTGTCGGTGCTAGGCTCGCCACAGCGCGTGATTTGTCACGTCTTGATTCGTGCAGTCAGGGCAAGCCGTGTCATCCGGCAAGGCTGATCCGGCCCGGTCAGCCCATTTCCAAAAGGCAACGGCTGACGGGCATAAGCGCCGGGAACGCGGGTTTGCAACCCGCAAGCCCATGATCGGAGAAAGAACCAGCCTTTCAGGGCTTTTCCCTTTCGCTATCCATGGGCTTGCGCCGGGAACGCGGGTTTGCAACCCGCAAGCCCATGATCGGAGAAAGAATCAACCCTTCGGGGCTTTTCCCTTGCGCTATCCATGGGCTTGCGCCGGGAACGCGAGTCTGCGACTCGCAATCCCATGATCGGAGAAAGAACCAGCCTTTCAGGGCTTTTCCCTTTCGCTATCCATGGGCTTGCGAGTCGCAGACTCGCGTTCCCAGCGGCGCGGCTTCACCACCTTTCCGTGATCACGGCTCCTCCGTTCTGGATCAGGCCCGACCGGGCCAGATCCGCCTTACCCATGGGAAATGATACCCGCCGCGCGATCCATGATTGTGACAAAATCGTCCCCCTTTTCCCTATGGCATGGGCGATGCTTATTCCTATCCTAGTCACGTCCGGTTGCAGCAGATCGGGACACAATACATATCCAAAAAATATCATCATGAAACTTAAATCAACCACACTGGCCATCATGGCCTTCTCCGCCATCGCAGCGGTCACTAGTCAAGCAGCTATCACTTACTCGGTTGGCTCGCCTTACACTCAGAACTTCAATGGCTTGAGCGGAGTTACTACCTGGACGAATGATTCCACTTTGCCTGGGTGGTTCGCAGCCACTACCAGTACGTCTTCAATTACTGCCATTGGTAGTAACACCGGATCTACTACAACAGGTGGTTTATACAGTTTTGGCGTGGCTGGTACCAACGCACTTACAGAGCGCTCTTTGGGTTTCGCCCCTTCTAATGCGTTTACAGGAGCCTCGGGTTCCGGGATCGGTGCCTTGGGATTGAGCTTTTCTCACACCGCCCCAACAGCTCTTACTTCTTTTACACTAACTTATGATGGTGAGCAGTGGCGTAAGGAGTTAACAGTTGCTCATAGCCTAACGGTGCAGTACCAAATCACATCAAGTGCCATAACAACTGCTAATCTTGTTGCGGCGGCTGGCTGGATTACAGCCGGATCAGGACTCACGTTTAATTCTCCAGTGATTACATCTGGAGCCGCTGCTCTTGACGGAAATAAAAGTGCAAATAGGTCCGCAGGTCTCACTGCCACAGTGTCCTCAATCTCTTGGGCATCGACACAGAATCTGTGGGTTCGATTCGTAGACCTAAATGATAGCGGTAACGACCAATTTCAGGCAATTGACAATCTTACCTTCTCCGCAGTCCCCGAGCCCTCCTCCGCCCTCCTCGGTGGTCTTGGTCTCCTCGCACTTCTTCGCCGCCGTCGTTAGTTTTTCAAGTTGTTCGGTGTATCGCAGACCGGCGATCCCGTGAGGGGTCGCCGGTTTTCCCTAGCGGGAACCGGAGCGAAGCGGAGAGGGAGAAAGATGAAATCCCCAAGTCCTTCCTCAAATTTCATCCGCCACGCCAAATCCCCACGGCTCAGCGGCTGAAATGTACCGCGCTCCATGCACACCATGGTCTCTACTGTACTTCGTTTCCCGAGGTTGCATGAAGAAGCATGATAGGCGCGGCTCGTCCCGGCGAGTGTGTCCGGAAACCCTGCTGGCGGACAAGGCTTAGCGCTTCGGGCTCAGAAAGCCCACGAGGCCGTTTAGGATCACTTTGAAAATCTGCCATGCGACGAGAACCACCGCGCAGCATATCCCCACGACCACAGCGAGCGCCAGGAAGATGGTTCCCAGCACAAGCCATAGCGGCCACCAGCGGGCGTCGAGGCGTCTCACACGACCTTGCCACGCCGTCCAATCGATGCGTCCGCGCATGTCCGGCGCGTCCCCTTTGACAGGACGCGGCACCACCGCCACCCCGTCGATTTCGACAACCTCCACCTCGATGGTTTGTTCGTTTCCGGCAGCCATGTCTGGACATTACCCGAGCTGCGGGAAATTCAAACCCCGAAACCCGGGCACAAAAAGAGCGGACCGACTGATCTGCCATAGGGAAAACCCAATAACCCAGAGCGTCTCAGTCGGTCCGCCTAAACAGAAATAAGCAGCATGCGTGCCAAACTTTTGGAAACGAGTGTTATCTAGGCAAGGCCACCCGAGGCATGGGGATCACGGCAGCCCCCAGCACCATGCCGCCGATGAATCCGCCGAGGTGCGCGCCGTAGGCCACGCCTGGATACCCTCCGAGATACCCTGAGAAATCAAACAACAGCCCGATCACACCGATTGCCGCGAGGTGGGCGGGCGGAACGGGTCTCGCGATAGGCCAGACATGCGGGTTGGGCAGGCGCCAGCGCACCGCCATGCTGAGATACAACCCCTCGAAGCCCATCACCGCGCCGGATGCCCCGAGCATGGGAATCGTTTCCTCCGGGTACAGGGCGACGTGGCACGCGCTGCCACAGAGGGCGGTGAAAATGAAAACCCGCATCACCCAGCGGTGTCCGAGAAGCTCCGCGGCGATCGCGGCGAAGATCCAGAGATAGAGCATGTTTCCGAGCAGATGTCCGACATCGCCATGGAGCAGTGCGGCTGTGAACAGCGTGAAGAGCGCTGCCGACCCGGAAAAATCGCCCGATCGCAAGGATTGGAGCGCCTCCATCACATCGGCCGGCACCACCATGAAGCGATCATTGAATTCCATGCCGCGCAGCATTTGTAGCCCATGAACGGACGCGATAAAAAGAATCAGCGCCAGTAAAGGCCATTGCCGGCGAAGAACGGAGGACGGGCGGTCGATACATCTCACTTCTGCAAACTGCTCGTAACAATTTCATCCCTCAAGCGAACACTTCGCCAAACCAGGCAAATATGGTTTGCCCACACTGCGTTAGAGGATCATATCGCGCGTGATCAGATAGCTGGCGGCGCAGCGCGGGCATTGCACGGTGATCGTGTCGGCGTCGTGGAAAAGCTCATCGGGCTTTTCGCGCCATGATCCGAGCACCGGCAAAATTTTGTCCAAGGTGCAGCCGCAGTGAAAACGGAAGAAGCGGGTTTCCAGTAGGCTGGTTTCCTCGGTGGTATCGATGGCGGCGACCTGCTCCGCATCGAGCCCGGCAAGCCATTCGAGATCGGCGTCCGGCTGCGCGGCGATGAGCGCGAAATTTTCATCTTCCAACCGGAAGGCGCGGGCGGGGCGCTGCTCGGACTGGGCGTAGAACTGCGAGATCCAAGCGACCGGATCGCGACCCTCGACTTCCATCGTGGAAAGGCGCGGCTCGTGCGAGTTCGGCGTGGTGGTCTGCGAGTAAAAGAAATTCCGGTCCGGCTCACGGATGTCCTCGGTGAAAACACGACCGATGATGTAGCGCTCGTTCGATGATCCGGTGACGAAAAGATTGATGCGCGGGGCGCGGAGATTCGCCGTCCAGGCGATCGTCTCATTCCACGGGCGGGCGGTAAGGTGCAGGGTGAGCATGGCGAGTGCGTCCTTGAGCATGGCGTCCAGCTCGGCGGGGTAGCGGATGCTGTTTTCCATCAGGTGCAGGTAATGATCCGTGTAAATGTCCGTGAACTGCCCGCGCAACAGCAGGCAATTCCTGTGGCGGACGAAGATGGATTCGATTTTCGTAAAGTCTTCGGGCTGCATGTGCTGTCAGGGCGGCGGGATCATTCTGTCATCGAGAATGGCTTGGGAAAAAGGGTCTCCTTCCGCAGCGAATTCGCGGAGGAAGTCTAAGGCCATCTCCCGGACAGCCGCATCGGGATTCCGCAACGCGGCCACGCATGTTTGCCAATCGACGAAACGTTCCAACAGGGCTTCGGCTTCCCCGCTGGTGGCAGTTGGCAAAAGCTCGATCCATCGGCTGCGAACCTTCGATTCGAGGAAGCGGATGTCATGTCCATCCTTCTCGCGATTCGTCAGATCCTTGCTAATGGCGAGGTCGATAGGATCGGGAAGCCATGTCCCGTCGGCATTGCGCTCGCAACGAGAAAGAACCTCCGCGAAGGATTCCGCGGGAAACTCGTTGGGACGGCGGAAGATATCGAGCGGGCAGTCTAGGCCAGAGACGCGCACCATTCCCACCTGATCTGCCGCCTCCGCGATTTCCTTGCCCGAAACTTGCCGCCACCCAGGCAGTGTATGAATGCTGAGTTCCGCGAATCGCGAGCAGACCCCTTCGACCATCACCGCCCACTCGGCGGCTGTTTCCATGGGATCGAGCCAGATATCCGCGTCCTTGGTCGGACGGTTGAAGCCATGGGCGATCACCGCCAGCCCGCCGATCACGATCACATCGTGGCGCTCGGTCAGTGCCGCTATGAATTCTCCCGCTTTGGTGCCCATTGTTCGACGGTTTCGTTGATCTTGCACGCGATTTCCCAGAACTCTGCCACCGACGAAGGATTCCTGATCCACGGCTCGCTGTTGTCTGTGATGCGCGATGGAGGCAGCTTTGGCCTACGCTTCCGCATCATGTTCCTCGCGATGCGAGCCGCCCACTCCTCCTTGAGCCGCTCGATGGGGATTCTGTATTGGGGAAGTGCCACGAAAGGAACCTAGCCGATGAGGCGGGCGGCGGAAAGGGAAAATCCGGCGATCAGCGGGTGGGCTCAGCGCACCTCGAACGGCTGGTTCGCGCTGGCAGCGTGGCCTTTGCGATCCTTCACCCAAGCATGGAGCCAGTTGCCAAAAGTCCGTGCGAATGTCCATACCGCCGGAGGCTTTTGACTGCGGCGGTTCTAATCCGCCGCTTTTTGGGTTCGTGATGAAAAACGAAGTTAGCCGGTAGCAACTCGTCGTCCCGCAAAACAAAGCCGCACTTGAAAGCTGCGAATCCGAAAACTATGCCCCTGGCAGCTCGATGAAGCCTTCCAGCTTCCGGATGCGGGTGGGGTGGCGCATTTTCCGCAGGGCTTTCGCCTCGATCTGGCGGATGCGTTCGCGGGTCACCTGGAACTGGCGGCCGACTTCTTCAAGCGTGCGGCTGTAGCCGTCCTTGAGGCCGAAGCGCTGTTCGAGAACCTCGCGCTCGCGTTCTGTTAGAGTGTCGAGCACGTCCTTAATCTTGTCCTTGAGCATCGAGAAACCGGCCTCTTCCATCGGATTGTCAGCGGCTTTGTCCTCGATGAAGTCTCCGAACGAGGTATCGTCCGAATCACCGACGGGAGCCTGCAGGGAAATGGGCTGCTGGGCCATCTTGAGAACGGCGCGGACCCGCTCGACGGGAAGGTGGATTTCCTCGGCGATTTCCTCGGGTGAAGGCTCGCGGCCGTATTCCTGGACGAGCTGCTTCTGCACGCGCATCAGCTTGTTGATCGTCTCGATCATGTGCACCGGGATCCGGATGGTGCGGGCCTGGTCGGCGATCGAGCGGGTGATCGCCTGGCGTATCCACCAAGTGGCGTAGGTGGAAAATTTGTAACCGCGGCGGTATTCGAATTTTTCGACCGCCTTCATCAGGCCCATGTTGCCTTCCTGGATCAGGTCGAGGAAGGAGAGGCCGCGGTTGGTGTATTTTTTGGCGATGGAAATGACTAGACGGAGGTTGGCCTCGACCATCTCGGTTTTCGCCTTGAGGGCCTCTTTCATCCAACGGCGCAGCTCCATGTAAACGGGCTCGAAGGTTTTGTCGTTGAGCCAAGTGCGCTGCTGGATCTCGCGCATTTTGGTGACGAATTCCTTGTCCTCCGGATGGGTATGGAGGCGGCGGGCGTATTTGCGGAATTTGTCCATGTAGTCCTCCACCTGCTCGCAGAAATCCTCGACGATCTTCTGCTTGTAGTAGAAGCGGACGTAGATGCGGTGCATCGTGGCAATGTTTTTCGCGAAGGTTTCCTCGAGCTTCTTCTTGCCGCGGGGAGCCTTGGCGGAGAGCTGGCGGAAAATGTTATCGTTCTCCTCGTGAAGCGCTTTGAGTTGGTCGCAGAGCTTGGGTAGTCCTTTTTCGTAGCGGTCGCGGGACTCGATCTTTTTATCCAGGATGACACGGTCAAAGCGCTCCGTTTTCTTCTTCAGCTTTTCGGCGAGTTCGAGGTAGAGATCGGTAATGAAGCCGAACTGGTGGAGGTTCTTGGAAACCTCGATCTCCGCGTCCTCGATGCGTTTGGAAATTTCCACTTCCTGCTCGCGGGTGAGAAGCGGCACCTGGCCCATCTGCTTGAGATACATGCGGACGGGATCATCGAGGATGTCGAGCTTCTGGTCGGCCTTGACCTCCTCTTCCTCGCCGTCCCCTTCGTCCTTTTTCTTGTCCTTGAAACGGTCCACCTCGGAGGCGTCGATGATGTCGAACTCCATATTGCGGAGGCGCTCCATGATGGCCTCGACGTCATCGGGATCGACGAGGTCGTTCGGCAGGATCTCGTTGATGTCGTCGTAGGTGAGGTATTCCTGCTCCTTGGCGAGCTTGATGAGCTCGCGGATCTTTTCCTGGATCTCCGGGGTGTCGATGCGGCGTTTCTCGCCTTTCTCGCCTTTCTTGCCTTTCGTAGGGGCTGGGGCCGGGGCTAAGGCTTCGGACTTCTGCGCCGCTTTTGTTTTCACATCGGGGGCCTTCGCGGCTTTCTCAGGAGCCTTGGCTGGCTTTTCCGGCGGCTTGGCGGGCTTTTCCGGCGGCTTGGATGCTTTCCCGGCGGGCTTGGCCGATGTCTTCGGATCGGGGAGTTTCTTCGTAACCGCCTTAGTGACCGGCTTCGCGGCGGGTTTGGTGGCGGGCTTTGCGGCGGGCTTTGCGGCGGGCTTTGCGGCGGGCTTTGCGGCGGGCTTTGCGGCGGGTTTGGGCGCGGCTTTCTTGGTTTCAGGCTTGGCGGGAGATTTTTTGGCTGGAGCTTTTTTCGCAGGAGCAGCCTTGGAGGCGGGAGCTTTTTTTGCCGGGGCTACCTTGGGGGCGGCCTTAGTCGGCTTTTTGGCGGCGGGTTTCTTGGCGGTCGTTTTGGAAGACATGAGGTGCGAGGGAGATTGGGAACGGGATGTCCGGAGACAATTCACCCATTAGCTGGGCACACGCGAAAATTCACGGGCGGGCGGAATGAAGATGGCTACATGCAAAGCGTCAAGGCGATAGTTTTAAAAAAGAAAATTCCATGCCCGGCGGGAAAACTGGCCGCGCACAAGACACGGGGGCTGTGAATCCATATTTGCCGACTTGGAACAGTGCGATTTCTTCACTTGCTAAAACGACGGGGGCTGGGGAGTGTCGCCCGCAGCAAGCGATGAATTGGATTTTGATTCTTCCCGGAGGTGGGCAGTGAGCAGCGGATTAATTGCCCTGCTCGATGATATCAGCGCCCTGGTGAAGGTGGCGGCCGCATCGCTGGATGATGCCGGAGCACAGGCAGCCAAGGCCGGTGGCAAAGCCGCCGGGATTGTGATCGATGATGCCGCGGTGACGCCCCGCTATGTGGTGGGACTGGCCGCGGATCGGGAGTTGCCGATCATTCGCAAGATCGCGGCGGGCTCGCTGAAGAACAAGCTCCTCTTCCTGCTACCGGGCGCTCTTTTTCTCAGCTTTTTCGCGCCGTGGTCGATCACCCCGCTGCTGATGGCAGGCGGTGCGTTTCTCTGTCTGGAGGGGTATCACAAGGTGATGGATTTCCTAAAACCGGGGGATGGCGTAGCCAAGAAAAGCGCCGAGCCAACCGGGCAGGACGCGGCTGAAATCGAGGACGTAAGGGTGGCCAGCGCGATTCGGACGGATTTCATCCTCTCGGCGGAGATTATGGCGATTACGCTGGATTCGGTGGCGGCGGCGCCCATTTGGATGCAGGGCGGCGTGCTGGCGATCGTGGGAATTTTCATGACGTTTCTGGTCTACGGGGCGGTGGCGGTGATTGTGAAGGCGGATGATCTGGGCGTGGCGCTGGCGCAGTCGGCCAATCGCGCTGGCAGTGCGCTGGGCCGGGGCATCGTGACAGGCATGCCGTTTTTCCTCAAAGCGCTGACCATCGTGGGGATGGTGGCGATGCTCTGGGTGGGCGGCGGGATTATGATTCACGGGCTGCATGTGCTCGGAGCGCATGCCCCGGAGGAGATGGTGCAGCACGCGGCCACAACGCTTTCGGCATCGGTGCCCGCAATAGGTGGCTTGGTGAGCTGGTTGGTGGCGGCCGGCATCGCTGCTGTGCTCGGCGTGGTCATTGGCGCATTGGTGGATCCCTTGGCGCGGAATGTAATCGCGCCGATCGTCAAGCGCGTGATGCGCGGGCGATCCTAAATAGGGTTGGCGGCGAGTCTTGGCGTGGCTGCTGCACCGTAGAACACGGCACGGGCTTTTCGCCGCCGTTCAATGGTCTACGTGCTGCTGGCTTCCTGGAGCAAACGCAGGCGCTCGATGGCCGCGCCGGAAGCGATCGCCTCGCGGGCGATGCCGATCGCGTCGCCCATGTGGTCGGCGAGGCCGGCGCAGGCGAGGGCGGCCGCGGCGTTGAGTAGGACGATGTCGCACTTCGGGCCGGTGTCTATGCCGGAAAGGATGGCTTCGAGGATCGCGGCGTTGGTTTTCGCGTCGCCGCCCTGGAGGTCTTCGAGGCGGGCTTTGCGGAAACCGAAATCCTCGGGGTTGATCTCCTCGTCCTCCAGATCCTGGTAGGCGCCGGCCTTGCAGATGAGGGTGGAGCCCATCAGCGAAATCTCATCCACCGCGCGGTGGCCCGGAGCCATGCCGCTGACCACCCACGCGCTCTCCCTGCCGAGGCGCTGTAAAATTTCCGCGAAGGCGGGGCAGAGCGAGCGGTCGGAGACGCCGACAAGCTGGCACTCGGGGCGGGCGGGGTTGAGCAGGGGGCCGATCAGGTTGAAAATGCTGCGGTGCCCGGCGGCGGCGAGCTGTTTCCTGACGCCCGCGACCGCTTTGAAGGCAGGGTGATAGTTCGGCGCGAAGAGGAAGCCGACTCCGGCCTTTTCAAGGCAATGGCGGAAGCCCTCCGGCGGCAGATCAATGCGCACGCCGAGCGCCTCCAGCACGTCCGCGCCGCCGCTTTTCGAGGTGATGCCGCGGTTGCCATGTTTCACGACCACTGCCCCGGCCGCCGCGGCGATGAACATCGCGGTGGTGGAAACGTTGAAAAGATCGAGCTGGTCGCCGCCGGTGCCACAGACATCGAGCGTGGGGCCGTCGAGTTCCATCGCGCCGATCATGGGATCCACCGCGTGCTTGAGAAATGCCTCCACGAAGCCGGCGATCTCGGCGGGCGTCTCCCCTTTTTCCGAGAGGGCGAGCAGCAGGCGGCCTTTCTTTTCATCGGCGACGGCCGGATCAAGCAGCAGTTCGGCGGCGACTTCGATCTCGCGCGGGCCGAGTTCCTCGCCGTGATCGAGGTGGGTGATGAGAGCGTCCATGTGGATGGAAACTTCAAACCTTAAGTTTCAAAATTCAATGAAGAAAGAAATTTCAAGGATTTAGGACGCACGCGAAGGGATCTTTGACCGAATCGAACTAGATGCGCTTTCGAAGAGGGGAGTTGACCTGCGATATGGCGATCATTTTCGCGCCCTCCGGCAGCGGTCTGAGCAATACCTGACCTCGTCCCACACTTTCTCCCACTTCTTCCGCCACGCAAAAGGCCGCCCGCACGCGGCGCAAAGCTTGCCAGGCAGGTCGGATTTCTTCACATGCTTCGGCATGAGGAAAGATAGTCTGTTTCCCGGTCCGCGCAAATCCCGCGCACTTTCCCGGTGGGGATGCGGACGGCTCGCATTGCATGCTGCACGGGCGGATGTGAGCGGGCGCTGGATGCGTGAATCACTCATCCCCGCGCCGCAGTTGGAACGGCGGGGAGGTGGTGATGGCGTGGATCAGCTCGATGAGTTTGCCGTCTTTTTTCGCCATGTGGGCGGCGAGCTGATCGATGGTGGTGGAGTCGTAATACTCCACGCCGCGCCCGATTGCGTAGGTGAGGAGTTTCTCGGAAACGGTGCGGTAGAAATCCGGGCGGCGTGTTTCGGCGAGGACGGCCTTGAGTGTGGCCACATCCGCGAATTCCTCACCGGTGACGAGCTCGCCGGCGGTATCGATGGGCTTGCCGGACTCGGTTTTACGGAAACGGCCGAGGGCATCGAAGTTTTCCAAACCGAGCCCGATGGGATCCATCCGCGCATGGCAGCCGCGGCAATCGGGATTCTTTCGGTGGATCTCCATCATCTCGCGCATGGTCGGGCTCGCCCCTTCCTTGGCCGCCTCCGTGAGCTCCGGCACGTTGGGTGGAGCCGGTGGGGGCGGCGTTCCCAGCAGGTTTTCCAAGACATAGAGGCCGCGTTTCACCGGTGAGGTGCGGGTGGGGTTGGAGCTGACAATGAGGAATGTGCCTTGGGTCAGAAGACCGCCACGCTCCGGGTGCTCGGTGAGATCGACAGGGCGGAAATTTTCCCCCTTCACGCCCTGCACGCCATAGAAAGCGGCGAGGCGTTCGTTGAGGAACGAGTAGCGGGCGGAAATGAGTTCCTCGGCGGGGCGGCCTTCGCGGAGAATGTATTCGAAGAGCGCATAGGTTTCCTCGCGCATGTCGTCGCGGAGGCGGGGATCGAATATCTCCGCCGCCTCGCGGTTGTCCGCGACACCGAGAATGGTGGGGGCGGATAGGGGTGCGGTGGCGAGATCACGAGCCTGCAACCATTGGCCGACGAAGTTTTCGGTGAGCCTGCGCGAGCGCGGATCGGCAAGCATGCGCTCTACCTGTTGGCGGAGGTTGGTGCGGAGTTTCTTGTTGTACGCCAAAGATAGTAGTTCGTCATCGGGGACGGATGCCCACAGGAAAAAGGACAGGCGCGAGGCGAGGGCGTATTCATCGAGCGGGACGATTTTTGCCGGGTTGTTCGGCTCCGGCTGGATCTCGGCGCGGAATAAAAAACGCGGCGAGGCGAGGCAGGCCGCGATGGCCTGCTTGATGCCGTCCTGGAAGGATTTTCCGGGAAGTTTGTCGATCTCGTTCACGATCGCCACAAGGCGGGTGATGTCGCTCTCGACAACCGGTCTCCGGAACGCGCGGGAAACGAACGAGCGCATGATCTTGCGCGCATAGGCGTTGGCGGCCTCGGGATCTTCCGGAGCCGGACCATCCACGAAGATCATGCGGTGGCCTTTCGAAAACTCCCTCTGCGTACCGTCGAGCGGCCCCCGGACAATAAGCCGCTGGAGTCGGAGGTAGAGCTCCTCCTCACCTGCCGCGGGTGATTTTTCCGGCTTTAGCGTCACCTTGATGGTCCGCTCGCCCTTCTCCATTTTCACGTCGGCGGCGAGGTCAATACTGCGGCGCTGATCCCAGCCGAGCGCGGCTTCCGCGAGCTTTTCCCCGTCGGCTGAAATTTCCAGAAAGGCCTCGGCGGTGGTTGCTTCGGTCGCGCCCTGGATCGCGTATTGGAGGGTGAGCTGGTATGTCCCGTCCCATTTCACCGGCACGTTCAGGGTGAATTCCGCCCTCTCGGAAAAAGGGATCCAGGTGGGCGGGACGGAGAGATTTTTGAAATCGCCGGCGGGAAACACAAGCTGTGGAACCTGCGCGGCGGCGTCATCGGGCAGCGCGAGGTTTACCACCTCCTCGGCGGACGTGAGGTATTTCTCCATCAGCAGCGGGGAGATGGAAAGCACGTCGCCGATGTTGTCGAAGCCGTATCCGGTATCGTCTGGCGGGAAGGCCTCGGCGGTGTCGTACTCGATGCCGAGCAGGTCGAAGACGGCGTTTGCGTATTCATTGCGGTTGAGGCGGCGGATGGTGACGCGCCCGGGATCCGGCTTTTGGGGATCGAGCTTGAACACCTTGGACTCGATCCATGCGAGCAGCTTCTTGGTTTCCTCCACGCTCGGCTGCGCCTCATCGGATGGCGGCATGATCTGTGAGCGGAGATTTCTCCAGACAGGCATCCAGTGCTCGCGGTCGCCGAGGTGGGCGGAGAGATCCTTGAATGTATCCATCCGGAAATCACCCTCCCGCGAGCCGTCGCCGTGGCAGTCGAAGCAATACTCGACGAGCAACGGCTCGATCTCCGACTTGTAGGCTTCATCTGCGATGGCCGTTTTCGCGCCAAGCATCATGATCGGGAGGATATGGCGAGCATACATGATACCGTGATACGGTGACACAAGTTGCTTCCTTACGCCTGCGTGGCAATTCCGGAAAGCTGGACATTCCCCGTTCAATCCCCAAATTCTCCCGCGTGCGCTCAGATGATTGGACGGAATGGCGGGGTGAGATTGAGGCGACCCTGATGTTCGTCGTGCGCGGCGGCGAGATCCTTCTCATCGAGAAAAAGCGCGGCCATGGCGCTGGCAAGGTGAACGGCCCCGGCGGCAAGATCGATCCCGGCGAGTCTCCCCTCGAATGCGCCGTCCGCGAGACGGAGGAGGAGCTGCTCGTTTCCGTGAGCGATGCGCGCAAGGTCGGCGAGCTGTGGTTCCGCATGTCGGATTGCCCGGACATTTTCTGCCATGTGTTCCTTGGCTCCGAGTTCAGCGGCACGCCCACGGAAACGGACGAGGCCGTGCCGCTATGGTCGCCGCTCGACGCCATCCCCTACGGCCGCATGTGGGAGGACGACCGCCATTGGCTGCCCCTCGTCCTCGAAGGCCGGAGCATCCGCGGGAAATTCGTTTTCGAGGGCGAAACGATGGTTTGGAAAGAAATCACCGAGGTGGCATTCTGCGAACGCGTGAATCCGTTCGACGAACGATACGAGTCGTAGTAGGAACTCGGCGAACAATATGACTGTCCACACCATCCTCTTTTTTTTCGTTACCGCTACCTTGGCGATATCGCAACAGCTTAATCGCGTTTGGACGGACGAACAGGGACGCAAGATTAAAGCCTCACTGGTGAAGGTAGAGGACGAGTCCGCCATACTGCTGATGCCTAATGGGAGAAAAATTCCTTATCCCATCGCAAAACTCTCTAGGAACGACCAAGCATTTATCGAGAAGTTCCAGCTTGAGCGCGAGAAGGTGAAAGAAGGAGAGGGTGCTAAGCCTGCTGATAACTTCGATGCTCCGTGGCCTGACCGGATTTCCTACGACGGCGATCCGGAGATCCAAACAGTAAAGGAGGATGCGGATGCGAAGACGTTCATTTATGAATCTGCCAACTACCGCTACAACTGTGATGTGAGGCTCTCGAACTCCGTGGTCAAGGGCTTCGCCGTAATGTTTGAAGCCACCCACCAATTCGTGCGCGAGTTACCACTCGCCATCAGCGGTGGTGTGAAACAAGAGGGGAAATACCAAATTCTCCTGTTTGAAACGGAACAGTCCTACTACTCCGCCGGTGGCCCGCCTGGTTCCGCCGGGGTTTTCATCGGAGGGAAGAATATCGTCATGGTTCCTCTGACCAGCCTCGGCGTGAGACCTGTCGGTAGCGGATACATGCTTGATCGAGATAAATCAAACAAGACCCTGCCGCACGAACTCGTCCACCAGCTCACTCCGGACAATTACTACTCCCACGGCTCTGTGGGCTGGTTCACCGAGGGCTTGGCCGAGTACGTGGCCGTCACCCCATACAGCTATGGCAACTTCAACGTGAAGACGAATTTCAAACTTATTGTAGAATATGTCACCTCATATGGGAAAAAGGGCGATGGAGGACGTGCGATTGGCAAAGAAATCAAGCTAGGCAGCCTCAGAAACTGGATGCTTCAGTCCTACGCATCATTTACCTCAAGCTCTCAGGTCAACTACGGCTGCGGCCTGCTCATCACGAACTACTTCTTCCACATGGATCGCAATGAAGATGCTGCCCGCATCAAGAATTTCCTCAAGGCGCTTAACGAAGGTAAGGATGGCGAGGATGCGCTAAACGTTTTGCTGGATGGCCAGACATGGGAAGAGCTTGAGGAGGAAATCGCCAAGGCCTACTCACGCAAGGGGGTTGATTTCACTTTTTCCAAATGATGGGAACTACGGGAAATATCGTAGAAAAAGCCCTCCCCGCCCTCCCGGGTCAATCCCCGGAAGCGCTCTCAGCATGGCTTTCCGCGCAGGGCGAACCGGCTTTCCGCGCGAAGCAGATCCTCGATTGGGTCTGGAAAAAAAAGGCATCCTCCTTCGCGGACATGACGAATCTCCCCGCCGCGCTGCGCGAAAAGCTCGCCGCCGCCTTCCGCCTCAGCGCACTGACCCACGCACAGACCCAGGGTAGCGCCGACACCACGCGGAAGTTTCTCTTCCGCCTCCACGACGGCCGCTACATCGAGTCCGTACTCATCCCCGCGAACCCCGCCCTCTACGGTGAGAAATCCGACCGCCGCACGCTCTGCGTTTCCTCGCAGGTTGGGTGCGCGTATGGTTGCAAGTTCTGCGCCTCCGGCCTCGCCGGCTACACGCGGAATCTTGACGCCGCCGAGATTGCCGGGCAAGTGCTCGCCGCCGAGCAGATTTCCGGTGAGCGCGTGGACAATCTGGTCTTCATGGGCATGGGCGAGCCCATGGCGAACTTCAACCACCTCATGGCCGCCATCGCCCTGATCACCGGCCCGGAAACCCTCCACCTCGGCGCCCGCCACCTCACCATCTCCACCTCAGGCCTTGCCCCGCAGATCAGGAAACTCGCGGATCATCCCCAGCAGATCCGCCTCGCCATTTCCTTTCACGGCGCCACCGACGAAGTCCGCGACCGCATCATGCCGGTGAACAAGAAGTATCCCGTCGCCGAGCTGATGGATGCCCTCGCCCATTGGAACTCGACGAAAAAGCAGAAGCTCACCCTCGAATACATCCTCATCAAAGGTGTCAACGATTCCCTGGAGCAGGCCGCCATCCTTGCCCGCCACGCCCGCCATGTTTCCGCCAAGGTAAACCTCATTCCCTACAACACCGTCGAGGGTCTCGAATGGGAGCGCCCCGCCCTTTCCCACTGCCGAGCCTTCCAGGATGTCCTGAAAAATGCCGACGTCACCGCCACCCTCCGCATCGAGAAGGGCCACGATATCGACGCCGCCTGCGGCCAGCTTCGCCTGAAACAGGAGACCGCCGAGGGGATTGTGTGAAAATCCAAAGCGCGGGAAGGTCTTAGGTTTGGTTCGTGCCGTTGTCGCGGGTGATTCGCTGTAGCGCCTAGCGTGAACCCTGCGGAACGGCCTGACAGTGCCCCGCGCTAATGGCGCCCATGGTTGATTCGAATTTCCGAGCCGTCGGCAAAGCCCTGAATGACTAGGTTTCCCTCCCCTGCAAATGTCATGGTCAGCCCGCCGGTCTCCGTTTGGTCGATCACACGCATCCCTTTCTTCTCCCACGATTTTTTCTGGAGCTCGCGTTGGCGGTCCATTTCAGAACCCGCGGAACTAGCCACGATGATCGCCTGCGGTTTCACGGCGCTGAGAAAGGCATCGGTAAGGCTGAGGTCGTTCTCATGGAGCCCGGCTACGATCACATCCGCCGCGAGATCGGTTCCCGATTCGAGAAGCGCCTCCTCACTCAGTCTGCCCGCGTCTCCGGTAAAAAGGATTTTCCAGCCCTTCCCGTGCAGCCGCAATACCATCGCGCGGTCATCGGCGAGCGATCCGAGATTACCATCCTTCGCCGAGAGCAAAACCTCGCCCCAAGCTCCACCCCCGAAATCGAGGCGATCCCCTTTTCCGGGAGTGTAAACACGGACATCCTTCGCACGGAAATCCTTCCACTGCGCCGCGGCCGTGGCCTGCGATGGCACCATCCCGCTGGCGACCTGCCGCAACGGGAACATTTCCAAAAGCAACTCGGGTGGCGAGGCATGTCCCGCATCGGCGTGGGTAAGGATCACGGAATCGGGACGCATCCCCAGCCGCATCAGCGAGGGGCCGACCTGGCTCTCCAGCGAGAATTTCCCGCCGGTGTCGAGCAGGATGGCATTGCCAGCACCCGAGGTGAAACACGTGGCGGCGGCACCGTAGCCGAGATCGTAGATGATGAGCGTGTCTTTTTTCGTAGTCACGACAGAACCTGACCCGCCTGGTATCCGTGCGAAAAATCCTGCCGTTCCCGCGCATGCATTGGCGAGGTGAGCGTTGGTCCGGTTAAGGAAAATGGCCGCGCTTTCTGAAAAAGGACGCAGCACGCAGGAAATCAGGGCGAGGCCAAGCAGCGCGTAAACAATGGGCACGAGCGCCACGGTCGCGAAAACCGAGATCGGCGATACCATGCCGAAATGGAAAGCCGTCAGCGGAGCGGAACCCACTGAGGCCGCCGTGGAAACGGCAAACGACTCCGCGAGATTTTTTCGGAAGCCGAGCCATTTTGCCCGCCAGAAGCCGGTCTCACTGGTCGGTAGAAAAAGCTCATCCGCCGCGATCCAAGTGAGACCGCGACGCGCCAGCGCCGTCCCAAGCCCGATGGCCGCGACGACGCCGTAGGAAAGCTGCACGCCGGGCATGCGGATTATACGATGGTCCCACAGCAGGGAAACGATGAGCACCGCGCCGAGGGAGTTGAGCAGATCCGTCCTGCGGCGGAATGCGAAACCGCCGAGAAACACCGCGCCCATCCATGCCGAGCGCACGGCGGCAGGGCCGTTTCCCGCCAGCCACGAGTAGCCAAACATCGCGGCGATGATCACCGGGATCGCCGCCCGCCGCGGGACGCCCGCCCATTTCAGCGCAAACCAGATCATGCTCCCCAGCATCATCACGTGCATGCCGCTGACGGAAAACACATGCAGCGTACCGCTCTCACGGAAATCCCGCACCAAGCCCAGCGAATCCTTCGCCTTCTCCCCGATCACCACTGCCAAGATCACCTTCGCCGCGAGACTTTCCCTGTCCAAGCCCACCGTGATGCTCTCGCGGAAACTCTTCTTGATGCCCGCCGCCCATGAACTCACCGGCCCGATCCATTGTTCCGAGCGCATCCCGTTCGCCCGGAAAACCGCCACCACCCCCTCGTTTCGCAAATTCTCCACGCGGTCCGGCACACCAGGATTTCTCTCCCTGCCGAGGTCTTCGAAAACCCCGCTCGCCCTCAGCTCGGTCCCGGCAGGCGGGGGCTCGCCCGTGCCGATCCAGCGCACTTTCCTGCCGCCATACTTATCGCCATGCAGCCGCGCGACCGCACTCCATTTCCCCTCCTCGCCGGTGCCATCCTCGGCCAGGCGCGCCTCCACCTCCGCCAGGCCGATTTTTGAAAACCGCGCCTCATCCGCCTCCTGCCGCGCGTCGCGGAACCGACCGCCGCCCCACACGGTGGCAGCGAGGAAGAAAGCGATAAATCCCGTTTTCCACCCTCCGAAGCGCACCACCAGCGTCGCGAAAACAAGCCCGCCAAGCCACAGAAAACCCGGCGAAAAGTGATCGAGCGCCATGAGTGCCACCAGCCCGGCAGCCAGCGCGAAAAGCGGCCGTTTCGCCCACAACCGCATGATGAATTTTGACATCACCGTCTAGGCCATGCCCCATTCGTGGAGCTTGGTTCGCGCGTTGGCCGAGTGGCGGGTTTCCGGAAACAGCTCCATCACCTGCTCGAAGATCGCGACCGCTGCCTCACGGTCATCGGCGTCCTCGTCGTAGATTTCCGCAAGCCGGAACATCAAGAAGGCGGCATTGTCTTCCTCCCACTCCTGGCCTTCGAGCGCCTCGCGCAGGGTGGTGATCGCCGCCAGCGGATCCTCCAACTGGTTTTTCTGGATTTTCGCGATCTCGAGATATGGCATGCGGTTGAGCGGTTCCTGTTGCGCCCCCATCCTGAAGGCCTCGATCGCGCCCTCCCACTCGCCTTGCGCCATCAGCACGCGCGCCTGATGAAATACGTCCCTCTCCACCTCCTCGCCGCTGTCATAAATCGCGTGCGTCATCTTATCGGCAAGGAGAGGCAGCACCGTGGTCACGAAAACGATGCCGATCAGGCCCGCGCTTAGGAAAGTCAGCAGGATACCATTGAACGTCCGTCCCCCTTCGATGCCGCGCATCTCGGATTTCAGTTTCGGAGTCAGATCCTCAGGGTCGCCCTGCCCGATGAGTTCATCGACACGCTTCTCCAGCGCAAGGTATTCATCGCCCGACCTGTGGAACATAAACCAGCTTCCCGCCACAAGCAGCGCGAGGACACCCATACAGATGTATTTGACCATAAGCCGCCATTTTCAACATCCGTGAGCGGGGGAAAAGGAAAATTTCACTCCGGCAAATGGTCCCCGCAATATTCCTCGCCATCCGCCGCCATGCGGAACTCGAGCTCGGGATCGGATAGGTCCGTCCGCCTGCACGACTTGCAGCGGTGGAAGGCGGCACTGTCATCAAGCTTGCTCTTGTCGAACTTCCTCTTCCTCGCCGCGGTTTTCGCCATGTGTGCCGTTCCGCGAGCCTTGCCTCGCAGCGCGGGGATGCCCACCCAGAGCAGATAGTTGCCGAATGCCAGCACCAGGTATGCGGCCGATACGGGAAGCAGGAAAACCATGTAGGCGATCGGTGCCGCGGCCAGGATGGCGAGCCATCTTACCTGTACGGGCAGCACGAAGAAAACCAGCAGCTCCACTTTCGGGAACAAGGTGGCGAACGCGAAGAAAGCCGACAGGTTGAGAAGCGCTCCGGTGGCGGGAAGCGATATCATGGTATCGAAGGCACTGTAGAACAGGACGGAAAAGATCACGTTCCCGATCAGCAATCCGGCAATTCCCACATAGAGGAACATGGATGTCCGGAAAACACCCCAGGCGGCTTCAAGTCCGTCGCTTACCAGGAAGGCGATCATGACCATGAAATACATCCACAGCGGCGACATCCCGCCCAAGCCTCCGAATCCCGAGGAGGAGAAAAGAAAGGTGACGGTCCGCCACACTTCCCCCTGCAGGATTTTTTCGAGATCGAAATCGAGCACCATGCCCAAAGCCGGGTTCAGGTATTGCAGGAGGTAAACCAGCAGATGGAAAAGCGCATAATACCTCAGCAGCCCGGGGAACGACAGCCACCCGAATTTCCTCTCCCACTTGTCCAGAAAAAGCATCGCGGGAAACCTTCCCCAGCCGCGCCCGGTTGACAAGCACCACCGTCGGCGGCAGTGTTCGCCTGTGTCCGAAACCGTCCTCCACTCGCCGCTCGAAGCCGCCCACCTCGCCCTTGGCGCGAAGCTCATCCCCTTCGGCGGCTGGGCGATGCCGGTGCAATATTCCTCCATCCTCACCGAGCACGCCGCCGTCCGCGAAAAGGCCGGGGTGTTCGACATCTCCCACATGGGCCAGGTCTTCGTGACCGGCGCGGATCACGTCGCGTGGCTAGACACGCTGCTCACCAACAACCTTTGCAAGCTCGCCCCCGGCCAAGGCCAATACACGATCATGCTCAACGAAAGCGGCGGCGTGATCGACGACCTCATCGCCTACCGGATCTCGGAAACGGAAACTCTCCTCGTAATCAATGCGTCAATGATCGCCGAGGATGTCGCCTGGATGGAGAAACACCTCGCCCCCGGCGTCAACCTCCGCAACGAATCCAATGCCTGGGCCGGCCTCGCGATCCAGGGGCCGGACGCCGCCGCCCTCTTCGCAAAACTTTTCCCCTCCGAAACCCTCCCACCCCGCAACGGCATTTCCCAAACCGCCACTGGGGAAATCGTTTGCCGCACTGGCTACACCGGCGAGGACGGATACGAGTTCTTCTGCCCCGCGGAAAACGGCATCGCTGCCTTCGAAAAATTCATCGAGGCCGGAGCCACCCCCTGCGGACTCGGCGCGCGCGACACCCTGCGCCTTGAGATGTGCTTCCCCCTCAACGGCAACGACCTCTCCCCCACCCGCTCACCCATCGAGGCCGGCCTCGGCTTTTTCTGCGACCTGACAAAACCTCATTTCATCGGTCGCGAAACCCTCCTTTCTCAAAAATCAAACGGCCCGGAAGTGAAGCTCACCGCCATCGAGCTCACCGAGAAAGGCCCACCGCCCCGCCCCCATTATCCCGTGCTCTCCGCCGAAGGCGAAACCCTCGGCGAACTCTCCAGCGGCGTCCTCTCGCCCACCCTCGCCACCGGCATCGCCATGGCCTACCTCCCCGCCGCCTTCACAAAACCCGGCACGCCCCTCCTCATCGATATCCGCGGCCGCCAATTCAAGGCGGTCACCGTGAAAAAGCCGTTCCTTAAAAAACCGAAATAGTTCGATGCCCAGCGCCTACATCGAGACATCCGTGCCCAGCTATTACGTCGCGCGCCCTTCGGAGAATCTCATCCAGGCTTCCAAGCAGGCCAGCACGCGCAAGTGGTGGGACGGCGGATGCAGCGGCCTGTCTTTGGCAACCTCGCTGGAAACCTTGGATGAAGCGAAAAGGGGCGATGCCATGATGGCCGAAGCGAGGATGTCACTTTTGCGCGAACTTCCCGTTCTCAAAATCACCTCCGAGGCCGTTGATCTTGCGGAGATGCTCGTCGAGGCGAAGATTATCCCCGAAAGCGTCGCGTCGGACGCCATCCACATCGCGGTTGCAGCCGTCCACCGTATCGACTACCTTGTGACTTGGAATTTTAAACATATCGCGAATCCTTTCGTGCGTGAGCGAATCAGAAAACTTCTCGAATCCAACGGATACACAATGCCTGTGATGTGCAGCCCTGAAGAACTCCTACAAAGCCATGAAAAAAACTGAAACCAAACCAGGCGGATACGACGCGGTCATCGACGAACTGCATCGGGTCAAACGCGAGATTTCGGCGGAACACGGCAATGATGTGCGCTCGCTCGCCGAGGAACTCCAGAATCGCCAGCGGGGACTTACGAACCTCGTCGCTCCGCCGGCGCGCAAAGCCCGCGCAGGCGCATAAATCGCGAAACCGCATCTTCCCCCATCTCGAATAGCCCTCCTCCTCGATATCCGCGGCCGCCAGTTCAAGGCGGTCACCGTGAAAAAGCCGTTCCTGAGGAAATCCTGAAGCGCTTGTCCGAGCGGAGAACAATCTTGAACTCTCCGCGTTTCCGGCGATACTTACCCCATTGCCAAAAGATGAAAAGCACCGCTCCCAAGCCGACCGACATCCGCAGGATGGCGGAGAAATACCTGAAAATCCGCTTGAGTCAGCCATCGATTTCGTTATCGGAAATGCAGGCGCAACTGGTGAGGAACCGTTCGAGCGAAGGCGACAAATTGCTCATCTCCAGCTCAAAGCCCTCATAGATTGGGCGCGCATCCATTCTTTCTTTCTGGATCAGCAGCTATGGTCGGGGATAGCCAAAATCGGAGGCTCCGAGCATGACATCTGGGAGAATGGAGACCGCATGTGGAAAGCAACGAGACCGAACCGTTTTGGCTGGACGGTGCTCCCGGGTGATGACGGCGATCCGATGCTATCGGAAGCAACCCCGCTGGAGTATCTTTCCCGTTGGCTCAATTCCAACCGCCTGCTTGGCGATACCGTTTGCTTGGGCGGCATACATTCATCCGACGAAGGAACACGGGTGATCGTTTCCCAGCGGTTTTTGATCGGCCGCTATCCTACCGCCCTGCAAATCAGGAAGGAGTTGCACAAATTCGGCTTCTGGCCCGTCCACGGATTCTCAATCGGTTCTTACGCCGACTCCTCCTTCTTTAATCCGGATCTGGGTATCGCCCTGTTCGATGCCACCACTGACAATTTCATCCTGACCATGGACACACCCATCCCGATTGATGTCATCCCCATAACGGTCGGCCCCAAGCTCCGGGACCAACTCCTGAATCTCATGGCCTGAGCATGGTTCCCATTTCTCCGGAAAATTTCCCCTTCCTTTCCCGCCCTTTATCCGCCAAAAATCCACCCGCATGAGCGCCACACAAATCCCCGCTGATCTCCTTTTTCAATCCTCCCACGAATGGGCACGCGTCGAGGGCGACACCGCCACCGTCGGCATCTCCGACCACGCCCAATCCGAGCTAACGGATGTCGTTTATGTAGAGCTTCCACAGCTCGGCAAGACCATCGATGCCGGCGATCCCACCGCCGTGGTGGAATCCGTGAAAGCCGCCTCAGACATCTACGCCCCCGTCTCCGGCGAGGTCATCGAGGTAAACCCCGCCGTCGAGGCGGATCCCTCCCTCGTCAACACCGACCCCTACGGCGCAGGCTGGATCTTCAAGCTCAAGGTCACGAAACCCGACCAGCTTCCCTCGCTCCTCACCCCGCAAGCCTACGGCGAGCTGATCGGGTGAAACGGATGAGGTTCAATACACGTCCCGCAGGTAGCGCTTGTCCTTCTTGAGCTGGGCGATGTAGGTGGCGGCTTCCTCTGCGGAGAGTTTGCCGTGTTCGCGGGCGATGGTGTGGAGGGCGGCATCGACGTCCTTGGCCATGCGCGAGGCGTCGCCGCAGACGTAGAAGGCGGCTCCGTCCTGCAGCCATTTCCACATCTCCACGCCTTCCTTGAGCATGAGATCCTGGACGTAGATTTTCTGTTTCTGATCGCGCGACCACGCGAGATCCATGCGGCTTAAGACGCCTTCTTTTTGGAAATCCTCCAGTTCCGGGCCGTAGAGGAAATCGGTGGCCTGGTGCGGGTTGCCGAAGAACAGCCAGTTTTTTCCTTTCGCGCCGGTGGCCTTGCGCTCCTCCAGGAACGCGCGGAATGGCGCGATGCCCGTGCCTGGGCCGACCATGATGACCGGCACATTGCCATCGGCGGGCAGGCGGAAGGCGTTGTTGCGGTGGACGTAAACGCCCGGCTTTGTTTCGTCCGAAAGACGCTCGGCGAGATAGGTAGAGCAGATGCCGCCGCGTTTCCTGCCGTAGCTGTCATAACGCACGATGCCGACACACAGATGAACCTCGCCGGGATGCGCCGCCGGGCTGGAAGCAATAGAATAAAGGCGCGGCTGGAGATTTTTCAGTACCGAGACGAAATCCTCGCCGTCAGAAAAATCGGCCGGGTGATCGAGGACAAGATCGATGAGATCGCGGCCCCAGCAGAAATCCTCGTAGGCTTTCTTGTCATCCGCCTCGACGAGGGAACGTAGAAAAGGCGAACCGCTGCGCTTCTGCCATTTTCCGATGAGCGATTTGTTGATCGTGCCGATGTCGTAGTGGCAGATCAGCGCTTCGCGGAGGCTGACCTCTTCCCCGGTGGGAGTGGGCACATCGCCCGCCTTGAAGGGCAGCGCCGCGATGATCTCATCGACCACGCTCGCGGGGTTTTCCGGCAGCACGCCGAGGGCGTCGCCCACCTCGTAGACAAGGCCGGAGCCTTCCAGCGAGAGTTCCACATGATTCGTCTGCTTTGGCCCCGGGCCATTGAGATTGTAGTTGGCTAGGACGGCGGAGGGGAAGGGGTGCTTTTTGGAAAACCCACCTTCCTCGATCTCGTCGGTGACCGCGACGGTGGAGGCGGCGGCAGATGTCTCGGAAGACAGCAGCGCGATCACGGCCTTTGACCATTCCGCGTAGGGAACGTCCACATCCACATCCACATCCACGCGCGGGTAGAGACGGGTCGCGCCGAGCTCGGCGAGGCGGTTGTCGAAATCGATGCCGCACTGCGAGAAATCCGGATATGAGCTGTCACCGAGGGATAGCACGGAGAAATGAACGTCGGCGAGGCCAGGCACCGCGTCGCTCATCAGCCAGGTGTGGAAATCCAGCGCGGAGTCGGGCGGTTCGCCATCGCCATAGGTGGAGGTGATGATCAGCAGGTTTTTCTCCGTTGCAAGCCGTGTCCGATCATAGGTGGACATGTCCTGGAGGTTGGGCTCGAAATGGCTCTTCTTGAGTGTTTTTACCAGTTTCTTGGCCAACCCTTCCGCCGTGCCCGTTTGTGATCCGAACAAAACCGTGATCATTACGGGTGGGCCGGCCAGCGCTGCTCCGGGAGCGGGCTGGGCGAGTATTCTGCTGAGAAACTCACCGAGCCATTGGCGTTGCTCGGGAGTGAAGGGGGCGTTTTCGGGTATGTGGATCGGGGAGACCATTTCTCTTCTAGGCCAGTGGTTAAACCGGCTGCGGAAATTGTACGCGACCGGCCATGGTTTCAAGCTCGGATCGTACCAATTTCATTCAGGCTCGGAGATTCCGTATCTGCTCTTTTCCGGCCTCGGGATTCACAGGGGACAACGGCGGGGGCTAGCGGGCGGCCTAGCTCTTCCAGTTCAGCGCCCCTTTTTTGAGTGCATAAATGTAGGCGATCGCAAGAACCCCGGCGAAGCCAGCCATGCTTGCCAGCGCGGTCGGGCCGTGATGCGCGGCGAGATCCCGGAACTGTACGGCCCATGGATACATGAAAACGACCTCGATATCGAAGATCACGAACAGCATCGCGACCATGTAGAATTTCACGGAAAAGCGCGGCGCGCCGTCTCCGATCGGGATCATGCCGCATTCGTAGGCGCTGTCCTTGGTGGCGTTGCGGCGAGCCGAGCGCCCGAAGATTACGCTCAGCGCGAGAGTTGTCACCGCGAAGCCGATGGCGATGATCACCTGAAAGAGGACGGGGAGATAATTTTCGGGCATGGTCTTGAAGTTGTCGGCGCGATTCGTAGGGCTTCGCGCGCGCCTTGGGTAGAAAAAAACCCGCGCCGGTTTTTACGGCGCGGGTTTTTGGGGAGAGATTATTGGGGGGATCAGGCCTCAGCCGCTGCGGCAGCTTCTTGGGCTGCGGCGTAGGCGCTGGAAGCTTCGTGAACGCGGGCGGTGCCCTTGTATTCCTTGCCGAGCTTTTCGACGAGGCCCCGGTTGACCAAATTCTGCAGCTTCTCGTAGGAACGGAGGCGGAGCATTTCCTCACCGCCGCTCACTGCGTTGCGCAGTTTCAGATTTTCGAACACTCTCTCGAAGAGATCGTTGAAACCGAACACTTTCTTTTCGGAAAGGACGTTGCAGAGTTCATCGGTCACGTGGTCTGGAAGTCTCCGGGAAAACCGGGTCTTTTTAGTGGTAGTTGGCATAACAGGCAAACACTAGCAGCACTGGTGACGAAAGCGACTCAAATTTTCGCAAGGATACATGGCGGTGCCCTTGATATATGGACAACTGCAAATCATGCAGTTCTAAGGTAGTTTCCATTCCGCCGTTTTGCTTTTTAAGGAGAAAGTCCCTCCCGCCTCACAAACCCGCCCCGCAGAAAGATACGCGCCATCCCACTCTACCCATCCCGCGGGGCCGGGGACGACGAAAGAGCCGGTATTGATTACGGTTTTGCCGCTTGCCTTGCGGATGCCCTGGCAATGGAAATGGCCGCAAACTAAGATCTCCGCGCGGGGAAGATAGGTTTCGCAGAAACGCGCCCCGTTGCCTCCTTGGCGGAGCCATGCAGAGACCATGTGCAGGGCGCGTTGAGGGGGGAAAGCGGCATCGACGGCCCTTGCCAGCAGGCTGCGTCCGTGCGGTGGATGCGTCGTCGCCATGCGCCGTGCGATGGCGCGGGCGAGTTCGAGGCGGCTGGCGATGTCCGTGGCGGCATCCGGGAAGCGGCTCCAGAGTTCATCGATCACTTCCGGATTTGAAAGCATCTCACGTTTCCACGGTGCGCCGTTGCGCAACAGCGCATCGCCGTGGGTGATGACGATCCTGCCCTCCGCGAGTTCCATGAAGCCGCTGCCCTCCCAGCCGGGATCGTGGTTTCCCGGGAGAAAGATCGCGCCGCGGCCTTCATCCGCGAGGAAGCGGCGGATCTGGCCGAGCATTTCCGCGGATCTCTCCTGCCATGGTGGCGAGAGCTCCTCCCAAGTGTCGCCATTGAAAAGCACCGTGCCCGCGCCCTGGAACAAGGGCCACAACTTTTCCACATCGCCGATCCGCGATGCGCGGTGGCCGAGGTGAAGGTCGGAAAAGATCCTGACGGGAAGTTTCATTTCAAATGGCGACGACAATTTTCAACCCAGAGAAGAACTCATATTTCTGTCTTTCTGTCCTCTGGATTCTGGCCTCTGGGCTCTGGTCTCTGAATTCAAGACCCAGCAGCCCGCTGCCGCACCGCCTCGAAAAGGCAAACGCCGGTGGCGACGGAGACGTTGAGGCATTCCACTTTTCCAGCCATCGGCAGCTTGGCGAGGAAATCACAGTTTTCCTCGGTGAGGCGGCGCATGCCTTTTTCCTCCGCGCCGAGCACCAGCGCGAGCGGGCCGCGCAGGTCGAGTTCGTAGAGTGTTTTCTCCGCGCGGTCGGAAGTTCCCACGAACCACACCCCGGCTTCCTTGAGCTGTTCCATCGTCCTCGCGAGATTGGTCACCTGCACAAAAGGCACATGATCCGCCGCGCCTACGGACACGCGCCGCACTGTTTCCGTGATTCCCACCGCCTTGTCCTTCGGTGCGATCACGGCATGCACGCCCGCGCCGTCCGCCGTTCGCAGGATCGCTCCGAGGTTATGCGGGTCCTGCACGCAATCGAGGATCAGCAGGAAAGGGATTTCCGTTTCCGCCACCAGCCGCAATAGGTCGTGCTCATCGAGCGCCGGCGCGGGCGTCTCCTCCACGGGCTTCACATGGCGGTTCTCCCGCGCCTGCCTTGTCTTGTCCCCATGGCTTCTCTCGCCGAAGTTTTTCCGCTTCACAGACCGAGAGGAAACGTTTTGAGCGCGGAGTTCAATGGCGAACATCAGGCGGCGGGCGGGCGACCGGGAGCTTGGTCTTCAGGGGCGCTTGTTGGGGTCGTAGAAAATGCGCACGTCTGCCTCTTTCGTCCCGAGGAGCTGCTGGGCGCGGCGGAGGGCGTCGCGGGTGGAGATGTTCGGGTTCGAGGGCATGGTCAGGAAAATGTTGCTCTCGCCCTGGGTCCGATCGGCCCCTTGCTGGAGGGTTTCCAAAATCCCCGAACGTTTGAGCACCTTGTAAACGTCCTTAGTCGCGCCGGAGATTAGCAGGTGGAGACCCTTGCGGCGCATGAACTCGGCCAGATCCTCCAGGGCGAAAACGCTGGTCGCGTCGAGGTGGCGGGCGTTCTTCAGGCGCAGGATGATCACCTTGATCGCGGGATCCGCGACGATGCGTTGGATCTGCGTCCGGAACAGCTCCGAGGCGCCGAAAAATAGGTCGCCCTCGACGTGCACGATGGAGATCGCGGGGATGGGGCGCGCGCGTTTTCCCTCCCTTTCGCGCAGCTCACCTGTCTCGTTGAACTCGTATTCCGTCAGGTAGGGCTTGCTGGCTTTCCTCAGGAAAAGGGTGATGGAAATGGCGACGCCGATGAAGATCGCGACGTGCAGCGGGGCGAGTAGGGTGGCGAGGAAAGTGATCACGATCACCAACGCATCGTCCCCCGTGGAGCGCAGGCAGATGCGGATCTGGCGGATGTTGAAAAGTGAGAACGAGATCGCGATGACCAGCACCGCGAGTGCCGCCTTGGGGATGTGGTCGATGAGGTTGATCCCCGTTTCCCCGGACCAGGCGATGAGGATGACGAGGATCAGTGTGAAAATGCCGGTGTAAACGGGGGCCGCCTTGGTGGCCGCTCCGGATTGGACATTCAGCATCGAGCGCGTGAGCGAACCGGACGCCGGCATCCCGCCCGCAAGCGCCGAGCCGAGGTTCGCGTAGCCGATGGAGAGCATGTCCTGGTTCGGGTCGAGCCGGTCGCCGGTTTGTGAGGCGATCGACTTCGCCATCAGGGTGTTTTCCAGCGAGGCGAGGAAAGCGATGGCGAGAGCGAGCCCCAGCAGGGCGGAGATGTCGTTAAAAATCCCCTCGCGCACCAAATGGGGCCAGGCCGGCATCAGCTCCGCGAAGCCGAAGGTGGTAAACGTCGCCTCCCCGGCGAAGGGGCCGACGTCGAAATGGATCAGCGGGCCGAAAAGCGCGGAGCCTAGGACGAGCGCGATGGAGAAGGCGGGCCACGATTTTTTCCATTTCCGGAAAGCCAGATAGATGAGGAGCGTGACCGCGCCAATGGTGAGCGGCACCCAATCCGTGCGCGGCAGGGAGGTGATAAGCTCCCAAACGAGGCCGAAAAATGTCGCGGTTTTCTCGGAATCCACGTAGGCGTCAAGGCCAAGCAACGGCTTGAGCTGGTTGCCGATGATGAGCACCGCCGCACCCGCCATGTAGCCGACGAGCACGCTGCGAGAAACGTATTGGAGCAGGTCCGCGACCTTGAGTGTCGCGCCGATCACCGAGCAGATCGCGATAAGCAGAACCAGCAGCGGCAGCAGCTCGGGGATGCGGGATTGCATCGCCGGGTTCACCGAAAAGAAGCTGAATAGCATGAAGGCCGTCGCGTTCGTCGGGCCGGGGACATTGAAGCGCGAGCTGGCGAAAAACGGCGCGATCATCGCGGCCACGGCCGCGCTCACCAGCCCATAGACCACGTCCAGGCCGGCGATGGCCGCGTAGGCGATGGCCTGCGGCAGGGCCAGCAGCGTGACGTTTCCGGCCGCCCGGATGTCAGCGGCGAACTTGTCGCGGGAATAGACATTGACCGGTCCCGCCCGGGGCAGGAAATCAATCTGCCCCGTGGCGAAATACCCCCGAAGCTGGCGGGAGGCTTTTTTGATGAATTGCCAGGAAATCATAAGACTCCCTCAAGATTACCTTAACCGCGCCCTCCTGAACAGGTGTAAGCCGAGCAGGCCGCACAAAACATTCGGCGCCCACAGCGCGAGGGTGGTGGCGGTATCGCTTTCGAAGCCCTCGGCGGCCATCATGAAAAGGTAGTAGAGCATCCCGATCCCGAGGCTGATAACGAGCCCGCCTGAGGTGTCCTTGCGCCGGGCTTTCATGCCCAGCGGAACGGCCACGCAGGCGAAAGAAAGGCAGGCCAGCGACAAGCTGTAGCGCTTGGTGATTTCCGCACCGAGCTCGACCCGCTTCTTGTCCGGGAGATCCGGATTCTCCGCGATGTAGCGGCGGATCTCCGGGTTTGTCATCGCTGAAGAACGCACCTTGCGGTATTGCACGGAGCCGAAATCGAAGAGCCAAGGCTCGGCCTCCCGCGCGAACGCGAATTCGGACATGCCATCCTCCCCTTTCGCCTCGATGAACGCGTCAATGAGTTTCAGCCGCAATTCCTTTTTATCCTCATCCACGACCAGCGACACCTCGCCGGCATGGACGTAGGCTTCGGCGCGCGCCGCCACCCCGTTGTCGCCGTTGGAAACCTGGTAAAGGTGAAAGCCTTGCAGCGAATCACCCACGCGTTTCTCGACGAAGACCTTCTGGTTCTTGAAGCGGGACTGCACAAGGCCCGGATTGAGGAGGGAACGCGGGTCGCGCTTCACCTGCTCGTAAAGCATTTCCGTGAGCGAGGCCTTGGCATGCGGGACAACGTTCACATTGACCCAGGCGCAAAGCCCCGAAAGCAGCGCGGCGATCACGAATACCGGCAGCGCGAGCCGCACGAGGCTGATCCCCGCGACACGGAAAGCGGTGATCTCGTTTTCGCCCGAGAGCCTGCCGAACACGAGGATCACGGCGGAAAGGAAGCCCCATGGGATCGTAAACATCAGCGAGAACGGCACCACGTTGAGGATGAAGCGGAACACCAGGCCGGGGGGCGCGTGTTGCTCAACGAGCAGAGGGCGCACCTGCTTAAAGAGGTTCCCCATCACCAGCACGAGGCTGAGCACCACGATCGCATACAAAGTCCCCACAAGGACTTGTTTGGCGATGTAGCGGTCGGCGAGGCGCATGGCAGAGCCTCACGACCCGCCTTCGAAGTTGCAAGTGGCAAGATGGCGGTTTCGCCGAAGTTTGGGGTTTGACGAAAGCTGTTTCCGCGTAGCCTGCGCCCATGCAGGCGGTGCTCATCATCGAAACCTCCACCGAGGCGGCCTCGGTCGCGCTCGCCGTGGATGGCGAGATCGTCGCGGAAAAAAGCTTCCTGAGCGACCGCCGGCACAATGCGCTGCTCTTCGCACCGCTGGCGGAGATCGTAAGAATCCACGGCGGGAAATCCTTCGACGCCGTCCTGGTGGGTAGCGGGCCGGGCAGTTACAGCGGCACCCGGGTGGGCGTAGCGGCGGCGCAGGGAGCCGCTCTCGTGGCGGGCTGCAAAGCGGTGGCTATACCCTCCATTCTCGCCGTGCCCGCGGCACTTTCCGGCGGCAAATGCCTCGCGGTGGGAGACGCAAGGCGCGGCTCTTTCTGGCTTGCGAACATTGACCAAGGCCGGCTGTCCGGCGGGCTCACTTTGACGGATGCGTCCGGGCTGGACTCCGCCCTTCGTCTCGCGGGTGAGGCGGCGGTTCGCGTTTCCTCGTCGGATCGATTGGTTGGCCGCGAGATCCCGTTCGCCCTGCCCTCCGCAGTCGGGCTGTGGCAGGCGTGGCACAATGCCACGCCGCAGGATCGCGCCATCTGGGCCGGGCGCACCCCGCAGCCGATCTATCTCGCCCAGCCGCACATCACCGCTTCCAAAAAGGCAACCTACGGGCGGCAATGAGGCAAAGGCAGGCATTTCAAACATATCGATCAGCCCCAAGCCCGGGTTCGCACGACACGGCAGCCTGCCCGGACTCTTCCTTGATGTTTAAAGTTTAAAATTTAAAGTTTTCCCCATGCGTTGCTTTTACTCCGAGTCCCTTGAGCTTGATCTGCCGAGCGGACACCCGTTTCCGATGGAGAAATTCCGTGTTTCCAAGGAGATGCTTCTGCAGGGGGGCATCCTGAGGCCGGAAGAGATCATCGAGGTGAAGGCGGTGGATTTCCACCACATCCTGCGCGTCCACGACCGTGCCTACATCGAGAAAGTCCAGTCGAACCTCCTTGGCCGCAAGGAGCAGATCCTGCTCGGGCTGCCCGCCTCGCCAAACCTTTTCGCCCGTTCCGCCACCGAGGTGGAGGCCACGCGGCTCGCTTGCAACGCCGCTCTCACCGATGGCGTGGGCGTCTGCCTCGCAGGCGGCACGCACCACGCCTTCCGCGGCCACGGCGAGGGCTACTGCGTTTTCAACGACATCGCCATCGCCATCCGGGATCTCCAGGATAAGCGCCCGGGCATCAAAGTCATGGTCGTCGATACCGACGCGCACCAAGGCAACGGCACCGCCTCCCTCCTTGGCGATGATCCACGCGTTTTCACCTACTCCATCCACGTCGGGCGCAACTATCCCACGAAAAAAGTCGCCTCCACCCTAGATGTGGAAACCGTCCGCTACGTGGAGGGCGAGATGTATCTGCAGGAGCTTTTCCGGACGCTGGCGGACTCGCTCGACAAGTTCTCGCCCGATCTCGTCATCTGGATCTCCGGCGCGGACAACCACCGCAACGACCGCTTCGGCCAGATGCACCTTTCCCTCAATGACATCCAGCGCCGCGACGAGGTGCTGCTGCGCGCCATGATCAAGAACCGCATCCCCGTCGCCATCCTCTACGGCGGCGGCTACAACCGGCAACCCGAGTTCACCGCCAAACTCCACCGCAACACCATCGCCACCGCGAAACGCCTCGCTGCCGAATACCGCGGACTTTGAAAGCGGGCCCAGATGTGTTAGACTGCCTGCCAGAAGTCCTTTCGTATTGAATCGTAGCTGGCGATTCCCCAAGTGTGTTCGTGCACCCTCGATGGCGAAGTCCACGACTTCGGCGCCGGGACTCGAGTTGATGATCGCCTGATATGCCGGAAAGATGCGTTCGATGCCTCCCACGCATCGGAGCGAGCAGGGAACCCGCCAACACAAATTCCATAAGCCGGGAGCCAACCCTCGCTCCGGGCTTGTTCAACTAAGGGCGCAGTCGAATGGGTTCGTTATCACTCACCCATTCGCAGCACCCTTTATTGTTATGCGTCTTTATTTAAGCTGGAATCATCTCAAACTCCACTTTGTCACTCCCAATTTTTGATCTAGCGTGCTCCAACGTGATGCCTACGACATTACCCTGAGCATCGTAATCAAGGATCGTGTCATCATCGAGATCACGGGTGTCAGTCACCTCGGTTGCACGAAGCTCGAAATAAAGCGTGTCGGTGTCTTGGAAATATCTAGCCTTCATCGGTCTTAAATCTGGCTCTCCGTCAGGTTTGATTGCGATTTGACGGGTTTGGGGTATGTCCGTGAGGAGAAGCTTGCTTCGGGGTCACCTGCAATTCTAGGGATGGTTGAAGGACGGATCGTGGATCCGCCTCTACGTGGGAAGCTCGCTCTATCCGACTCCGATAACCCAGGCGTTCTGAGTCGCCGGGAATCCTTGCTGGGTAATGGTTTCGTTCAATCAGAAGGCTCGAATGAATCGCAAACCTGACGGAGAGCCGGAAAGGCTCTCCGTCAGGTTTGCTTGAGAGATTGAGCCCTCATCTTGAGGAACAGGTGGCCTAGGTTGGTCATTCCGCATGCCCGGTGGATGAGTCTTGCGATCTGGTTGTTGAAGCTCTCGATCTTGCCCGAGGTGATGCGGTGTTTGAAAAAGGCGGTGATTGCCGGCAGGTCGCGGAGCAGTCCGCGCGCGAAGCGGCGCAACGGCTCTATGCCCGATTCCTCGACCAGCCCGCACCAACGCCTGATGCGCACCGCGCCCGACCGGGCACTGGTTGCCACCGCGTAGATGTGCCGGAACTCTTCCTTGAGGATGTAGGCGGTGGAGATCCTCGCATTGATGGCGGTCAGCTCGGCCAGCCGTGCGAACCCTTTCTCGTCGATGTTCCCGGATCCGGCCATCAGCAGGAATCGCGAGCCTTTGATCACCTTCTTCCCCTCCGCGTTCGCCGCGCGCCACTCGCTGCGGCGCACCTCGTCGAGGGCGGTGTTGAGGTTGGCGATGATGTGGAAACGGTCATGGACAACCTCCGCGCCCGGCAGGTTTTTTTGCAGGACTGAGCGGTAGGCTCCGTTGCGGTCAATGCAAACGGCGCGGATCGAGGCTCTCTGCCTGTCGGTGAGAAGGGATAAGAACGATTCGAGGCTTTCCTTCTTCTTGCCCTCGGCCATGTGCAGCAGCTCGCCGGTAAGGCCGTTGAGGACGACCGTCACGTAGCCGTGGCCTTTGCGGACGGACTTCTCATCGACAAGCAGGATCTCCAGTCCGTCCAGACCGGGTGCGGGAAGATCGGCGTTGAGCACATCCATCTCATAGCGGCGCACCGTGGTCTCGCTGATGGCGAACATCGCGGCCACCGAGCTCGCAGGGGAGAACGATGCCCATGCGGCCACCGCGCGCATCAGCCGCCAGGTTGCGTCGCGGGTTGGATGGACTTCGGGAGGCCTGGGAGTGATAAGCATCCGGCATTGCGGGCAGCGCCCCTGGACTGCGGGCAGCGTGACCCAGACCGTGTTCCTATCGGCAAGGGGCAGATCATAGACAGCGATCTTCCCCGCACGGACTTCCTTGAGGGCTACCCTGCAATCAGGACAGCGCGGATTGCAGCGGCCGTCGCGAAGCATCGCGACTTGCACCCCGACCTTTTCCACCAGAACCTTACCCACGACGCATCCGGCAAACCGGAACAACTCCTTGATGTTGAACGTTTTCACAGACACAGCCCAAGGCCGGTGCCGGGTGCGTCACCACCCTAAAACGCGAGCAAACCTGACGGAGAGCCTTAAATCTGCGGTCAAAAAATGCGTTGTGAACTGTCTCTCCGTCATCGAGAACTATAACCCTAGAAATCGGTTGTCCATCTCTGAAATACTTGCCCAAAGCCGAATTCGTCCATCTGGCTGGACGACGCGTGCGTAAGCGTCCCAAAATCCACCCCCTATCCATGCGCCGTTGACCGTGCATCCTTGCCGGGATGTCCAAACCACACCCCGATCCATCCCGTCACCTGACCTGCACCGACGTCCGCTTCGCCGAAGTCGATTTCCCGCGCCAGCTCCGACCACGCCTCGTCATTCAATTCAGCGAAGGCCTCTGTCTTCTACTTGAGGATGATGCCGCCATCCCGCTCGCCGCTGAGTTCATCGCCACCTTCCGCAGCCACCTCGCCGCGAAAGGAGGTCGCCCGTGCTGAATCTCACCAGCTCCGCCCTCAAAGTCTTCCTCGCCCTCGATCCCTGCGACATGCGCAAATCCTTCAACGGCCTCCACTCCCTCGCCGCCGACCAGCTCCAGACCGCCCCCGCCCGCGATGCCCTCTTCGTCTTCACCAACAAGCGCCGCAACCGCATCAAGCTCCTCTATTTCGACGGTACGGGCCTCTGGGTCGCAGCTAAAAGATTGGAAAAAGGCCGCTTCAGCTGGCCTGCCCCCAGCGAGCCGGGACAGCGCCGCATCAAGCTCCACGCCGAGGCGTTGCAACTCCTCATCGATGGCGTGGATCTGCGCGGAGCCGCCTTTCGTCCTTGGTATGAGCGCCCGGAATAATCTTCGAAATAAAGCCACCTTTAGTCCGATTCAGGCACGCTTCTTGCTACTACGTTTATAGTGGAAAACAGCGGATCTCCAGACAACGATCAGCTACTCAAGCGCCTCGGAGAGCTTGAGAAAAAGCTTGTCCGCCTGGAGGCCGAGAACACCCACCTCAAGTCCGAGCTCGCCCGAAAGGACAAGATCATTGCAGGCCTCCAGCAACGCCTCTTCGGATCCAGCTCCGAGAAGCTCGACCCCAACCAGCTCCAGCTCGAAATGGACGAACTCCTGCTGGGAAAGCCAGAACCTCTTCCGGAACCAAGCGGCGAAACATCCGTACCGGAGGAGGAAAAACCAAGCGCCGCAAAAAACCGCCGCACCAAGGCTGACCGTTTCCCGAAAAACCTCATGATCCTCGTCGATGGAGTCACCATCCCCGATGAAGTCCTCGCCAACCCCGAGGACTGGAACGAGATCGGCGAAGAACACCACGACGAACTCGATGTCATCAAAGCCGAGATCTTCTGGCGTCGAACCATCCGCAAGAAATTCGTCCACAAGGCCGACAAGACCCGCCCGCCGGTCATCGCGCCCGCCCCGCTTCCCAGCATCCCCGGCACCTTGTTGGCACCCACCCTCGCTGCCCAGATCATCACCGACAAATACCAGGATCACCTCCCCCACTACCGCCAATCCCAACGCTTCCGACGACGACACGGAGCAGACATCGGGCGCCAGACCCTCAACGCCTGGACCCACGCCACCGCCCGCCACCTTTCCTCCATCGGCAAAGCCATCAAAGCCGAAATCCTCCAGGCCACCGAGCTTGAGGTCGACGAAACACCCATCGACTACCAAGCTCCCGGCCACGGCTCCGTGAAGGAAGGCCGTCTCTGGGCTTACCGTGATCCCGCCGCCGGCACCTGCTACTTCGACTGGCATGCCGGGCGCGGTGCCGACTGCCTCCTGGAAATGCTTGGTTACGACGAAGCCACCAACACCATCGCCTACGAGGGAACCATCCACACCGACGGCTACGGGGTTTACGACGCGGTCGCCTCAAAGTTTGGCCTGCGCCACGGCGGCTGCCTCGCCCACGCCCGGCGCAAGTTCACCGACCTCGGCTCCGCTGCCCCCGAAGTCAAACTGCCCGTCTTCCTCTTTATCCAGCGCATCTACCGGATCGAGAAACAAACGCGCCAAACCGCAGCCCCGCCCGCCTGCCGCGAGCTGATCCGGCGCGCCCGTAGCCTCCCCATCGCCGACGAACTCCACCGCTTCATCCTTGGTGAATATAAAAAGCAGCGCCCCGCCAGCAACGTCGGCCAAGCGCTCGGCTACACCCTCAACCAGTGGGATAAAATCCGCCACTGCCTCAGCCAGGGCGTTCTGGAAATCGACACCAACCTCGTCGAGAACATGATCCGCCCCACCAAACTCGGAATGAAAAACTGGATGTTCTTCGGCAGCCTCGAAGCCGGGATGAACAACGCCCTCATCTACACCCTGCTCGCCAACTGCCGCGCCCAGAATCTCGATCCCGAGGACTACCTCGTCGAAGCCATCAAACGCCTCCCACCCGAAGCCACCTCCGATCAAGCCGCCGCACTGACCCCCGCCCGCATCGCCGCCGAGCGGCGAGCAAAGGCAGCGGACGAGGAAGTCGCCTGATCAGCCGCGCCCCGCCCCAGGCGGACAAAGCATAGGACAAATTTAGGACGCTTAC
>Ga0247838_1000502_pt1 | contig 61648 bp, 62 predicted proteins | sample LaCruzMarch2015__5_FD_189097 | JGI IMG/M metagenome (GOLD analysis project Ga0247838, IMG submission 189097) | Freshwater microbial communities from meromictic Lake La Cruz, Castile-La Mancha, Spain - LaCruzMarch2015_15m | ecosystem: Environmental > Aquatic > Freshwater > Lake | place: Spain...
AACCGCATTACAGATGGCCATGGTGATGGCTTCCGTGGGAAACAGTGGTCGCACCATGAACCCATATTTGGTTCAGGAAATTCGTGGCCCTGATCTATCTATTTTGCAGACAACAGACCCAAGCCAATTTGCTGATGCCCTCAAACCGAGTAGTTCACTCTCGTTAACGGAAATGTTGGTTAATGTGGTGGAAAATGGTACAGGAAGTAACGCCAGGATCCCTGGTGTTCGGGTTGCCGGCAAGACAGGAACCGCACAGACCGGCAACGATGCTCCCTCTGTTGCCTGGTTTGTTTCATTCGCACCGGCGGCAGCTCCCAAAGTCGCGGTCGCTGTCGTTATTGAGGAAAGTGGCGCCGCTGAGATCAGTGGTAACGGGTTAGCGGCGCCGATTGCTAAAGCTGTGATGGAAGCGGTGCTAGGACGATAACTCAGAATGGCCACGTAGTGTGACATGATCTGGGACGAGCAGTATGGAAAGTATGGAGGGCACGTGAGCGAAGAAGAAAAAGGTCGCATGCTCGGTGATCGGTATGAAATAGGTGCCGTGATTGGCCGAGGTGGCATGGCCGAGGTCCATGAGGGCCGCGACTTGCGTTTGGGTCGCCGGGTTGCCATCAAGATTTTGCGCCCTGATCTCGCTAAAGACCCCTCTTTTCAGGCCCGTTTCCGTCGTGAGGCACAAAGTGCTGCTTCATTGAATCATCCGAATATTGTTGCTGTTTATGACACAGGTCAAGACACACTCTCACCTGAAGGTGACAACGGTGAGCCGGCCGTAGTTGTTCCCTACATAGTTATGGAATTCGTTGACGGAATGACCTTGCGACAAATTGTTGCCAGTGGACGTCGACTTCTGCCCGAACGAGCATTAGAAATTACTGCCGGAATTTTATCCGCATTGGATTACGCACATAGGCATGGAATCGTTCACCGCGACATTAAGCCTGCAAACGTCATGCTCACTCGCACCGGTGATGTAAAGGTCATGGACTTCGGCATCGCTCGCGCGATTAACGATGTTTCTTCCACGATGACATCAGCGTCAGCTGTCATGGGGACAGCACAGTATTTATCTCCTGAACAAGCGCGCGGTGAAGTTGTTGACGCGCGAAGTGATTTGTATTCAACAGGTGTCGTGCTGTTTGAACTACTCACCGGTAGGGCGCCATTCACCGGTGACTCCGCCGTCGCAATTGCCTATCAGCATGTGAGCGAAATGCCGGCAATCCCCTCCACGATCGATCCTGGAGTTTCACCTGAAATTGATGCTGTTGTGATGCGGGCACTCGCAAAGCGTGCCGATGACCGTTATCAAAGCGCGAGTGACTTCCGCGCTGACGTGGAACGGGCCATCGCTGGATCCCCTGTAACTGCAGCAATACCAACGATTGTTGCCGACCAAACAGCGATGATGACACCTATCGATGCATCGGGTATTAAAACTGAAAACAGAAAAGTCTCCAGTAGTAGCCGTAAAGGGCGCAGTAGTGGAGTCTTTTGGATCCTTTCACTTATTGCGATCGGTGCGGCAATCATCGGTGCCGTCGTTATTGGCAGATTCCTCATAGGAAGTGACGGCGGTAATGTCGTTACGGTTCCCAGCCTTGACGGCCTCACAATTGAGCAGGCTGCCGAAACATTGGCTGAATACGAATTGCGTATTGGTGCCCAAACACCCGAGATCTCTGAGCGACCTGAAGGAACAATCATCGCCCAGCAACCGGCAGCCGGTGAAGGAATAGAGCAAGGGCAAGCGGTCAACGTTACTGTTTCAACAGGGCGTGAACAATCTACTGTTCCGCAACTAGTAGGACTTACAACACTTGACGACGTTCGGGTTGCTCTTTCTGATTTCGGATTAGTACTCGGTGCAATTACAGAAAGTGACTCTAATCAACCTGGTGGTTACGTACTTGAACAAAATCCGGGTGAGGGTACCCAGGTCGCTGCAGGTAGTTCCGTTGACATTGTGGTGTCATCCGGTTTAGTAGAGGTGCCTAATGTAACGGGCGCAACAGAAGCTCAAGCCCGAAGTGATTTGGCTCAAGCTGGTTTCGAAGTGCAGGTTGTGGAACAAGCGTCTTCAATTTCATCACCAGGACAGGTTCTCGCTCAATCACCTCAGCCAGGGACTCAATTGGCTCGTGGCTCACTAGTGACAATTACGGTTGCGATTGCAGCCCCTGTTCCAACGCCAACTCCGATACCTACTCCAACGGATGTTCCTGTTCCAACGCCAACGGATGTTCCTGTTCCGGCGCCAACACCGATTCCCTAAAAAACCGTCGCTTAGACGTGTGAAGTGATGGTTACCTGAGGAATACTGGCAAGTTTCTCGCGTGCTTCTGGGAAACCACAGTCACTTAACCAGTTGGCAAGCATTTCATGACCACCTTCGGTGAGGACTGATTCGGGGTGGAATTGCACGCCCTCAATAGGCAGTGACACGTGTTTAACGCCCATGATCACTCCGGTTTCAGAAACTGCCGTCACGGTAAGTGCCTCGGGGACGGTGTCGGGATCCAAGGCGAGTGAGTGGTATCGCGTGGCCGTGAAGTTCTCGGGCAGTGTGCTCATCACGCTTTTTCCGGTATGGGAAATCTGTGAAGTTTTCCCATGGAGTAGTTCTGGGGCTCGACTAATCACGCCACCAAAAGCTTCAGCGATCACCTGATGTCCAAGGCACACACCAAAAATAGGGACGGCACCATTTGCCCCCTTCACAATTTCCAAGCACATTCCGGCATCCTGTGGGGTACCTGGGCCCGGTGAAATCAACACCCCGTCATAGGAAATCGCTTCTTCCACGGTGACATCCTGATTCCGCTTTACCGTGACATCAGCACCCAATTGGGCCAAATATTGGACAAGATTGAACACGAAAGAGTCATAGTTATCAATCACAAGAATTCGCGGCACACTCACGTGGGGAAGTATGGCAGGGTATGGTTACCGTTGCGTACGAGCACTTGCGCACGAGATTAAAATGAACGTGAATTGAACGTGAATTGACATTAGGGAGAGTCCGGTGCCAGAGTCCAAGCGACGCAAAAAGAACGTGTTTACACCCGAGCAGAAAATGGGTGAGCGTAAGGTCGCACGGCTGGGATCCCCAGCGTGGCTCGCACCCACCATGGTTGCCTCATTTGTGATTGGTTTGACCTACTTGGTGGTTTTCTACATTGCGGGCCCTGATGTACCCGTAATGAATAGCATTGGTGGGGACCTCAACGCCCTGTTGAATGTAGGGATTGGTTTTGCTTTCATTATGGTCGGGTTTGGGCTCGCTACTCGCTGGAAGTAATTCCTGTCTCACTAATCACATTCGTTACCAAATTTCCAAAAAATTGTGGAAAAGTTACGAGGGGTTTCACACTTTTACACAGCCTTTCCCCAATTGGGGACAAACTACACACGCGTAATTTACATCTTGACCTCACCATACGTGTCGTCCAGTAACACGGGTAACTCCTGCTTCACCACATTCATTATTTACGCACTACGCTGTGGCGCGTGGCCGGCAATCGGATGGATCCCTGGGTTGACTCCTACGCCCAGCGTGCCCAAGGTTTGACCGCCTCCGCTATTCGCGCACTATTTGCGGTTGCTTCCCGGCCTGAAGTGGTTTCCCTTGCTGGCGGTATGCCTTTCGTTTCTGCGTTGGATTCAGATCGCTTTGCTGAGATCGCCGCTCGGGTCGTTCGTGAGCAGGGTGCGGTGGCATTGCAATACGGCTCGGGCCAAGGTGATCAAACCCTGCGAGAGCAGATCCTTGAGATTTCTGGCTTGGTCGGTGTTCGATCCCACCCTGACGACGTCGTTGTCACAGCCGGTTCCCAAATGGGACTTGATCTCGTCACTAAAATATTTTGTGACCCAGGGGACACGGTCCTTGTTGAGTCACCCTCCTATGTAGGTGCCTTGGGAGTATTTCGTAGCTATCAGTGCAATGTTGTTCACGTTGCAATGGATTCAGAAGGGTTAGATCCGCAGGCTTTGCGTGAGGCATTGGTTCACGCACGCGCCAGTGACTCACCGGTCAAACTCATTTACACGATTCCCTCATTTCACAATCCCGCAGGACTAACCCAAAGTTTCCAGCGTCGCCAAGAAATCCTGGCGATCGCTCAAGAATTCAACGTACCCATTTTGGAAGATGATCCTTATGGGTTACTCGGTTTTGAGGGTGAGCCACCACAAGCGATCCGTTCCCTTGATGACCAAGGTGTGATTTACCTCGGTTCTTTCTCAAAAATTATTGCTTCAGGGCTACGTGTTGGCTGGGTTATTGCACCCCACGGCGTTCGGGAGAAATTGGTTCTCGCCGCTGAGGCAGCAACACTGTGTCCGAGTAACTTTTCACAGTTGACCGTGTCTCGTTATTTGGCTGAGCAACCATGGCAACAGCAAATCAAGGTTTTCCAAGAGTTGTATCGGGAACGGCGTGATTCACTCCTTCAGTCAATGCAAGCTTTGATGCCTGCAGGAACAACGTGGACCGTGCCCAAAGGTGGTTTCTATTCCTGGGTGACCCTTCCACACCAACTCAATGCCACCACCATGTTGCCGCGAGCAATCAGTTCACTGGTTGCCTATGTTCCTGGAACCGGTTTTTATGCCGATGGCCAAGGGGCCCACAATTTACGGTTGTCTTACTGCTACCCCGATCCTTCCCGCATCGAGGAAGGTGTCCGCCGCCTAGCCGGAGTTATCGAAGCTGAACTTGATCTTGTTAACACATTCGGAGTGAAGACTTCCGGTGAAACGCGTGGGAATTCCCAGCCGCAACTTAACCCTAATTCTGACTTAATCTAAGGAACACATGCGCATAGCAATACTTTCCGGTGGCCTCAATGCCGAACGTGATGTTTCACTTCGCTCAGGTCGACGGGTGGCTGAAGCGCTTCGCGACACAATGCCCGTTGCCGAGATTGTTGAAGTTGACCTCAATGGGGAATTCCTTGATTCACTGGGGTCAGCAACTGGCAAGCACTCATTCGACGTTGTTGTTCCGTTAATTCATGGGGCGATAGGTGAGGACGCCACCCTCCGTTCCATGCTGGAACTAAAGGGAATTCCTTTCGTTGGCAGTAGTGCGGCTAGTGCTGCTCGATCATTTGATAAAGGTGTCGCCTCGGGCCTTGTGCCCAATGGAAGTGCTCCACAGTTCGTTGCCTTCCCCCAAAGTTTCTTTCGTGAAATGGGTGCCCCTCGAATACTGGAAACCGTTATCGTTGGTATTGGGTTGCCTCTCGTTGTTAAACCAATCAGTGGTGGCTCAGCATTAGGTGTTCGCCTATGCGCCGACGCAGAGCAAGTCGCCCCGGCCCTGGTTGACGCATTTGGTTATGGGGATCGAGTGATGCTGCAGAGTGCTGTCAGTGGCACTGAACTTGCGGTCACGGTGATCGACATTGGTGGGGAACCTATTGCGTTACCTCCGGTGGAGATTGTGCCCTTGAGTGGGGTTTATGACTTTGATGCCCGCTACACCGCTGGCGCAACCGAGTTTTTTGTTCCCTGCCGACTTGATTCTGATGTTGTTCAGCGAGTGAGTGATTACGCGGTCGCTGTGCATGCATATCTTGGTTTGCGAGATATTTCACGCACTGATCTGATCGTGGATTCAGATGGAACCATTTGGTTTTTGGAAGTTAACATTGCACCCGGTATGACCGAGACCTCACTTGTTCCTCAAGCGATCGAGGCAGCCGGACTAAACGTTGGTGGTGTCTTTTCCGACCTGGTAACTCAGGCAGTTACCCGTTCTCACTAACTTGGATCAAGTAGTTCGGCGATTCGGCGTGCGTCAGAAATATCCGCGCATTCAATAACTATTCTTCCCTGTGAATTTTTCCTTGCAAAACCTTCAAATTTAATTCGGGTATCTGTTGCATCTGTTATTCGCTCGTTGAGAACCCTGATTGCTTCTTCAAGTTCTTCTGGACGTCCTTTTTTCTTACTCGATTTACCCGAGGACTTTCCTTTCGGTGCAGCTATCGTAATAATTTCTTCAACACTGCGAACACTTAATCCCTCTTTTACTATGCGTGCGGCCATCTGATCCATTGCTTCGGGTGAATCTAAACTGAGTAAGGCACGTGCATGACCTGCACTGAGTACGCCCGCTGCGACTTTTTGCTGCACACTCGTTGGTAACTTCAACAACCTAATGGTGTTTGTTACCTGTGGACGGGAGCGTCCAATTCGTTTGGCTAACTCCTCTTGTGTGCAATCAAAGTCGGACAACATTTGAGAATAGGCCGCTGCTTCTTCTAACGCATTGAGATTTGATCGGTGTAAATTTTCCAGCAGCGCATCGCGCAGCATGTTCGAGTCTTCGGTGTTGCGAATAATTGCTGGGATGTTTGTAACACCCGCCAATTTGCTTGCTCGAAGCCGCCGCTCTCCCGCGACAAGTTCATAGGAACCTGTTTTAGACATACGCACAACGATCGGTTGTAGTAGTCCAATTGTTTTGATTGAAAATACGAGTTCGTCGAGTGCTTCTTCGTCGAACACCGTGCGTGGTTGTACTGGGTTAGGGGCAATGGTGTCTATGGGGATTTCAAGGTAGGTCAGTGGTGCTGCGGATTCATTTTTACGGGAAGCCGGTCGCACACTCGGGTTATTTGCGGGTGCCTCGGTGGGAATGAGCGCGCCGAGACCTTTACCGAGTCCGCGTGGTGCTGCTGCCATCATCACTCCTATTTTAGTTCTTACTGTGTATAACTTGTTAATAACTTGTGGATTAAGCGATTGTGGTATCAAGTTGGGCAGCAGCTTCCCGGTAGGAAATCGCCCCAGAAGACGTGGGGTCATAGGTCAATACTGTTTGGCCATAGGACGGCGCCTCGGAAACTCGAACATTTCGAGGGATAATCGTGTCCAAGACCCGGGCACCAAAATGACTGCGGACTTCATCGGCCACCTGACTGGCCAGCCGGGTTCGACCGTCATACATGGTTAAAATCACTGCGGTGACTTCTAGATCCGGGTTGAGGTGAGCTTTGATCATTTCGACTGTTTTGAGTAGTTGGGAAAGGCCTTCCAATGCGTAGTACTCGCACTGGATCGGGAGAAGGACTTCACGAGCCGCCACCAATGCATTGAGGGTGAGCAACCCAAGGCTGGGCGGACAGTCTAAGAAAATATAGTCAAAATTGCGTGTGGTGAGCAGGATGTCAATTTCTTCGCGTAAACGGTGCTCCCGATTCGGGGTAGAAACCAGTTCCACTTCGGCACCGGCCAGGTCAATTGTCGCTGCGATTCCGAATAGTTGGGGGATATCGGGGCACTCGTTAATAACATCGGCTAGGGAAGCCTCCCCCATTAATACATCGTAAACTCCCGGCGTGCCCTCAGAGTGGTCGATTCCTAAGGCCGTGGTCGCATTTCCCTGGGGATCCATGTCGATAACGAGCGCACTTTTACCCGCTAAAGCCATGGCTGCGGCAATATTCACGGTCGTGGTGGTTTTACCTACCCCACCTTTTTGGTTTGCGATCGTGATAATTCGGGTCACGTGGGCCACCCTAGGCCGGCTTTTTTACCCATTTCCTCGATATTCACTTCTAATGTTTCACGGGAAACATCGACCGGCCAACCAAGGCCTGAGGGATTTTCATAGGGATCGGGTTGCTGTGGCACCGGGCCATTGTGTCGTATTTACCTAAGCGCGCATTCGCCGGGCCCGCACCACGGTGGTCTGTGGCTCAACCACGCCGGCTCCGCAGGTGACCACCGAGATTTCGGTGATCCGGTATTGACTGATTGCCTGTGCTGCCTCATCAATTTCACTTTGCGCACTGGAACCTTTGAGCGCGATCAAGTCACCAATGGGTTTGAGTAAAGGCATGGTCCAACCCAGCAATCGCTCCATCGGAGCTACAGCTCGCGCGGTCACAATATCCACACCGGTCCAATTGGGTGTCGTTATTACTTTTTCAGCCCTGGCTCGTAGCACGGTGACCCGGTCTGTTAATCCAAGATCAATAACCGCCTCGGTCAAAAATGTTGCTCTGCGTAAGAGTGGCTCAATGAGAATCATCGTGAGATCCGGGCGAGTGATCGCCCACACCAAACCTGGCAGGCCTGCTCCAGAGCCAACATCAGCAACTAGGGCTCCCTGAGGAACAAGGCCCAATGCAGGCTCAGCGACCACGGCGCAGTTGAGAATATGTCGATCCCATAACCGAGGCATTTCCCGTGGGCCCATTAGACCCCGATCAAGCCCTGGCCCAGCCAAAATCTCTTGATATCGCTCTAACTCAGCTGTATATGGACTCAGCCAAGGGGGTATTTCACCCGATGTTTCACGGGAAACCATAGGTTAGGAGACCCGAATAACCACTCGGCGATTAGGTTCATCACCTTCAGATTCGCTGGCAAGTCCCAAGGTCCCCACAATGTCATGGACAACCTTGCGCTCATAAGGGTTCATGGGAGCCATTCGAACAGGGGCTGAGGTGCGTTCCGCCTCAGTGCACGCGGTTTTCGCAGCTTCCTCGAGAACCACTTTTTGCTTGCCACGGTATCCGGCGATGTCAAGCATGAGTCGTGATCGCTCACCGGTCTCGCGCGCTGCGGCCAATCGGGATAATTCCTGAAGTGATTGAAGTACCTCACCATCTTCACCGATGAGGTGCGACAACTCACCTTTTTCAACCTCAACAATGGAAACTCGCGCCCGACTCCCGTCAACCTCAATATCAATGTCGCCATCAAGGTCGCAAATGTCGAGCAGGCCTTCCAAGTAGTCGGCTGCTACATCGCCCTCTTGATCCAATTGTTTTGCATCTGTTGCAGTTGATTCACTCATGGACGTACTCACTCTCTACCTACAATAAGTTAATGAAACGGTCAATTGTTGACCCACAGGTTAGCTTTTCTTTTTATTCGGACTTCTTTTACTCTTTGACGTGCGTTTGGGTTGGACCCGCTCCGGGGTTACCGACACTATGTCGGTAACTTCTACGTCAGTGATGACGCCACCTTTACGGATAAGTTTTGCGTTCTTACGTGACTCCAATGCCTCAAAAGCTGGGGTGCCGGGTTGGGGATTGTTACGAATCACCCAGAACTGTTGTCCCATGGTCCACAAGTTAGTGGTGAACCAGTAGATCAAGACACCGATCGGGAAGTTGATACCACCGACGGCGAAAACTACCGGGAATACATACAAAAGAATTTTTTGCTGACGCACCATTGGGTTGCCCGGTGCTGTGTTTTTAACAATCAACTGGCGTTGGGTAAGGAAGGTTGTCCCACTCATTAAAACGATGAGAACACTCGCCAAGATTTTGGTCGCTGTTGGGCTGAAGCCATCGACGGCCACTTCATCGGCGTTAAGGAAAGTCCCATAAAGTGGGACGCCCCAAATTGATGCGTCGTGTGCATTGATCAGAAGTGGTGCGTATTTATCCCAGTTGAAAACACCTTCGGGCTGCAACATTGCAATGCCTTGAAGCACGCTGAATAGCGCGAAAAATATCGGTGCCTGTAACAAAATTGGTAAACAAGACGCAAGTGGATTCGTACCAGTTTCCTTGTAAAGCTTCATCATTTCTTTTGATTGACGCTCTTTATCCCCAGCGTATTTCTTCTGGATCTCTTTCATCTGCGGTTGAATAATTTGCAGATTGCGTTGCGCCTTAATCTGCTTAACGAAGAGTGGGATCAACAGAATACGAATGACGATGACCAGCCCGACAATTGAGAATGCCCACGTCCAACCACTGTTGGGATCCATAAAGTTACTCAGCAAAGTGTGGAACTGAACTAGGACCCAGCTGACTCCAGTACGAAGCCAATCAAGAATGAACATGTTCTCCGTCCGCATTTATTCGTGGTCGACCATCCGGATAAACATCCGATACCCAACGCCCTTTCTCAGGCACTGGATTCAAGCCTCCACCGTTCCAAGGGTTACACCGTATTAGGCGAACCGTGGCTAAGGCTAAACCCTTGGCAGATCCGTGTATGCGGATACTCCCTAAAGCATAGGCAGAGCAACTTGGGTAAAAGCGACAACTAGGTGGAAGTAGCGGTGAAATCAGTAACTGATAGACCCGAATTACGCCAAGAAAAACCAACCGGACCACCCATCCAAGGCTGTGATCCCACACCCAAAGAATTCTGTTTAACAGGTTTTTCAGCACGTTCATGGGTTGACCTTTGACAAAAGCGCCTCAGTTATCACCCTGGGATCCAGAAGCAACATGTGGACTTCGGGGAGTGCTTGAACGACTAATCCAGTACCGACGGGCAAAAACTCCAAAACAGGCCCCATGGTGGCCCTAATTCGTCTGCTGACCCGGTGTCGTTGAACTGCATTTCCACAATCTTTACCCACGGTGAGCCCAACGCGGCTGGGTGTGGTGCCATACATTCCAGGATAAATATGAACAATTAAACCTGCGGTAAGAACCTTTTTTCCGTTACGGCGCACGGATTGGAAATCCTGAGAACTTCGCATACGGTGCTGGGCTGCCAGCATGATCAACCTTTACCTAGGCGCCCCTGCCATCACTAGGCCTAGGACACGGACAAACTTAAGCTGAGAGGCGGGTGCGCCCTTTGCCACGACGAGCAGCAAGGATGCTGCGCCCGGCACGCGTGCTCATACGCAGCCGAAAGCCGTGGGTCTTTGCCCGACGGCGAGTATTGGGCTGGAATGTGCGCTTCATGATTCTCCTCGTAGTGTCACTTCTACTCTGGTACCAGAGTTATTAGCCTCCGAAGTTTACGCCATGACCTTACTTGGGTCAAACCCAACCCCCATTCAAACACGTCTATGGGCGCCACCGCCGTATCGCGTGAGACAAAGATATCCAGAACAGACACACTAATTTTCATTTCGACTTGTCAAAAACACTCCTATGGTTGTATGGTTTACCATTCATCCACACTTGTGGATAAGCATGTGGATAAATAAGATTAATTCAGGATTGTTGAGGTCAAATGGCTGGGGATAAAGAACTGACAGCGATGTGGAATGCCGCGTTAGATTCCCTCTCTGATGGAACCCTCAGTCCCCAACAAAAGGCTTTCGTCTCGCTCACCCAACCTTTAGGTTTGGTTGAAGACACTGTTTTGATTGCCGCTCCCAACGAATTCACAAAAGACGTCCTTGAGACTCGTCTTCGCCCACTCGTAAGCAGTGCACTCAGTGAAATTTTAGGTCGGGACATTCGCCTGGCAGTAACCGTTGACCCATCTATCGCACCGACCATCAATGAAGATTTAACAGATGAAGTAGCCGACTCCACATATGCCGATGATGCACAAGTATTTGAACCGAATCGTGGAAACATCCGTGAAGGAAACTTTGACCGGCCCGGTATGGGTTCACCTAGTAACAAAGAAGAGTTTGGCCGACTCAACAACAAGTACACATTTGACACCTTTGTCATTGGAACAAGTAATCGTTTCGCTCACGCGGCAGCCGTTGCCGTGGCTGAACAACCAGCTAAGTCATATAACCCATTGTTTATTTATGGCGGATCCGGACTTGGTAAAACCCACCTACTACACGCAATTGGGCACTACACCAAAACTTTGTTTAAAGGAACACACGTCCGCTACATCAGTTCCGAAGAGTTCACCAATGAATTTATCAACAGTATCCGTGATGACAAGGCTGCGAATTTCCAGCGCCGCTACCGGGACATCGACGTCCTACTTGTTGACGATATTCAATTCCTTAGTGGAAAAGTCCAAACACAGGAAGAGTTTTTCCATACTTTTAATACGTTGCATAATGCTAATAAACAAATTGTGATTACCAGTGACCTACCACCAAAACAGCTCCCAGACTTTGAAGACCGGATGCGTTCACGTTTCGAGTGGGGCTTGATCACTGACGTGCAACCACCCGACTTAGAAACCCGTATTGCAATTCTTCGTAAGAAAAGCACTCAGGAACGATTGATTGCCCCGCCTGAAGTTTTGGAGTACATCGCATCAAAGATCTCAACAAATATTCGAGAGCTTGAAGGGGCCTTGATTCGGGTGACGGCTTTCGCGTCCCTTAATCAGCAACCTGTCGATTTAGCTATCACCGAGGCGGTCCTTAAAGACCTGCTCCCATCAGATGTTGGCCCTGAAATTACCGCTGCTCAGATCATGGGTGCATGTGCTTCTTACTTTGGTGTGAGCATCGAAGAACTCTGCGGTGCTAGCCGAAGTCGCACACTGGTCACGGCGCGTCAAATTTCTATGTATCTATGCCGTGAACTCACTGACCTTTCCCTACCAAAAATTGGACAGGCATTTGGTGGGCGTGACCATACGACAGTGATGCACGCTGACCGAAAAATTCGTGAACTAATGGCTGAAAAGCGCACCATGTACAACCAAGTGACCGATCTCACTAGTCGGATAAAGTCCCAGCCTCGACCTATGTGAACCTCGTGATTCACATTGGACTGAATTAACATAAGTCCCACAAATACTATCCATCCCCATATTGTCAACAGATGTGGATAAAGGTTGTGGATAAACCTGTAGATAACTGCTATAAAGTGCTCACACACGGGGCTATCCCCACTTGTGGACGACTTGTGGGCAATCTTGAAATACGGGCGTAAATTCTCCTATTTCTGTGGATAAACCTCTACTCCTGGGTGGATATCTCAATCTTTATCGAGAGTTTTCCACAATAGGTAACTTATCCACCGGATGTATCCACATATCAGCCATCACCCGACACGCATGAAATAGTCATGAAATTCAGGTTTTCCCCAATATCAACAGGACCTATGACTACTACTACCTATATCAATACTTAAATCTCATAAATACCCATAAGGCCCTTTGATGTGGATAGGGCTTTCATTCACGCACCACATGGTTGCTCTTACAAAAAATATGTGGATAGGGCACACTAAGGCTCTACTTAATCAAACGTTGTAGACAGGGGCACGAGGAAAATGCACATACGAGTCGAGCGCGACACGTTGGCGCAAGCTGTCACGTGGGCTGCACGAACGCTACCCTCTCGACCTTCAATGCCGGTCCTCTCAGGAGTAATGCTGATTGCCGAGCAGGAGTCTTTGACACTATCAAGTTTTGATTACGAAATTTCGGCACGTGTGCACGTCAATGTTGATGTTATTGAGCCAGGGAAGGTACTGGTATCCGGTCGACTTCTCGCAGACATCACGAAAGCATTACCTGCCGCACCCGTTGTTCTCAAATTAGAAGGCAATCGGGTTTTGATTGAATGTGGGAGAAGCTCATTTACCCTTCCCACACTTCCCGTTGAGGATTACCCAGCACTACCCGATATGCCAACAACAGCAGGAAACGTTGATGGTGACGTCTTCGCTGAAGCAGTGGCACAAGTTGCAATTGCTGCCGGAAAAGATGACACAATTCCCGTGCTCACCGGTATTCGAATGGAAATTGACGGGTCTAGCATTACTTTGGCTGCAACCGATAGATATCGATTAGCAGTGCGAACATTCCCATGGTCACCAACAAAGACTTCAATAGAACTCAACACGTTAATCCCAGCTCGGATTTTAGCTGATGCGGCAAAAAGTATGGGTTCAGCCAAAGTCGTTGAACTTGCTATAGCACCTGACGGTGAGAAACTTATTGGTTTTGAAGCACAAGGAATGCGAACTACAACACGATTACTAGACGGGGAATTCCCAAAGTATCGATCACTTCTACCCAATGAGAGCTCAACGACAGCGATTGTTGACACAGCAGAGTTAGTTAATGCAGTCAAACGTGTTGCACTCGTGGCTGAACGTAATACGCCAATCCGGATGAATTTCAACAACGGTGAAATTCACATGCGTGCTGGTTCAGGTGACGATGCTCAGGCGAATGAAGTTCTTGAAGTCGAAGTTGAAGGTGACCCCATTGAGATTGCATTCAACCCCGGTTATTTACTCGACGGACTCAACGCCATCGATGCACCAAAAGCACGCTTCTCGTTCACATTAGCAACAAAACCGGCGGTTATTACCGGCGTGACAAGTGAGAACACAGACATGCCAGCGGACTACCGCTATCTGTTGATGCCCGTACGTTTGACGGGCTGACACATGTGGGTGCAAGCCCTTCATCTTGACAGTTTTCGCTCTTACAACGAGGTGCTCGTTGAATTTATTCCAGGAGTAAACGTTCTCATTGGCCAAAACGGTCAAGGTAAAACAAATATTGTTGAAGCCATCTACTACTTAGCCACACTGACATCACACCGAGTGGCAAGCGAAAACCCTTTGGTAAGTGCTGGAAAAACATCAGCCGTTATCAGAGCACGGATAAATGAAGAAGATCGCGCCGTAGCAATCGACCTAGAGATTTCACCAGGGAAAACCAATCGAGCAAAAATAAATCGATCACCACTTCCCAGAGTGCGAGATATTCTAGGAATCGTTCGCGTCATTATGTTTGCACCCGAAGATTTATCTTTAGTTAAAGGTGATCCCAGTGAGCGACGAAACTTTATGGACCACACACTGATTCAACGAATACCGCGATTCGCGGGTGTGAAAGCAGACTATGAAAAAGTATTACGTCAACGCAATGCGCTTTTGAAATCTTTTAACCGCTACAACATTGACGGCACTCTTGATGTCTGGGACGAGCAATTGGCTAAACTTGGTGCTGAAATTACACACACTCGAATTCAATTCATCCGTGACTTAAAACCATTTATTCGAAATCGCTACCACTCAATCAGTGGTGGTGAAAACGCTGTCAGCTCATCGGAATTATCCCTGGATTATCAATCGAAGTATTTACTGGAAAGTGACATCGAGTCACTCACTCAAAGTGAAATTCACGATCGAATTCGCGAAAAGTTAGCTGCACGAAAAAAAGATGAACTAATTCGCGGAGTGACACTCGTTGGTCCCCACCGCGATGAACTATTTATTGGACTGGGTGATCTACCTCTAAAAGGTTATGCCTCACACGGTGAGTGTTGGTCCGCGGCGTTAGCACTACGTGTTGCAAGTGCTGATGTACTTAAAGCCGATGGCATTGAACCAATACTCATTCTTGACGATGTCTTTGCTGAACTTGATGTCATGAGGCGAGGAACAATTTTGGAACTGACAAAAAATGCACCGCAAGTATTTATCACCGCGGCCGTGGAATCTGATGTACCGGCCGAACTGGGTGGAGCGCGTTTTCATGTTTCACTCGGTACTGTCACCTACGCTGGGGAATCCCATGAGTGAAGAAATCACTCCAGAGGAGCAAGCACAAGCGGCAGATCGACTGCTACGCCGGACGACCAAAGGGGCACCCGCCAAAAAGACCCGTAAATCCACGCGAAGTGGCCGTGACCCGGAACTTCTCGGCAGCGCTGTAGAAAAATTAGTGATTGAGAGTGGTTGGGAACAAGAGAGCTCAATGGCTAAGTTGTTGAATTCCTGGGCCCAGATCGTGGGTCCAGAGATCGCGGATCACTGTGTCCCAGCCGGCTTTGAAGAAGGAACCCTGCGGCTCACTGCCGAATCAACCGCCTGGGCAACCCAGCTACGTATACTCCAAAACCAGATCATGGCCAAAATTGCCGGTGAAGTGGGTGATGGTGTCGTGACCAAAATTTCAATCTATGGCCCCCAGAGTCCATCATGGAAAAAAGGGGCCTGGCATGTCGCCGGCCGAGGGCCTCGCGACACCTACAACTAGTTGGTAAAGCCGGGACTAAATAAGCCGAATATGACCCCTAGCGCGAAATAAGACGGATTTTGGGCACTATTTCGTACGTCTACTGGCAACAGGGGGGTCACAGGTCCCATTTATGTCCCGATTCGCGTTTATGGGCTAGGTGATGTCGGAACTTCAGGGTAGACTGTAACTCGTCACTTTTAGTGATTTCGCTACTTTTTCGTCTCATTCTTTGGAGGGCCCCACATGACCTATGACGCCAGTGCGATCCAGGTTCTTGAAGGTCTCGACGCGGTGCGTAAACGCCCCGGTATGTACATCGGGTCAACCGGTGAGCGCGGGCTGCACCACCTGGTCTACGAGGTGGTTGATAACGCTGTAGATGAGGCTTTAGCAGGCTACGCCACCGAAATCTCGGTCACAATCCTCCCCGATGGTGCAATTCGGGTAGTCGATGACGGTCGCGGGATTCCCGTCGATGAACATCCCATTGAGAAAAAACCGGCGGTTGAAGTCGTTTTGACCGTTTTGCACGCAGGTGGAAAATTTGGTGGCGGTGGGTATTCGGTTTCAGGTGGACTTCACGGTGTTGGCGTTTCTGTGGTCAACGCGCTCTCAACCGACCTAGCCGTTGAAATTCACCGCGAAGGCAATGTCTACCGCCAGCATTACAAGTACGGGGTTCCCGTAGCGCCCCTCGACAAGGGTGAAGTGACAAATCGCACCGGAACCACGGTCACTTTCTGGGCCGACGGTGAGATTTTTGAGACCACAACCTATGACTTCACAACCCTTGCCCGTCGCTTCCAAGAAATGGCGTTTCTTAACCGTGGCTTGAAGTTGGAGCTCACCGACGAGCGACCCGGTTCATTCACCGTCATTGATCCGGATAACCCAACCCAAGCCATTGAAGCAGTCCGCCACGTCTCCTACATGTATGAAGGTGGAATTTCTGACTTTGTTCGTCACATCAATGCGAGTAAAGGAGTGGCAAACCCCACCGTTATTGACCTAGTGGCCGAGAACGAAAACAAGACTCTCAGTGCCGAAATTTCAATGCAATGGAATAACACCTATGCCGAGTCGGTGTACACCTTCGCTAACACGATTAACACAACCGAGGGTGGAACCCACGAAGAAGGTTTCCGCACCGCACTCACATCACTGGTCAATAAATTCTCACGTGAATGGAATATTCTGAAAGAGAAAGACACCAATCTTTCCGGTGAAGACATCCGAGAAGGACTCACCGCGATTGTGAGTGTAAAACTCGTTGACCCACAGTTTGAAGGTCAAACAAAAACTAAACTGGGTAATACCGAAATGAAAGCTTTCGTGCAAAAAGTCGTTAATGACCAACTAGGCGCTTGGTTTGAACAAAACCCAGCCGAAGGTAAAGAGATTGCACGTAAGTCAATGAACGCGGCAACCGCGCGTATTGCAGCCCGTAAAGCGCGAGACCTGGCTCGCAACCGAAAAGGACTTCTCGGTGGCGCCGGTATGCCCGGAAAACTTATTGACTGTTCCAGTCGTGAACCCGAAGAGTGTGAAGTCTTTATTGTGGAAGGTGACAGTGCTGGTGGTTCAGCACGCCAAGGCCGTGACCCGCGCACCCAAGCAATTCTTCCTATTCGCGGAAAAATCATCAACGTGGAAAAAGCTCGGATTGACAAGGTCCTACAAAACACGGAAGTACAAGCGTTGATCTCAGCTTTCGGTACCGGCATCCAGGAAGAATTCGACTTGAACCGTTTGCGTTACCACAAAGTTGTTCTTATGGCCGACGCTGATGTTGACGGACAACATATTCGCACACTTCTCTTAACTTTCTTATTCCGTTTCATGCGACCATTAGTTGAAGCCGGCCATGTTTTCTTGGCCCAACCACCTTTGTTCAAAATCAAATGGTCGCGTGAAACAGCCGAATTCGCTTATTCTGATCGTGAAAAAGATGCACTCATCGAGGCAGGACTTGCCGCCGGAAAACGACTACCGAAAGAAGAGTCGATTCAACGCTACAAAGGTCTTGGTGAGATGAACGCCGACGAACTTTGGGACACCACCATGAATCCTGCTGAGCGGGTGCTCCTGCAGGTAACACTCGACGACGCAGCCCAAGCAGACGAAATGTTCAGTGTGCTCATGGGTGAAGATGTTGAGTCTCGTCGAAACTTCATTCAACAAAATGCCCGCGACGTTCGATTCCTCGATATTTAAATAAGAAACTAATAAACGGAGAGCAAAGTGTCAGACGACATTGAAGTAGAAGTTGAAGTGGTCAGCAGTCACGGTCGGATCGAACCGGTTGACCTGCAGACTGAAATGCAGCGTTCCTATCTTGATTACTCCATGTCGGTAATCGTCTCCCGTGCACTACCTGACGTACGAGATGGCCTAAAGCCAGTCCATCGCCGCGTCCTTTATGCAATGTATGACGGTGGCTATCGACCCGATCGCAACTTCTCCAAAAGCGCCCGCGTGGTCGGCGACGTTATGGGTAACTTTCATCCACACGGTGACACCGCAATCTATGACGCACTCGTACGCCTAGCCCAACCCTGGTCACTGCGCTACCCACTTGTTCAAGGACAAGGGAACTTCGGCTCACCCGGTAATGATCCCCCCGCGGCCCAGCGTTACACCGAGTGCCGGATGGCACCCCTTGCCATGGAAATGGTTCGCGATATCGACGAAGACACCGTCGACTTCCAACCAAACTACGACGGTCGCACCCTTGAACCATCCGTTCTCCCCAGCAGGTTCCCTAACCTGTTGGTCAACGGAAGTTCCGGTATTGCCGTCGGTATGGCCACCAACATTCCACCGCACAACCTGCGTGAGATTGCTGCAGGTGCGCAATGGTTACTGGCCCACCCGGAATCCACTGTGGAAGAGCGACAAAGCGCACTCATGGAATTGGTGAAAGGGCCAGACTTTCCCACCGGTGCACTCATTGTTGGTCGTAAAGGAATCGAAGACGCCCAACGCACAGGTCGTGGATCAATCACGATGCGCGCGGTGGTCACCGTCGACGAAGACAAACGTGGCCGTCAAATTTTGGTTATTACAGCGTTACCATATCAAGTCAACCCCGACAATCTCCTGCTTCGCATCGCTGAACTCGTCAGTGATGGAAAGCTCACAGGAATTTCCGACGTACGTGATGACTCCTCATCTCGCACCGGAATGCGTCTCATCGTTGAACTCAAGCGTGACGCTGTCGCCCAGGTTGTGTTGAACCAGTTGTTCAAGCACACCCAACTCCAAGACAACTTTGGCGCCAATATGTTGGCACTTGTTGACTCGGTACCACGCACATTGACTCTGGAGCAGTTCCTGAGTTACTGGGTGATGCACCAGATTGAAGTAATCCAACGTCGCACTCGCTTCCGTTTACGCAAAGCTGAAGAGCGTGCACACATCCTCAGTGGTTACCTCAAAGCCCTTGACGCTCTCGATGCCGTAATTGCATTGATTCGTGCAAGCGCAACCGTTGATGAAGCACGCACCGGTCTGATTGACCTTCTCAGCATCGATGAGATCCAAGCAGTAGCAATCCTGGATATGCAGCTACGTCGTCTAGCTGCATTGGAGCGCCAGAAGATAATTGATGAACACGAAGAACTCATGAACAAGATCGCTGACTACAACGACATCTTGGCATCAGACCAACGTCAACGAACGATTGTCAGCGAAGAACTCACGGAAACCTCCGACAAGTTCGGTGATGATCGTCGAACCGAAATTGTTGCCTGGGACGGTGACGTCACCGACGAAGACCTCATTGCAGTCGAGGACGTCGTTGTCACGATCACTTCAGGTGGTTATGCCAAGCGAACCCTCAGCGATCTTTACCGATCCCAGCGCCGCGGTGGTCGTGGAGTTAAAGGTGCGAATCTGCGTCAGGACGACGTCGTTGAGCACATGTTTGTCAGCACCACCCACCACTGGATCCTGTTTTTCACCAACCTTGGTCGGGTCTATCGTGCGAAGGCCTACCAGTTACCGGAAACAGGACGTGATGCACGCGGACAGCATGTCGCCAATCTGCTGGCATTCCAACCAGATGAAACGATTGCGCAGGTCTTAGCAATTCCCGACTACGCCGCGAGTGACTACCTTGTGTTGTCAACTAAGTCTGGGTTGGTGAAGAAAACTCGATTGAGTGAATACGACACCAATCGTCAAGGTGGAATCATCGCGATCAATCTGCACGAGGGCGATGAACTGATCGGTGCACGACTAGTGTCAGAAACCGACGATCTACTTCTGGTCTCCAGAAAGGGTCTATCAGCTCGTTTCACAGCCAATGACGAAACATTGCGACCAATGGGCCGGGCAACCGGTGGTGTGATTGGGATGCGCTTCCGTGGTGACGATGCACTGCTATCAATGGATGTTGTTACCCCCGGAACTTTCGTTGTCACCATCACCGATGGTGGGTTTGCCAAGCGAACCTCGGTTGATGAGTGGGCCGCAAAGGGACGTGGCATCAAAGGTGTGCGCGCAATGAAGCTTCCCGAAGAACGCGGGGAGCTAGTTGGCGCCATGGTGTGTGCGGAAACTGATCAAATTTTTGCTATTGCATCAAATGGTGTCGTTATCCGCACCAAGGTTGACGAAATTCGCGCCTCAGGTCGGGACACCATGGGCGTCCGCATGATGCGCCTGGGTGAAGACGTCAGTGTTGTTGCTGTCGCAAAGGGCGCAGAAGATGAAGAAGAAACTACCGAAGGCGAAGAATTAGCATCCACTGAGGTAGTGGAAGAAGTCGAAGGTCAGGCAAGCGAGTGAGCGGGGGTCCGCGGCGGGCACGGCTTTACGTATCCAGGTTTGACCCCTGGTCGGTGACCAAAGCGGCCTTCATACTTTCTCTCGCAATCGGCATTGTTCTCGTTATAGCGGTCACGGTCGTGTGGTTTATTCTCGACCGCACGGGCGTCATCGAGTCACTTTCAGGAACAATCACCGACGTTGTCGGTAGCACGAGTGGACTTGATCTAATTACTTCACTCGGATTTTGGCAAGTGATCGGTGCGACACTCATCGTTGCCTCGGTTGAAATCGTCCTCATCTCAGCACTAGCAGGCTTGTTCACAATCCTGTACAACCTCACTGTGGGCCTTACGGGTGGCGTTGAGGTTGTACTCACCGAAGACGCCTAAGCGCTCATACTTCCTATTAATTACTTGTTGGCGAGCGCAACTAGGTAATCGCCATAACCACTTTTCAGCAGCGGTTGGGCGAGTTCCAATAATTGTGCGGAAGTAATCCAACCATTACGCCACGCAATCTCTTCCACGCAACCAACCTTGGTTCCGGTGCGGTCTTCCATTACTCGGACAAACTCACCAGCGTCCTGCAGTGAACGGAATGTTCCGGTGTCCAACCACGCGGTCCCTCGCTCTAAAATTGCGACCTTGAGTGAAGCCGCCCGTAAGTAATGGTCATTCACGGCTGTGATTTCCAATTCGCCGCGGGCAGAAGGCTTAATGGACTTCGCCACATCGACAACCGTGTTGTCATAAAAATACAAACCCGGAACAGCATAGGAACTCTTGGGGTTCGCAGGTTTTTCTTCAATGGAAGTTGCAACCCCCGCATCATCAAATGCGACAACACCGTATTCACTGGGATTCGCCACTTCATAGGCGAACACGTGTGCACCGACCACCGAAGTCAAGTCAGCAAGTTTACGTCCCAATGACGGACCATAAAAAAGATTGTCACCCAAAATTAAGGCGGCGGAGTCACCGTCCAAAAACTTTTCACCAATCAAAAATGCTTGGGCTAATCCTTCAGGCTTTGGCTGGGTTGCAAAACTGATATTCATTCCCCATGCCGAGCCGTCACCCAACGATCGCGAAAAGGATTCGGAGTCCTCGGGTGTTGTGATTACTAAGATTTCTTGGATGCGAGCGGCCATCAAGGTGGCTAAAGGGTAATGCAGCATCGGCTTGTCATAGACCGGAAGTAACTGCTTGCTGACCCCCTTGGTGATCGGCCACAGTCGACTTCCTGTTCCCCCCGCAAGAATTATTCCCTTCACCCGGTAAGGCTATCGGGCACTGGGATCCGCTTGCGAACATAGTCGTTTCCAGGTCTGTCCCGCAATCAGTTCCTTACGAAATAGCTCACACGAGGGCCGGATCAGGACCTCGTTAAAAACAAGTGAAAATTCAATGACATTTCCAAAAACACAAGTCCCAAATTCATCACTTAGATGTACTCTGACGCGCATGTATACAAAGACTATTGCATCAATTGCGGCCTTGGCTATAAGTGCAGTGACAATGGCACCTGCTTTCGCAGACTCATTCACGCTTCAAGGCGACAAGGACACCGGCCTACTGGGAGTGAGCCCGTTCGCAATGAATGTCTCGGGGAGCACTGACCGTGTCTTTTATAGCGGTGATCCAAATGGAGGCGGTTGGAGTATGTCGCTATGCCCCACGTCGGGTAATTGCACAGGAGCACCGCTTCCCTTCGGATTCGGAACGGACTACACCCAGGTGACATTGACTGACGGATCAATGCGTGCCTATTTCATTCAACCAACTGCTGGGGCTAAGTCGATTGCGACCGCGAGTGTTACCTATAGCGCGACCGGCGTTCCACAATTAGGCCAGACGTCAAATCTTGGATTCACATCAACTCCAGAACAGAAAGCCTGGGGTGTCCCAGATTCAGTTGTGCTCCCCGACGGTCGGGTTCGCTTGTATTGGGTAACCAAGCCGACAGAACCAGTAGTAGCCTCGACGAACGGACCAACGAAGACACAATTCAAATGCTTAGCAAAAGTCATTGGCAAAAAACGAGTTGAAGTGATTGCCAATGGGGCGACTTTAACAGCTAAAGACAAGAAGGCGCTAACGAAGTGCAAGATTGCCCAAAGCCTTCTTACCAGTTCACCTACCTCTCTATCCGGAGAAGCAATTGTCAGCGCTACATCCACTGACGCATCAGGAACACAATTCGTGTTGGATTCGGGCTATCGATTCACGGGTGGATATGTCGACTCTGATGTCATTCAAGCCACAGTCGGAAACTGGATCGCACTAGTCTCTACCGGACCAGGAACCCCTCCTCAACGCCTTTACGCCGCAACTTCCAAGGACGGGCTTACATGGTCGGTGGATAAAAATGCGTTAACGCCGACGAACATAACCTCCCTTGATCCTTCAGCCGTGCCGACAGGTTCCAATAGTTGGCGGGTGTATTACTCAGTATCACCAGCGGCCGACCCCTTTAACAATCACAAAGTAGTGGTGGGCACGCTTACTCGGAAGTGACATTCACAGCCATCCTGGTTGTCGCCAAGAACCATCACCTCCTCATTCGCCCAACAAACCCATTTTTCCCGTGCCCCCGAAAAGTCACAGAGGGGGAGTCGGGTAGTCTCGGCACGCTATTTCGGGCCCATAGCTCAGCTTGGTTAGAGCGCTTCCCTGATAAGGAAGAGGTCGATGGTTCAAGTCCATCTGGGCCCACCGAAACTTTCATGTGGGTACCACCCGATTTACTGGAATCATAGGCCGGGCAACCAGGGTTTATGCCTAATTGGGGCAGCGGTGTATCTTTGAGGCATGAAGAAGTTGCTGCTACTCATCCTCCTGGCGGGTGTCGGGTACCTGGTGTACCGAAAGGTCACCGAAGTTGAATCTGACGATGATCTGTGGTCTGAAGTAGGGGCCAATCAGGACCTGCGCTAGCATCTTCTTCGCGCCGAAAACAGATTACGCTGGTTTGGTGCAAATCCCGCAATACGAGGGGCTTTAGCTCAGTTGGTAGAGCGCTGCCTTTGCAAGGCAGATGTCAGGAGTTCGAGTCTCCTAAGCTCCACAAGTTTCGTTTAATTGAGCTAATCACTCATGAAATGACCTTTATATGGTCACGTTTCTGTCGTAATCCGCAAGCGTGATGGCGATGTAAGAGAACTACACCATCCAGCTTATCAAGCATCATAGGTTGTCAAACTAGCCCTATCAGGGCAGCACATAAATTGCGTCGCATTTGTCGGACTTGTTTGCGCGCACGGCTTCAGGCCAGTCGGCACTGGGCGGTGAAGCTCGTTGTCGCCTCGGACATGCCTGAAGTCCAGCGCCCAAGAAAGCCGCTGACAGACCCCCAGTGGGAGTCCATAGGGCAATTTTAAATGTAAACATTGCCTATGAGTGACGATGAGGTGTCATTTTTAGGCGTAAAAACATTGATAAGAACCAAGATTGCGAGGGAAAGTAGAATCGGATGGAGTCTCCTAAGCTCCACAAATTTGACCGAGAATTTCCTCTTTAAAACCCACGTGCTACACCGTGCTACGATTATTGGGTGACCATCGAGAGAATAAGCCACCGCACCCTGCGCAATGAAAGCGGCCGGATCCTTAAAGCTGTGGAGCAGGGCGAGTCGTTTGTGATTACCAATAATGGCCACGAGGTCGCGACCATTGGCCCGGTCTCCGAGGATCCGTTCCCGGGACTCACCGTCACTAGGTCAGATCCACATTTTTCCTTCGCGACCATTTCACCCCAGGTGCGGCCGGACATGGAATCCAATGCCCAGATTCTGGAGAGCCTGCGCGGTGAAGGGTGATCATTTACCTGGACACATCCGCTGCCATTCCGTTAATTCGTGACGAGGAGTCCACACCACAAGTCCAGGAGTACCTACAACACCTGAGAACTGATCAGCATTACGTGATATCAGGACGCATTATTGAAACAGAAATGCGCCGCGCGGCAACTCGTTTGGACATCGATCAATTTGATGTTTCCGCTGTTTTAGGCGGGATAGAGATCATTGAGATCACCCCGGCCATTTTTCGTGCAGCCGGACAAACTCCACCACCACACCTGCGCAGTCTTGATGCTCTGCATCTAGCAACAGCGCTGGCAGCTAATGTTTCGGCCATGATCACCCTGGATCAACGTTTAGTGGAAGCATGCTCAAAGGTGGGTCTTCCAGTGCTTGATATCAACATCCCGCGCGAGTACGTCACCGCCTGACATGAAAGTATGCGCCCATGACAATACAAGCGATTCTGCACACCAACCTTGGTGATATCACCGTTAATCTTTTTCCCGATCATGCACCAAAGACCGTTGAGAACTTCACCGGCCTGGCAGAGGGCACCATCGAATGGACCGACCCACGCGTGCGGGCCAAGTCCACCGCACCTTTGTACAAAGACGTAGTCTTTCACCGGATTATTCCCGGCTTCATGATTCAAGGTGGCGATCCACTTGGCACCGGCACAGGTGACCCTGGGTACAAATTCAAGGATGAAACTCACCCGGAACTCTCCTTCGACAAGCCCTACATTCTGGCCATGGCGAACTCTGGTCCCAACACCAACGGTTCGCAGTTCTTTATTACTGTTGCCCCGACCACATGGTTGAACTTCAAGCACACCATTTTTGGTGAAGTTGCTGATCAACCATCGCGCGACGTTGTTGACGTAATTGCAGCCGTCGAGACCGGTTCAGGGGATCGCCCCAAGTCTGACGTTGTGATTCAATCGATTGAGATTGTTCGCAGCTAAATTCAGTGGAAGTAACCCCCTCCTGTTATCGACATCCTGATCGACCGACCCGCATCTCGTGTTCACGGTGTGAAAAACCAATCTGCACCGAATGCATGATTGCCGCACCTGTGGGATACCGGTGTCCGGACTGCATGACAACTAATGCACCACCAGCTCCTAAGGCGGTTGCTGGTGGTGCATTGGTTAGCACTCCGCGGGTCACCTACTTCCTCATCGGTCTCAATGTTTTTCTGTTCGCGATTCAATATGTCCAGGGCGTAAACAAAGTAGCTGTCGATTACGGCATGTATCCCGTCGCAATTGCTCAAGAGGGCGAGTGGTGGCGACTGTTTACGAGTGCTTTCTTGCATGGATCTTTCATACACATTGCATTCAACATGTATGTGCTGTTTTTTCTCGGTCCAACACTTGAGCGGATCCTCGGTCACACACGATTTATCGTTTTGTACCTTCTCTCAGCACTTGGAGGTTCCGTTGCCTCGTACTGGTTCTCGGATGTGCAAACGGTTTCCGTTGGGGCTTCAGGCGCGATCTTTGGTTTGATGGGTGCATTAATCGTTGCGGGACGACGATTACGTTATGACATTAAGCAAGTGTTGTTCCTACTTATCATCAATGTGGCAATCGGATTCTTTTCACCAGGGGTCGACTGGCGGGCGCATTTTGGTGGGTTAGTTGTTGGAGCTGTTGTGGCGGTGATCATGGTGTTCCCACCAAAACGAATCCGAATACCGGTGCAGATAATTGGAATTACGGGATTGGTGTTAGTACTTGTTGCATTGACTATGTTGCGTACGAATCAAATTAATGAGTTGTTTGCGCCCATCACACAACTCGTGGCGTGACTTTAAGGAAATCTCTGAATTTTTGTGGGACAGGTGTTGACTTTCGGGTTACTTGGTCCACATTGACATAACTGATTGTTGCTGAAGTCGCTATATTTTCCGACAATGAACTTGTTTCTGGATCCTGAACCCGCACTTCAAAAGACAAATCAAAGCTTGAATTACCCAAGCGTGAACAACTCACATCAATGTAAAGAAGCTGATCTATCCGTACAGACGCGTGGTAACGGATATTCACTTCAACGACTACCGTTTCTAGCCCTGCTGTGGTCATAATACCCAGTGGGTAGCCAAATGCTCGGAAGAATTCCATATAAGCGGCATCAAAGAACTCCAGGTAGCGGGAATTGAACACAATGCTCTGGGGGTCAACTTCGTTGTAGCGGACCCGGTGGGTGTATCCACTCCATTTACTCATTCGCGTATTCTTTCATATGGGAGGTGCGAGGTGAAAAAATTCTTCTCCGCAGCGTTATTGATTGGTATTGGAGTTGGACTGGGTTTTCTCGTGAGGTTGATCTGGCCTATCGGGGAGAGCAAAAAGTTGTAAGAGCTGCAACAACCCCTTCAGCCACAGCGTCGTGGAAGGCTTCTGAGGTTAATCGTTTTGCATCTCCGGCGTTAGACATGTAGCCGAGTTCAATGCGAACGGTCGGCATCTTGGTGAACCGCAGCAGATCCCACGTTCTTGCATGACTTAGGCAGTCCTTGCGGTCAGTTCGGCTGATGAGTTCCTCATTGATCAACCCCGCCAAAATTCGACCACCGGGTGAATGGATTCCACCATTGGGTGAACCAAAGTAGTAAACGGAGATCCCATTGGGTTTTGGGCTATCCACTTGATCAAGATGCAGTGAGATCACAATGTCTGCGTCCATTTTGTTTGCAAACTCCGCGTGCGTTGACTGAGTCTTGGGCACAGCGGGAATTTTCGGCCTTGTCAGGAGGACTTGAGTCCCTAGCGCAGCCAACCGGCCCTCGATTCGAGCGCAAATTGCGTAGGTCAACTGCGGGTGGACGCTCTCACCTGGATCAATCACGATCACTTTGTCTGCGATTCCCGTTCGCAAAGATGCAAGTGATGCGTGCTCACGCAAAGCCCCCGAGTCCCCACCGATAATTGAACGAGACAGTCGTTCAAATGCGCGTAATGTTTCTTGGGCACAAACTCCGTCAGCACTAACACCCACACCCCGTTGAAACTCACGGAGTGCAAGATCTGTTCCGGAACCAAAAATTCCATCGGGGCGCCCGGCATTAAAACCCAGTTGGTTGAGTCTGCGTTGAAGTTCTGTTACGTCGTCACCAACCATCAAGTGACCGGGGGTGAATGACAGCACCCGGTCACCTAATTGCCAGCGGGCTTCATCGAGGCGACGAAAAGTTTCCGGGCCGACCAGACCGTCAACGGTTATCCCGCGCTCCTGCTGAAATGTGCGAACGGCGATAGCCACTTCGTCGTCATAGACGTCTCGGGAAACAGCATTCTCACTGGTGTTGTCAAGTAGACCGAGGTGCGCGAGCCGTGCGCGAACCTCCGCAACGGCCGCCCCGGTTGAACCAAGGCGGAGCATTGCCTACAGGTACGGAGCTAGGTCAGCGAGCAAAGCAGCCTTTGGCTTAGCGCCAATGATTGTCTTTACGATCTGCCCGCCCTGGTACACGTGCATGGTGGGGATTGACGTGATGCCATACGAAGCGGGAGTTGTCGGGTTTTCGTCAACATTCATCTTGGCGATCACGATTCCGTCATTAGCCGCAGCAATTTCTTCGAGGATCGGTGCAACCATTTTGCATGGTCCGCACCACTCGGCCCAAAAGTCAACGAGAATCGGCTTCTCGCTCATAAGTACTTCGTCTGCGAAGTTTGCATCGGTGACGATCTTGGTTGCTCCCATGTGATTCTCCTTTGATTGGTATCTAACTTAGCGAAAAGGGTTGGAGTTAGCACTACTGGTGGGCGAGATACCGCTCAGCGTCAAGGGCGGCGGCGCATCCGGTTCCAGCGGCGGTAATTGCCTGGCGGTAGATATGGTCAACGAGGTCCCCACAGGCGAATACACCGGAAGCCGAGGTTCGGGTTGAATCCGGTTGAACAAGTACGTAGCCTTCAGGGTCAAGTTCGACCTTACCGGGAAGTAGTTCTGAGCGAGGGTCATGACCGATTGCGATGAAGAGGCCGGTGACAGCGAGTTCACGTTCTGTGCTGTTTTCAGTGTCCCTAAGTGTGAGGCCGGTGAGCTTCTCGTCACCGTGAATCGCAGCAACTTCACTGTTCCACGCGACGTGAATTTTCTCGTTTGCCAGGGCGCGCTCTTGCATGATCTTGCTTCCACGAAGTTCACCGCGACGGTGAATCAGTGTCACGGACTTAGCGAAGCGGGTAAGAAATGTTGCTTCTTCGAGTGCGGAGTCACCACCGCCGACAACAGCAATGTCTTTGTCCCGGAAGAAGAAGCCGTCACATGTGGCACACCAAGAAACACCATGACCACTGAGTCGTTTTTCATTGGGCAAACCCAGTTCGCGGTAACCCGATCCCATAGCCAGAATCAGTGTGCGGGCTTGGTGAACGTTTCCAGCGCCGTCAGTGACCGACTTGATATCACCATCGACATTAATTTCGGTTATGTCATCGGTAATCATCTCGGCACCGAATCGGACTGCCTGTGCACGCATGTTCTCCATGAGTTGCGGTCCCATGATTCCGTCTTCAAAACCAGGGAAGTTTTCAACTTCAGTCGTGTTCATAAGAGCACCACCGGCGGTGACTGCGCCTTCAAAAAGAAGTGGATTCAGTTGAGCTCGAGCCGCATAAACCGCTGCCGTGTAGCCAGCAGGACCGGATCCCACAATTATTACGTTGCGAACTTCGCTCACAGAAATCACTACTTTCAGTTGGCGCTACCAAGGTCTGGGCGTGCAGGCCAAGTCTACCGTCTAGGTCTTCGGGCTGACCATGTTGAACTAGCTGAACTAGTTGAGTGAGTGGCTCACATGTGAGTAAACATCAAATGCCACGGTTCCGCAGTTAGGGCCAACAACCCACACATCAAGTGCGCCAAGGTCAACCCCCGAGGACTCCAATTCGGTGGCGAATTTCATGCGGTCACCATTCGTTGTGAGGGTATCCATGCCCCTAAACATGGCCATAGGTATCACGATCACCCCGGCATCCATGCCTTGGAAGGTTGCGCGATCCACAAAAATTGCCTGAGAGGACTCTGACTTGGTGATTTCATTGAGACATTTACGCAGGGATTCCAAACTACCCGTCATACCGGTCGCTTTGGTCATCTTTAAGGAGTTCATGTCTTTCATTGGAGCCATAAAGATATCCATTGGCTTTTTGATCCCGATTTTACCCAAAAGGCGGGTCACGTTGTCCCTGAGATTTGTCGAGTTGTAGTCGTTACCGCTTTCCATCACTTGAACAGCGGGTGGGACGAAACCAGCCTGAATGACCTGGGGTGAGGCTGCGGCGAGTGCACCCTGTGACTGTGCACCTTGTGACTGGGCAGATTCGGCCTCTGCACCCGCAACGATCGAATTCTGATCAACCGTGTCGGAACTTAAGACATTGACACCGATACCCACTGCAAGCAGGGTCACACTCGCGGCGACGAGGCCACCAACCCATTTGCCACCAATCCGGTGCTTTCGGTAGCTATCCAGTTCAAGGACCGCGGGGTCTGAGCCAAGGGCAGCTGGAGAATCGGGGACGACTCGGTCTGCAGACTCGAGGGAGAGGGTTGTAGCGATGTGCTCCCAGACACTCGTGGGCATGACTTCAACCGGCTCAGCATCCAAATACTGGCCGTAGGCCGCCAGATCGCGTGTGAGCTCTGGGAATTCACCTTCTGGGAATTCGGAGTCTTCGTTGTGGTCTTTCACGTTCTACTCCTCCTTCCCGGTGTTGGACTTCCCTAATGGTGTGTGATCTGTTGCTGTGACGATTTCACCGACGTCTTGGTTCCGCAAGTGCCCCAAGGTCTCGGCGAGTTTGGCTCTTCCACGGCTACATCGGCTTTTAATCGTGCCCGTGGGGCAATTAAGTTCCTTTGCCGCCGCCTCAACCGAGTAGCCCTGGACATCGACCAGAATTATGGCCTCTCTTTGATCTTGCGGCAGTTCCGCAAGGGCTGCTGAGATTTCGATCCAGTTTTCCCGCTCGGCAATAGCATCTCGGGGCTCGACAATCTCCAAGCCGTTGTACTCGTCGTGGTCGGGCAAAGTGGTGGTGGGGCGTACCGCCCGACGACGAAGCCGGTCCAATCCAGCATTGACCACAATCCGGTGCAGCCATGTTGTGACGGCGGCTTCACCACGGTACTGGTCGGCCCGTCGAAATGCTGAAATTAAAGCGTCCTGGAGGGCGTCACTCGCCTCTTCCGGGTCACCGGTTGTCCTCAGGGAGACCGACCACAGGCGGTCACGATGCCGAGTGACAAGCTCACTAAATGCTTGGGAATCCCCAGCGACATGGGCAGCCATCAACTCACGATCACTTAATTCGCGGAGATCGGCCTCAGACACACGATTAGCCTAATGAAGGGGCCAATCCCTTCACGGATGCCCGTGGATCAGTCGGATTTGACCGCTCCAAAAACGGATGCGCTCGTGATTCCACCCTGGAATTTCTCCCCGTCTTTCGTTGGCGGAATACCGGTTAACCAAATAAGCACGTAGCGACCCGATACCGGTCTGGGGGCACGAACGTCAATTTGTGGGCCTACGTCGTCAATACTGACTAACTTTGTCCATAAATCCGGGTCGGGCAGGATTTCATTGGATATCCGAACCTGTAGATCGGTTCCGTAGCCAACAAGGCCCAAAGAGACGCCGGTGACCTCAGTTTCCGCACCGAGATCAAGAATTAGGCCGACCCCACCCTTTTTCCCCAGCGACGCAGTCTTATAGGTCTTAGTGGTCCACGCGGTGACGGCATCACCGTCAATTACCCGGGACACGCCATCTTCTCTCTCTGTGCCCAGAGCGCCATTGGGTGGACCTCCCAGCGGGTCAAATGAGCGCACAGCGGCAATGGGAATGATTCCGGCAGTATTGCCGACTTCGACTTCTACGTAAGGTTTCGCTGGACTCGTGAGAATTTCTGATTCGCCGACCACGCCTCCTTCGGATTCAGATGAAGCCGAGGTGGAGTGTGAAGCACGCAGGAGTTGTAACCCTATTAATGAAAGAGCAAGAACTATTGCCGCGGCTACCGCGACACTAACTGCACGTCTAGCAAAACTAGTTGGTGACCGGTGTTGCGAAACCCCAACCGGTGCTCGCACAGTTGTCGTGCTGAGAGGTGCGTGGTAATCCCTTGCTGAGGCAATTGAGTTTGCGAAACCAAGTGAGTCTTTGATTCGTGTTACCCCACGCGATTTGCTCGCGCCAATGACACTTCGACTTACGATTTCGTCGACTGCGCGCGGAATACTCGCTTTCACACTGGAGGGTAAAGGAATGTCCTTACCAACTTTAGGTGAAAAAGGGACATGAACAGTGAGTGCTGGGTCTGGATTCTTTTCACTGGAGTAAACCGGATATGGCCAGAGGCCGGTTGTGAAGCAATACAGCAATGATCCCAGTCCGTTAACATCTTTTGCGGTAGAGGAATCCTGTGAGGTGCGCGATTCAAATAATGGTCCGAACAAGGCGTGATCAACAGCAAGACCGCTAATCAATACTTCAGAGTTCTCTGTCAAGAAAATACAGCTGGGACGAAGCCGGCCGTGTTCAAGGTTAATTGAGAGGCACGCATTCAGGGCCCAAGCAATACTGGCAACAGAATCAAGTGAGAACTCGGCATCAAATGTTGGGGTGTCTGCCTCGCTCACGGCAATGTGAAGCGGTGTACCGGCACACCATTCACTAATAATTGCGGTGTAAGAGTGATCCTCCTCAGTGGCTGCAATGTCGAGAATATCGAGGACTCGAAGAAGTCGGCGGTCATCGGCCATTGCGGCTGCCTGCGCGGCTCCAAGAGCTTTGATCAAGCGTTGATCTTTAGTTCGCATCAAGCGAATTGCAATATCTCGATCCAAGATGTCGTCGCGACCCCGCCACAATTGGACAGCAAATTGACCACTCTCTGCAGGAACATGCTCACTAATGATCTCCAACAGTGTGTATCGGTTGAACGTGGTGCCTGGGCCGATCATGCGTTCACCTTAGGAACTAGTTTGTCGCGGAAAACACGATATGCCAGTGTGATTTCAGGGACCCGCAAGAGCCACGACAAAACGATGTAACTAACTGCTCCGCTCAAGATGATCAGAAATAGACGAATCAACAAAGTTGTTTTCTCAGAGTAATTAACGATCCCCGTCCCACCAAAAAATAATTCATTAAGTCTGCTTTGAGTAAATAGCATGACCACAACAGAGAGAATTCCAACAATGAGCATCCGTCCAATTGATCCGATTGCCGACAGTGATGAGAGTCCACCTAGTTTGCGGGCCAAAACAACCCAAGCAATGACTAGCCCTACCCAGTAAGAAATGCTGTAACACAATGCAATGAAAGTAATTTGGACACCACCACCGGTGAGTTGACCAAAGAATGGGACTAACAGGCCTAGAAAGACAAGGGAGAAAATCACAGTGATGAAAAATGGGGTGCGGGTGTCCTCCAGAGAGTAGAAGCCGCGTAGTAGGACATAGAAGAGAGTGAATGGCAGCATCCCAAGCATGAATACTGAGATGACTTGGCCCAGTACTTGGGCTTGATCGGTCGTCGCAGCGCCAAAGTCAAAAAGTAGAACAGCTACTGAAGTGCCACCCACCAAGATGATGGCGGTAATGGGGATTATGAGAAAGGAAACCAGTCGCATCGCACCAACGAGGTCATGTGAAACTTGAGTGAGTTTACCTGAGTGAGCAACTCGACTCAAGGAAGGAAGCAATGCTGTGATGACGGAAACTGTGATCACACTATGGGGCAACATGAACACTAAGTGTGCTTTTTGGTAGGTGGTGAGTCCTGCCGCTGCAGCGCCTGATGCGATCGCATTGATATTTGCTTGGGTAGCAAATCGAGTGATTACTAGATAAGTCAACTGATTAACCAGCACGAGACCAATGGTCCACGCGGCCAACTTTCCTGCTTTGCGTAGTCCGTACCCCCGCCAGTCAAAATGCGGCCGCCACACGTAGCCGGCGCGATAGAGGACTGGAATCAAAATGCACGCCTGTATAACAACACCCAAAGTGGTACCCAGACCAAGTAACCACACTTGACTCGATGTCAGGTTTCCGTCGGCGGCGGCGCTGGTACCAGCGAAATAAATGAACAACAGGAAAGTTGAGATTGCGACAATGTTGTTTGCGATTGGCGCAAACATCGGTGCACCAAATTTCCCGCGGGTGTTTAGTACCTGACTAAACATTGTGTAGAGGCCATAGAAAAATATTTGCGGTAGACATAAACGAGCGAAGGCGACGGCTAAATCAAATTCAGTTTGTGGATAGTCACTTGGTGTGTATAGATCAACAATCCAGGGCGCCAAAATTATTGAGATGATAGACAGAGCGAGTAGGGCGATCGCCGTGATCGTGATGAGGCGGTCGGCGTAAGCGCGACCGTCATCGACATCGTCCTTCATTTTGCGAACAAGTTGCGGGATAAAAACAGCGTTTAGTGCACCGCCGAGAATTAATATGTAAATCATGTTGGGAAGTGAGTTGCCCAAGGAAAATGCGTCGGATACCAGGAAGAATCCGAGAGCAGCCGTCATGGTGATATCTCGGGCGATTCCAGTCACACGTGATGTGACGGTGCCCGCGGCCATAACCGTGCTGGGACCTAACAACGCCCGTTCAGACATGTGGCTCATTCTTCTGTGAATGGGCTCGGGCTCCGGTAGCGGCCTTGTGAACGCGCCGAGTGATTCCCACTACAACGAATATCACGATTGCAGCGAATGCGGCGCCGATTACCCACGCTGCGGCGCGTGCATAGGCCGTTGAAACAAGTTCGATTCGCGCAGGTCGCCCAAAGTCTTGACCTTGAGGGGTGAGAAGTTGAACACCTACATTCAATGTGCGGCCACCCACAACAGTTGCTTCAAGTTCAACACTCACCTTTTTTCCTGGTTCAATGCTGATTTCGTAGAGTGGTGGGCTTTCTAAGCGAGCTTCGGGCATTCCCCGCAACTGCACACCAACGGTGACAGTTCTATCAAGGTCATTGGCAATTGTTACCGGGACTAAACCACTCTCACCAGAGAGCGTGATTGTTCCTTCGGAGAGCGCGTACACTTTATTAATTTGCTCCCGTAAACTTGTTGAAATACTGGTAACAAGTTCAACACCTGTCGCAGGCTCTGAGCGCCAAGCACTTGATTGTGCTCGCAGAATCGCCTCGGAGTAAGCGTCCGTGACCCCACTAGGGTTATCGAGTACCGCAGTGAGTGACGCGAGTTCCTCACTTGCCTTCTGTACTTTTTCTAAATACGTGGATGCCAGTTCCGCGTCTTGAGCCTTGGGTCCGTATCCAACACGCTTACGCGCAATGCTGGAGCTGTTTTCATTCAGCAAATCAGAAAGGGATGCGGCATTGATCCAGGGAACCTTCCCCGTGGCATCGAGTAATGAATTAAGTGCAGCAGGTGAAGGATTCCAACGAATGTCCTCGGGACCAGCAACGATCATGCGGGAAGCGGATGCACTAGGAATAAGTTGACTGAGCAGGACAGTCTCCGCTAGGAATTGTTGACGCATCAGAATTGAATTTGACAGAGAAGTTTGGGGTAGGGAAAGGGTTGCGCTCAGTCCGGGGTCAATGAGAACAGCGTTCATGCCGCCGTAGGTCGTTCCTAAAACACCGAATCCAGTTGAAACAGTTGTGGAGTCCATGGGTGGTAAAGCTGTACCGCGAAGGATCACGGTGCGAACACCACTTGAAGCCAGCAGGTCACCCGTTTTTTTATTGAGCCTCCCGCTGGGTGCCCAGTACAAAGTACCTTCAACACTTTGTCCTAAGACACTTGTTGCCACACTTGCTGCAGTCGTGGTCGAACGCACCACATCGGTTTCCTGACCTGAGCGTGTCACGGCACTTGCATCAATATCGGCGTACGGTGTCACTCGAAGTGGTAGCCGATCAGATGAAGCCCGGCTCGAATCAAGTGCCTGACTTAATCGGGCCAACCACTGACCAGAGTCCTGCGACAGGTCGCCAACTGAAATCGAATCACCACTGCGGACTTGGTAACCACTGGATAAGTCTTGGGCTACCTGAAGTAACTGTGGATCTGCGATCCAACTGACTTTGCTGGAGTTATTGGCTGCAATATTGAGAAGTGAATCCAGCCGGCCGCCCGGGGCCAATGAACGCGGGATCCCCTCATTGAGTAAGACACCATTTGCTTCCTGAGCGGGGTAGTCAACAAGTGGCCACAGCCACACCAAATCGATGGGACTCGACTGTGGACCCATCCAGGGAATAAACGTTCGCACACCACCTTGGCGGCTCACTCCGCCCGCTCCAGGTGCTCCTAGAATCTCCACCATCATGGTGTAAACACCGTCACTACCTAGGGGAAGGTCGTTAATCGGTACGGCTATCTCAAAGCTGGCTTGATCACCCGGCTTCAAAACATCACTCACGTCAACCCTTGTGCTATCGAGGAAGTAATCAATCGGGTCAATTTCTGGGTTGAGTTCCAGGTCTGTAGCGAGTGTTATCTCATTGCGATCACTGAGCGGGCTGGCTGAGATACCGAGGCGGGCCGACACCTGCGTGACCGCGGTACTGGATGAATTAAGCAATTTACCGGAAATTCGCAGGGTGTCTCCCGGCCGTGGAGCTACCGGAGTCACCCGGTCAAGAACTACCGCAATCACTGAACCAGTTGGGTCAGCGGCGACCGGCATTGCCCCAACGCCGGTGATCGATAGACCAGAAACCAGAAAAGGGACTACCAAGAGCAGGCGGTGCCATGGGGGGATGCGCTCGCCCAAAAACACCATGTAACGAGGATAAAGGCACTGGGTGGGTAACCTTGGCTGCCGTGTCCACTTCACTCCAGCGCCAAGCACTCGAGAGCCTTGCTCCCGTTGCCGGTTTGCTCTTTGAATTGGGCACACTTTTCCGCAATGAAGGCTTTGAACTCGCTTTGGTTGGCGGCCCGGTTCGAGACGCATTTCTGCGCCGCACCTCACCATTTGCGGATCTTGACTTCACTACGAGCGCACATCCAGAAGACATTAAGCGGATTCTGGGCGGTTGGGCCGAGAACACATGGGACACCGGGATTGCATTTGGCACGATCAGTGCTAGCAAAGACAACCGCCAGATTGAAATCACGACGTATCGCAGCGAGAATTACAACGCCGACTCCCGTAAGCCCGATGTTGAGTTCGGAACAGAGTTGGCCGCAGACCTTGGTCGCCGAGATTTCACCGTGAACGCGATGGCATTAACACTCCCCACCTTGGAGTTTGTCGATTTATTCGACGGGCTTAACGACTTAGAAAACAAAGCCTTAACAACACCATTCACCGCGACACAGTCTTTTTCTGATGACCCATTGAGAATGATGCGAGCAGCCCGCTTCGCCTCCCAACTACAGTTCTCGATTACACCTGACGTAGTAGTTGCAATGCGTGAAATGGCGTCACGACTTGAGATTGTTTCATCTGAGCGCATTCGCGAAGAATTGATCAAGATCGTGATGTCTGACCATCCACGTATTGGATTGACCATCATGGTGGAAACAGGACTTGCCGAATACGTGTTGCCTGAACTACCACTACTTCAATTGGAGGAAGACGAACATCACCACCACAAGGATGTGTATGAACACACACTTAAGGTGCTGGAGCAGGCTATAGATCTGGAAACCAGCCATGAACCAGAACTCCCAAATGACCTAATTCTTCGATTGGCGGCGTTACTGCACGACATTGGAAAACCAAAGACCCGAAAATTTGAATCCGATGGCCGAGTCTCATTCCATCACCATGAAGTTGTCGGTGCTCGCATGACGAGAAAACGAATGAAAGCTTTGAGATTCAGCAACGAACAGATTGAGGAAGTCGCAACCCTGGTGGAATTGCATCTACGCTTCCATGGTTATGGAACCGGCGAGTGGAGTGATTCTGCAGTCCGTCGTTATGTGCGTGATGCTGGAGCGCAGCTAACCCGTCTGCACAAATTAACGAGGGCCGATTCAACGACCCGCAACAAGCGCAGAGCCGCAACATTGCAAGCCGCCTACGACAGTTTGGAAGCGCGCATCGCACAACTGCAAGAGCAGGAAGAACTTGATGCAATGAGACCTGATCTCGATGGCTCGCAGATCATGGAGATCCTAGGAATCGGACCAGGTCGTGAGGTGGGTGAAGCCTATAAATTCCTGATGGAACTTAGGCTTGATCAAGGACCTCAATCACCTCAGTCTGCGACACAACAATTACTTCAATGGTGGTCCGAGCGCGGATAAGAATTTCCAATCCGGTCCAAATTCCAGCCATGAGAAGTGTGAGCATTACGCCGCTAATACTGCCTAGGTAAGTTCCACTCAGCAGGAACAGTAGCCAAATACAAATTACTGCCCAACGAATTATTGGTGCATATGGTTCCAATTTCACACCAGTGTCTAAGCCGGTTCGATCAGCGATCTCATTGAGCCCCCGAGTGAAGTGAGCACGTACGCGCTGCGCTGAGTTGGTGCTACCAGCTAGCCAACCACCAATAATTACCATGACCCCAAGTACTGCCAATGATTGCAGTCCGGAGATGAGGTAGGCCAGGAATGTCTGATAAACAACAACGGCCGCGCTCTCAAAAATGGTACCGGCGAATTGATTGTTAACGGCTCCTTCACCAAAAACAGTTGCGGCGTAGAGCGCGAGGGATGAAGCTATAACAACGACACCGACAGCCACGGTTGTTCGGGCCCTACGTCGTGCCAACAAGATTGACAGAATAAACATGGCAGCTATTAAGACCATGATCCAACCGAGAATTGGTGCGGAGAAGGCGTAAAAAGTACGCGCTTGGCTCAGAGCTGGAACACTCATCAAAACAAATTGCTTATCCGTTTTTGGGATGCTGACATTGGCGGCGAAGGAAATGCCGTTTTCAACTAATTTTTCTTGGGCGAGTGTGATCACTGAGTCAAGGTTGAGAACTACATCGTCGCCCTGCAGCTCTATGGGTCCACTGGGTTCATCTTGTAGAAGTGCAATGAATCCTTTTTGGGCTGCTCTATTGAGTGTTAACCAAGCTGTAGTAAAGGCGTCTGAGGTTACAAATGTGTCCACCGCTTGGCCAATCAAACCATTGATGCCCGTGGAAATGGGGCCTGCTAGACGGTCGGTTATCGCATTGTTCGGCAGAATCCCACCAAGGAAGTCACTTACTATGGACTCGGTATCTACCTGTGTCACGATCGAGTCGGTGACGACTTTAGCGAACGCAGCTTGCACCTCAGGGCTCGCGCCAATTGGGCCCACAGTCTCGATATACCGCTCCGTGTCGATGATCGTGGAGTGAGCCCAGTGTCCAGCAACAGATAGAGGCGTCAAGATGGTTGCTAAGACGAAAACGATGATCGAGAAAATGGTCCGGGGACGGATTCGATCACGAGTGACGGGACTGCGCTGATACTGCTCTGTGGCTCCATTAGACATAGCCAAACCCTACTCAATGAACCTTGGTCTCAGTATCAATACCGTGAACATGCTGAAAAAAGCGAAGCTGCTCCCGTTAGTTCCCCGTTAGTTTGCGGTTATACCGGGTTTTTACTGCCAGCACGCCAATACCAAAAACCGGCCAAGGCTAGGCCGATACCAACACCGGCGTACAGCGTTGGCGCGACTCCTGAAACCGGGGCAAGTAGTGCCACCAAGATGATTCCGGAAACGAGGGCGACATTCACGCTCATGTCAAAAAGGGAGAAGATGCGACCCAGGCTTTCATCGGGAATTTCGCGTTGAATGACCGTGTCCGAACACACCTTGACCGCCTGGCCCGCAAATCCCAGACTAAACCCAGCAACGATTAGCAACGGGAAGTTCTGAAGTGTGGCAGCAAAAGCAAAGACCACCATTCCAGCCGATGCTTGGGCGACGGTTAAGGAGGACCAGCGAGGGATCCCAATTTGGCGGGTCATCCAAGGGGTCACAATTGCTGCTAGGAGAGCTGCCGTAGCGGCAGAACCCGAAAGGATCGCAAAGTCGGCAAGCGCCGCATTGGCATTGGCACTTTGGTGGAAAGTGTTTCGAAGTAGAAGTAGTGCACCAGCCGTGACAACACCGAATGAAATTCGATTTACAGCGACGAGTGCGAGCGCCCTAGCCGCGACTCCGTGTGCACCTAATATGCGAACACCGGAAACCAGTTCACCCGTTACACCGCGAAATGAATCAACCATCGAGTGTTTGATTTGGTGTGTTGGGCCTAGTGCATGAACCGCAATTGTTCTCGCAATAAATGAAGCTGAGGTAAAAGTACCTATTGCAAACATGAGCAGTGCCACACTGCCGGTGTCACCACCACCAAACACCTGCCGAATTCCTAAACCAGTGGTTGCGCCAATAACGAAGGCAATAGTTCCGGAGGTTGGAGTTAGTGCATTTGCATAGATGAGCTCTTTGCCTTTAACAACATGGGGCAAGGACGCCGAGAGTCCTGCCAAAATGAATCGACCAACACCGAGCACGGCGAGGACGGAAATTCCTAGGACCACCGATTCATTTCCGGCGAGCACGGCAGCAATTACAGGGATTGTGAGTAGTGCTTTGAGCAAGTTTGCGCGAACCAAAATATTGCGTCGTAACCAGCGGTCAAGGAAGACACCGGCAAATGGTCCAATGAGGGAATAAGGCAATAGTAAAATGCCAAATGCCACCGCTATGGCGGTGGCATTTGGTTCACGTTCTGGTGAGAAAAGAACAAATGAGGCGAGTGCGGCCTGAAAAAAACCGTCTCCGAATTGGCCAACTAAACGAGTGCTGTATAGAGCCCTGAAATCACGACGGCGAAGCAGGGACCGAACAACCGGTAGCCGCTGCACAAGAACAGAGGCTACCGGCTGTCTAAGGTCTATCGATCGATGGTGCCAGCGATAAAGTCTTCGACGGCCTGCTTTGCCTCGGAGTCGTTGTACTGCACCGGAGGTGATTTCATGAAGTAGCTGGAAGCCGAAAGAATCGGTCCGCCAATTTTGCGATCCATGGCAATCTTTGCTGCGCGGACTGCATCGATGATTACACCGGCACTGTTGGGTGAATCCCACACTTCGAGCTTGTATTCGAGGTTGAGGGGAACGTCACCGAATGCGCGGCCTTCAAGGCGAACAAAGGCCCACTTGCGGTCATCGAGCCAGGCAATGTAATCCGATGGACCAATGTGAACGTTCTTCTCGCCTAAGTCATGTGAGAGTTGAGAAGTAACCGACTGCGTTTTCGAAATCTTCTTCGATTCGAGGCGATCGCGTTCGAGCATGTTCTTGAAGTCCATGTTTCCGCCAACATTGAGTTGGTAGGTGCGGTCAACAATTACTCCGCGGTCTTCAAACAACTTGGCCAATACTCGGTGCGTGATTGTTGCACCAACCTGGCTCTTAATATCGTCACCGACAATTGGTAAACCGGCGTCTTCGAACTTCTTTGCCCATTCGGGTGTTCCAGCAATGAAGACAGGGAGTGCATTAACGAAGCCGCAACCTGCATCGATTGCGCACTGTGCATAAAACTTGGCGGCATCCTCTGAACCAACGGGCAGGTAGCACACAACAACGTCAACCTTGGCGTCTTTCAAAGCTTGAACAACGTCAACCTCGGGGGCGTCAGACTCGGTGATTGTCTCGCGGTAATACTTGCCGAGACCGTCGAGTGTGTGGCCACGTGACACCTTCACCCCGGTGGTGGGAACGTCACACAATTTGATTGTGTTGTTTTCCGATGCACCGATTGCGTCAGCGAGGTCCAGTCCAACTTTTTTGGAGTCAACATCAAATGCAACTACAAATTTGACATCATTAACGTGGTAAGGCCCAAATTGAACGTGCATGAGTCCGGGGACAAACTCACCTGGCTTGGCGTTTTTGTAGTACTCCACCCCTTGAACGAGGGATGCAGCACAGTTACCAACACCAACAATTGCTACGCGAATTTCTCCGCCGGATTGTGCACTCATTTCTTACCTTTCCTGGGTTACTTTCTCTTGATCAATTAATTCTGTTAGCCAGCGCACCTCGCGCTCGGCTCCTTCTAGTCCGTGCTGTTGCAGTTGAAGTGTGTAGGCATCGAGACGCTCTTTACCGCGGATGAGAGATTCACGAAGCGCCTCAACCCGCTCTTCAAGTCGCGAGCGGCGGCCTTCCAATATACGAAGGCGGGTGCGTTCTTCGGTTGCTGAAAAAAACGCCAGGTGGGCGGCAAAACCTTCGTCCTCCCAGGCTTCAGGACCGGGCTTATTGGCCCACTCACCAAAAATTTCTTTACCCTCGGCCGTGATTGCATAAACAATGCGGGCCCGACGACCGGATAGTGCGGGTGCGGTGCTTTCCGTGGCTGGGGTGAGTGACTTTTCCTCAATCAATCCGGTGGCATACATCCGTTTGAGAGCTGGATACAAAGAGCCATAGGACAGTGCTCGAAATGGACCGAGAACCGTGGTGAGTTGTTTCCGCAGCTCATAGCCATGCTGTGGGCCTTCACCGAGCACGCCCAGGATTGCGAAACTCAAGACATCGCGGCGGCTACTCATGTGGATCAATATATCGTTTCGATATATCTAATGTCAACTTACCCCATAATTGAATTCGGGTCTAAACTTAATTTATGGTTCAGAGGCGCAGGGAAGGTGTACGAGGTCGGGTAGCCCGTGGTGAATTGGCCAAAAATCCACCCAAAAGAGGCCCGATTCCAGCGCCAGAACCCGTATCAGACCCACAAAAACCACGTAACGTGGTGGATTATGGGCTCTCGAGGGCAGCCGACATCAAAAAACTTCACCGGGGAGGCGCACTCACCAGCGACTATTGTGAGGCCGACCCTTATTTACTCAAGGCAGCCAAGTTCCATGGGGAACAGGCAAAAGATAACTGCCCAGCCTGTAAAGGCAAACGCCTCGTGAACTTGCACTACATATACGGTGATGAACTAGGCCCTTACGCCGGAAGAATCCGCAAAGCAGAGGAATTACCGCCGATGTGCAGCACATTCGGCGAATTCCGGGTCTACGTTGTAGAAGTGTGCCCCGACTGCCACTGGAACTACCTGATTCGCGCCTTTTCACTCGGCGATGGAACTCCCCGGCGCGCCGTACCGTCTTTTAAGGGCGATGATCTGTTGGACTAGTCCTCGGCACTGAAATAACTGACGTTTTGGAAATCTGTCCCCTTCCCCGATAGGACAACGGTGGCAACCCCAGCGAAGAAAAAGCCGATCAAGCGGAGCACAAGCGCCGGCTCAACCGCGCCGCGTCGACGACGCCGCTGGCTACGGCGAACCTTATGGATGTTTTTCCTTCTCGCTGCCTTGGGAATAACCGTTTTTGCGGTTCTATTGATCCGCACTCAAGTACCAACACCCAATGAATTGGCAACGAGTGAAGCGACCGTTGTCTACTACGCGGACGGTGTAACTGAAATAGGACGCTTGGGTGAATCAACCCGCCGATCCGTTCCCTTAACCAACATTCCCCTTGGCGTTCAACAAGCCGTCCTTGTGGCAGAAGACCGCGACTTCTACAACCATGGTGGGATTTCACCAGTGGGAATTGCGCGCGCGGCATTTAACAACATAACCGGAGGTAACACTCAGGGTGGATCAACCATTACTCAGCAGTACGCGAAGATCGCGTTTCTTACCCAAGATCGTACGTGGAATCGCAAAGTCAATGAAGCACTACTTGCATTCAAGTTGGAAACTGTAATTTCAAAAGAACAAATCCTTGAGGATTACCTGAACACGATCTACTTTGGTAGAAATGCAAATGGAATTGAAGCGGCATCGATCGCATATTTTGGGGTACCGGTCAGTGAACTCGACTTCGCCCAAGGTGCCGTACTTGCGTCGGTTATCAAATCCCCGTCGGGACTTAGCCCGGAAGAGAACTTGAGTGGCCTCAAAGCTCGATGGTCCTATGTTCTGGACTCCATGGCAGAACTGGGTGACATCACCCAAGAACAACGTGATTCAGCACAATTCCCAGAAATTGCTGCCTTTAAACAGAAGGATCGCCTTGGCGGTCAAGTTGGATACCTCCTAACGGCAGTCGAGCAACAACTAGCTACTCAAGGCTATGGCCAAGAAGAGATTCAACTTGGTGGACTCAAAGTCATCAGCTCATTTGATCGCAAGGCCCAGCGAGCCGCCCAACGCGCCGTGAAGGAGCAAGGTCCAACGTCAGGAACAGAGGGCCTGCGCATTGGCTTGGCAGCGGTTAAACCAGGAACGGGTGAGGTGCTCGCGATGTATGGAGGCACCGACTTCATTGCCGACCAAATCAATAACGCCACCCAACAGTTTGCCCAAGCGGGTTCAACATTTAAGCCATTCGCGCTTGCCGCTGCATTAGGTCAATCAGTGCAATTGAATTCACTATGGAATGGAAACTCACCATCAACAGTTAACGGTTATACCTTTAACAACTACGGAAACAATTCCTATGGTGTCGTTTCGCTTCTGCAGGCAACCGAACTCAGCATCAACTCCGCGTATGTAGAACTAACAGCTGACATTGGTGTGGATAGTGTTGTTGACTCCGCGTTAGCTGCCGGTATCCCAGAAACAACACCAGGCCTGAACCTCGAATCACCTGACCTAACATTTGTTCTTGGCACCTCCTCGCCGTCGGGTTTGGACATGGCAAATTCCTATGCAACATTTGCCAACGAAGGAGTGCGCAGCAGCACAACATTTATTAAACAAGTCTTTGGATCCAATGGTGGTCTGCTCTATGAATATCAGCCGACACTTACAACAGCTTTCATTCCCGACGTTGCAAATAGCGTCAACTATGCCCTTTCTAAAGTTGTTACCGATGGAACAGGAAAAGCTGCTCTTGCACTTGATCGGCCGGCAGCCGCGAAAACTGGTACGACAGATGACAACAAGAGCGCTTGGTTTGCTGGCTATACCCCGCAAATTTCAGCGGCTGTTCTCATGGCGAAAGAAGACTCAAGTGGAATACCCATATCCATGGCAGGCACAGGTGGGTTGACAACTGTTACCGGTGGGTCTTTCCCAGCAGCGATCTGGACCGCATTCATGAAAGGCGCTCTCAAATCAGAACCGGTCATGGAGTTCCCAGCACCACCTGAGAGTGTGTTCACCCCAATTGAATGCCCAGACTTTATTGAGACGGATCTGGAAGAGATTCCATTCGGTTGTCCAATACCCGAAGTAATTAATGAATTTGGACCGGAAAACACTGGATCAGATCCCGCAGCCGTTGATTCCGGCGAAACTGGTGGACCTGTGAACGAGTTTGGACCCAATGGACCACCGACGGATCCGTTGAGCAATGAAGGTAGACCATAATCCTCCCGTGAGCCAGCCAAAGACCACGGAGCGTCTCGGCGGACCGTTTGGCCAACTCGCCATCCGAAGTTACACACTTCTCCCGCCGATCTACGTTCTCATTGTTTTGGCTGCACTGACCTATTCCTTGGGCTACCTTCTTGACCTCCCCTGTCTAGTCAATGGCTGGAGTGACCCGCAGCGCTACATGCACCTGTGTTATTCGGATATTCCACCGCTTTATGTTGACCGTGGATTTGCCGAAGGAATATTTCCCTACCTCCAAACAGGATCAAATGGCATGTACCTGGAGTATCCGGTTGGTACGGGTTTCTTCATGTATATCTCCGCGGTCATTACCGGCTGGACCCTTCAGTTCTACTCCAGCGGATATCGGGCGTTCTTCGACGTCAATGTAATCCTGCTGTTTATTCCCTTTGTTGTAACGGTAGTCGCGACTGCACTAACCAAGCCGAAAGATCCGTGGCGGGCTGCAATGATTGTATTCGCACCAACCATGATTTTGGCTGCAACAATTAACTGGGATCTCATTCCGATTGCACTGGTGGCACTTGCATTTCTTGCCTGGTCAAAAGAGAAACCAACACTCACGGGAGTTTTACTCGGTCTGGCCATAGCATCAAAGTTCTATCCGATATTTCTACTTATCGGTTTTATTCTTTTGGCGTGGAAAAGTAATTCATGGCGACCAACACTCACCATGATCGCTGCAGCATTCTTGACATTCTTTGCGGTGAACATCCCTTTTGCAATTGCAAACTTTGAAGGATGGATTCACTTTTACACGTTCAACTTTGGTCGATCAATTGATTTCGGATCTTTCTGGTACGCCGTAACCCAAATAGGTTTGCCAACGATACCGAACAACTTACTCAATTATGCGTCAACCGCACTGTTCGCACTCCTGCTAATCGGGATTGCATTCCTGGTAAAGAGGGCTCCAAGTTCACCAAACATTGCACAGATCTCATTTCTCATTCTCGCGGCATTTGTTATTACTAATAAGGTGTATTCACCGCAATACGTGCTCTGGCTCGTACCGCTTGCGGTATTGGCGCGGCCTAACTGGCGCGACTTCTTGATCTGGCAGGTAGGTGAAGTCACCTATTTTATTGGAATTTGGTGGTTCCTTGCGGGATACGGAATTGAAGGATCACAAACACTGACACCTCAATGGTATGCAGCAGCCACCTTCGTTCACATTGCAGCGACGCTTTACTTTGCAATCCGGGTCGCGATTGACACCCAACACGATCAGACAAGAAAGACAGAGTCGAAACGCGAAATGGTGAATCGAACGTCAGCCCGCACCTGATCACCTACGCGTGGCAGAACTGATTCGTTGTTCAACCACAACATGGAAACATGTTGGTGTGGGGGCTCGGCAAACCAGCGTTGTTTTCCGCCAATGCTAAACGGTGACATAGCTCTTCCGGCAGCATCAAGTGCACCAATCCCAAACGAGGTAACCCGCTGACGCAGGGAAGTGGTGGGTGAAGGCGCACTCAAACCTATACCGTGTGCGGTACCTCCACTAACGACAACGAGAGTTGCATTTTTCCCGGCGCCGCGTTGCCGGTAACCAACCTTCACCCCTTCGGAGACCGGGTGCACAGCCAACACAGTTCCAGAGGCGGACAACGCTGATCGATTACCCAGCCAAAGTCTGGTTCCCACACGAGCGCGCACAATCAACTCACTAACACTGTCTCGAATAGTTGCGAGTTCTGAATCACTGCAATGGGAAACCCAGATCACCGGTGCCGGTGGAGAGTGCCCCTCCCACACTGCAGTTTCCCTTTCCCACAAACCAGCCCATCGCATTACTTCAACTGCATGTGAGTTGGGTGCACTACGTTCAATGGGAAGGTGAATAGACATTCCTTCAATAAAGATTCGACCCGTTGCTAACGCTGCTCGGATCTCTGGATTACGTAGTGCGCCAATGAGTTCAGATTCTGTAAACCCGAAGCGAACCATGGAACTGCGAGCTTCAAAAATTATGCGAACGCTTTTCGTTCCGCTAACAAGATCCGCGAGTGCTTGCGGACTGGCAACGGTGCGAATAACTCGCCCAGCGTAAAACTTTTCATTGATACCCGACCATTGAAGGGCTGCGCTGGCATCACGAGGATCAAATGGTTGTAGAACAACAATGTCACCTCGGGTAACGTCAACAACGGACTCAATTTCAAATACCGTCCCAACAGCGATTGTGTCGGCGCCCAGATCCATGGCTGTCGCACCAAGCAATTCTTGACCCAGACCGTAGCCGTTTCCTTTAATCACGGGGACGGGCGAACTCCCACTCGCACTGGTGAGCGCATTAGTAACAGCGCGTAGGTGGGTGCGCCATTTTTCGCCATTTATTTGGAGTGTAAAAGACACCTCTTCATCATGTCAGGAACGAAGTGATCCGCTCACTAGCCTCGCCGTTGATAGATCGAAAAAGCGCGCGCCCAAGACTTGCGAATCACGTAATCCCACTCGCCAACGTATTCCTGGGCAAACCCTCCCGAACCTAACTTGAAGGAAACCAATCCAAAAAGATGGTCAGTGCTATCGAGTGTGTTGGAGATTCCTCGAAGGTCATAGACACTGCAACCGGAAGCAATGGCCGACTTAATCATGGCCCACTGCAATGCATTCGACGGTCGAGCATCACGATCTGCAGTCGTCGAAGCACCATAGGAATACCACGCATGTCGACCAACAGTGATCATGATCGTGGCAGCCGCAACGTGTCCATCATGACGAGCAATGTGCAAAGTGAAGTGATCACCGAGCGCATCACACATTCTTTCGAAATACACCAATCCCCGCGGAGTGAATCCATCTCGTGCGGCAGTCTCGACATAAACAGCATGAAATGCAGCCAGGTCAGCGCGCGTTCCGACTGAGATCTCAACCCCGGACTTTTCAGCCTTGCGGACATTTCTCCGCCACAGTTGATTGAACCCTGCGAACATATCGGCGTCGGTTCTACCAGCGAGTGGGACCTGAAAAACATAGCGTGGTTGTACGTCACCGAAACCAGCACCAACATTGACTTCCTGCACAAATCCCATTGAACGCAATGAATCAATCACGCCCTCACCAACGGAGAACTCCCGATCCGCAATAACGTCACCGAGTAAAGAGACGTTATCAATTGACCCCTTGATCGTATGTGCATCCCATTGACGCACGGCAACCGGTGGACCCATCTTTAATTGAAAAGCTCCACGTCCCTTGACATGTGAAATCAAAGGTAACAACCATGAAGAAAGATCGTCACTTGCCCAATCAATGATCGGGCCCTCAGGAATATAAGCCAAGGATCGTTGGGGCAATTTTGGAATCGGGCGGTAGAGAACAAGTGCTACGCCAACGAGTGTGGAGTCCCGAAACCAACCAACAGACTCCGGTCGCCAACCAACTTTGACACTTCCCCAAGCGGGCAGTTGCAGGAATGAAACCCCCAGTGAGCCCGAGGCAATCACACCATCCAAATAATCAGAATGCTGCTCGGTGCTAATACGACGGACTTCCAATTTCATGCAACACCGTCGGTATGCGAGAAATGAATTCGGGTGCTCACCCGTTAAGCCTATGCCTAGAACACGCGTGAATATTCTCGGATGAGAATCCACACGCGGAAGCTACTCCCGATGCTAGATTCCACACATGGGAATTCTGTTTGTGCCACTCACACTGGTTTTAGCCTGGGTTTTCGCGCTCCTGAATTGGACAACTCCGTGGGGGGCAGGGGACCCTACTTTCAGCGAGAATGCATTGGCCTGGATGTTCTTCCTGCCCGCCGGCATCATGTTCATCACCAGTGGTTTTATGCACACCGTCCTGGCCAAGTCGACCGCAAAGAACATTGGATGGGTCACGAACGGATTCCAGAAGGAAATTGGATTTGTCAGTTGGGGTCTAGGTGTAGCAGGCCTTGTTGCCTCAGGAATGGGCTCTGACGCCTGGATTGTCTTGACCATTGTCATTAGCTTCTTCTTGCTCCTTGCGGCAGCACAACACATTTTTGAGATTGTGAAATCGAAGAATTTATCTCCAGGCAACACGATTATTTTGATTTACGATATCGGTCTCCCAATATCGCTGTGGGCGCTGTTGATCTCAAGCGGAAGTTTTAGTTCCTAACTGAGATCAACAACAACGGGTGCATGGTCCGAGGCACCTTTACCCTTACGGGCTTCGCGATCAACGTAAGCGTCACTCAGCCGTGCAGTGAAGGCAGCGTTCCCGTACACCAAATCAATTCGCATTCCCCACCCGCGATGAAATGAACCATTGCGATAATCCCAGAACGTGTAGGGCTCACCCTTAAGTGATCGAGGTTTGACTTCACTCAATCCAAGACCAGAAAGATCAGTCAACGCTGCCCGCTCTGCAGCGGTCACGTGGGTTGAGTCAACGAATTTCGAAATGTCCCACACGTCAACATCAGTTGGTGCAATGTTGTAGTCACCGATCGCGGCAAAGGGAAGCTCCGGATAAGCAACCAGTTCAGACTGAACCGTTGCATTTAAAGCCTTAAACCATTCCAACTTGTAGTTGTAATGGTCGTGACCAGGTTCGCGACCATTTGGACAGTACAAACTCCACACTCGAACGCCACCGCAGGTTGCACCAATTGCACGAGGTTCTGCTGCACCCTCAAAGTCAGGTTGACCAACTAAACCGCGGACAACATCGGTTGCACCCACCCGAGTCAGAATCGCAACACCATTCCACCGACCCGTACCGTGTGTGAGTGCCTCGTAACCGGCGGCTTGAATGGGCATGTGTGGAAACGCGTCATCGGTGCACTTCAGCTCTTGTAAAGCCACAACGTCAGGCTGGGCGCTCTCCAACCACTCCACCACCCGATCAATCCGGGCTCCAACAGAGTTCACGTTCCAAGTAGCGATCCGCACGTGCGCAAGCCTACGTGCGCACCCATCTATCTTGCCCACACGTATAGAGAGCCCCCGAGCGAGGACTTGTAGTCACGAAGATATGTTATTGTGACTACATGGAAATCGGTGTTAGACAAGCAAAAGCGCAACTGTCTGATCTATTGCGCCAGGTTCAAACAGGCACGGAGATCGTGATTACTGACCGCGGCAAGCCGGTTGCGCGACTCTCCGCGATTCAACTATTGCAGGAGTCTTCACCAGCAATGACGAAAGGAATCCTCGAAGGGTGGGTAACAACGCCAGTGGAGCCTGGACCTTGGAGCAGTTTTGAACCACTAATTGACGCATTACCCTCCGGTGTCACAACACGTGATCTGTTGAATCAAGATCGGGATGACGATTGATCATCTATTTGGACAGCAGCGCATTGGTCAAGAGATACATCCAAGAGGACGAATCTGCTCACGTTCAATCACTACTCAAACTCAATGAGACTTTTGTGGCTTCCGAACTCGTGGTGGTTGAAGTTCGTCGGGTATTAGGCCGGATAACCAATCCCATTGAATCGACCCTTGCCGCTGCGATGTTTAAACATGATCTGGACCAGGTTCATTTGATTGCCATGACGCGAAGCCTCGTTGAGTTGGCAGCAGATATCGCCGCTAGGTCCCAGTTGAGGTCCCTCGACAGCATTCACCTGGCAACTGCAGTAACGACGGAATGCACACACTTCCTTACATTCGACCTTAAGCAAGCACAGGTTGCCACAACTTTTGGACTGGCCCTTCTGGCTGAGGACGCGATCGAATTCGTGAATCCACTTTCGTAGAAAGGGGGCAGCGCACAGCGAATCTGTGGGTGCAGATAACCTACGGAGGCAGAAACCCTCCTGTCACGGAACGACCGTGACCGTTTAGTCCGAAGGAGGTGGGTTAATTCATGCGTAAATACGAAGTCATGGTCATTCTGGACTCTGAACTCGAAGAAAAAACAATTGCCCCCAGTCTCGACACATTCCTGAATGTGATCAAGGCCGACGGAGGCACTGTTGAAAAAGTAGATTTCTGGGGCAAGCGTCGCTTCTCCTACGAGATCAATCACAAGACTGAGGGCTACTACGCCGTCATTGAGTTGTTGTCGACCCCAGAAGCAGTTGCTGAACTGGATCGTCAACTTTCACTCAACGAAGCTGTCGTTCGCACCAAGGTGATTCGTCCTAACTGGTCCGTTGCGGTCAAGGCTTCCTAATGGCGGCCGGGGATATCAACGTGACGGTTGTTGGCAACTTGACCAACGATCCTGAACTGCGCTTCACCCCCAGCGGCGCCGCTGTTGCTTCATTCACCGTTGCTACAAGTTCACGTTACTTGGACAAAACGACAAATGAATGGAAAGACGGGGAACCGACCTACTTGCGGTGCAGTGTGTGGCGTCAATACGCCGAGAACGTTGCCGAGTCACTCACAAAGGGAACTCGCGTAATGGTTTCAGGCAAGTTGAAGCAGCGTTCCTATGAAACCCGCGAGGGCGAAAAGCGAACAGTGATGGAAGTTGAAGTCGAAGATGTTGGCCCCGCATTGCGTTACGCAACGGCGAAGATCAATCGAGTTCAGCGCACCGATGGTGGATTCAGTTCCGGTGGCGGTTCCTCTGCACCCGCAGATGATCCCTGGGCAACTGATGCACCTCCTGCAAACTTTGACGAACCACCCTTTTAATCACAGAATTATTTAAATGCTTAATCACGTTTATTAAACAACAATATCTTCGAGGAGTTAAGACAATGGCACGCGACAACAAGCGCCAACAGATGTTGGACAAGAACAAGATGGTGAAGGCTAAGGCCTGCGCTTTCTGCAAGAAAGAAGTGAAGGGTCTTGATTACAAAGACGTAAACCTACTTCGCAAATTCATTTCGGATCGCGGCAAGATTCGCGCTCGTCGGGTGACAGGTAACTGCACTCAGCATCAGCGCGATGTCGCCATGGCTGTGAAGAATGCCCGTGAAATGGCACTTCTTCCCTACTCAGCGGCAACGCGGTAAGTAAAGGAGAGACACAATGAAACTTATTCTCACTCAGGAAGTTAGCGGTCTGGGAACAGCGGGAGACATCGTTGAAGTAAAGGACGGCTACGGCCGCAACTTTCTACTTCCACGTGGCTTCGCAATTTCTTGGACCCGTGGCGGCGAGAAGCAGGTTGTACAAATCAAGCGCGCCCGTAAGGTGCGCGAGGTTCGTGACCGCGATCATGCCAATGAAATCAAACAGTCACTTGAATCGATGGTGATTGTGGTTCCCGCAAAAGCAGGAGCAACCGGAAAGCTCTTCGGTTCAGTGACTACAGCCGATATCGCTGGTGCGGTTAAATCTGCCGGAAATATCTCAATTGATAAGCGTAAGGTGCACTTGACTGGCGCAGTCAAAACAGTTGGAAAGCACAATGCCACCGTCGAAGTTCACCCTGGCGTCACCGCAAAGGTTACCTTTGAGGTCGCAGCAAACTAGTAACTCAGAACACATAAGGGTGGGACTGGCTCGCAAGAGCAGCCCCACCCTTATTTTTTACTAGAGTCATTGTCATAATCACTTAATGAATACCAAATCCTCTGAGCCAGCTCCAACGACAGACGAGGTTGAAGTTCACATCCGTTTTCTTGCGGCCGAGGAATCCGGTGTTCTCGTTGACCTTGTCCGAGAGGCCTACGGCGACACTTATGACGCTGAGTGGGTGTATCAGCCCGATCAAATTGCGCACAGGATTAACACAAATACGCTGCGCAGTGCTATCGGTCACCTATCTGACGGCACCATTCTTGGACACATGGCGCTCATGGTTGAAGAAACCACGGAGCGCGTTATGCATGCGGGTGTCGCCGTGGTGCGTGATGCAGCTCGAGGACATCATGTTTTTGAGAGATTGAAAAGATTTGCCGCCGAGTGGGCCGCAGAAGCTGGTTACTTGGGAATCTTTAGTGAAGCGACTGCAGCCCACCCCTACTCACAAAAAGCAAACATTTCTTTGGGTGCTCATGAAACAGGATTCTTGCTGGGGTGGATTCCATCGACGGTGAGCAACAATGCAGCTCTAGATCCCGATGCCCACCGCCAGTCAGTTGCATTGTTTTATTTGAAGCTCAACAGTGGTGAAAACCGACCCATGTTTGTTCCGCAAAGACACCAAGCAATCGTGACGTCCGTTCTGGAGACCTCAGGCCTTCACGGTGAGATCGTCTCGGCTTCATCTGGAATACAGATTGTCGATGAATCCGTTCTCACTATAGAAGAAAAAGATGACCACAACTCTGCAGTGATTCATGTTGAAATACCAGGACTTGACTTAGCGCGAGTCGTATCACTCATTCGCATAGATCAACTTGAGGTGAAAGGTCGCGACGCTGTGTACCTTGATATGCCACTGCAAGTTCCTCAGACGCAAATTGTTCTTGAACAGCAAGACAGAGACCTGCAATTTAGTTTTGCTGGAATCTTTCCCAATCGAGATCGCAATGGAGATGTTCTGCGACTGCAGTCATTCGGAGACGTTGACTTACATATCGCTGACATTGTGACCGCGTCGGATCATGGGCAAGAATTATTGGCTTACGTGTTGAATGATCTTCGCGCCACGTCATAGAAAAAGAAAGTGGGTGAGTAGCTTGGCCACTCACCCACAAACGATTAACAATTCTTAGCTAACGGGTGAACCATACTTATTATCACCAGGGGTTCCATTGCTTACCCAGAACACGATCAACACAATCGAACCGATGAATGGGATAAGCGTGATGAGTAACCACCACGCTGAGCGATCAGTATCATGCAAACGGCGGAAATATAGACCCAACACTGGCAATAATATTGCGAGCGACCAGATCCCGCCCAGAATAAATCCCCACCCGATGGCGTTGTCAATAAGGTAAAGACCGACCGCGACGAGGGATACAAAAAGGATGAACCACCAAAACTCAGAGCGGCTTGCTCGACCGCGGAACTTTGCATAATTTGAAAACCCAGACCTCATTGCTTCTTTGTAAGTCATATTCCTCCTCAAATTGAGGGTGTTCGAATACACCCCTGTAAGGAACATACCGATAGAATCCACCAAATCGCAGCCCATCTGTCCACTTTGCGGCAGTTACCGGCCATTGACCATTGACCATTGACCGAATGAGAACCCCCCAATGCAGAGATTTCCAGAACAACTAGGACATAGTGGGGGCTATTGATGTACCCAGCTGGGTGACGCAGAGGACTAAGAAAGGTTTAAACCCATGAGTGGATTTGACATCGCCGCAGTGCTTGATGAAGCCTGGAGTTTGACCAAGCGCCAATACTGGTACTGGTTGCTCGTGGTCGTGGTCGCGATAGCGATCCCTGCTGCAATCATTTTTGTGGGCGTATTGGCTGCGCTTGCGGTTCCTGCCCTTGGCGGAATCGTGATCCTTATCGGAATCCTCGGTTTCTTTTACACATTCCTCGGGATTCTGAGAAATGCATACAACGCTTCGGAAGGCGCCAAGCCATCAGTGAGTGTGTTGCTGCGCTCCGATCGTTTCTGGTGGTTCCTCGTTGCCGGTGTTGTCTATATCGGCATTGTCACTGTCGGTCTGTTTGCTTTCATTATTCCCGGATTGATTTTCGCGTTTATGTTCGCTCTATTTCCCTACGCGCTTATCGGCAAGCCAGGTATGACCGGCTTTGGATCTCTCGCAATGAGTTGGGAGTTAATCACAACGTCGTTCTGGCGATTCATTGGATTTAGAATCGTGCTTATCGGTGCAACCGTTGCTATCACTCTTGTTGCTGCCTTAGCGCAGGGTATTTTAACTGGAGTGCTTGATTCTGATTCGAATGTTCTGACTTCACTCCTGCTTGTCGTTGTGACAGTCGCAGCGTTGTTCGTTAATGTCTTCGTCGCAGCATTTAGTTACTTGGCCGATGCACTCGCCTACCGTCGCCTGTCCGGTGATGGTGAAGTAGTACGACCTGGATAGCTAATAATTCACGCTTGCTTGTAATCCTCAGCAATGATCAAGGTAGGACCTGTGGCGGACTGAACCTGTTTCAGATCTACATCAATAGACGCACCGTCACTGATGTCGGAGAGTGCTTCTGCTGCACTTGCGCATACCTTGTTGACCACTTGGGACTCCCTACAAACGCTCGAGGATTTGAAACTAGCCAATGCCCAAGCTATCGGATCGATTACAGGCCTCGAAGTGTCTGCTTCGACGCTTCCGCAACCATTCAACTCTCCCTGTCCTTTGTGATTCGGTACCTGGGAGGTGCTCGTCGTTATTGGTTTAAACGAGCGGGTAGTTTGGCAACGAATGCGTCGGCTGCCCGCTCAATCATTTCTAGAACGAGGGTGAATCCTTCTTCTTTGTCGTAGTACGGATCGGGGACATCCAGGTCAGGGTGCACCTCCCCGAGATGAACGAGTTCGGGATCGAAACTTCGCATCATGTACAGCTCGGGTTCATGCCCACTTTCACGGATAAGCACCTCGACATTTGCGTAATTGCTTTGATCCATTACCAAAATTATGTCGAGCTCTGCCATCCAACTCGAAGTGATCTGTCGTGCCGTGTGGGTCAATTCGTATCCGTTTTGGGTAAGAATCGCTTGGGATCTGGGATCTGCTTGATATCCGATATGCCAATCACCGGTGCCGGCCGAGTCGACAATCACGAGATCACTGAGCCCAGCACGATCAATACGCTCTCGCAAAACCGCTTCTGCAATCGGTGAGCGGCATATGTTGCCCAGACAGACAGCAGTGATACGTAAAGGTTGTTCACTCGTGTAGTCAGCCACCGAGACAGCCTAGTAAAAAGATTTTTCTCCACAGGCTGTGGACGCCATTCTGTGAGGAAAAACCCGGAAATCATCAAAAATAGTTGACTTCTACACAGGTTATCCCGGATCGATCCACCAGATCGGAACCTGAGTCCACAGGGAACCCACAGTTGCGCTCACAGGGCAAATGGACACGGCGGTTCGTGGACCCTAACGTCAGACCTTCGGTGTTTACTGGTTGAAGTAAAGGGAAGGAAGGGGCAGCGTTGAGCGTTACCGAGCTACATATCCCGGAAGAACCGCGGGACTCCGCCTATTCGCACGCACCCGATCGCACACCACCCAATGACGAGGCAGCGGAGCAGTCCGTTCTTGGAGCAATGCTGCTCAGCAAAGATGCAATCGCCGACGTTGTTGAAACAATTCGTGCGGACGACTTTTATCGCCCGGCACATTCAACAATCTATGACGCAATCGTGGACCTCTACAGTCGAGGTGAGCCAGCAGATGCTGTCACCGTCGCATCTGAGTTAACCAAGTCCGGTGAAATCACCCGGATCGGTGGGCCTTCTTATCTGCACACATTGGTCTCTATGGTTCCCACCGCGGCTAATGCGAATTACTACGGACGCATAGTTCGTGAACAAGCAATTTTACGCAGACTTGTTACCGCGGGCACGCGCATCGTGCAGTTGGGGTACAGCGGCCAAGGCGAAGTAGATGACGCTGTCGACCGGGCTCAAGCCGAGGTCTACGAGGTAACCGAGCGTCGAACAAGTGAGGACTATTCGCCGCTGAGTGAGATTATGCAAGGAACACTCAGTGAAATCGAAGCGATCTCTAATCGTGATGGACAGATGGTGGGTGTGCCCACTGGTTTTGCGGAATTAGACACTTTGACAAATGGATTTCATGCAGGACAATTAATTATTGTTGCGGCGCGACCTGCGCTGGGAAAGGCACTGGCTCTCGACACCCCGATCCCAACTCCTTCCGGCTGGAGCACACAAGGGAGTCTTGTCCCCGGTGATTGGGTTTTTGGTGACAACGGTGAGCCAGCACGGGTGCGTGCCGTCAGCGAAATTTGGTCTGACCGACCCTGTTATCGAATCACCTTCAGTGACGGTTCTCAGATTGTCGCTGATGCGGAACACGAATGGCTTACTGACACCAGGGCATCCCGCCGTTTGGGCGGAACGGAACCAAAGATTTTTACCACTCAAGAAATTGCGCAAACGGTCAGATGTAACACCATGGATGCTCGGCTTAACCACAGCATCATCAACGGTCAGGCATTAAATCTACCTAGTCAACATCTGCCTATTGGTCCGTACACAATGGGCGTTTGGTTAGGTGATGGAACCTCTGCGGCGGCGCACTTCACCAGTGCTGATCCGGAGATCGTCATGCACGTCGAAGCTGAAGGGTATGCCTGTCCAGATCTTGGCAATCTCCGATTTGGCATTCGCCTACCAAAACCGGATCCAATCGAATCTCGCTCTTGCATGGTGTGCAGCGCTGATTTCATGCCCATCAACCCTTGGGTACGTACGTGCGGTAAGTCATGCGGGGGGAAGTTGAAGATGATCGCGGATCCCATTCCGGCAACGACGTGCCCAGACTGCGCTGGACCCATGACTGGTTTTCGTCGCTGCCAGGGTTGTCAAGATGACCACGGATCTGTGCAAGCACTGCTACGAAAAATGGGACTACTTGATAACAAGCACATTCCGAATCAGTATCTGCGGAGTTCGGAGGATCAACGCCGGCAACTTCTTGCAGGTCTCCTTGACACCGATGGCACTGTTACGAGTACCGGTAACATTCAATACACGACGACCTCAGAACGATTAGCTGGGGAGGTTCGTGAGCTGATCACCAGTTTGGGTTATCGAGTTTCGGTGAGCCTTAAGCAAGTCAAGGGGCGGACACCCGAGTCCTCAATCGCATTCAACCTGAATTTCACGACTCATGATTCTGTTTTCAGGCTTGAGCGCAAGAATTTACGAGCTAAAGAGCGTATGCATGGAAAGTCCGCTGTTCGTCATGGAAAAAGATTTATTACCAGGGTTGAAGTTGTCCCAAGCGTTGCCGTTCGCTGTATTGAAGTCGAGAACACTTCGCATTTATACCTGGCGGGTACAAGCATGATCCCAACACATAATTCGACTCTAGGACTCGATATTTGTCGTAGCGCCTCAATTAAACACGGTCTAACAAGTGTGATCTTTTCACTTGAAATGAGTCGCAACGAAATCGTCATGCGTCTGCTCTCGGCAGAAGCACAGGTTGCACTTCACCACATGCGCTCAGGTCAAATGAGTGAAGCCGACTGGGCGAAACTTGCTAACAAGATGGGCGCTGTCAGTGAGGCCCCGTTCTTCATTGACGACTCACCCAATATGACCCTGATGGAAATTCGAGCGAAGTGTCGCCGACTAAAGCAGCGTCACAATCTTCAGCTCGTTGTTGTTGACTACCTACAACTCATGTCCAGTGGTAAGCGCGTTGAGAGCCGCCAGCAAGAAGTCTCCGAGTTTTCTCGGTCGTTAAAACTCCTTGCGAAGGAACTTGAAGTTCCCGTCATTGCAATTAGTCAGCTCAACCGAGGGCCAGAACAACGCCAGGATAAGCGGCCGATGCTCTCTGACTTACGAGAGTCGGGCAGCCTTGAACAAGATGCAGACATGGTTGTTCTCCTTCACCGGGAAGACGCCTACGACCGCGAGTCACCGCGCGCGGGTGAAGCAGACTTCATTGTGGCGAAGCACCGCAATGGTCCAACAGCAACCATCAACGTTGCATTCCAAGGTCACTACTCGCGCTTCGTTGACATGGCGCGCGACTCCATTTAGTTGTTGTTTGGCATGGGGGCACAGTTTGTTTTAGGGGTACTGTGAAAATCCTGCACACTTCCGACTGGCATCTTGGACGCACTTTTCTGTCCGAGAGCATGCACGTTCACCAAGAAGTGTTCATCGATTGGCTAATTGCACTTGTTGTTACGGAACAGGTTGAATTGGTGGTCATCGCCGGTGATGTTTATGATCGTTCGGTTCCTCCCACAGAATCTGTGCGACTTTTTGACCGTGCACTCATTGGCTTGAGTTCCTTGTGTCCGGTGTTCATTACTCCGGGTAATCATGATTCAGCCGTGCGACTGGGTTTTGGTAGTGGGCTCATGGCTACAAACGGTGTTCATATTCGCTCCGAGATCTCAGACATTGGTGTTCCGCTTGAGGTCACCGGCCGTGATGGCACCACATTGGTTGTCTATGGAATCCCGTACCTACAGCCAGAGGTCGTGTCCACGCAATTAGAAGCTGAGCGGACTCATGCAGGTGTCCTCAACGCTGCCATGGACCACATTCGCGCCGACTTAGTGAACCGTGGAAACTCCAGAGTCATGGTGGTATCCCACGCCTTCATTACGGGTGGAAGTTCAAGTGAATCAGAGCGTTCACTTGAAATAGGTGGAATCGGTGATGCACCATCGATTATTTTCACTGGGGTTGATTATGTTGCAATGGGTCACCTGCACGGAGCACAAGTAATTTCTACTCCAGAGAATTCATCCACGATTGTAAAATACTCTGGTTCGCCGCTGCCGTATTCATTCTCTGAAGAGCAGCACAATAAAAGTGTGACGTTGATTGACATACCAACGGTGGGACCCCTTACCCATGAAGATATCTCCACTCCGGTACCCGGACCACTTCTCACCATTACGGGTCAATTAGAAGATCTCATCAACGACTCACAGTTCGACGAAGTAGAAAACTTTTGGGTGCGAGCTGTTGTGACCGACCCAACTCGGCAGGAGCGAACCCGTGAACGACTTTTGGAAAGATTTTCCAACCTCAAGCACATTGAATTCTTGCCACAGGGTGGCGCGCAAACACTGTCGATTCATGAGCGGCTCGACCCACAAACCACACCTCCTATTCAGATCGCCGCAGGCTTTGTCGCCCACGTGTGTAATGGTGAGATCTCAGAACCGCAACGAATCCTGTTTCAGGGTGCGATTGAAAGCGTGAACGCGATTGACACCTCGCTATGAGAATTCATCGTTTGGAAATACTTGGGATCGGACCATTTAGAGACCGGCAAGTAATTGACTTTGACGCGCTGAGTGCTTCAGGCTTGTTTCTCATCGATGGACCGACCGGATCGGGTAAAACAACAATCATTGACTCGATCACCTACGCGTTGTTCAGCACACTCAGTGGAGAGGAGTCGGCCAAAGACCGTATGCGCAGCGATTTCAGCGTTGGATCAGCTCGCTCGGAGATCATTTTGGACTTTTCGGTCAACGGAATAAAACACACGCTTACTCGAGGTATCCCCTATTCATTTGCGAAAGCCAATGGTGAAGGTGAGACGAAGCGCGCAGCTATACAGTCTTTGATCAGATTTGGTGACGGTGGCATACAAGACCTAGCCCTAACCCACGCAAATGAAATAGGAAGCTACCTGGTAGACCTGTTACATCTGAATGCTCAGCAATTTCGACAACTCGTTGTTCTGGCCCAAGGTGAGTTTGCAGCGTTACTGCGCATGAACCCCAGTAAGCGACTCGAGTCACTGCGTGACCTCCTGGGAGATAGTTACTATCAGAAACTACAAACAGAGCTTGATGAACGCGGCAAAGCGGCTCAAGCCACGGTGAGTTCGGCGCGATCGGCGACGCGAGACATTGCGGTGCAGATTCAAGGGCTACTGACTCCCACCGACCCCCAGGATCTCCATGACCAGGTGAGCGAACTCGTTGATGCAAGTGCGCCCGACCCTGCAGTTGTGGCCCAGGCGGTCATCGCGCATTGTGAATCTGGCGTTGAGGCTGCACGAGCAGCTCTTCGAAGTGCGCAAGCGATTGCTCAACCACTTGAAATCCGATTCAGTGAGTTGGCACACACCAAGGCAAGTCTTGACGAATTTGTTCGCGCACGTGAGTTGGTGTTAATCGCCAAAGCTGAACTGAGTTCTGGGGAGACCGAACTCACACTGGAGGAGATCCCAGCAGTCATTGCCCGCACTCGCGAGCGAATCGGACAATTGAAGCCACTGGTTGACTGGCAGTTGGGCCATTCACAAAGAGTTTTCCAACGTGAAGAATTGCTTGTCGAACAAGAAAAATGCGCATCCATGCTTGAACAGTTGCGACACGAGATTGATACCTATCCAGTGGCTTCAACACAGTTAAAGTTAGCGCTCACCGAGTCCCAACAAGCAACGATTGCCGTCGAACAATTGGAAGCGCGAATTAGTGCACAAGATGAGATACGTGAAAACCTCGAGAAACTTGCGTCCGTGCAACAGCTCGGTCATACACAAGAGCAGGCACTGCAAGAAAAAAAAGTACAACTAGATTCCTATGAGCATTCTGTAACAAAAGCAGAGTTGAGCCTGTCGCAGGCTATCCGTGCTCAACTTACTCAGCAGGTAGTTGTCCTGGCGGGACAATTGCGTGAGGGTGATCCGTGTTTGGTCTGCGGTTCCCTTAACCACCCACAGCCCGCAACGGTGGAAATTGGTATTGACGTTGTTACTGAGGAACGGATCGAAAAACTAGAACGTGATCTGGAGAGCGCTAAATCCACTCGTGACTCACATGAGCGCTACCTCGCTGAACTAGGTTCAGAACTTGAATCGACCAAACTTTCCATTGCATCACTAAGTGGAGTCTGTGGTGATAAATCATGGGCGAGTGTCGGTGCTGAAATCAACACCTTATATTCCGAAGTGGTCATCAAACGTGAGTTAGCCGAGCAATTTGAGCGACGTGAGTCAGAGCTGAATGAGCTGGAATTGTCTTTCGCGGAGAGCAAAGAATCTGTCATTAATGCAGAAAGTGCCAAGGAGATAGCCAGTAAAGCGCTCCTAAAGTTTGACACCGAGGAAGAACTTAAGGCCGCGCAGTTGGCTCAACTCATTGATTCAGAGGTGAACGCGACTCATGAGCTCGACGAACTTGAGTTGTCAACAAATCGCCTCGCCAAGTGGCTCGAATCCAGTAGACATCTGGAAGAAATTTCAAAGTCTTTGACACTCGAAATGAGAGAACTAGATCCCATTGAATGTGAGAAGACCTTTTATGACCTGCAAGTTGAGCTGACGCAAGCCCGAGAAACGATTGAGCAGGCTGAGGAGGAGCGAACACTGTCCGAAAATTTGTTAAAGTCTGCGACCACGCTAGTCGGCAAATATGTCAAGAATTCACAGGGAGTTGAAAAACTGGCAGCTGAAGTAAAAGATGCTGTGGTTCTTGGAGCACTCGTCACGGCGACATCTTCGATTAACACTAAGAAATTGACATTAGAAAGTTATGCACTCCAACTTCGGTTCGCCCACGTTTTGGAATCTGCATCAATTCATTTACGCAAAATGAGTAGCGGTCGTCTATCCT
>Ga0247838_1000508_pt1 | contig 61355 bp, 50 predicted proteins | sample LaCruzMarch2015__5_FD_189097 | JGI IMG/M metagenome (GOLD analysis project Ga0247838, IMG submission 189097) | Freshwater microbial communities from meromictic Lake La Cruz, Castile-La Mancha, Spain - LaCruzMarch2015_15m | ecosystem: Environmental > Aquatic > Freshwater > Lake | place: Spain...
CCCTGTTCACACTGCTGGCTATCAGTCCCGTGGGTGCACAAATGGATGATGTTTATTACAATCCTGACGAAGTGGTTAAATTAAAAAATAATCCATCTTCCTCTAACAGATTAGGTTCTTACAGACCAGAAGCCTATTCAGCAGATGAAACGAGTTTCTCTGACGGGGCGGATAGCTATTACGATGATTATGATTTTTATTACACCTCAAGAATTCGTCGTTTTCACAGACCTCTTCAAGGTTTCAGTTTCTTTGATCCATATTATATCGATATGGCTTATTACGATCCGTTTATGAGGTCTGCAACAACCATGTTGATTTACGATGATTTCTATTCTCAGAGAATGTTTAGCAGATTCAATCGCTGGAATAATTTCAATAGTTTTGGAAATTTCAACAGATGGAACAGTTTTGGTATGAATGATCCATTTAGTATGGGATGGAATTCACCGTTTTCAAGATTTGGTGGAATGGGAATGTCTATGAATAGTTTTGGTTGGGTCGGTTCTCCAATGATGTTTATGCCTTCTTATAATTTTTATAATTTCATACCTACCTGGGGTAATGGCTACGGTTACAATAATTTTGGCCAGAACAATAATAACAATAATCCAGTATCACCAGTAGATGCTTCTAATGGATATTATGGCCCAAGAAGAGGGGGCGGATCTGTAGGTCCTGTTCCAGGTGCGCGTAATCCTGAGATTGGAACTATTGAGAGTTCACCAAGAACAAGCCCTGCTGCCGGAAGAAATGTAGCCACAGAAAGAGGTTCCAGAATACCTTCTACTTCTCAGGGAACTACGGGAACAGATATGCCAAGGTATGCTCCTTCCGTACAAGGCGCCGGTAGATATCCAACCAGTGAGAGTAGCAGAATACCATCTACAGGGTATTCCCCAAGAACGAGTGATCCTTCTACGGAATATAGCCGTCAGCGTCCAAGTACTACAGTTCAACCGAGAACTTCTTCTGATATTAGAAATAATACGGAAAGAATCAATAGCTCTATGAGAAGTACATCACCTTCAAGAGGTTTTGAATCGCCTTCATCTTCTCCAAGTTGGTCAACACCAAGAAGTTCCCCATCAAATTCAGGGTCTTCTTCGTCACCTTCAAGTAGCAGTTCGCCATCAAGTGGCGGCAGATCTACTTCTACTGGAGGAAGAGTTATTAATTAACAACTAAATAACAAACTATTGTTATTTTAACATAATTGAACGGGTGGAATATTACGTTGTTATATTCCACCCGTTTTTTTTATTCCTTTTCAAAATAAAATAGCTATGAATACCCTCTCAATTAAATGGTCTGTTATTTTAATAATTTCCCTTTTGCCCTTCTTTTCAGTTGGACAAACTATTGCAGATGTTATAAGATTTAGTTATCAGGAACCAGGAGGAACAGCCCGATATTCTGCTACGGGAGGGTCAATGGGTGCCATTGGTCCCGATCTTAGTGCGGTGAATAGTAATCCAGCTGGCATAGCACTTTACCGTAAATCGGAATTTTCCTTTTCCCCCTCCTTTATCTCAACCAGAACAACGTCCAGACTCATTTCAGATAGAAACGGCTCTGCATTGTCCGAAAGTAAACTAGGTATCAATGTCCAGAACTTAGGAATGGTTTTTACTTCCCAGCCTATTTCTGAAAAGTGGAAGCAAATGAATTTTGCCATTACCTTAAATAATTTGAATCATTTTAGTAACACTACCCGGTTTAGTGGAACTTCCCAGGGGACTCTTTTACAAAGATTCCAGGAAATTGCTAATTCTGAAATTGGGTTGGACGATTTTGAAACAGGTATTGCCTCCGAAGCTGGTGCGCTATATGATCTGAATGGCGATGGTAAGTATGATATTGATTACCAATTATCTCCAAAAGCCCTTTTACAAAGGGAACAGGAAATTCAAAATACAGGTTCCTTAAGCGAACTGGCCTTTTCTCTTGCGGGAAATTATAATGAAAAGGTATCTATAGGTCTTACTGTGGGCGTTCCTTTCATTTCCTATTATAATGTAAGGAATTATGCAGAGGTGGATCAGGTAAAAGCACCTGGCGGTGTTCCCTATTTTAAAGATTTGAGTTACAGGGAAGAATTGAGCACTACCGGAGGAGGAGCTAATGCTAAATTGGGCGTTATTGTGAAACCACAACCCAATATTCGTATTGGTATGGCTGTTCACACACCCACTTTCTTTAATGTTTCTGATATTTATCAAAATGAATTGACCTATAATTATTTTGAAAATGCGAATGAAACAGGTGCATTTTTAGGAAGTGAAGCTATTGCCGAAGGAAGTTTTGAATATAGGTTTAAAACCCCATGGAGGTACTTTGGAAACGTCGGTCTTGTTTTAGGTAAAAAGGGTTTTATTAGCGGGGAAGTGGAATATGTTAATTATGCCTCTAATAGATTCAACTACAATGGTTTTGAAGAAGCTGAAAATGAATCAAATATAGAAATTGCTGGAAGACTTGGGCAGGCGGTGGCTATTAGAATGGGCGGAGAAGCGGTCATCAGTAACGTCTATCGTTTAAGGGCAGGATTACAGTTTTATACCTCTCCTTTTAAAGATGACGAGACCTCAAAAACCATTTTAAGTATAGGCGGAGGAAGAAGAGGAGAAAAATATTTCTTTGATGTCTGCTTTAGATATAACCAGTTCAATGAAGTATTTTTTCCTTATCTAACGCAAAATGCACCTCTTCAGGAGGTGGACAAAGCGATAATGAAGCAATCCTTGATTTTTACAGTGGGTTCTAAATTTTAAAGTTTCCTCCTTATTTTGCCCATAGACCCAAGGTTGGATAAGCGCCTTGCTCCGTTATCATTTTTAATGCTTCCTTGACAAAAGGCTTGTCCTCCTGATAGGTAACTCCAAACCATTGTGCTGCAGATGGTATGACTACTATTTTTGCCTTATCAGAGGCAATAAGCTGGTCTGCAACCAATGGTATGTAGTATTCTGCTTTTGGGTGGTCCTTGTTTTCTTCAACAAATTCAATAAAACCCAAACGCAGATACTCAAAAATGGAAGGATGAAAGCCCCAGAAATTCATGGAAACCAGGGTTTTTTCATTCAACGTAACCTTAGTACCATTTAAATCGCCCGTAATCTCCTGATCGTTTTTAATGATTTGATGGGTTTCAGCAATACTGGTTAAAAATCCAGATTCATTACTGGTGCAAACACCTCTGGAAACAGCCCCAAAATCGGAAAGGGTATTATTCAAATAATAGCCAATCATAGCATGTTTTTCCGGAGAACATTCCGTGGTTAGAAATTTTGCCATAATAGCAAAACTATCAAAACCATAAAAATCATCAGCGTTAATAACAGCAAATGGTTCTTTAATGACATCTGCTGCGACCAGAACGGCATGGCCGGTACCCCAAGGTTTTTCCCTCTCGGGTATAGGAGGAAGTCCAGCTATTGGCGAGGATGACTCTTGAAAAACATATTCAACGGGGATAATATTTTCAAAAGTAATGCCTATTTTTTCCTTAAAAGGTTGCTCAATAGACCGGCGAATGATAAAAACTACTTTACCAAATCCAGCTTTGATTGCATCATACACCGAAAATTCCAGAATGGTTTCATCATTTAAACCAACAGGATCTATTTGTTTTAGTCCACCATAACGAGACCCCATGCCAGCGGCCAAGACCAATAAAGTAGGTTTCATTTTATATTTTTATTAATTTCTATAATCTAATGGAGGATTTCTATCGCCAAGGAGGGCTTCATATTTAAATTGATCACCACCTCTTCTTTTTAATAACTCCAGTTTAGCATTTTTCAACATTTCTGGGCTCACTAAGCAATCCATTATAGTGAGTGCCATGGTTTTAGCAGCCACCATCATTCCCTTGTGCCCTATGGACATACCGCCTGCAGCAACGGCCTGCCAGCTATGTGCAGCGGTACCAGGAACCCAGGTGGCACTTGAAATACCAGCCGTAGGAACTAGCCAGCTTATATCGCCGACGTCGGTAGAACCAAATGCTTCGTCACTCTGGTCTGCATAAGGTTTTACTTGGGCTGCATCAGAAATATTTACGTCTTTTCTATTTAGGGAAGGAAAAATTTTAAGGGCAAAATCTTCCTCTGTTTTGTCGTAATTTACACCTCCTACCGTTTTTAAATTTTCATATAAATTAGTAGATAGGATTTGGTTAGGAAGCAAATTATAAACCCCATGTATTACCTCATAATCCATGGTAGTTCCTGTTCCCAGTGCAGCTCCTTCAGCCGCTTTGGTAACTCTGTTGAAAAGGTCTTTGACGACATCCATTTCCGGATGACGTATATAATAATATACTTCGGCAAATGCGGGTACAACATTCGGTGCCTCTCCGCCTCTTGTAATCACATAGTGAACTCTTGATTTTTCCGGAATATGTTCCCTCATCATATTGACCATATAATTTAGGGCCTCCACGGCATCGAGGGCTGATCTACCACGTTCAGGAGAAGCGGCGGCATGAGAGGCAATGCCACGGAAACGAAATTTAGCCGACTTATTTGACAGAGAAGAAATGGGATTAGCATTGTTATCGTCTCCCGGGTGCCAATGAATAACGGCATCAACATCTTGAAATAAGCCTGCGCGAACCATGTAAACCTTACCGGCGCCTCCTTCTTCAGCGGGTGTTCCATAAAAGCGGATAGTACCTTTCCGCCCGGTTGTTTTTAACCAGTTTTTAACGGCAATAGCCGCAGCTGCAGAGGCAGATCCAAACAAATGATGACCGCAGGCATGGCCGTTTGTATTACCTGCCAACTCCTTTTTAAAAGGCACTGCATCTTGTGAAAATCCAGGTAATGCGTCATATTCTCCAAGCACACCAATCACTGGGGTTCCGCTGCCGAAAGTAGCTGTAAATGCAGTGGGAATACCCGCCACGCCGGTTTCGATAGTAAAGCCTTCCTGTTTGAGCATAGATTGCAAGAGATTAGCACTTTTTCCCTCTTTATAACCTAATTCAGCCAGATTCCAGATATTGATTGCCACATCTACATACTGTTGCTTTTTGGCTTCCAGAGATTGAATTACGGCCTTTTTTTCATTGGATATCGACGAAGGTAAGCTACTTTGTCCTATTGCCCATTGAGCAGCCAAAAACAAAATAAATAGAGGATAAACTTTTTTCATACATCTTATTTATAGTCCGGCATTGGCCGAAATAGTTAACATTCTATCAATACATGATCTTCCTTTCTCAAGAACATAATCAGAGAGCGTAATCTCTGGTAGTTCATATTTCAGAGCAAGATATACTTTTTCCAACGTATTTAACCTCATGTGAGGGCACTCGTTACAGGCACAAGAATTTTCAGGAGGAGCGGGAATAAATATTTTATCGGGAGAATATTTTTCCATTTGATGAATAATTCCCGACTCAGTGGCTACAATAAAAGATGTTTTTTTACTTTTTATCGTGTAGTTCAACAGGCCAGTGGTGGAGGCTATATAATGGGCTTTACGTAAAATAACTTCTTCGCATTCCGGGTGTGCAATAAGTTCAGCTTCAGGATATTGAGCCATCAGCTTATCTATTTTTTCAGCGGAAAAAATTTCATGGACCATGCAGGCTCCATTCCACAATACCATGTTCCTTCCCGTTTTTTTATTTAAGTAAGCGCCTAAATTTTTATCGGGGGCGAAAACTATAGGTTGATCCTTTGGAATAGATTCTATGACCTGTACCGCATTACTCGACGTACAGCAAATATCAGTTAATGTCTTCAATTCAGCCGTACAATTGATGTAACTTACTACGGTATGACCTGGATATTTCTCCATAAATTTCTTGAACAATGGCGCGGGCGCGGAATCGGCAAGAGAGCAACCCGCTTTTAAATCAGGAAGAACCACTTTCTTATCCGGGCAGAGAATTTTAGCTGTTTCCGCCATAAAATGAACACCAGCAAAAACGATTAGATCAGCCTTTGTTCTTGCCGCCTCCTGTGATAATCCGAGACTATCTCCGATATAATCAGCGATATCCTGAATGTCAGGTTCTTGATAATAGTGAGCTAAAATGACGGCGTTCTTTTCCTTTTTCAGCTTGTTAATTTCCTCAAATAAATCGATGGTGGGATCTATGGCCAGATCGAGGAATCCTTTTTTTTGTAAATTTGGAAGGGCTGATAATATATCCATTGGCAATTTATAAAAGGTTTGTTTGGTAAAAATAAGTAAAAATTAGATAAGTTATCGCTGTGTTATTGCCCTATCAGAAATAAGGCGGGTTTTTTATGGATATTCGGAAATCCGGTTTTTTTCCATTGCTGAATGGTTCTTGTCGAAATGAATTCATCGGGTAAGGTTAGGTCTGCAGCAATACATAATCGGGTATTATCGGGTAAGTTTTGGAGTAAAACATCTAAACAAGCCTCATTCCTGTATGGCGTTTCGATAAAAAGAAAGGTAGTTGCATTTTTTGACATCTCAATGAGCATAACCTTAAGTTGAGCGACTAATTCAGGCTTTTTTACGGGCAAATATCCCATAAAGGTAAATCTTTGGCCATTCAACCCCGAGGCCATTAAAGCTAATAATATAGAAGAAGGGCCAACCATAGGAACCACCTTAATTTGCAAATGATGGGCCAGTTTTACTACTTCTGCGCCGGGATCGGCAATACCCGGACAGCCAGCTTCAGAAAATAAACAAATATCGTTTCCCTTTAAGGCTGGTGCCAATAAAACTTCTATTGATTGAGCGGGTTGGTGCTTGGGAAGTTCCATAAAAGTTATTTTCTCCAGAGCCAGGTTGGGAAGTAATATTTTTAAATGCGCACGAGTGGTTTTTCCTCTCTCAGAAATGATGTAAGAGCAATTTTCTATTCGTTGTAAAAGATACGGAGCAATGGCATGTTCCCCCCCTTCTCCCAGGGGAGATGGCATTAAATATATGATTCCTTTAGACATAACAAACTAATACTAATTTTAATCTGTAAATCTAACTATATTTGAGTTTTTTAAAGCTATTTGGGTAAATCCTTCAGTATGTACGCTACGGCAGAAACTTATACGATTCATCTCCCCCAATTTGAAGGGCCTTTCGATCTGTTGCTCTTTTTTATTGAAAGAGATGAATTGGATATTAATGATATTCCGATATCAAAAGTTACTGAGGATTTTTTAACCTACATACATCAAATGGAAAGGTTAAATATTGATTTAGCAAGTGAATTTGTCGTTGTGGCCGCTACTCTTTGCCGCATTAAGGCCAGATTGTTGCTCCCAAGAAAACCCGTTGATGAGGCTGGAAACGAAATAGACCCAAGAGAGGAATTAGTTAGCAGACTGCTGGAGTATAAAAAATTTAAAGAAGTTTTAGATACTTTTCGCGATTGGGAAGAGGAGAGAGAAAAGAAATTTGAAAGGGGGAATCTCGAATCTGAAATAAAAATGCTCGCTAATCAGGCGCTGGCAGATGCTTCTTTAGAAACGATCTCTCTGTTCAAACTGTTGCGGACGTTCGAATCGGTGATGCGTCGATTAGAAGTCAAAAAACCTGCGGCCGTTCATGAAATTGTTCGAATTAATTATACCATTGAAGATCAACAGAATATTCTTGTTTCTGTGGTAAAAGAAAAGGGAAAAGCTGCTTTCACTGACGTTTTTCAACATTGTGTTGACAGATATCAGGCGATTGTTACCTTCCTTGCTTTGCTGGAACTTTTAAATCTTGAAGTTTTTAGATTAATTTCGGGCGATGGTTTAAATTCTTTTTGGATAGAACCCTGGGAAGAAGTAAATTACTGATTTAAATAAATTATTGTTATGGAAAAATATTATCAATTTCGAGTTTCTTTGAATGAGGTCACTCCTGAGGTTTGGAGAACTTTTCAAGTGAGTGAATTGCATAGTTTATTTGATCTGCATCAAGTAATTCAAGTGGTTATGGGTTGGGAAAATGACCATCTTTTTCAGTTTAAAAAAGATGGTATATGGTATGGGTTAATTGATGAGGATGACGTAGTCAGTACCAAAGTGTTGGATGCAGATGATACGTTGTTGCATGAACTTGGCCTAAAGGAAAATGATTCTTTTGAATATGAATATGATTTGGGAGATGGTTGGATGCATACCCTTAAATTACTTAAAATAGTAACTCTTGAAGAGGAGCTGTTGCCTGTGGCGTTTGCCGGGGAAAATGCCTGTCCTTTTGAAGATTGCGGTGGCCCGGCAGCTTATATGGAGTTAAAGGAGGCCTTGCTGAATCCAAAAAATGAAGAGGAAAGGGAAATGTGTGAAACCATGGGCGATTTTGATCCTACCTTTTTTGATCTTGAAGAAGTTAATGAAATCTTAGAGGATATCGTCGAAGAAGATTGGCTCGAGGAGGATGACGACGATGATGAGGATGTTGATTTTGACGATTTAGATGATGATGGTTTGTTCGATGATTTTAATGATGATGTAAAGAAAAATTAAGTTTTTTTTATATACCATAGATGAGTTCTCGTCGTTTTTGAATAATGAATGCACTAAAAGCATGCACTTACATACTATGCTTGTTTTAAAAAAAAGATTTATCAGGTTTATTTTTGCTTGTTGTATTATTGTATTTTCTAAAGTAAATGCCTGGTCCCAAGTGGGTTGGGAGGCAGGTCTTTGGGTAGGTGCTGCTCATTATTTCGGAGATTTAAATACCAAATATAATCTTGAAAAACCTGGAGAGGCTTTCGGTTTAATGGCAAGGTATAATTTCAATAACCGGATAGCTTTGAAATTTGCTGCTAATTATGCCGTGGTTTCCGCTTCTGATGCCATTTCAAATAATCCTTTTGAATTAGAAAGAAATCTTTCTTTTCGCTCGCCGGTAACAGAGGTTTCTTCCCAAATGGAATTTAATTTTTTACCTTTTACCCATGGTAGTAAAGACGAATATTTTTCTCCCTATTTTCTAATGGGGGCTAGTGTTTTTCAGTTTAACCCTCAAACTTACTACCTTAATAAATGGGTAGATCTTAGACCTTTAGGTACTGAAGGTCAATTTAAAGGAAAGGAGTATTATACGCTTTCAGCCGCTTTTTTATTTGGCGTAGGTATGAAATATGATTTATCGGAGCGTTGGAGTATGCAGATTGAGCTAAGTGGACGAACTACTTTCACAGATTATTTAGATGACGTAAGCACTGTTTATCCCGATAGAAGAAGTTTATTCCTGCAAAGAGGAAATGTTGGATCTCTAGCCGTTGCCATGTCTGACAGATCTTTAAGTGCCGTCACTGGTCCTGGTATTAATAAAACAGGATTTATGCGCGGAAATGCTTATAATAAAGATGCTTTTGCCTTTTTAGAGGTAGGTTTTCTTTATTTTTTTGGAAATCTTCGTTGTCCTGATATCAGTCGACGGAAATAAAAATACATAAATAATGAACCTATTAGGTAGTTTGATACAAAGAGGTATTTTAGTAGGGGAAAAGTTTGTTGACTATAATTACCATACTTCACCAAAAAGAAAACAAGAAATTGTCTTAAAAGGCTTAATACGAAAAGCCCAGCATACCACCTTCGGAAAATACTATGATTTCAAAGAAATGTTGAAATCAAATGAATTGATGAATGCTTTTAGACAAGAAATTCCCGTTTTTGACTACAATACAATTTATGAAAAATGGTGGCACCTGTCTCTTCATAATGTGGATAATGTAACCTGGCCTGGCAAAATAAAATATTTTGCCTTAAGTTCAGGAACTTCCGGTGCACCTAGTAAATATATTCCCATTTCCGATGAAATGAGCAAATTCATGCGCCGGGCGGGTAGAAAAATGTTTTTTACCCTGAATCATTTTGAGGTAGATCCCGATGTTTTTACTAAAGGAATGTTGATGCTTGGCGGAACGAGTTCTTTAAAAAAGGAGGGAAAATATTATTCAGGTGATCTGAGTGGAATTAATGCTAACAAAATACCTGGTTGGTTACGCCCCTATTTTAAACACGGATCCAGAATTTCCAGATTAAAAACCTGGGACGAAAGGATTGAAGCGATTATTAAAAATGCTCCAAATTGGGATATTAGCGTTATCGTAGGCATTCCTTCCTGGGTTCAATTAATGATGGAACAGGTTATTTCTCATTATAAAGTTGAGAGTATTCATGATATCTGGCCTAATCTTCGTGTTTTCGTGCACGGTGGAGTGCATTTTGAACCCTTTAGAAAAGGTTTCGAAAAAATTATGTCTAAACCAGTAGTTTACATGGATTCTTACCTGGCATCTGAAGGTTTTTTTGGTTTTCAGCACCGTCCCGAACACAAGGGAATGTGCCTGGAATTACAAAAGGGTATTTATTATGAATTTATTCCGTTCAATGAATCAAATTTTGATGAGGAAGGAAATTTGAAGAAGAACCCAACCTCTTTAACTATAGATGAAATTAAAAAAGGTATTGATTATGCCATGATAATAAGTACTTGCGCAGGTGCCTGGAGGTATCTTTTGGGAGATACCGTTAGATTTATTAATCTGGACAGATCAGAATTCATTATCACGGGCAGAACTAAACATTATTTAAGTGTTTGTGGGGAACATCTTTCAGTAGATAATATGAATCAGGCTATTTACAAAATTTCTCAGGAGTTAAATGTAAGTATTAAGGAATTTACGGTCTCTGCAATTGAGGTGGAGGGCAAATTCAGACATTCATGGTATATTGGATGCGAAACAATGATTTCAGCAGATATAATTCTACCTTTGCTCGACGAAGAATTAAATAGGGTTAATGATGACTATTGTGCAGAACGGAACAGTGTTTTAGGCGAACCTGTAATTAAAGTCATTCCCGTTTCTATTTTTTATAAATGGCAAGAGAAACAGGGTAAAATGGGTGGGCAAAATAAATTTCCGCGTGTCATGAAAAGTAGTATTTTTAAAGAGTGGGAATCTTTTGTTTACCAAAATACCACTTCTGCAAATGGTTAACAGGAAGAAAGATGAATTATTTTATTGAAGGAATAAAGGTTGGATTTTTGCTTATTTTTTTAATTGGGCCTATTTTTTTTTCTCTCATTCATATTGGAGTGGAATACGGTACCAAAGTGGGTGTATTTTTTGGTTCAGGTATCTGGATTAGTGATATTTTTCTGTTTATGGGTATGTACAAAGGGATGTCCTTCATTTCAGAAATAGCCAATGCCTCTTATTTTTACTATACCGTTGGAGGGATTGGCACTTTAATATTAATTGTATTTGGACTGGCAGCTATGATTCAAAAAGGGAATCAATCCTTAGATGTTCCTCAACCTTTTATAAAACAACATAGTCCAAGATCACTTTTTGGCTTTTTCCTAAAAGGAGTATTGATTAATGTTTTTAATCCTTTTACTATTTTATTTTGGTTAGGTTTAATGAGTACGGCTCTGGTAGATCAAAACTTTGGTAATAATGAGGCTGTCTGGTATTTTGCAGGTATTATGAGTATTTATGTTCCTGTGGACTTGTTTAAGATTTTTCTTGCCAAAAAAATAAGGAAAGTCCTCAAGCCTTCCCATTTAAAGATAGTAAGTAAAATTGCTGGTATTGCCTTAATTATATTTGGGGTTGTTTTATTTGTCAGGGTATTTATACTGAGTTAGTATTTGTTTTTATTTCAGTATTTCGCAAAATTCCAGCCTTTCTCCATCTGGTCCCAATATATATAAATATTTACAGCCCTTTTCCCAAAATGGAAGATACACGGGTTCCATTTCAATGGGAGAAAATCCAGCTTCTTTTAACAATAGATAAGTTTCATCAATATTGGATACATCGAATGCGATGTGGTCTATTATCCCATCTTTTCTATCCTTATAAGGAACAGGCATTTGATATAATTCCAGAATAATATCCTTGTACTTCATCATAATCACCTGGCCTTCTTCATCTTCATGAATGAAAGTGTTTTTCATGACACAATGGAAGCCTAAAGACTCATAGAATAATTGAGACCGATGTATTTCTGTAACGGGAATGCCAATGTGTTGTAAATGATTGATTTTTAAATCTATCATATTAATTATTTATTTGCTTAACACGGGGATTCATCATTTTAAACCAGAATGGGGGAATCAGCGAAAGAAGAATAGATGCCGGATAACCGAAGGGCAGTTGCGGGCTTTCATCGAAATGTCTTAACACCTGATATTTCCTGGTAGATTTGTAATGATGATCTGCATGCCTTGTTAATTCATAAAGGAAAATCCTTCCAATTTCATGATTTGAATTCCAGGAATGGCAGGGTAACACAGGTTCAAATTTCCCGTTACCAACTATTTTTCTTTTCAAGCCATAGTGTTCTATATAATTTACGGATTCAAGGAGTAAAAAGCCAATGATACCTGCTCCAATGGACCAAAGAAGGACTTCCATTCCGAACCAAACCCCTATAAAAGTTAAATAAGCCATAGAGCAAAGTGAAAAAATGAGCATTTGGTTGTGTATTGAAAAAAATGGAATAGACAATTTTCGCCGTTGTTCATTATCTAATTTCCACGCATTCAAGTACCCACCAACAACAGAACGCACCCAAAAAAAGTAAATCGGTTCATTCAATTTTGACGTTGCCGGATCTTTTTCGGTGGCTACATTTTTATGATGCCCAAGATTGTGTTCAATAAAAAAATGCTGATAAAGAGCGGGAAGCAGCAACATTTTTGCTAAAAACTGTTCGAAGGCTTTACTTCGGTGGCCGAGTTCGTGTCCTACATTGATACCGATGGTACCTATTATTATACCAGTACTTAGGGTTAAGCCAAATTTTTCATACAGAGCTAAATTTTCAGATTGTAGGGTGGAAAAATAATAATATAAGAGACCGTATAAAATGGGAACATTAGCATAAAGCAATACGTCAAAAAAAACAATGTTAGACCGTTTATCTTCGGTGTGAACGTCTATATTGGTAGATGTGAGTGGAAATAGCTGATCGAAAATGGGTATAAGGATGAATGCAAGGTAAAAAGCAGAGAAACTCCATATTCCTCCATGATAAATAGCCCAAAAAGCGGATAAGGGCGCTAAATAAGCAATAAAGTATTTTAGATCGCGCATCGAATTTGTATTAGTATGTTCAAATATAATAAAAAAGCCCGCTGTAAGCAAATACAGCGGGCTTTTACATCGGATTAACTTAATAATACCAAATAAATATTATTTAAAGTAGTGGAGCAATAACCAAAGCTACCACAGACATTAATTTTAATAAAATATTTAAAGAAGGTCCGGAAGTATCTTTAAACGGATCACCAACGGTGTCACCAACTACGGCTGCTTTATGAGGATCAGAACCTTTGTAGTACATAGTACCTTGAATATTAACGCCCTCTTCGAACATTTTTTTGGCGTTATCCCATGCACCACCGGCATTTGACTGGAAAATAGCCATAAGAACACCTGTAACGGTAACACCCGCTAAAAGACCTCCCAACATTTCAGCACCACCAGCAAATCCAATAAACACTGGAGACAGAATGGCGATTAAACCGGGAAGAACCATTTCACGAATAGAGGCTTTGGTAGATATTTCCACACACTTGCTGTATTCAGCCTTGCCTTCCGCCTGGTCATACACGTGTTTATCTTCAGCACTCCACTCATTTTCCTCTTTCCCTTCATTTTTCTTCATAACGGCAAGAGCCGCTTTAAGCTCAGGAATATTATTGAACTGGCGACGAACCTCCTGAATCATATCCATTGCGGCTCTACCCACAGCACTCATTGAAAGCGCAGAAAATAAGAAAGGAAGCATTCCCCCTAAAAACAAACCTGCCATAACGACTGGATTGGCAACGTCAATAGTGGTAATTCCAGCTGTTGACATAAAAGCAGCAAAAAGAGCTAAGGCAGTAAGTGCCGCAGAACCAATGGCAAAACCTTTACCAATAGCAGCGGTTGTATTACCAACGGCGTCTAATTTATCTGTACGTTGACGTACTTCTTTATCTAAGCCACTCATTTCTGCAATACCACCAGCATTATCAGAAATAGGTCCATAAGCGTCAACAGCTAACTGAATACCTGTGTTGGCTAACATACCAACGGCAGCAATAGCGATACCGTATAGACCTGCAAAGTAGTGTGCACCTATAATAGCAATAGATAAAACAATAATAGGTAACGCAGTTGAACGCATACCAACACCCAAACCGGCGATAATATTTGTTGCAGCACCAGTTACAGATTGATCAACAATACCTTTCACTGGTTTTGTTCCAGTGCCTGTGTAATATTCAGTAATATATCCAATGGCTAAGCCTGAAACTAATCCAATAATAACAGCATAAAATACCCCCATACTGTTATAAGTGATGTCGTTATATACCCATTCAGCAGGAAGCATATATTGGACAGTAAGATAGGTTGCTACTAACATCAGAATACTGGAAACGATGCCACCCATATTGAGTGCTTTTTGTGGATCTCCATCCTCGCTAACCCTAACAAAAAAGCAACCAATTATTGATGCGACGATACCTATTCCTGAAAGAACCAATGGAAGTAAAACGGCGTTTAAGCCTTCAAATGCATTGGTAGATTCAAATCCCGGAAGATTTATAAATACAGCGCCTAGTACCATAGTACCAACAATAGCACCTACATACGATTCAAAAAGGTCGGCACCCATACCCGCTACATCACCTACGTTGTCTCCAACATTGTCTGCAATAGTGGCAGGATTGTAAGGATGATCCTCAGGAATACCAGCTTCTACTTTTCCAACAAGATCGGCTCCTACGTCAGCTGCTTTAGTGTAAATACCTCCACCAACACGTGCGAAAAGAGCTATCGAAGAAGCACCAAAAGAAAATCCAGTAATAACCGTGATTACTTTATTGATATCCCAGCCCATTCCATGAAAAATGACAAATAAACCGCCTAATCCAAGAATTCCCAGACCAACGACACCCATTCCCATTACAGATCCACCAGTGAACGCTATTTCCAACGCTTTGGCTAAACTTGTTCTGGCTGCATTGGTTGTACGTACGTTCGCTTTAGTTGCCACACGCATACCAAAATAGCCTGCCAATGCAGAACAAAAAGAGCCAACGATGAAAGCAAGGGCAATCATCCACGATGAAGTGGTGCCATCAGCAGCAACAGCTAATAAAATGGAAACACAGACCACAAAAATGGCAAGTACTTTGTACTCAGCGCGTAAGAAAGCCATAGCGCCTTCTGATATAGCCTTTGCAATGGCCGCCATTTTAGGAGTACCTTCTTCTTGTCTTGATACCCACGCAGATTTCCAAAACATGTATATAAGCGATAATACGCCGAAAAATGGAATGGAATAAATAATTGTTTGACCCATAAATTAGTGGTTTAAAACTTGTTCAAAATAATGCTTAAGAGCTATTTTACTCTCGAGGAATTTTTTCAATGTGCGAAAATAAGATTTAATTATCTGTTGTCCAAAAAAAGGACGCTTTAGTATTCATTACAATGTTGCTTACATCCATATAATTTTTTCTGACGGGTCACCTCTCTCAACAGAAGCTACCTCTTTTTCCACATAACCAACATAAAATAAACCAAGACAGCGTTCATTTTCGGACAACTTTAAAAATGAATCAGCATTAAGCGCTGGTCTTGGCGTACTCCAGAATGAACCTAAACCTTCGGCAGTACAAGCCAGCGCCATGTTTTGAACAGCACAGGCAGTGGCAGCAATATCTTCCCATTCAGGAAGGTTCGCAGATAAATCTCTATGCATGACAATAGCGATAATAACCGGTGCTTTGAGCGGATTTTGTATCATTTTATTGAAAACAACCTGAGAAAATTCAGTTTCAGGCGTATTTTCCAAATAATAATCTGCCATGAATTTTCCTAAATCTTCCCTGCTTTTCTCTGTAAAAACATAAAATCGCCAGGGTTCTGTTTTTTTGTGGCTCGGTGCCCAGTTCGCTGCCTCCAGGATCTTCTCAATTATACTTCTCGGAACTTCTTTGTCCGAGGCATATAAAGGGGGAAATACACTTCTTCGCGTGCGAATAATGTCCATTAAAATATCAATCTTTTCCATTTGTCCATTTTTTTATTCCATTGAAAATTGAACTCTTTTGCTTACCAGGTTTATTCAAAACCTGATGGATAGTATATATTTGATTCAATTCTAATATACCAATGAGTTCATACTGTCGCATGACAGGAAGTGTCTTGGCATTCGATTGTTGAAATAAAAGGAGCGCGTCCTGCAAGGTTTGTTCTTCTGTTAACACATTTTCAATGGGGAACGTAGCATCGCTTACTGTTTTTTCCCCTCCACCGTTAAGGCATAATTCAATAATTTCAAATGTTGATATGGTACCAACAGGATTTTGCCAAACATCAAAAACAAGGATTTCCCGGTCGCCCGCGTCTTGAACCAAAGGTAATATTTCACTTAATTGCTGGGTGCTTCCAAAGTGAATAAAATCCTTTTTCATCCAATCCTTCACTTTTAATTCTAGTAAAGAATTTTCCATATTGGCCGCTTTTGCTTCTGAACCAGCAGCAAGAAATACAAAAACACCAATAAAAATTTGGGTAACACTCCCGTCTCCTAATATGCCATTGTAAACAAAATAAATGGCAATGACCTGACCCACTATGGAGGCAATTCTCGTTGCTTTCAAATGCCCCATAAAATGAGACAAAATAGCTCTTAATACTCTGCCTCCGTCCATTGGGAAGGCAGGAATCAAATTGAATATGGCTAAGGTCAGGTTAAGGCCTATTAAGCCTAAAGCCACATAAGCGTAAACGGGTAAGTTGCTGGGGAAGTAAAAGTTATCGGAATCGGACTGGTTGTATATGCTGTAGAATATATCTGATAGAGTATCGGTTCCTACAAATAGTAACACAGGCAAAAGGACTAAAGCGATCGCTACATTTACCAAAGGTCCGGCAATGGCTACCCAAAATTCTTGTACAGGTTTTCTTGGCAAACGCTCCAAACGAGCTACTCCGCCAATGGGGTATAAAGTAATATCTCTCGTTTGTACGTCAAACCTTCTGGCCATTAAGGCGTGGCCAAATTCATGTAAAACAACGCACAAAAATAAAATGAGTACAAATAAACTTGCAGATACTGCACCCCAAATACCCCAGCTTTCTTTGAAGGCAAGGTAGATAACATAGACAAATAAAAATAAGAAACTCCAATGTACTTCAACGGGAATATTAAATATTTTTGCAATTCTTAAGGATCCTTTCATTTTTGTGTTTCTTGTAAAGAAAAGTAAAGATAACTTTGTGGTGGAAATATTTTATTCATTCTAATACAATATCAATGGTTTTTATTACAGAACAACAATTGGATGACGCGGCGTCAGCCATTCAGGACGACGAAACTATCAATGAATCATTGGTTACTGAACTCAGCGAAATCCAACCTGCTGTTTTTGCTTTTTTGTTTACTGAAAATACAGAGCTTTTCACAGAATATGAAAAGGAATACCTGCTTTTTATCCTTCTAACTCTTTGGCAGGCTATTCGCACCCAAATTGATGTGGAGGATATGGACGAAATTGATTCAGACGAACTGTCCCTCGCCGAAGAAAAAAATTGGGAATTATTGGAATCCATTACAGCCAAGCGTTTTCGGGATCGGCTGGACGTATTCTTCAAGGACAATAAACAAACAGATTTACTGGCCTTTGTCGAGGACATGCTCCTGGATGAGGAAGACGAACTTTTAACCAAAGAAGGCAGGGAACCCATGTTTGTTATTCTGAAATCAATCATCGATTGTTTTGACGCTTGCATAAAACCATAACGAATTCCTTAATGCATTGGTTGAATGCTTACTTATTTAAAAAGGGATCTTCTCGAATAGTTATTTTTTTTGTTTCTGAAAATGTTCCTGCTTTTACTTCCAACTGATAATTACCAGCTGTTGCCTGCCTTTTTAGTTTCAGCTCTTTGCCCAAAACAATGCCATAAACACCAAAAACGGAGTGAATTTTACGTCTTAAGGCTTCATAACCAGCCTTGTTTTGTGGCGAAAGGGCTTTTAGGGATGCTTTGAATTGGGTTAATGAATCTTTGGTAGCTGCGGATAAAGAGGTAAGGGAACCTAGATTTTCAAGGGCGATTCGCATGTTTTCAATTTCCTGCATCCAGGAGATTTCAGGTTCGTCCACCTGCATGTCCCAGTAAATTCTATTGATGCCAGGTTGCACCGGTACTTTCCATTGCCTTTTAAGTTGGTTGTCATTTTCAGATACCAGGTTCAATGAAACTGAATCGGTTTGGTTGCCTTTATTTACCCACAAATGGATAGCTGCCCCACTTCTGGGATTCTGTCCACGGAATTCAAAGAGGGGTTGCTTTCTCCCAGTATTAATTCGCAACCATCTGGTGGCTCGCCTGCTTTGAAAAAGGTGAATTGGTTTGTTTGTAATTTGCCCGCTGAGCTGTCTCAGAGGACTGATATCATCTAAAATCCAAATACTTCTGCCATGGGTACCTGCTATCAGATCGCCATCCCGCGGATGAATTACAAGGTCGTAAACGGCCACTGTGGGCATATTACCCATGAGTTCATGCCATTCCTGTCCCTGATTGTAGGAAAATAAAACGCCTTGTTCCGTTCCCACAAAAAGCAAATCAGGGTTTTCGGGGTCTTCCCGAACCACATAAACTGAATATTCCGGTAAATTATTTTGTAACGATTTCCAGGTTTTCCCATAATCGTCAGTCACAAATACATAAGCATTCATGTCATCATATCTATGATTATCCAAAGAGACATAACACCTGCCTTTTACATGTGCTGAAGGGGTTACTCTGCTTATCCAGGGCCTTTTTCCTCTGGGAGAGGAAGCATTTTGTCCAATAGAGGGAAATTGTTTAACTAATAATTGCCCAACCTCGGTCCATGATTTACCTCCGTTTAAGGTGACCTGTAAGTTTCCGTCGTCCGTTCCTGCCCATATTTCCTGAGTATCTAAAGAGGATTCTGCGAGGGTAATGATGGTAAAATGATTTTCCCCACCCGTCACACTTCTGGTCAGATAACCACTATTGGAGGGATTTCTGAACTCAGCATCATTGGTGGTCAGATCAGGGCTGATGATTTTCCAGGAATTTCCCTTATCCATAGACTTAAAAAGGTGATTGCCTCCGAAATAAAGCGTATTCACATTGCGGGAAGAGAGAATTAAAGGACTGCTCCAGTTGAATCGAAATTGGGGAGGAAGTTTTACACGATCTGTATTTTCATAAAAAAACCAGTGTTCTCCCGGGTCGATAGAATATTTTATAGGGTAATCCTTATAATTTGGATCAAAATAAGCTGAATAATTAGAGATAGTTTGTGGCGTAGGCGTGATATAATTATACTTTCTGGTTTCCACATTTAACTTCGCCGCAAATCCAACATGATTGACCATATAGATGGTTTTCCAGTCCGTTGGATCTATTTGAAAATGAAAACCATCTCCTTCTCCAACCCAGGTATTATGTTCATTTAAAATACCGCGTACCTCCCTGCTATTAGACGGCCCCATCCATAAGCCATTATCCTGCAGACCACCACCTATCCAGTAAGGATCTCTCATATCAACGCCGATGGCATAATACTGACCAATGGCCATATTATTGAATGACAAAACACTTTCTCCACCATCCACGGTTAATCTTAAACCCTGATCGGTACCCATATAGATAATTTTACTATCGTAGGGAGCAATCCACATAGCATGGTCATCGCCACCATCGGTTCGCCATTCTCTTTCGGTAAAGGTTTTACCACCGTCGCGGGAAATTCTAAAGTCTCTGGAAACCAGATAAATAGATTGTGGGTCTATGGGGTCTATCTCAATTTGTCCATGATAATAAGGACGTGTGTTGTGTTTTAATAAAAATCGCCAGGTATTTCCGCCGTCATCTGATCTGTAGGTACCTGAACCAGGCTGACCGTCGGGAATATTCTCGTCTGCTTCTACCGAGGCTACAATAATGGAGGGAAAACTTTTGCAAATGGAAAGGTCAATTTGACCGGTTTCACCCGTAGGAAGGCCATTTACCAGTTTTTTCCAGGACTTTCCTGCGTCGGTACTTTTATATATACCCCCATTTCCCCCACCACTTTTAAAAATGTAGGGTCTTCTTAATCTGTGATAAAAGCCTGCATATAAAATATTAGGATTACTTGGATCCATAACTACCTCGGTACAACCAGTGAGTGAATCAACAGGCAGACCCTTGTCCAGTTTTTTCCAGGATTTCCCCCGATCACTGGTAAAAAACAATCCCCTGTCACCAGAATATCCCCATAAATGTCCTACTGCAGCAACATAAGCAATATCTGGATTTGTGGGATGAAGGGCGATATCAGCAATATGGTGAGTATTGGAAAGGCCCAGTTTTGAAAAACTTAATCCACCGTCATTACTCAAATAAAGGCCATCGCCCCAACCAGAACTGTTTCTATTGGCCGATTCGCCAGTGCCTACCCAGATAATAGAAGGATTACCTTGAAAAAGGGCCACACTGCCTATGGAAGAAGTGCCATATCGGTCAAAAATAGGTTCCCAGCTAACGCCCCCGTTTTTACTTTGAAAAACGCCACCTGATGCAGAGGCACAAATCACCTGTCGATAATCGGTATTCAAGGCATCAATGTCGGCAATTCTACCCATCATATTGGCGGGCCCAACATTTCTCCATCGTAGGTCTTTGGAATATAAATTATCAACTCGTTGAGCAAATGAATGTAAAGTGCTGAAAAATAGAATGGTAAGAATAAATATTCTCATTGGGTGATCCTTTAATTGCTTATCAATAACAGAAATATAATCATTTTTTCAGACGAAAATTTAAAATCGTATTGATTAAAATTTATTGGAACAAGCTTTTGTAAACAAATTATTAAATTCCTTCGTTTTAAACGCGTCGAATTGCTTAAATTTCGGCTCCGAAAGGGCAAAGAACCCAAATCTCAATTTTAAAGAAAAGGAAAATGTCAGAAACAAATTTTAAATCAGATGTAGAAGCAGTAGATGCCCTTGCAAATAAGTACCAGGATTTAAGGCAGGAAATAGGTAAGGTCATTGTTGGGCAAGATGAAGTGGTTAAGGCTGTTATTATTGCTTTGTTTAGTAATGGTCATAGTTTATTAGTGGGCGTTCCCGGACTAGCTAAAACATTATTAGTCAGTACTATTGCTTCTGTACTGGATTTAGATTTTAAAAGGATACAGTTCACGCCTGACCTTATGCCATCTGACATTATAGGCTCTGAAATATTACAGGAAAATAGAACTTTTCAATTTAACAAGGGTCCGTTATTTGCCAATATCATTTTAGCCGACGAGATAAATAGGACGCCACCTAAAACGCAGGCGGCATTATTAGAAGCCATGCAGGAAAAGGTGGTGACAGTCAGTGGGGTATCGCATGCTTTACCTAAGCCATTTTTCGTTTTAGCCACTCAAAATCCTATCGAACAGGAGGGAACTTATCCTTTGCCAGAGGCGCAGTTGGACCGTTTTATGTTCAATATTCCATTAGATTATCCAACTTTTCAACAGGAAATCGATGTAGTTAAAAATACGACGGGTTCTCAGAATGTGAGCTTAAAAAATATTGTGACAGCAAATCAGATTCAACAATTTCAACAACTTATCAGGAGGATTCCAGTAACAGATAATGTGCTGGAATACGCTGTTTCTTTGGTTTCAAAAACAAGACCGGGAACAGAACGTGCCGCTTCTATCGTGGATAATTATATTTCTTGGGGCGCTGGTCCCCGTGCTTCACAGTTTCTTATTGTTGGCGCTAAATGCAATGCGGCGATAATGGGTAAATATTCGCCAGATATATCTGACATTCAAGCTATTGCAAAATATGTGTTGCGTCATAGAATAGTTAGAAACTATAAAGCAGAGGCGGAAGGTATCAAAGAGGAAAATATTATTGACCAGTTGTTGTAACCAATGCAGGATACACCCTTATTGGCTTTTTTTTCATCTTAAAAGGTAAAAATTAAATGATGTATTTTAAAAAGGGTGAATCAATTAGCAAGGTCTCTATTTTATTGGTGTGGCTGACCATCGCTTTATTTTCTAACTCATGTACAAAGGATGGGTCCAGTCAATTTAATATGAAACCCAATGCTTTTGGAGAAATTGCCAGCCTGGTCGTCGTGGCTGATAAAGAAATCTGGGATGGTCCGATTGGAGACACTATAAGATATTATTACTCTTCAGCTTATCTGATTTTACCTCAACCAGAGCCAATTTTAGATTTAAAGTATTTTAGTCCTACTGATTTTAGAAATGTTCCTCTCAAGAGGGAATTGAAATCTTATTTGATTTTAGCCGATATAAATGATGAATCATCCCCAACGGCTTCTTTAATGAAAAAGGAACTAGGGCCTAAAAATTTAGACTTATTCCTGACCAATCCTCAAAAAAATAATGTAGTTGTTGGCTATGACCGTTGGGCAAAAGGACAACTAATTATGTTTCAAATGGCAGATTCTTACGAAAGTTTAGTTAATAATCTGAAGACAAATATGCCTACCTTAGTAAAAAAAGTTAGAGGTCAGGATGCTGTTCCATTGGGTGCAAATGCTTACCAGTCAGGACGTAATACTACTTTGGAAGCTGATATCGAAGCAAAAATGAATGTGCGTTTGAAGATTCCAAATGATTTTTTGCCCGCCATTAACGATGGTAAAGCCTTTTGGCTGAGAAAAGAAACAGATAAAGCATCTTTTAACTTACTTATTTCAACTTTCAACTACACAGATACCAAACAGTTTTCTGTTGAAAATCTGAAAGCAATGAGAGATACCTTAGGTAAAAAATATGTTTCAACCAGAACGCCAAATTCTTACATGATTGTAAACGATGTGGATTTACCTATCTATGGCCAATCCGTAAATTTTAACGGTAAATATGCTTTCGAGGGTAGAGGTATCTGGGAAATTGAAAATGATTATATGGCCGGGGCATTTATTTGTTACCTGATTCACAACCCTAAAACAAATCAAATTGTCCTGATAGACGGTTTCTTATATGCTCCCGGAGAGACAAAAAGAAATAAAATGTTGCAATTGGAACATATAATTCAAACCGCCAGAATACCTTAACAAATAACCAGGGGAAAATAAAAAGCCGTTGTCCTAAATATAAGACAACGGCTTTTTTAATGTAATAAATATTAAATATTATCGATACTCTTATTTACAAAAGCATTCAACTCTGCACCTGTCAACATACCAGCCTGAAGTTTTGCAATTTGAATGAGATACTTCATCGTTTCATTTCTGGCCGATTCATCCGATTGATTTAATATCTGCTCGTTTATAATTTTATGATTCGTGTTAACGACCACGTTGATAGAATCGGGAAAGCCATCCATTTTCATACCTTGCATCATCTGCATCTCTTTCATTCTTCTTATGAACTCAGGTCTGGTAATCTGAACGGGTAAATCTTCCGGATTAAGTGCCTTAGTTACCAACGTTGACATCGGATCATTTAAATTTGCAGTAAACCATTCTTTAATCTGTTTTTCCTGATCTTCTGACAAAACCGATTCCTTCTTTTCCTCTTTTTGAACTAAATTATCCGTTGTATCAGAATCTACGCGGACAAAAGTGACCGTTCCTTGCTTATATTCAAGTTGCTGCATAAAATGAGCATCAATGACCTGATCCATAACAAGTACGTCGAAACCATTGTTTTTTGCAGACTGAATTTGAGCATATTGCGCTTCCTTGTCATTTGAATAGATAAGAATAATCTTATTATGCTTGTCTGTTTGAAGTGTTTTCACACTATCAATATATTCGTCAATGGTCTTGTATTTACCCTCCAGTGTTTTGAAAAGGGCGAAAGTCGTTGCTTTTTCGTAAAACTTCTCGTCAGAGATCATACCATATTTAACAAATATGCTAAGATCATTCCATTTGCTTTCATAATTATCTCTTTCGCTTTGAAATAATTCTGAAAGTTTATCAGCCACTTTTCTGGTAATGTAACCTGTTATTTTTTTCACATTACTGTCAGCTTGTAAATAGCTTCTTGAAACGTTTAACGGAATATCAGGTGAATCAATAACCCCGTGAAGTAAGGTAAGAAACTCCGGTACGATTTCCTTTACATTATCTGTTACATAAACCTGGTTGGAATAAAGCTGTATTTTATTGCGCTGTATTTCTATATTATTACCTAAATGAGGGAAATATAAAACGCCGGTAAGGTTGAATGGAAAATCTATGTTCAAATGAATCCAAAACAGAGGTGTTTCGTAACTCATAGGATAGAGTTCCCTATAAAAACTGCGATAATCTTCGTCGCTTAAATCTGCTGGTAATTTTTTCCAGATAGGTTGGGTGTTGTTGATAAAATTATCAACTTGTATGGTTTCAGTTTTTGCATCTTCCCCTTCTCCTTCTGTTTTGGATTCATCCTTTTTACCAAAACGAATGGGAATAGGTAGGAATTTACAGTATTTTTCCAGCAAATCATCTATTCTCTTTTTCTCCAGATATTCCTTGCTGTCATCGCCAATATGAAGGATAATATCAGTACCCCTTTCTTTTCTTGACCCTTCAGAAAGCGTATATTCCGGACTACCATCGCAGGACCATAAAACGGCGGTTGAACCTTCTTTCCATGATAATGTGTCCACTTCTACTTTAGTTGCCACCATAAAGGCAGAATAAAAACCTAATCCGAAGTGACCAATGATGCTTGCATCATCCTTGTATTTGTCAATAAATTCCTGAGCACTGGAGAAAGCTACCTGATTCAGATATTTCATTACTTCCTCCTCCGTCATACCGATACCCCGGTCGCGGATAGTTAAGGTGTTTTTTTCCTCATCAAGAATAATGTCAATGGTTACTTCACCCGTGTCACCATTTAGTTCTCCCCTTCTACTTAACGTTTGTAATTTTGTAGTGGCATCTACACCATTTGAAATTAATTCCCGAAGAAAAATTTCCTGGTCGGAATAGAGAAATTTTTTGATAATTGGAAAAATATTTTCCGTCTGTACAGATATATTACCGCGTTGCATAATAAAATTTTTTAGTTAATTTACCTTGTCAAACAATATGCCACATTTATTAATCTGCCATTTTGTCAAGCCATAAGCCATTCCTGACATTATTTATTTTTATATTTATATTTGTTTTTATAAAAATTTAATGTAATTTTGATTTTTGTTTTTTGAGAGCTATTACACAAGATATTATATTTACGGAAACTACTTGCGCTTTTCAAGCGGTGAGTCTTTGAGCTATATCTACATACCACTTTATTTTAGTATGAGTCCCATTTTGGACTTTTATGATTCTCCTGAAAATTACAAGGGTAAGAATTACTTTCTTAGGTGGGCTCAAGATCATCTTTGGGGGGACGCATTGGTCCGATGCCCACCGACTTTTTAAAAAGAATAACTTTAAGAATAAACCTGAATGGATTTTTTTTGCCGGTTCCACTGGGGGGTAGAGCCGGCATTTTTTTTTCTAAAATTTAAAATACCAATGTAGCAGTGGAAATGGAAAAGACGATGATTCATTTTTATCCAATACACTTATTCCCGCCAGAGAAACTTGAAACGATTGGGTTTCTTTTGTTTGAAAACGCATTCCAGGCATTAATATAAAGGCAGAAGTCCATAAATTTTCCCTCGTCACTTTAGTAATAAACGGGCTTTCTTTGCCGGTTTGGGGATCAAAACCTCCTTCATAAGCACTAAAGGTTTTTTCCTGTTTACTGATGGAAATCATGGAATCGAAAAATAAAGATGCCTTTTTACTGACCTTTACAATCCCGGCGAAAGAAAAGATAGGCGAAGCCCTAAGAGGACTTTCTTCGTTGTTGTACATGGGGTAATTCGGGGACACATAAGTTCCCGGAACAGCGACACTGCTCATGTCACCCACTTTTATATAACCATAGCCTAAAGAAAAGGATAGATTATTTATCGTATTTCCATACGTTACGGTTCCCCATTGTAGTCCGCCAAAACCTTTAAAATTATTGGCGTAGCTGCTACTTCCCAACAATGAACCGATAGAAAAATGTAATTTTTCATTTTTTGACGGCAGGGTATATTTAATGGCAAGAACCACGGGTACAGCAAGCCAGGTGGACATGACACCTACCGATAACCCTTTAGAAACGGCAAAATGTACTTCGGGGCCATACCATGAAATGGATGCATAATGGTCACCTTTCTTTATGGGCAACGCATTATTGGTAAAGGCATAGCGGGTGTTAAAGGCAAAATATTCCGCTGGTTTACCCAAGATATTCAGTTCATGGGTTTTTTCGCTGGACATCGTTTTTATCTCATTTTTTGGAATATATATTTTACCGATATCAGTTGTTTCTAATAATATCTCTCTGCCATCATCGGAAATAATTTTCCCCAAATAGGTTGTACCATTGAATTTCTCAATTTTAACAGTGACGGTTGAATCTACTGGATTGGTTTGAGCAACTAATACATTCCATGACAAAGTGAAAGCAAATAAGAGTATTCTATTTTTCATAAGCATATTTTCTTTTATTTCTAACGTAAGAAAGCAGATACAAGTTAATATAAAAGCACTATTTTTAGAAATTTGTATCTTAATGCAGTCATTGTAATAACTTAATAGATGAAAATAGCGAACATTACCAAAATTTTGCTCTCTGCGGGCATTCTTATTTTTGGACTCTGGGCATGGTTTTTAACCCCTCCCTGGGAATTTTCGCAACCCTCCTGGCGGCTTTTTCTACTGTTTTTATGCGCCATATTCGCTGTGCTTACGCAAGTGTTATCTATTTTTTTGGCCTCTATCATAGCTATGGTTATTGCGGTCAGCTCAGGAATACTTTCTCCGGAAAAAGCATTTTCAGGCTTTTCGGAAAGTTTCATGATTTTAATTCTCTCTTCTTTTTTGGTGGCAAAAGCGATTATTCATTCTGGACTAGGCAAAAGGATTGCCCTCATTTTTATCAGGCAATTTGGTCATTCCACCCTGAAATTGGGTTATTGTATAACGATGACGGATGTGTTAATCGGCCCTGCCATACCAAGTAATACCGCAAGGTCGGGCGTTTTGTATCCTATCGTTTTATCCCTGGCCATGGACACAGGGTCAAATGTTGAAAAGGGAACCCGCAAGAAAACAGGGTCTTATCTGATGATGGTTTCTATTACCAGTTTGACTATTTCGTCGGCACTGTGGTTTACAGCCATGGCAGCAAATCCTATAGGTGCCGGTTTGGCAGCTAAATATAATGTGGTCATGGATTTTTCAAATTGGTTGTTAGTCAGTTCATTACCCTGTTTAGTCGCTTTGATTTTTTTACCCTGGTTACTTTACAAAACATTTCCACCGGAAGCTAAATTAACGCCTGAGGCTCCGGTAGCCGCCGCTGCCATGTTGAAGGAAATGGGTCCAATGGGCAGAAAAGAATGGATAACAGCCGTTACCTTTATATTTATGGTTCTCGGGTGGGTATTAGCTACACCCCTTGGCTTAAATCTGGCCATAGTCTGTTTGGCAGGGTTGGCAGTTCTTATCATTTCAAATGTGTTCCCCCTAACTATTTTAAGAAAAGAAGGGGGAGAAGCATTGGAGACATTTATTTGGTTTGCCATATTATACATGATGAGTAGTTCCTTAAACGCCATGGGTTTTATGGGTATTATCGGACAAAAAATATCAGGACAAATTACAACCTTATCCACTTTTCAAGTGTACGTGTTATTGACAGTCCTTTACGTACTTATTCATTATTTGTTCGTAAGTCAGACGGCTCACATGCTTGCATTATACGGTGTGTTTCTCGAGGTCGCTTTTGCAGCGGGTGTGCCAGTAGCCTTAATGGCTTTCAGCCTCTCTTTTGCTACTAATTATTTTGCCGCTTTGGCACCTCAGGGTTCTTCTTGTAATGTATTTTTTGTAGGAAGTGGTTATATAACCCCTAAAGAGGTTTATCAACAGGGGGCTATTGTCACTCTGGCCAATCTTACCATATTTTTATTAGCCACGCCCTGGATTGAATGGGCAAGTAGTTTTGCTTTAAAATAAGGTTATAAAAAGATGAATATGGAAAAATTAAATGGGAAAGTTGCCTTTATTACTGGTGGAAATAAAGGCATTGGTTTAGGTGTTGCCGAAGCAATGGTTGAAGCCGGTATGTTTGTTTGTATCACCGGCAGAAATGAAGCAGATGTGCAGGCAGCTGAAAAAAAATTGAACGCTATAAGAGATAACGCCGCCCTTGGTATTGTTTGTGACGTTCGTTCATTGTCCGACCAACAAACAGCGGTTCAACAGATTATGGATAAATGGAAGCAATTGGATGTGGTGATTGCCAATGCAGGTGTCGGACATTTTGCCGATATCAGCCTTTTGACAACAGAACAATGGCACGAAACGATAGATATTAATTTAACAGGTGTTTTCAATACCGTAAAAGCTTCCTTAGATCCTTTAAAAGCAAGTAAGGGATATTTAATTACCATAGCAAGCCTTGCCGGCACCAATTTTTTTGCCGCAGGTGCCGCCTATAATGCCAGTAAGTTTGGATTGGTTGGTTTCACTCAGGCCGTCATGCTCGACGTGAGAAAACATGGTATAAAAACGACAACGATTATGCCAGGATCCGTTAGCACCTATTTTAACAATCATACACCCAATGATGCTGATCAATGGAAAATTCAACCAGAAGACATGGGCCAAATGGTCGTCGATTTACTGTTAATGCCACATAGAACCCTGCCAAGCAAAATAGAGGTCAGACCAACAATGCCCGGGTAGTTTTATTCGCGAGGTAGAAGAAATTTAGTTGACAAAAATTATAATAATCGTATATTTGTCAATTAAATTGAAATCCACTGAATGAATAATTATGGAAAATTTCCTGGCAAATAGGCTTGTTTCAGCTCGTAAGATGGCCGGATTGTCGTTACAAGGTCTTGCTGATAAGTTAGAAAATGACGTCTCAAAACAAGCGTTGAATAAATATGAGCAAGGCAAAATGAAACCAAATAGCAAGGGGATAATGGCTATTTCTAATGCATTGAATGTGCCGGTAAATTATTTCTATGCTATTCCTGCTGTTAAAGTGGCACTTGAGGAGGTTGAATTTAGGAAGAATACTACTAAACTATCTAAGTTAGATGATCTTTCTATTCGTGAAAAGGCTAAGGATAGTTTTGAACGATATTTTGAGTTAGAGGAAATTTTACAGCTCAATGAAAAAAATGATTATTTCGTTTTTGATAGGATAATCAAATCTCCCATGGATGCGGAAGACGCAGCTAATCAATTGCGTATTGTCTGGAATTTGGGATATGACCCCATTCCGGATGTTGTGGAAATGCTGGAGGACAAGGGGTATAAGGTAATTGATATTGATGCTCCTGAAGGTTTTGACGGAATGAAAGCAGTTATTTTGGACCATAAGGTTATTGTATTGAAAAAATCAAAGGATATCGAAAAAGATGATGTAGTCAGAAAGCGCTTTACTGCTTTGCACGAGTTAGCACACCATGCTTTAAAATTTTCTGATGACATTAGCCATAAAGTCGAAGAAGCTCTTTGCCATGTCTTTGCCTGTGCTGTTTTGTACCCAGAGGATATGGCTCGTAAAGAGTTACACAAGGAACGTTTTCATTTTTATGAAAAAGAGCTAATTATCATCAAGGAACGTTGGGGAATTTCATTTTCGGCTATTTTTTACCACGCTCACCGCTTGGGGATTTTAAATGACCATGTTTTGAAAAAATTTAACATTGGTTTTAGGAAAAGAGGTTACCATCTGCCAAATGCTGAACCCGGAAGATTCAGAAGTAAAGAAAAACCTACCAGAATGGAGCGACTTGTTTATTTAGGATTGGCCAAAGAAGTTTTGACCATAAACGAAGCTGCTTTTTTCGCAGGCATTAATTCCTGGAAACTTCGGGAACAAATGCATCTAATGGTATGAAGTTAGTTATAACAGATGTAAGTGTTCTTTTTGATCTTTTTCATATTAAGATTTTGTCCGAATTTTTTGCCCTCGATTTTGAAATTTATATTACCGTATTTGTATATGATGAAATAGTAAACCAGGAACAAATTAAAGAATTTGAAGAGTTCAGACAAACAGGAAAACTAATTGTTTTGGATCTATCACAGGAAGAAGAGGAGCAGGTAATAAACTTTAAAACAAAACGCAATTTAAAATCTATACCTGACAAAACGATGCTGTGGAAAGCAATTCAACTTAATTGTCCTTTGCTTACTTGTGATGCTAAACTGCGAAAGGAAGCTATAGATAATGGCATTGAGGTTCATGGTAGTATCTGGGTTTTATTGGCATTAGAAAAGGAAAAATTAATTGAAAAACAAAGAATGATTGCATTGTTGGAGCAAATCAAATTTGTAAATAATCGCCTTCCAATGGTTGAGATAGATAAAATAATGAAGCGTTTAAAAGAAAATGAATGAATACATTTTTTATGCCTAATAATGAGAAATTCGAATGCGTCGTCGAATAACCATTATGTTTAAACCAAAGATGTACGCAATCATCCGTGAAATCCTATAATCCTTAAAATCCGTGATTCATCGGGTCTATTAGCCAAGTATATAAAGTAGCAAAAAAAAGAGGCTATCTTTTTAGACAGCCTCATGCGTTAATAAGGTTATTTCTTTTTTGCCGGTTTTTTGGCAAGCTGGCTCTTGCGATAATTATCTTCTTTTACCTTTTTTCTGGCTTTATATTCGCTGAAACGGCTTGTCCAAAGCGTTTTTTCCTCTTCCTTCATTTTATCAAGACGCGCTGGGGAAAGATTTAATTGTTCTTGATAGCCAAAGGGTTCCTCGTCAATAAATTGCTTGCTTTTTCCTGCTTTTTTAACAATCTTAAATTTATCGTATAAATCGCCTAAGGTCGTATAAGCAGCGTAAGTTAAAGAATCGCCGTTAACATGCACGGTTTGGTAAAGTTGCGTTTCATTTGCCGCCCTGTCAATCCAGGAAAGCATACTTGAAATATACATTTTTGGACCACTTACTGAAACAACATAAACGGGACCTGTAGAATCCATAACCATACTTCCTTCCGGCAGATTATTACCGCCACGGGCGTAGGTATGATCATGTCCTTGAAGAACCAGGTCAACATTGTATTTATCAAAAAGAGGTTTTAAGCTACTTTTAAGTTCGGGATTATCTCTGCCGGCAGCTGGCGAATAAACGGGATGATGCATAGTAACAAAAGTCCATTTATTAGGATTATTAGCAAGTACCTTATCCAACCACTCCATTTGAGCAGCACTATCTTTCGTATGTGCTAAAAAGGCTGTGGTATTTAAGGAAATAATCCTGGCTCCTTGAAAATCAGTATAATATACTGTTTCTTCTAAACCCTTCGGACCATTTTCAGGCAAGGTGAAAGACGGTCTCCAATGAGGTGACAACTTATATTCTGTAGGAGTAATACGGTTATATTCGTGATTACCAGGGGTTAATATGCTGGGCATATTTTGATAAATCCAACCTCCAGCATAAAACCACTCTCCCCATTCCTGATCTCTCTTATTAGTATTGATCAAATCACCCGCGTGAATCATAAAATCAGCTTTTGGTAAATCACTGTAAGCCTGACGAATGGTTCTTGACCATTTTGATTTCAGATCGTTTTGAGCATCACCAAAATATAGAAAAGAAAAGGGTTTCACTCCTTTTGAAGCGGTCGTGAAATGTACCCATTCGCTCCAGATATTTCCATCACCAACCCGATAGGCATAAGTTGTTTCAGGACTCAATCCTGAAAATTTAACAGAATGATAATGAGCAGCATGTAAATCATTAATAAGTATTTCAGAGGTTGCTTCCCCAAGTTTCACACTATCAAAATCGGGTCCGGCAGCCGCTTTTTGAATTTGTGCTATTCCCTTACTGACATTAATGGAAGTACGCCAGTTTACCGAAAAAGAGGTAGCGGGATCGTCATGCCAGGTAGCAATAATCCTATCGGGAACAACAGATGGAGGATAAAAATCGACGGGTGCAGCAGGTGTTTGTGCCATAGCGGTGCAAGCAACAAACAGGGCGGCAAAAATAGTTGAAAACAGGTGTTTCATAAATGGTTCTTTGTTGTATACAAATATACTATTTTTGCCCACTTAAATTTATTCATTATTGAAAATTATAAGCTATGAGCAAGCGAAATAAATTGCAACGCTTCGCCGATTTACTTTCTTTTCCCAATGTTTATGAAAATAATGACGGGCGAAGTGCTATGCTCGCAGGGGCGTTTGGTGCAGAAAAAGAGCTCGCTGGGAAATGGAATGAAGGGCATTTTCAAAAGGAGGCTCCTCTTATTTTAGAGCTTGGTTGTGGTTACGGGGAATATTCCGTTGCACTCGCCAGATTATTTCCAGATAAAAATATTATTGGCATAGATTGTAAAGGTTCCCGGTTGTGGAAAGGAGCATCTATCGGATTGGAAGAAAATTTAAAAAACCTTGCCTTTCTTAGAACAAGAATCGAAATGATTTCTTTCTTCTTTGGAAAGAATGAAGTTTCTGAGATATGGATTACCTTCCCAGATCCTTTTTTGGAAAATTATCGCATTAACAGGAGGTTAACTTCACCTGCATTTTTAGAAAAGTATAGAGAAATGTTGAAGCCTGACGGTATTATTCATTTGAAAACAGACGAATCGACGCTCTATCAATATTCTTTAGACATACTCTCAAAGGAGAAGGATGCCAAAGTGATTATCGCCAATGATGATATTTATGCGGCTGAACTTCCGAACCCTTTGCTTACTACCAAAACACGTTATGAAAATAAGTTTTTGGGGGAAGGTAAGGCCATCAAATATATACAGTTTACCTTATGAACCAAATCGCGAAGAAAAGCCTGATTGAAAGATACACCAATGATTCTCGCTTAAAAGAGATAGATCGTATTTTTAAAAGCCAATATCCTGCTTGTTTGCGGGCGACAGCTGTCTTTGGCGCTCAGGAGTGTTTTATTGTTCGCGGATTGTATGAACGACAAAAAAGACCGTTTTTAATCGTTGCTGAAAATAAAGAGGCTGCCGCTTATTTTTGGAATACCCTCAGTTTGTTATTTGATAAAAAACAAATTTATTTTTTTCCTGATTCTTTCAAAAGGCCTACCCATTTCGACGAAATAAATAAGCCAAATATCCTGGAAAGAACGGAAGTTGTCTCGGCTTTGTATGATAAAGCGGAATCAACGGTTATTGTTACCTATCCGGAAGCGCTTTTCGAAAAAGTGGTGAACCCTGTCGATCTCGAGAAAACCAGACTTAATTTTTCAAAAGGGGAAAAACTTGATAGAGATTTCATTATTGAAGTACTGTTAGATTACGGTTTTTCAAGGGAAGAGTTCGTTTATGAACCTGGTCAATTTTCAATCAGAGGGGGAATTATCGACATTTATTCCTTCGGTAATGAATTACCCTATCGTATTGAGCTTTTTGACGACGAGGTAGAAAGAATCAGATCTTTCGATCCCATGAGCCAACTTTCCCAAACGGAATTGGTCAAAGTCAGCATTGTTCCCAATATGAACAAAAGATTTGAAAAATCAGATAAAGTGGCATTTACTGATATTCTTCGCCCGGAAACTCTGGTTGTTGTATGGGATTTGAATCTTTTGCGTGAAAAATTAGTGATTTGCGAGGAAAAGGCCGCCGATTTTAGTAAAACCATTTCTATTTTGCACGAAGGTGAGGAGGCTGATTTTGCCCGTGAAAAATCTTACGTCAAGTCAGATGCACTTCTTTCAGCACTTTGCGCAAAATCAATCCTGTGTTTTAGTGCAAGAAATCAACCCGTTACTATAATAAGTCAAATTGATTTTTCAGGAAAGCCTCAGCCTCAGTTCAATAGAAATTTTGACTTCCTCATTGCCGATTGGAAAGAAAGACAGGCCAAAAAGCAAGAAATCTATTTGTTTACGGAAAATGCGCGCCAGGTAGAACGTTTTCATGCCATTTTTGATGACATGAAAGCGGAACTCATTTTTCACCCGGTGATTATTGGTTTACATGAAGGATTTATAGACGAGGGTTTGGGTATTGCCTGTTTTACAGACCATCAGATTTTTAACAGATTTCACCGTTTTAAACTTAGACACTCTTATTCCAGAGATCAGGCGCTGCAACTTAAACTGGTAAAAGATTTACAGCCGGGTGACTTTATTTCTCATATTGACTATGGTATTGGAAAATTTTCAGGTCTTCAGAAAATTGAAATTAATGGAAATTTCCAAGAGGCCGTAAGATTATTTTATAAGAATAATGACATCTTATATGTCAGTGTCAATTCCTTACATAAGATTTCAAAGTATGTGGGAAAGGAAGGCACGGAACCTCAACTTAGCAAACTGGGCTCCGATGCATGGAAAAATCTGAAAAATAAAACTAAAAAGAAACTTAAAGATATTGCTGCAGAGCTCATAAAACTGTATGCCCAACGGAGGGCTGCCCCGGGATTTGCCTTTCCTCCTGACAGTTATTTACAGGACGAACTGGAAGCGTCCTTCATTTATGAGGACACACCGGATCAGTATAAAGCCACCGTGGACGTGAAAGCGGACATGATGAAATCATACCCCATGGATCGTTTAATTTGCGGAGATGTAGGTTTTGGGAAAACGGAAATTGCCATAAGAGCAGCTTTTAAGTCGGTGGTAGCAGGTAAACAAGTGGCCATATTGGTGCCAACAACCATTTTAGCACTGCAACATGCCAAGACTTTTAATGGCCGTCTGGAGCCATTCGGCGTTACGGTCGATTATGTTAATCGCTTCAGAACCACCAAAGAAAGGAAGGAAACGTTTGCGAAATTGGCCGACGGTAAGGTCGATATTATTATTGGTACCCATAGTTTATTGGGAAAAGATACCCATTTTAAAGATTTAGGATTGCTTGTCATTGACGAGGAACAGAAATTTGGCGTAGCCTCCAAAGAAAAATTAAGAAGTCTGAAAACGGATGTTGATACACTGACACTCACGGCAACACCTATACCCAGAACATTACAGTTTTCGTTAATGGCTGCCAGAGATCTTTCTATCATCAGAACGCCGCCGCCAAACAGGCAACCCATTCAAACCGAGGTTCATGCGTTTAATGAGGAGCTCATTAGAGATGCCATTTACTATGAGGTAAATAGAGGAGGTCAGGTGTTTTTTGTCCACAATAGGGTGAAAAATCTGGAGGAAATGTCCGTCCTTATCAAAAAACTGTGCCCCGATATTTCCATTGGCTTCGCTCACGGGCAACTGGAATCATCGAAACTTGAAACAGCTTTGATGGACTTCATTGACAAGAAATACGATGTGCTCGTTTGTACCAATATTATTGAAACGGGATTGGATATTGCGAATGCTAATACGATGATTATCAACAATGCCCATCAATTTGGATTAAGCGATTTACATCAGCTAAGGGGACGCGTTGGTAGGTCCAACAAGAAAGCCTATTGCTATTTACTAAGTCCATCTATGTCATCTCTCACCGATGACGCACGTAAACGGTTAAAGACACTGGAAGATTTTTCTGAACTTGGCAGTGGTTTTCAGATTGCCATGAAAGACCTGGATATCAGAGGAGCAGGAAATATTCTGGGTGCCGAACAAAGTGGATTTATTGCAGATATTGGTTATGAAACCTATCAGAAAATATTGGAAGAAGCTGTTCAGGAACTAAAGGAAACAGATTATAAAGATTTATTCAGAGAAGAATTAGAAAAGGATAGGAAGTTTGTTCGCGATGTTCAAATAGAAACGGATATTGATTTATTCATTCCCGATAGCTATGTAAGTAATGTCCAGGAACGATTAAGCATGTACACCCAGATTGATCAGATTGAGACGGAAGAACAGATTGATGATTTTATCAGCCAGATGGAAGATCGTTTTGGACGGGTACCCCATCAAATCCATGAACTGTTTGAAGGATTGCGATTGCGCTGGATTTGTAAAAGGATAGGTTTCGAACGTATTATTTTAAAGGGAAATAAGCTGAGATGTTATTTTATTGATAATCCACAATCGTCTTATTACGAATCTCCCCAGTTTCAGAAAGTGCTTCAATACGTGGCTGGTTCCGGAAAAAAGGAGGGATTGTTAATTAAAAAGTCAACGACGAACCTCATGTTGATACACGAAAATATAAGAAGCCTGGAAAAAGCTAAAATCCTGCTTAACCGTATAGCTGCAGAGATTAATCAATAAATTTTGTTGAAAGAAGCTTGTTGGATTGGTGCTGAACGTATTTCGTTATCAATTGTGCGGATACATTATTCTTTAAAATGCAACCCAATTTTTTCTTCCATATTTCATTAAGTGTCATTTGCTACCAATATATCTCGATTTATCCGTCTATTTATATTAAAAAATAGAAGAATAAAGTTTAGATTTACCCTTATTCATTTTGCCTTTATTTATCTCGATTTATCTAAAAAGTTTGTATTAAATTTTAATAAGTTACTAAATATTTAAATAGTATTATTTATGTGTGGTATCGTTGGTTATATTGGGTTTAAAGAGGCTTTTCCTATTCTGTTAAAAGGATTAAAAAGATTAGAATATCGGGGTTACGATAGTTCTGGTGTAGTTCTTTTAGAAGAAAATACACTGCAAATTTTTAAGAAAAAGGGAAAGGTCAAAGAGCTGGAGCAATTTGTCGAAGGGGAACAACTTGCAGGCAATATTGGCATCGGGCATACAAGATGGGCTACTCACGGCGTTCCCAATGACTTAAATGCACATCCGCATTTGTCCTTTGATGGAAATATGGCGATGATTCATAATGGTATAATCGAAAATTATGCCTATTTGAAACAAATATTAGTTGAAAATGGATTTGAATTTAAAAGTGAAACAGACACGGAGGTTCTTTTAAATTATATTCAATTTTTGAAAAATAAGGATTTATTATCTGTTGAAATGGCCTTGCAACAAGCCTTACAACAAGTAAAAGGTACTTACTGCATTCTCCTTTTATCTGTCGATGAACCCAATGTTTTATTTGCGGCAAGAAAGGGAAGTCCGCTGGTCATTGGCATTGGGGAAAATGAATTTTTCCTGGCCAGTGATGCAACCCCTCTTTTAGGATTTACCCATCAGGTCTTTTATCCTAATAACGAGGAAATTATTATACTAAGAAGGCATGATTTTCAGGTGATAGATTTTAATGGGGAACAAGTGACACCTGTCATTCAGGAACTTTTAATGGAAGAAAAGGCCATTGAAAAAGGGGGATTTGATCATTATATGCTCAAGGAAATGTATGAGCAGCCAGAATCTTTTACCAATTGCCTCAGAGGTCGCATACAATTAGATACAGGAACGCTGATAAAAACAGAGGATATTCGTTCCTGGGTTTCCTTGTTTCAAAAGGCACCGAGGATTATCATTGTCTCCTGTGGGTCAAGTTGGCATGCAGGACTGTTGGGAGAATACTGGATTGAGGAATTGGCAAGAATTCCTGTGGAAGTAGAATATGCTTCAGAATTTCGCTACCGCAACCCTATTATTTATCCGGGCGATATCGTTTTAGCTATCTCTCAAAGCGGGGAAACAGCAGACACTTTGGTTGCTTTGGAAAAGGCAAAAGATCAGGGTGCGCTAATCTTTAGTATCGTTAACGTGGTCGGAAGTAGCATTCCCAGAATGAGTGACGCTTATGCTTATACCCATTCCGGACCTGAAATTGGCGTAGCAAGTACGAAAACATTTTTAGGTCAGTTAGGGGTGCTCATGTTATTGGCTATGAGTATTGCGGAAGAGAAAAATAGTATTTCCAGCGAGAGGATTATGACTTTGGGTAAGGAAATGATCCGTTTACCTCATCTTATTGAAGAGGTTTTAAAACAACATGACCATATAAAATCGGTAGTAAAATCTTATACCGCCGCGACCGATGTCTTGTTTTTAGGAAGAGGTTATAATTTCCCGATCGCACTGGAAGGTGCTTTAAAACTAAAAGAAATTTCTTATATCCATGCAGAAGGGTATCCCGCTGCCGAAATGAAACATGGACCTATTGCCTTGGTTGATGAACATTTACCCGTTGTTTTTCTGGCGACAAAAGATAATTGCTACGAAAAAATTATATCGAATATTCAAGAGATTAAAGCCAGAGGGGGAAAAATTATTGCCTTGGCAACCGAAGGAGATCAAATAGTTCCTGCCCTGGCAAAGGACACCTTTTTTCTTCCTGAAACAGATGAATTATTAGCTCCTTTCCTAAATGTTATCGTTTTGCAACTTTTTAGCTACGAAATGGGCATTCAAAAGGGTTTAGATGTGGATCAACCAAGAAATTTAGCCAAAAGTGTTACCGTAGAGTAAGTATTATGGAAAAAAAGTATTTTAAAAAACCGCTGGAATCCCTTGGGTATTCTTTTGTTGACGAAAAAATGGTCCCGTCCGATTATTTAAAATTAAGAAATGAAGCGTTTTCATACCCCTTTGAACTAAGAAATCTTTCCGAAGAGGAAATTATTACCTTAGAAAGGAATAATAATTTTTGTCCTAAGTGGTCTGATTTTTACGTTGGTCCTGATTTTGATGTTTCTCTGGTCAGAAATTGTACTTTTTATGGCTTAATCCGATTGGGGAATCTGCAAAGGCTCTTCCTGAGTTATAGCGATTTATCATTGCCCGTGGGTCTCTACAGTTCCAGAATTATAAATTGTGATTTTGGGGATAATGTAGTAATCGACCAAGTGGCTTATATGTCAAATTATGTGGTGGGAAATGAGGTCATGTTGGTGAATATTAATGAATTGGTCACTTCGGAAACCGCCCGATTTGGAAATGGAATCCTAAAAGGGGACGAGGAGGAAGATAAACGCATCTGGCTCGAACTTTGTAATGAAAATCAAGGTAGAAAAATATTGCCTTTCGACGGCATGCTGCCTGGAGATGCTTATTTATGGACGAGAAACAGGCATGATGTGGCACTCCAGAACGCTTACAAAAAAATGACTGACAATGCATTTGACAATAAAAATGGCATCTTTGGTCGTATTGGCAATCATACCATTATAAAAAATACCAGAAGTATAAAAGATGCGTTGATTGGTTCAAATGCTTATATAAAAGGGGCCAATAAGATTAAAAATGTGACCATACATTCTGGTCCGGAGGGGCATACTCAAATTGGAGAAGGGTGTGAAATTGTAAATGGTATCGTTGGGTTTGGATGTAGAATTTTTTACGGGGTTAAAGCCGTGCGTTTCATTTTGGGAGACCATGCCCAACTGAAATATGGTGCCAGATTGATCAATTCATACCTTGGTTTTAACAGTACGATCTCTTGCTGCGAGGTGTTGAATGCGTTGATTTTTCCCAATCATGAGCAACATCACAACAACTCATTCCTTTGTTCAGCCTTGTTAATGGGTCAAAGCAATCTGGCAGCAGGGGCAACCATTGGTTCCAATCATAATAGCAGGGCTGCAGACGGTGAATTGGAAATTGGAAGAGGTTTCTGGCCCGGCCTTTGCGTCAGTATTAAGCATCCATCAAAATTTTCAAGTTATTGTATTCTGGTTAAAGGGGATTATCCAGCAGAATTAAATATTCAACTACCTTTTTCATTGGTTAGTAATGATTTGCATAACAATGAATTACGTATTTTGCCAGCTTATTGGTTTTTACATAATCAATATGCTTTAGAACGAAATGCCTGGAAATACGGGCAAAGGAATAAAAGAACAGCGACCATTCAAGCCATTGATTTTGACTATCTGGCTCCAGATACGGTGGCAGAGTTATTTTTCGGCAAATTGATATTGTCGGAAATTATTATGAATACGCTTTTAGACAAACGATTGATTTCTATTGAAAAAATTATTGATGGAAGTTTTAGCTTTGAAGAACTTTCGGCTAAAATCGAATCAGAGTTGTCTTTCTATTTGCCGCAGGCTGAAAACGGTAAAAGGCCTGTTCGCATTTTAAAAATCAATGAAGCATACAAGGCTTATACTGATGCCATTATTTTTTATGGGGCAAGGGCCTTATTTCACATTTTACAGAAAGCTCAGAAGGAAGAAAGGTTGATGGAAATTTGTGCGGCATTGCCAACGTATGATTTTGAAAAATATAAATGGTTGAATATTGGTGGCCAATTGATTCGGGAAGTTTCCATCCAGGATCTATATGACAGATTGAAAGGGAATGAGATACAACGTTGGGAGGAAGTACACCAATTTTATGTAGAAGAGGGCAATAAATATGCTGGCTTGAAGGAACAAGATGCCTTATTGGCCCTTTCTGAAGTGTCGAAAACTGCGTTCAAAAAATGGGATATTGCTTTTTTAATTGATATTCTGGGGCAATTCAAGGGTATTATTGAGATTTTTCAAACTCAGTTTATTCGTTCAAGAAAGAAGGATTTCGATAATCCATTCCGGCTAATGATGTATGAAAATGAGCAAGAAATGGAGGCGGTATTGGGAAGTATTGAAAAAGATTCTTTCATTAAGAATAAAATGATGGAATGGGACCAGTTGAAACATCAGGTAGCCCTTTTGGTGGATGAACTTGACAAGCTCTCCAGGGTTATTTGACGCGCGAAGCTCGGTATATTTCTGACCTTTTAAACCGATGTTTTTCGTAACTTTATGTTAAATTTATATTATGAATATTTCGCCAGTTCTACATAAAGCACCCTTTAAGTCATTTGATGAAAAAAAGAATGATCTAAATTATTGGTTATCCCAGCCTTTGATAAAAAGACTTGAAGCGGTGACCTTTTTAATATCGCAAACGGTAGATCTTAAAACTACCAGAATGGATAAGTCTCATGTAGTAAGAAGAAAGCTGAAAGTATGACATTAGCTCAGGATTTTGAAGACTTTGTTAAACTCCTTAATAAACACCAAGTTGATTATATGGTAGTTGGTGGCTATGCGTTGGCATTTCACGGAAAACCAAGACATACCGGGGATTTAGATATTTGGATCAATTGTTCTGAAGCTAATGCCGAAAAATTAGTCATTGCTATTAAGGAATTTGGATTAGCAAGTTTAGGATTATCTAAGTCTGATTTTATGAAAGAGGGGTATGTTACACAAATTGGTTATCCTCCTTTGAGAATTGATATTTTAAATACTATTGATGGTGTTACCTTTGAAAGTGCTTTTCCAAACAAATTACTTGTGGATGTGAATGGATTGGAAGTGAAGTATATTGGTTTAAAAGATTTTATAGTTAACAAAACTGCCTCTGGAAGAAGTCAAGATATCGCAGATTTGAAAGAAATCAAGAATATTCAAGAAGATTAATTCAGTTCAACGCTTATCTTAACAGCACTAACAAAAATAAACAGCGAGGTAAAGCAGCCGCTTTGATTTGGCCGATTTTAATCTAGAATATCCAAGTTAACAAATCATGATATATTTTCAGCGACGACATGCCAGATGCTATTATCGGGTTACTTAAGCATTGATTGTGCTAATCTTAATTTATTCTATCGTCATTTTAAGTTTCTTTCCAAGTCCGGCTTCCACTATTTTCCGAAAAGTAGATATTTCAAGGTCAGTTTTATCATTCTCTATTCTTGAAATGTAAAATCTTGTTGTTCCGCTTCTCAGGGCTAACTGCTCTTGTGTCATACCCGCTTTTAATCTTGCACTTCTTATCAGTTTGCCGTATCTGAATTTTGATGGCTCATTAATACGGTCACTTAGTTCGTAAAGAACATCAGGCCCTATTTCGTATGGTAGCGTTAATTCTTCCCCCTGTTGCCCATTTACTTTTATATTAATATTCGACCACGACAATGTATAGTTCCGGAGATTTACTTTTTTAAACTCTTTTTCATCAAGTAAGGGGTATTCAAAATCATTCTTAGTAACATTCCATTGTTTAAAAATCTTGGCAAAGTCAAGTTCCCGGCTCTCTCCGTTGTTGAACATGCATTGAATTTTGTTTCCTGAAATCTTTTCGATTTTTACTATTCTGGGTATTTTAATTTTCTGTCTCATGGCCTGGGGTTTAAAATATTGAAAATATCCAAAAGAAATTTTTTATTGTTTTCACATGAAATTTTGCGGTGGATGGTCACGTGAATAAATGTCAATCTTTATATTATCTATAGTTTTTACTGTTGGCATTTCATGTTATCCATTTAGATAACAAATGTAAAAGATTATTTTCTGGTTTCTAAGGTGGTTTTCTATTTATTACGATTGACAGGCAGAAATGTGGTATCTGCTTAAGCATAACAGATTGCTTCAGCACAAAATATTGGTTAATTTTTTGCTTAGATAAAGAACCTTAATTTTGAAAAGGACGACAACCTTTAATCTGAAATTTCTGAATATCAGAATAAGGTAGAAACGATAAATTGTATATAATCTCTAACCCTCAGCGTCAAAAAAATCCAAGTTCATCACCAATATATTCTTAGGAATTTACTTTGTATTTGCCAAAAATAACTTCAATAGTTCCCTTTTTCGAAACATTTCCATCGTCTGTTTGACGATTTGTGCGTTGAATATCTGTTGACACACCCTTTGGGATTTTGAATTTTTTTACGTCGATGGTCAATTTAATCCGTGAGGGTAACCCCCATGATTTGTCCGTTGTATAATCATATTCGCTGAGAATGGTCCCATTTGACCTACTTGTAATAACAGATTTGAGGATAATCATAGACTGTGCGTCAACCCAGATTTTAGCAAGGACCAAATCTCCCTCGTTTGCCAGTGGCAATAAGGTTATAATTTCCGAACGAATGCCCTGAATAAACTCATTTCCAGACGAGATGGCGGTGAATTGATTGGGTTGACTGAAGAGCAAGGGCAATTCTGAAAAACCATTTTTCGGAAGGATAGAAATGCCTGTTGACTTGACCTTAAAGGTATTAGGGTAAGTAAACTGGACGTTCGCTTTGACAGGTAAGATCTTTATGGCGGGAATATTAGGCTTAATTTGTGCAGATACCTCATAGTTGCGTACCTGCTTGAATTTTTGTGACAACTTAGCAAATAGTTCGTCGGCTTGCTGTGCCGATGCCATAAAAGGTAAAAAAACGAATAGCCAGTATTTCATTATACGGTAATGTCTTTGCGGTTAAAAGTAAATATAGAAATGCCTATAAATAGGATATTGTGTACAATGAGCACCAAAGAGGATTGTTTGATTTGTTGCCAGGGAAGAGGGTCTTCGAAAAATGAGCGCCAGGAGGCCATGTGCGTAGTAAATAAAAGGGGACGGATAGGGTCAAAAACAGGGACATCTAACGCATTAATGATTGTAAAAAACAAGATGATAGCCATCGTGGCGACAATGGGCCCAATAGAATTGTCGGAAAAGCAGGACAGGCAAATGGACAAGGAACTGATGGTGAATAAGGCGAGAAATGCGACGCAAAAGGCACAAATATACCTCCACATAATATCGCCTTCCTGTAAAATAACCAGTCCGTCTGAATTTAAAACCATTAAATCGCCAGGTCCAAAGAGATACCGGCCTATACCAACGGCCATGAATCCAAGCCACGATACAATTAGAAAGGTATAAATACCGCCAGCCAAAAATTTAGACATCAGCAGTTGGGTGCGTGTAATGGGTTTGGTCAGGAGCATGCGCAAAGTACCCATTGCTGCCTCACCCGAAATAAGGTCGCCAGTTACGAGGGCCACCAATAGTGGAATCTGGATAATAAGCATTTGCAGAATGATGAAGGCTACTAAATTGCCATTCAACACTTTCCCCTCAAACCGAAGGGTTTGTTCGAAAGAAGCGGTAACAAATGAAATAACGGTCATGCCATCTGCCACAAGGGCAAATAAAATAATGCCTACCAGGCTCGTAATGGCTGCTAATCCTAAGTAGCTTCTTGGTTTAAGCGCAATTTTAATCAACTCGTTTCTGGTGCTATGGAAAAATATCATGAGGCAATTAAGTTGATAAAATAATCTTCTAATTTTCGTTTCGATTCAATGGAATAAACAGGCACTCCAGCTGCGACGAGCTGGTTATTTAAGGCAGGAATTTGTTCTTTCTGCATGTTAAATTCTATGGTATCGCTTCCAATGGTCTTGACATTTGTCCGTGGAAAATGGCTTAAAACGTTTAATGCTTTTGCCAATGAATTGGTATGTGTTTGAATGCGGATAATCTGATCTTCCTCATTTAATAAATCCTTTACATTCCCCTCAACAATACTTTTTCCCTGGTGAATGATGACCATCCTGTTACATATAATTTCGACCTCGCTGAGGTTATGGGAAGAAAATATGATGGTTTTATTTTGCTCATTTTTTAAACGCAAAATTAAATGGCGCATGTCGATGATACCTTGCGGATCGAGACCGGTGGTAGGCTCGTCCAGAACAATTAAATCTGGATTATGCAACAGCGTTTGCGCAATACCCAGACGCTGGCGCATGCCATGAGAAAATCCACTAACCTGATCTTTCTCGCGACCTGAGAGACCGACGAAATCGAGCATTTGATAGATTTCCTTTTTTGTGGAGGGAGCACCTGAAATACGTGAAAATAAGTCCAGATTTCTATAGGCACTCAAGAATTTATAGAAATCGGGTTTTTCAATCAGGCTTCCAACTCTACTTAGAATAGCAGTACGATTCGAAGCAAGCGGCAGGCCAAAAAGGGAGATTTTGCCTGTGTCAGGCTTTATAAGAGAAAGCATACAACGCATGGTTGTACTTTTCCCGGCACCGTTTGGGCCTAAAAACCCATAAACGTCTCCTCGATTCACCTGAATATTTATGTCGCTAACGGCTTGGAACGAACCAAATTTTTTAGCCAGATGCTGTATAGAAATGATTGAATCTATCATGAAAAGGTAACAAAGCGAATTGGAAATTGTTTTTTATGAGTTGGAGGTAAAGGATTTTTATAAGATTTGGGAAGGTTGACTTACGGTTAATAAACTAAAGGTTACGGTTAATAAATAAGGGTACAAATGACCCCACCAATAACCTAAATTGCCAAAAATTATAAATTATGAGGTATTTATTTGTAGCACTAATCATGTTTGTTGTAGGTTCAGTTCAAGGACAATTTACACACTTAAAAGAGGGAAAATATAAAGCTTTCAATGGAACAGAACATGAAGTTTATATTTTAGAGGGGAAGTTCACTGTTTTATTATTAACAAAAGGTTTACTGGTTAATAGTCAGTTAAGTGATACTGCAATACTCTTTAAGATGAGAGATGAAATAGACGGTTATTATCAAGGTTACAAGGAATTATTTGGTATTGAACCCGTAGGTGGAAATCCTAATTACCAGAATAAAACAAATGTTTTTTTCGGACCACCTTCCTGTGGTGCAGCTTGTGGTTTATTAGGTGCTAAAGGAGTTGAAATCGGAGGGAATTTCTTAGTTAATATTTACAATGAAATAAAATTTCAAACTAATGTTCATCCCATGGTCATTGTAGGGTATGAATTTGGACGTAATTTTTTCACTTTAGGTGGCAAGGTTTTATTTCCCTTTGATACTAAGAAAAATGAATACAATGGGGGCTTTGCAGAAGCGTTTGCAAACCTTGGTTATTTAGAGTCTTACCTAAAGAATGTATATCCAACATTTAGTGAAAAGAGGAAACAGTTTCAGGAGACAAATAGGTACCATACCAATTTGATAAAACTTTTTCATGCGTATATAAATGATACTAGTAAAAACCCATTTAATTCTTTGCAACTTGGAACTATTGTACAAGATTATAATAGAAATCCATGGCATTTGAATATACCATCTTTTATGGCCTCTGGAATTTTGGTTGGTACGTATAATCTCTTTAACAAACCTGACCTGAAAAACTTTTTAAGCACAGCTTCACTTAGGGAAAATGCTACTTCTTCCGAATACGCTATGGGTACAATTGCTCTTGGTCTATCTAAAGCAATTAATTTAGATTTGAATAATTATTTTATGAATGTTTTGAAATTCAAATATGATGATAAAGCTAAAGCTGAAATATCAATATTGCCTAAGATTCAACAAGATAAGTTAATTCGTGATTTAAACGAACTCTACTTTATTACCCCATTTGATTCGTTAAGATTAAATATTAGATCAATTAATTATAGCACAACAAATGCTGGAATCAAATACGTGCTTAAAAAGAATGAGGAAATCGTTTCGTCCTCTATTCATGGAAATAATATTTTGAATTACGGTATTTTTGGAAATCAAGACCAAGTCACTTTGAAAGTATTATTAATTCAAAATGACAAAGAAATTGATTCTTATGAAATTATTGTTAAAAAGAGAAAGAAAATTGAAGCCGATGTGTTTTTAAAATCAGCCTGGCTTTATTCTGGCAGCGGACTAGGAGGTGTTTCAAACAATAATTCACAGGTTGTCATTGAAAATATTCCAAATACATCTGAAACCACAGCAGACCATAACATATTAAAATTTTCTTATCCTTTAATTCCTGAAAGGAAAATTAAAATTTCAGGTCAGGTAAAATACAAATCTTTTGCAAAAGATGATGGATTTGCTAAAATCACTATAGGTGGCCGCTTTGGATTAATAGGAACAGAAAACATAGGCTTCGGAACTGAAAAAATGGATACATCAAAATTTTATGATATTTCATTTACATTTAAGTGGGCAGATTTTTTTAAACCTTCGGAAGAAACTATGTTATATGATTATTTAGATTTGAATATGCAGCTTGAGTCCTATCGTGGAAGTGCCATTTTCAAGAATTTCTATGTAGAAGATTTAACTGATACAGATAACGATGGCTTTCTTGATTTTTCAGATAACTGCCCAAAGACTTTTGGAACAGATAAAGGTTGCCCCTTAGTTTCATCTAATGAATATTTGGATATACAAAACGCTGTAAAAATTTACCCTAATCCAGTTGGTAATAGTATCAATATTTCATTCAGTTCTGATGAAATTAGAAATAGTATTGGTTCAATACAGATTGTAGATGTTTCAGGTAGAATTTTATTTCAGGGTGATAAGACATTTATTGAGCAGGGTGAAGTAAATATTAATACCAGCGAATACCCTAACGGTACATATTTTCTCCAATTGAAGAATGATAACAAATCACACATGTTTAAATTCATTATTTTAAAATAATTTTTTTAGTTATCGAGGTTTGGCTTAGAAATAAATTCTAAGTTAGACCTCGATAATATAGCGTCTCATGTTTTTCTCGATAGAAGGAAATTACACCCTAAAAGCAATCCCCTCAAACCACTTTGACCTGTTCTAAAAAAGTGATGAATACCATAAAAAAGGGCGAATGCCTCTCGCACCTGCGGGAACCATCAATTAAATCTTTAAACTTCTTTTTGTACAGGTCATACGCCCAAAGAAGCTAATGAAATTACATTTATACCATCAGGGCGACGGTAACTCATACCTGTTCCAGTAATAATATTCAGTGATTTTGGAGATTCCATTTTTTCGGTATCAATATTGGCAGCAAACTTTTTTAGATTTTCTGCAGCTTCGTTAATAAAACCTACGCCTAGTGTTATTTCAAATGCTGCATAATTTCCGTTGCGTTTTTGCACAATGGCATCCACCTCATATCCGTAAGAATCGTTGTAGTGATAAACTACAGCATCATTTGTTTTTGCATATACATTCAGTTCATGTGTTGCCAAAGATTCGAACAGAAAACTTGTGTATTTAATATCTTTCATTAAAGATTCTTTATCCAAGCCCAAAGCGGCAACAGCTAATGAAGGGTCACACAGATGTCTTTTGGGAGATTTACACAAAGATGCAGAAGAACGAATATGTGGATTAAAAGCCGGTTGCACGTATAGAATCATTAATTTGGATAATGCCTCCAAATAATCTGAAAGCGTGTTTCTCGATAGTTCATTGGTTTCATTGATTTTTACATCTTTCTCTAAGGTCTTGTTATCAACCAAAGTCGCAATATTTCTCGATAGAGAGCGCAATAAACTTCGCACTTTATAGGGATTCCGCTTAACGCCTGACACTCGAATCATATCTACCTCGCATAGCAAATCAATATATCCCCGATTCATGTTCAAGGCATTTTTTATATTCTCATTGATCAGTGTAGGCCACCCTCCTATACATATTCTTTCGATGATAAAATCTAACGAAATCGAGGGTTCGTAATAATCATTACCTGCTCCTATGAGTAAATCAGACAATTTTACCGTACCACTGGAATACCCCAGTTCTTGCCAGGTCATGGTGTCCATTTGCAAGACGGTAAAGCGACCTGCTCCACTATGCAGCCTCACGTTTTCAGGCGGATTAGCAGAGCCAGTAAGTAAAAACTGACCTTTAGACTTCCGTTTATCCACTTCATGCCTCACATAATTCCAAATTTCTGGTTGTTCTTGCCATTCATCAATCAAACGAGGAGTTTCCCCTTGCAACAATAATTGTGGATTGGTTGCCATAATTACTGAAACTTGTGGATCACGATCCATTTTCAACTCACTTTTTGCATATTGTGAAGCAGTTTCTGTTTTTCCACATGATTTAGGCCCTTTTATCAATACAGCACCAGAAGCAGCCATTTTTGCCACTAAATCATCTTCAACCAATCTTTTGATATAACGCATAAATTTCTCCTTTATCTGGTTTAATGTGCTTTATAAAACACTATTGTGCAAATTTAAGCCTTTTTATTGTGCAAATTTGAGACTTGCTATTCGTCGTTTTGGCTTAGATGGGTTTCGCCGATGTGACTCCATGGATATTCCAGGTAAAGTGAGCCATTCAGATTAAACTCACTCAACATAAAAATCTAAACATTAGGATGATTCCATTAGCATAATAAATGCCATTCCGGGTATGTTTCCCCCCTTACTCATAATGATAAGAATCAAATAATTTGATTTTCCAATTGTTCCACACTCCAGATTTTTTTGACCAATGCTTCATATAATTCCTGCTTATTTAATCTGGAAAGGTAAATGGAATCCCCTTGATTGTATGAATTGAAATGATTTTCCTTTTTAAAAAGGAAATAAGTAAACCGGTGAAATTTCAGGGAAATTTTAAAGCTCTTTTGAGCATTTCTAGCCTAAAATATTTATAATTGGAAACAAAAGCGATATAACCATGCGATTATCGAGACTGATTTGGTATATTAGCGAAAGTTAGTTTCGCAAATATAATAGTTAGCTGCAATTGTAAGACGACACCGTAACAGAAGAACATAGACGAATGAAATATAAAAATATCAGAGAAGAAGAACTTAAAAATAAAGTCGGTGCGGACTGGTTTAAATCATTCGACACGACCGAGATTTTGGGTAATGTAGATTTTACAGTTTTCCCAAAACAAGTCAACATTTTCGGACGGACACCACTACTTTGGGCTGAAGCTAAAACTGGCAACTTTGACGTTCCGACAATGTTTGTTCAATTGGTTCTTACCATCGGAAAAGCCAGAACTTTTGACAAAACATTGCCTCCTGCATTTCTTGGAGCTTTTGACTTCAAAAAAATTGCGTTTGTTCCGTATATCAGCGTCCAAGACATTTTTTACATCAACGACTTTAATTGGAACGTAGCACCAAGCAACCACGAGACTAAAGAATTTAAACTCATCAAGGACAGAATTGAAACAATTCTAAAGCAAAATTCTTACATCTACGATTATCAGGCAGACGAAAAAGACTTAAAAACATTTATTGCTAACAACATTGCTAAAGCGACAGAAGCAAGTAAAATAAAAATTGATAAAAATAATTTCATTCCAATTTACTTGCGTTGGCTTGACATTGTAAAACCAGTAATTGATGTAAACTGGGACGAACTAAAAAAAGTAAGTATTTTAAACAGCGACTTTTATTTAGCTGACTTGTTTGTAGATGACAAAGACACCAATAAAATTGAAGATGACTCTTCAATCAGAGATAATCTATTTGTAATTTTTCAAAATCAAGGCTATAAAATTGAGAAAGAAAACATCAAGCAAATGTTTGATGCAACAATCAACATACTAAACAAAGAAACCTATTTACATTTTTGGAAACGCTACAAACGTCCGCCAATAAAAGAATTTCAGAACTACATAATTGAACGTAGGGATTTACTTGTTCCGCAAGACATCAGAGAACGCAAAGGAGCATTTTTCACTCCTCGTCAATGGGTGGAACTTTCGCAAAAATATTTGTGTGACTTTTTGGGTGAAAATTGGCAAGAAGAGTATTATATCTGGGACTGTGCCGCTGGCACAGGCAATCTTCTTGTAGGTTTGACCAACAAATACAATATTTGGGCAAGCACTTTAGACCAAGCAGATGTAAAAGTTATGCACGACCGTATTAAGCAAGGTGCTATTCTATTAGAAAATCACGTTTTCCAATTCGACTTTTTGAATGACGATTTTTCTAAACTTCCCCAAGGTTTGCAAGACATCATCAATGATGATCAGAAAAGAAAGAAACTAATTATTTATATAAATCCGCCTTATGCAGAAGGTGATACTCATTCTGAAAATAAGAACACAAGAAAAGGTGTTGCATTTTCTAAGATATACGAAAAATATAAAGATGTTTTAGGTGAAGTTGTAAGTGAATTATTTATTCAATTTTTAGGCAGAATTTACAAAGAAATACCTGATTGTAAAATTGGCACTTTTAGTACTTTAAAATATCTAAACTCACCAAAATCATCAAAATTTAGAAACTTTTATAAAGCAGAACCAAAATCAGGTTTCATTTCAATTGGAAATACTTTTGATAATGTAATTGGAAAATTTCCTATTGGTTTTATTATTTGGGATACAAAAGTTAAAAATGTTTTTCAATCTATAGAATGTGATGTATTTGACAAAAAAAGCAATTTTATTGGCACAAAGTTATTTGTAAATTGTGATGATAAACAGTTTCTAAATGATTGGCTAAAATTATTTTACGACAAAAAAGGACTAAAGATTGGTGCGTTAGGTTTTGTTGCAAATGATTTTCAAAATCAAAAATTAGTCTTCATAACAACAAATGGTCGTGGTCATCACGAAACAACAATAACACAAAATAATTTAAAACAAATATTAATCTACTTTTCTGTTCGTCATTGTTTTGATCACACTTGGTTAAACCATAATGACCAATTTTTATTTCCAAATGAAAAATGGTTAACAGACACAGAGTTTCAAAATGACTGTTTTGCATATTCCTTATTTTATGAAAAAAATCAAATAAAATCTTCTGAGGGAATAAACCATTGGATACCATTCACGGAAAACGAAGTGAATGCAAAAGAGAAATTTGAAAGTAATTTTATGACTGATTTTATTAACGGTAAACTGAAAGCAGAACAAGCAAATAGCCCTTTATTTTTACCAGAAAATAAAATTGGTGTTTATGACCATAAAGTAATCGTATTTTCAATCGAAGCAACAGCAGTTTTTAACGCAGGACTTGAACTTTGGAAATATTATCATTCTCAAAAAGACATTAACGTAAATGCGAGTTTGTATGACATTAGAGAATATTTTCAAGGACGTAACGACAAAGGAATAATGAACTCACGAAGTAATGACGAAAAATACACGGAACTAATGGGCAACTTGCGACAAAAACTAAATTTGCTATCCGATAAAATAACACCGAAAATTTACGAGTACGAATTTTTGATACGTTGAAAAAAATAACTGGTGCAAACAGACTTTTGGCTCAATGCCGGGTGGCGTGGTTAATTGAACATTCTTCCTCGCGTCAAATTTTGTAGTGTATTGCCGGTTTTGTACTCCGAAACCGCCAACTTCTTAAATCCGTAAAATGTTACATCTGAGTATAAAAAATATTTGTTCCATATATAGAAGCTATTGCCTTTTGTGAATGAAAATTCTTCAAATCCTTCGAAAAAGTAGAATCTGGTCATAAAGGATATTGGTTCAAGTATTTAGAAGATGAAATTTGGGAATTTAGAGAACGTGATTCTTCCAAATTTTATAGAATTTTTGCATTCACCGCTAGACAAGAAAACGAATAAAACATCGAGGCATGAAATTGAAAAAGCCAAACGAAGTATGAATAAATATGTTGAACAAAAAAAAAGATAAAATAGGATACTCACAAGGGTAGAAGAATTAAAAGAAAAGCATTTGGGTAAAATCGGAACGCCTATCTTTCGAATTAAAAAATCGAAAGGAGATGGCAAATAAACCCGTTACCATGAATAGGACCAGATTAATCATTCAAAGCCTAAATAAAGGCGAGAGTATAATGGAAATAAGCCATAAATACTGCATATCCAGAAATACTATCAAGAAATACCGTAACTCACTGAGTTTAGATGGTTCTGTAACAGCGCCCATCACTGGATTGAGTGATGAGCAATTATCGGATCAACTACAGAGTCCCTGAAGGAAGAAGATAGTGGAACCCGATTCGGTCGGCTCAATACTAAAAAAGAATTCTTCCTCAAAGCGCTTGTTAATAAGCTTATGGCCAAACAGCTGCTACGGGAACAATACTGAAGAAGAGGGAGATAATACTTATAGCAACACTCAGTTTGGTCATTACCTACATGTTGAAAAGTTTTGTACTTTTGTTTTTACCCTATTTGTATTGCTTTCCATCAGAACAGCTTGCGAGTCTTCTTCAAAGAAAGTTTATTTAACTAAAGATAATACACCCTCCAGGCTTACTTCGGTAGCACACTTGGGGGGTCTTCTTTTTTATAAACCTTTGGCATCATACCATCTCCAAAAGTGAATTATACAAAGGCAAAAAAATATCCCACCATGCACCGTTTGAAAAGGGTGATAGGGTAACGGATTATAAGGTGGTTTGTGGAGGTGTTTAGGTATTAGGTATTTGTGTTTATTTTGTCCCAAATATAGGTAATAATTGGGACAGATATTGGTGTATTTTTGTCGCAAAAAAATGCTAAATGTGCGACAAAAACGAGTGAAAATATAAATTTTTGTGTTTGATAATTAATTATTTACAACAAAGGGTTTTGCAGGCAGGGTATTGCGGAAAAACTTCAGTATTAATTCATACTTGGTCAATTAATATGTTTGATTAAATTTGTCCCAAATATTTACTATATTTGGGACAAAATATTGTATTAAATGGCAGATCTATCTATACATAAGCAAATAGAAGCCCGTATTAAAAAACTAGGCAGGGGTTGCATCTTGTTCCCTGCAGATTTTTATAGTTTGGGCAGTACCGAGGCCATAAAGAAAATTTTGCTTCGGCTAGAGAAACAAGGCATGCTTATTCGGTTGGCTTTTGGCATTTATTTATATCCCAATCAAAGTAAGCTATTGGGAAATATTACACCTTCATTAGAAGAAATAGCAAAAGCTATTGCCAAACGAGATAAAGCACGAATTGTACCTGCCGGAAGTTATGCATTAAATGCTTTAGGGCTTTCTACCCAAGTGCCCTTAAATGCAGTGTACCTTACTGACGGCGCAGCCAGAAAAGTAAAAGTGGGCAAGCGAACTATATTATTTAAAAAAGCAAGTCCTAAAAATTTAGCTGCCGTAGGCCCTATTAGTGGCTTGGCTATACAGGCACTTAAAGCCATTGGAGAAGGGAGAGTAATCATAGAAGAAGAGCAACAGCTACTAAAGCTTCTTAAAAAAGAAAATCAGGAGGCATTAAAACAGGACATAGCCTTGGCACCTGAATGGATTAAAATAATTATGAAAAAAGCAATAATAGCAACCTGATGAATGCAAAAGCAATAAGCCGTTGGCTACAACTTAGTACAACAGACAAGCAAGCCATTTTTAATGAAGTGTCTGCACAAATTAACCTGTCTTCAGCTGCTATAGAAAAAGATTGGTGGGTGGTTCGTACATTGGAATTGGTATTTGCCAGTTCCATCGCACCGCATACCGTTTTCAAAGGTGGAACATCGCTAAGCAAAGCCTGGAATTTAATTGATCGCTTTTCGGAAGATATTGACCTGGCATTGGATAGAAGATTTTTAGGAATTGAAAAGCCAGATAGCGAAATGACTGGTTCGCAAGTATCTAAGTTGAGAAAGCTTTCGGCAAAGTTTATCACGGAAAAATATTTTCCGGAACTGGCTCAATTATTTAAAGCAGCAGGATTAAAAGTTGAAATAAAACTTGGTGAAATAAAAACAGATGACCAAGATCCGCTAATTATTGAAATTTACTACGATACGCTAACAGACCCAATTCCTTACCTGAAGCCAAGGGTGTTAATTGACATAGGCAGCCGTTCTTTAATAGAGCCATTCAATGAAAGAAGTTTCACTTCAATGATAGGAGAAAAATATAAAGGGAAAGCATTTGCTGATAACAATATTGTCATCCCATCTGTAAACCCCCAAAGAACCTTTTTGGAGAAGATTTTCCTGCTGCATGAGGAATTTCAATTGCCCATAGAAAAAATAAAAGTAGAACGTAAAAGCCGTCACTTATACGATGTAGAAAAGCTGATGGATACGGAATATGCCACGGCAGCATTGAGTAATAAAGCATTGTATCAAACCATTGTTGAACATAGGGCAAAACTTACCCCCTTAAGAGGTATAGATTACGCCAATCATACGCCTTATAAAATTAACCCAATTCCACCTGATGCAATGATGGGAGAATGGGAAATGGATTATCAAATCATGCAGGAAAGTATGCTAAACAACCCATCTTTACCATTCGATAAATTGATAGGACGAATGCAAGAAATAAAAGCTCGAATAAATAACCTCACCCCTAAAACCTAACTCCTTACCCTTGCTGCCATTCCAACAAGTATACGAAGTACAACATTCTATCATGGAATGTCTTAAAGCTACTTTTAGCTTTAAAGATAAAACCGTGCATGAGGCTTTTATAAGTTTGTAGCTGATGCGGAAGATGGTACTTTTAAAGGTCCTTATGTTTCATTGAAATTACCTTCGTAAAAGCTGCCGATGAAGAACTCATTCCATTGAAAAAAACACTATTGTGCAGATTTAAGGCTTTTTATTGTGCAAATTTAAGGTTTGCAATAGGTCGTTGTGGCGTTGATTTCTGATAAAACTGACTCAACATAAAAATCTAAACATTAGGATGATATCCATCGCTTTTTCATGAACTCCTCGTTGGCAGGGATTTCTAAATGAAGATCCTTGACGTAGTGAAGAAACATTGTCTGCACTATGATTTTTTTGATTCTTATGATTTGATATTTCTAAATCATGATCATCATTCAAATCAAGTAAATCATAGTTCAGACGTTTATTATTTTCCATTGCCTAATTTTTTAAGATTCAAGCCTCCATTCCCATGAGAACTAGCGGTTTTCATCCTATTTAAGGCGTTGAAACATTGGAATAAGATAGTGAGTGAAAAGCTATTGGAACCTGCCATGTTTTTAATTCCATCGAATGCTATGGAATTAAAATAAGGATTTCGCCATTGTTTCCAAAGTCCGGTGAACTAAATAGTACTTCAGTTGCGTAGCTAGTTTTGGAGAAGATAGTCACTCCGCTCAACAGACCGTTGATACAAATATTTTTAATGAGTAAAAAAACGGGGAATAAGCGAAAACAGTAAATTCGCAATAATAATGTTAGGCACAGTTTTTTAATCTTTTTCGATGCGGAGATGTTCTATTTGCTCAACAGTTAATCCAGTCCCTTTTGCAATAGTAATATTATCTAAACCCATAACAATAAAATTTTTAGCGATCTCAACATTTCTGTCTTGTCTTACTTTATCTTCTGCCTCTAATCTTAAAGAGAGTATTTCACTCGCTTTGTAATGTAGATAATCTAAATATCGATTATAACCGTACTGTTGTTCTTTATCCAAACGCATAATATCTAAGACTTCTTTTGCCTCTGCTAAGCCTTTAGCTTTAAATTCGTCTTTGACCTCGCTGTTTTTCAAGAAGTAAACCCATTCATCAAGGGTATCTTTAGCGATGTCGTTAAATTTATTTACTTTGATAATATAGTATTCAGGAAAAAAGTCCGAAATTTCTTTTTTAGTAAAAGTTTGTTTCTGTTGTATAGAAAGTTGTAAGGTATCGTTTTCGTGCAAGCCCTCAAAATTCGTCTTACCTTTATAAATATAATCTTTCCCTTGCTCTAAATCAAAGTAAACAACATTGATAGAAATTACCTTTTTGATTTCAGAATAAGGTTGTCCTAATGATATATTTTCTATTAGGGCTTTTGAAGTACCATAGATCATCCGGTGAAAAAAATCAATCTCGTAAGTATTTTGAATCTCAACGATAATTAGCTCATTTTTTGAATTTTGTGTCAGGATATCTACCCTGTTATACTTGTCATTCTCTGTTTCTTGATTGCTCTCGCTTTCTAAAATTTTTTGGATTTTGATATCGTCAAACAAAAGTTCAGACAAAAAGCCCTCTAATACTACAAAGTTAGCCTTGTTTCGAAGTAATTTTTTCACTGCCCAATCAAAACGAATTAGTCTTTTGCTCATACTTTTATATTTTAGCTAAAGTACGAAAAAACAATAAGCAAGTCTATTTTTACTTGTTTTTCAACTATTTAATAGCTGGGTTCATTTATCCTGATGTGTTGGGCTGTTTTTTAAAAAATCATAATAGATGGATTCAAAAAATAATGAAAAAAGCATTGACCGATGGCAAAATTAATTTTTACAACATTGACAATGCGGAGAAAGCAGACATATTTACCGAGATTGCCACGCATTTAGATCTCTACGAAACTATTGTAGCTCATCGTTACAAGTTTTCAAGAGTGGGAGAAGTAGATTATAATCTTCATCATCCACAAACGCTTAATCCTATTCCTCCAAAAGAAGTGATATCTGATTGGGAAGCTGATTATGCCAAAATGAAAGAAGATATGATTTATGAAGAAAAAAAGCCTGGTTTTGAAGACTTGATAAATAATTTACAGGACGTAAGAATCCATCTTCAATCAGTTGAATGGTGTTTTGAATTAACCTTCCCCACGGTCAAGCACTATTTACCAATAGCCACTGACTGACCAGTGGATCATACAAAATATAGAATATAAATTGGCACATCACAAATGGTCATTATCAACCGTTCCAGCGATTGGGCCTATTTGTTGCCGCATATTGAAAAGCAATACTACACCTTACTCAAAACAGATACTACCAAATTAGTATGATTACAATAGAAAGTATCAGCCAAACCAGTAGAGAGCTATTTAATTCAACTTATAGCAAAATCAAAACCGTAAACAGCCGTTTCCGTCAGTCTAAGTAGCTATTTTATAATTTCTGGAAATGAATCGGTATTCACAAGCTATGATAGTCTCTGTCCAATGAATAAAAGTGTGTTTGTATGTGGAATACAAATGTGTATTTCACGCATTCCATACCCTTGATTAAAGGGCTCTTTAAATTTTAATCCACTTAATTTGTCTTTGATTGAATACCATAAATCATCGACGTTGTCAACTTCCAGATAGAATTCCATTTGTCCTATATCGTTTCCTGCCGGTAAAATATGGATATTTAGATTGTCTTTCTGACATATTATGTAAGCTTCATTTTCAATAACAGGTGAAAAATTTAAAATGTCTTTAAAAAAACCTGACGTTTCAGAAAGATTAAATGAGGGTATCATTGGGCTAAGATACAGTGCCTTATATGTCATTTTTAATTAAAATTTTATTTGTAATAAGGAAATTATTGGGTTGATTTTCTATTTTTTCTAATGAACTTAGCACAATAATTCTCTTTGCATCCGAATCTTTAAGTACGATATAGGGCTTCACGCCCGTAGATTTAATATCGTTTCCTTTCATAGCAAAAGCCTCTTGCTTCCAATCAGCTATAAAAATTTCTGTATTAACTGGTAAGGAATATGATTTAATTTGGTCAGGATTTAGATTACTTACTCTGGTTTGAATTTTTCCATCAGGTGTATAAATAATAAGCGAGAGATGATATACAGCTTTGTAATCATTTGAGAAGCTAATGTTGATATTCTCCTGGCCGTTAACCGAAAATGCAAACAAAAAAAGGGCAATGAATAAAGTAATTTTTCTCACCGGTAAAAGATTTCTAATGATTATAAGATATCCTAAATTTAATCAAAGAATAAACAAAAAGATGTAAAAATCCTTCTGTTAACTTGCAAGAAGCAAAAAAGGAATATATTATAACGATTCTCTTTGTCCCCTAATGGGAAATAAGAAGTTTTTACTTTACAAAGGTCAGTTGCAGCAAATTCAATATATAGAATTCCTAAAAGAAATTAAGGTACTTGTTTGCGGATATCCAACAGAACGAATTCGGAAAAGTCAGTTAGTGGTTTCATTGTTAAATAATGTTCAAATAAATCTTGCCAATTCAATCCTAACTTCTTTCTTGTTTGCTTTACAGATTCCCACTTTTCCTTGCGTGCATTGGTTAAAATTTCAGCATTAAGATTTAATACTTGGATTGTATCTTGAACACGTAGTTCGTTATTTGGATAACCATTCAAGTTTGCGTTGCGTGGAATCAGTTTTCCTGAATATAATTGAGTTCTTGGATTATACTGTACATCAAAAAAAGGATTTATGCTATTCCACGTTGTTGATAAACAGGTATTGAATAATATGTATGGAACGAAATAGTCATTATTACTGCCATTAGCTCTGTACGTATCACAATGACTCAATAAAATTTGACCATCATTACCTCTACAAACGGCAAATTGATTGAAGTACTTTAAATCAAAGGAAGGATTGTGTGATTGACAAATTAAATGCTCAATAGTTGCCGTTTTCAGGGTGATACTCTGATTACAATAAGCACACAATCCATGCTGCTCGTCAATTAAAATATTTAGAATGGCTTGTTTCTGATTACGATACAATGCATTATAACCAGCAACTCCCGTAACTAACTCGACAAATGCTGTTGGTGTTGAATTTTGCTTTTGAATAAATCTCATTGTTTTTTAGCATTCAAAAGTTCAATAATAGCATTTACCTTAATAACTTCGCTATCAGTTCCATCCAATAAGTTATTTAATTCTAAAGCTATGGCAGAAAGGGAGTCTAATTCTTTTTCTGTTGAATCTGGGTTTTCAGCAATATTATAAAAGTGGCTAAGAATTTCACTCACTTCCTTCGCTCTTATATTACCACCCATTGGATTACGGAGTACGCTGTTTAAGTCTTTTCCAAAATAGGATGTACCTATTTTAGATAATGTATTGTTATCTAAAATGAACAAACAATCCTGACTATTTTTATTTACATCTTCTCTTTGTTTAAAATTTGCCACCACCATAGGGCTATGTGTAGTGATAAAAAACTGCACATTAGGAAGTAATTCCTGTAATATGCCAATGGTTTTTGCTTGCCACTTTGGGTGTAAATGCAAGTCGATTTCATCAATGGTAACACAGCCCGTCTGTTGATCAGATAATTGTTCGAGCGTTAGCCAGGGGTTTAATTGTGATGCCCGCCAAATTAAATCCATAATTAGGTATAAAAGATTCCTAAAACCATCTGAATAGTAATTTATTGGTAGTGCAAATCCAGGATTTAACTGAAGAAAAACTTGATAGTTAAATTTTACTTCCTGGTAAATCTTTATCTCTTCCTCTTTTAACTCTTCATTAAAATAAACAAGCGTTTTTATGATTGACTTATCTACATTTTCTAAAATTAAGTCAATAAATTCAACACTTTTAATTTGCTTTGTTGCTCTGGTTGTAACTGAGCTCCCCAACCAATCAAGCAATGTTTCTTTAATAGCATTATCCTTTAAACATTGTAAATATCCATTCCTTCTGCCTGCTAAAGGATCATATTTTTGTTTTGAAGATTGAGATGAATCTTTGAAAAGTCTCTTTGTTGAATAAAATGCTAAGAGTGGTGCAACTTCATAATTTGTTTTATAGAATCCTTCTAGTATCTTATTGCCATACTCTCCTGCTGGTTTAAGGAACTTTTGGTCATTATTTTTGGTCTTCGAATTAAAATTTCTTGTCCATGGTTTTTTAATTATATCTGAGTAAGCGGTAATTGAAGTTTTAGGCATCCTCATAGGTTCTCCATTCACAATTACAATTCTTGCCTCCGATATATCAATTCCTCTTTGCATTTTCTGTTCTTGCACGCCAAAAAAACCACCTATGGCCACATTTATAGCTTCTAGAATTGAGGTTTTGCCGCTACCATTAGAGCCTACAAAAAGGTTTATGCCTTTTTCGAATTCAACTTCAATATTTTCGTAATTCTTAAAGTTCTCTATTTTAATTTTATCAATTCTCATAAGGTCAAATTTATAACTATCAAGGTAACGTCATTAATACACATGTCATTTCCTTGTGCTTTGTATAAAATCCTAATAAAAAACGCGTTAGCTTACATTTACTTTTCTGGTGAATTAGCTCGTATTTCTTCAATTTGGCCTAAAGTTAATCCGGTAATGTCAGCAATAAATGTATCTTCTGCCTCTAATCTTAAAGAGAGTATTTAAAACTGCTTTTCCGGTATAGAAGAATATAATTTGGTACTTCGTACTTTTTCAGTTGAAGTTATTCTTGTTCCTTTTCATAACCTTCATAATAATAAGACTGTTCAATTCCTTTAAAAATGATTTCTCTATTGTCGATTTCCTCGGTTAAATTTTCTTTCAGAAGTGTTCTTAATTCCAAATCGTTGATTGGACTTCTCTCCATAGATTGTAAATAAAGCGTTTTATCAACGAATTGCCAGTTTACAACTTTTTTGAGTTGTTTTTTTAATATCATGTCCAACCATATACGCATGGATCTACCATTTCCTTCAATAAAAGGATGAGCAATATTCATTTCAACATACTTGGCAATAATTTCTTCAAAAGAGTTTTCAGGCATTAATTCTATTTTTACAAGAATCTCCTTAAGATATAGTGTAGTTGCAAATCTAAAGCCGCCCTTAGAAATATTAAGGTTTCGTATTTCGCCTGCAAAATCGTACAAACCGTCAAACAAAAAATGATGAATTTCTTTGAGGCCTTTGGTTGTGCCTGTTTCTATTTTATTGATACTATTCGACTCGAACAATCGAAATGCATTTTCTAAACTATTTTTATCAATATTTTTCATAAGATTTCGTTACTTACATAGATCAAGGTAATTTAAGTTACAGAATTTTCCTTTTTTATAAAGCCACTTATAAGCACAATAAATATCAGAACAAGACCCACTAAGGCTGCCTGACTTAGAAATGGTGCATCTTCAGTTCTCGCTGCGCGAATGCCCCATAAAGCCCACATTATGACAAGAGAATAACTTGCTGTTTTTTCCACCCAAATAAAGTAAATAGCCAATATAGTTGCTGTAATCATCATAATGAGACTCCAGGTGACAGGTGAAATGCCAAATCCATTCCAATCTATTTTAACCAGTAATGCCGTTATATTAGCTATGGTGGCCACACTTATCCAACCCAGATAAACCAAAAATGGGGTGTACAGTAGA